>Ga0210405_10002130_pt1 | contig 20927 bp, 9 predicted proteins | sample IncBWH11MmetaG_FD_155492 | JGI IMG/M metagenome (GOLD analysis project Ga0210405, IMG submission 155492) | Forest soil microbial communities from Barre Woods Harvard Forest LTER site, Petersham, Massachusetts, United States - Inc-BW-H-11-M | ecosystem: Environmental > Terrestrial > Soil >... | reverse complement strand
GATCGAGAAGTGCTGGAACAATGCTACGACTATGTGGACGGGCTTTCGCTTCACCGCTATTTTGGCAACAACGATCGTGATTCGGGCGGCGACACTTCAAAATATCTCGCCTTGAATCTGAGCATGGAGCGCCAGATCGCCGAGACGGTCGCGGTTTGCGATCTGGTGCGCGGACACAAACGATCGCCTAAAAAGCTTTGGCTTTCGTTCGACGAGTGGAATGTCTGGTATCGCACTACGCGCGGGGATGCGGTGGACGGCCATCGGCAGGAAGCGCCGCACCTGCTCGAGGAGATCTACAACTTGGAAGACGCGTTGCTGGTCGGAGGACTCGTCAATTCGCTGCTGCGCAATGCGGATCGTGTGAAACTCGCCTGCCTGGCGCAGTTGGTGAACGTGATCGCTCCGATCATGACGGATGCAAACGGCTTGTTCCAGCAAACGATCTACTATCCTTACAGTTGGGCGCTGCAGTTTGCCAAAGGCGCAGTGCTGAACCTGCTGGTCGATTCCTCCACCTACGAAGTTTCCGGATTGGATTCGGTTGGATACGTAGATGCCGCTGCCTCCTACGACAAGGTCGATGGAAAAGTTTCTCTTTTCATCCTGAACCGCGACCTTGCGAAATCCCATGATGTGGAAGTCGTATGGGAAGACGCTGCACCCGCCCGTGTGATTTCGGCAAGTCTCTTAACCGGCGACGACCTGAAGGCTTCGAATAGCTTCGCGGCGCCGAAGCGAATCGCGCCACAATCGTTCGCGGTGTCGGCCACGTCCGGCGATAAGAGCAAGTTCGAAGTGCCGGCGCGGTCCTACACAGTCATTCAATGGTCGCTGTAAATAAGAGGTATGAGGTTAAAACTCCCTGCTGCGAAAGACAAAAATCAAGCATGGTGCCGGTTGTATCACTGCTACGAACCTTTCTAGCGACATCGGTATCCCTAACAATGCCATCTAATTTTAGGTAATCGTTTACTTTAAACGAATGAAAGCTAGCGTAGTTGTCTGAAGAATTGCAACTCCATTTTTGTGTGTGGGAACTAAGTCCTGTCTGCTGCCCAGGGGCTGCTTGTGAAAAGCCCGAATGCGGGACGAAGTTTGCTAGTGCGAGCCCGACGTAGCGATCTTACCTGACTCGCTAACCCGGTTCGCTCTGAGTGGTGTTGTGGAGAGTCCTCCGGCCGGGGCCAGGGCGGTAGACCGTCTCAGCACCAGGCTTGTATTCAGTTCGTAGTTGTGGTGCCGAGAGGGCGGATCGCATTCCACTTCGTTCAGCAGGGCTCGGAAGGCGATCTTGGCCAACTCGTGTTGCGACATCTGCACCGTCGTAAGTGGAGGGATTGTAAACTCAGCCATGCGGATATCATCAAATCCGACGACGGACAAGTCATTCGGGATTCGGATGTCGTGGTCGTATGCTTCGCGCAAGACTCCAATCGCCGTCATGTCGTTGGAACACAGCACCGCAGTGGGGCGATTGCTCAAAGCATTAAGTTCCACCAGCGCTCGCATCCCGCCCTCCATCCTGTGATCTCCCACCACGATCAACTCCGGAGAGAGCCCGATTTCCGTCATCGACAATTTGAAAGCTTCCCGCCTTGCCAGTGCAGACTTTAAATGCACCGGCCCGGTTATAAAGGCGATTCGCGTGTGCCGTAGCGCGGCTAGGTGCTGCACCGCCTGCCGGATTCCGTTCTGATAGTTGATGCGGATATTGGCGATGCCCGGCACGTCCGGTCCCACGTCAACGAATACCAGGGGTACCTTACGGAAACGAAGGTGTTCGATCAACGTTTCCTCCATACCGAAAGTCAGAATGGCCACCCCGTCTACACGGCGTTCAATCATGCGCCGCACTGACGATTCCATCCGTTTCGGGTCGTGGACGGTGGAGGTCACCAGAATCTCGTAGTTGTTCTCGACCGCCTGATTTTCGAACGTCTGCACAATTTCCGGGAAAAATGGATTGGTGATCTCGGAGACAATTAACCCGAACAGCCGGCTGCGCCCGGAAACCAGCGCTCTTGCCTGCGTGTTGGGATAGTAGCCAAGTTCCTCCACCACCTTCCACACCCGCTTGGCAAGTTGAGGATCAACCGTGGGAATACGGTTGATTGCTCTGGATACTGTGGCAGTGGAAACTTTCGCTCTCCGCGCGATCTCACGGATGTCCATGGAGTTGCGTGCAGAAGTCCTTTATGGAAAGCATCTTACCATAGCTGCGGCGCATTCCCGGCCCGCCCCACCGTCAGCAGAAAGCGTTTGCCACACTGAAAAAGCTCCTTGGTCAGAAAGTGTGGAGGCTACTTGACGGTGCCGCCTCTAGGTGCTAACTACGGAGGCGAATATGGCAACGTTTGCTCATTTAACCCTCTATCACTGTCCATGCTTTACTGCTTAGTGGGAGAAGTCTGCATCGCGGAACAATAGTGGGCGGGTGCCGAAAATGGGCGAGTTTGCTCTACCTGGTTATCAAGAAGCCGAGCTTCGACATTTCCAATGCTTCATTGTCCACTGCTAGCCCAGCCCGTCGGCAGAGCTTCAAGAGTCAGGACCTCAAAGGGCCCCATGGTGAAAGTGTGTTCTTGTCCGGCTGTCAATGACATTGGGGTAGGCGTGTTCTCTTGCCTCCAAACATTTCGTGCAAGAAATCGACGGGGCACGTCTGGGGGTAGTTCAAAATGCCTGGCCAACGTCGATCGAGATGCTTTGACTCTTATCGCTCGGATTTCGGAGCGTGAGTATGGTTTTGGCCGGTGACCAGGCGGCCCAACTATAGATGTTCAGTTTGGCTGGATCGCCGCCCACCCAGTGGGTGTCTCGGAGAACTTCAGTGTTGCGTCGTGACCAGGTTGCGGCTTTGGCCAGCATATCCCAATCGTTCTTGGAGAGGAGTGAATGCGAAATGTATAGCTCCTGAAGTTGTGTTCCGCTACCGAAGTACGAATGGACTTCGTTCTGGAAGTCGCTTCCGGGGTCGTTGTCCAAATGTTCCGCCTGCCTGGCGTAAATCAGCCCATGCAGCATGAGCGAATTCAAGGGGAAGAGCGGACCGGCCTGCACAACGTTCTTATAGGTTTGTGCGTCCCTGTATGTGATCCACTTCTCGCGCCAACTGCCGACTCCGGCAAAACTGTGGTCGTCTCCTCCACGCCAAATCGAGTCGGCATAACACAACCAGAAGGGTGAAGGATAGGTTCCGGTGGTGAGGTTGACGAAGAGGTCAGGCTTTTCGGCGCGCCAGTCCTCGATCAAACGGATGGCCGCTGCAAAATCACTGTCAAATCCGCTGCCGGAAAAAACACTGTCGACATTTCCCGTGCCGTCAATCTTGAACTGGTTGATTCCATCTTTCTGGATGAAGTTGAGAGAGACTTCGCGGAATCGGGAGTAGTACTTTGGGCCGGATAACGCAAATCCCCCTGCATTGGTTTCGAAACCGTTCTTATGGCCAGAGTCGAGGCGCTGCTGCTTTGCCTCTTCGTAGCCTCCCCATGGGGAGAGCCAGATGCCCATCGCCGCCCCATATTGTTGCGCGGCTCGAGGGGCAGATCCTCGATTTGTGGATCGCTGGTGATGACTATGTCGGACGCGTGAACTGTCGTCCCATCTTTGAGGGTGAAACTGAAAGGATCGCGGGGAAGAGAGGCTTGCGCGCCGGTGGTGCGGATTACCAGCTCACGAGCGGTTAGCTTACCTTCGGCAACCGACCATTGCGCCCGGATCATCTGGTTTCCCAGCGAGAGAACTGTGCCCCGAATCTCCGCGTTGGGCTTTCCCGGCGATACTCCGTAGAGGACAGGAGTTTGGCCCGCCGCGAGGGAACCGATAAAGAGCGTGCCGACAAGAATCCCTGCTTTCAGATTCCATGCGATTTGCAGAGGTCGAAGTCGGCATGCTGCGTAATCAGTAGATGTTCACGTGAGACACAACGCGGCTGATGGCGCCGTTCGGGCTGGGACAATCCGGCTGAAGACCTAAACGCAACGAACTGAACAGCCCTAACAACTGCGCGAGTATTACGTCCACGGGCGCACGGTATTCGTCGGCGAGGCGTGGTGCATTCAGGGATAGGACATGGTCCGCCAGCCCATCGAGTTGGTTTGTGGAATCCGGCGTCACGACAACGAGAAGCTTCACGAGCCGCTTTCGACGGACTTCTTCGATCAGGTCCAGTTCATACTTGCGGCGGCGCGTATCTTGCGAAAGAAAACTTACGAATACGGTATTCGCGTCCAGCGCCGACATTGGACCGTGGCGGAGACCCAGGGTGGACTCCGAGAAGGTGGTTATTTTGCCGGCGGTAAGTTCCAGCAACTTCAGGGCGGATTCCCGCGCCACGGCGTGCAGCACTCCCGAACCCACAAAACATGCCCTCGAGAAATCCTGCTGGGCAATCGCTGTCGCAACTTCCTGTGCGCGTTCGAGAAAGCGCTCTCCCGCTTGCTGCAGCAAAGAGAACGTATCGTCGTAGTCGCCGGGAGAGAATGCGTGCGCGAGGCAATGGCCGGCGATCACCATGTTCGTGAAAGAACTGGTCATGGCCAGGCCACGGTCGTTCGTCGTCTCGTCCAGGGCCAGCACAAAGGCGCGCTGAGTAGTCTTCCTGCAAAGAGCGGCCATGCGGCCCGCTTTGTTGCACGTCACCAATAAATGCCGCAGTCTGGGGTATTTCTTGATCGCAGCATCGAGTACCGCCAACCCCTCGGAACTGTCGCCGGAGCGCGAGAATGAAATCCACAGGTACGGCCGATCCTTAAACACAAGGTCTTCAAGGTTCGTCAGAAGGTCGGTGCTGGGAACTGCCTGCACCTCACATTCCCAGAGCCGGCGCAGTAAGGGTGTGAGAGCTCGACCGACATAATCGGATGTGCCTGCGCCGACAAGATAGACAACCGGGCGAAGCATGGGTTCTGCATCGATTCCCGCTTCCTCGAGGAACTGGCTGAGGTCAGGCCGTCGTTCCTGGCAGATCTCGTAAGTTTTTCGCCATGTCGCAGGTTGACGCAAGATTTCAAACGGAGTGTACCGGGTGCCGCGGGCCTCTTTCTCTTTCTCGCTGGCCTCGAGTAACGCCCGGAGTCCGTCGATTACACGTCCCTGACTCAAGCTCCCTCCTAGCCTAACTCGATGCCAGCGCATTATACTAGCAGCAGCAGTTATCGTAATATATAGAAATATTTAGAAACAATTATAGCAATAAAACGAAATTTAGCGACTCGCACCGATTATGAGGCGGAATTATTTATGGACTGTTTTGCTCGAGGACGTCTTGCGGCGTGTGGTCCGGGAGAATGCAACGCCCCTTCTTAAGAAATTCACCCGAGCGGATCTTGTGGAATAAACATTAGACGATCGTTACGTCGACTCCGGATTTCTTCAGCGCGTTCAGGTCGGCCTTGGGGATACCGGAATCGGTAATGACGTGTTGAAGAGCAGAGGGAGGAGCAATCAGCGAGAGACTTCGCCTCCCGAATTTGCTGGAGTCGCAGACCGCTACCACCACTTTTGAGATCTCGATCATGGCGCGGTTCACTCTCGATTCCAAAAGATTCGGCGTGCTGATTCCATACTGAACGTCGAATCCATCGACCCCAAGAAAAAGAATGTCCGCATGCAATTTGTGAAGCGTCTCTTCCGCGATGGGGCCTACCAGCGAAAACGAGTTCTTCCTTAGGTTGCCGCCGCTCAGAATCACTTCTACCGCCGATCCGGAGAGTTCGGCGGCGATATTCACCGCGTTGGTGATGATGGTCAGGTTCATAAAGTTGCGCAGGGCGCGGGCAATGGCCGTAGTCGTCGTACCGGAATCAAGAATGACTACCTGCCCTTCGGAAACCATGCGCGCCGCAGCCGTGGCAATTTGCATCTTCTCCTTGCGGTGGAGCTTCTCCTTCTCTCGCAGAGTGGGGTCTTCCAGGGCGCCGTCGCGGGACGGAAGCGCCCCGCCATGGGTACGATGAATATGGCCTTTCAGGTGGAGGATATCCAGGTCTTTGCGGATTGTGACCTGGGAAGTATGGAACTGTTTCGCCAGGTCCACGACCAGGACCCGGCCATCCCGACGCAGCAGCTCAAGGATCGCTCTTTGCCGTTCTTCGTTTAGCATTCAGGGTTTAGCATTCAGAAACTTTTGCGCCGCTTCACGGCAAATCTGCCCATATGGAAGATACTCTTGGCACTTCTCTTTTATCCCGCACTGCATTCGGTTGTCTAGGGAAAAGTTCCCATCCGGTTTTCTCGAGCTAGTCGTCAACTTACGGCAGCGCAGCCGATCGGTACCCGTGTGAAACGCGGATCGAATTACGGCAACTTACTCTGGCTGAGCCTCGATCAGCAAATGTTGACTGAACTCTGCAGAAAATGTGGCCTTTGGTCCGTGAACTGTTCCCAGGTCTCTGTTATTCACGTAATCGATGATGCGATAACTGCCGTTTTGCAGGCCGCGAAGTTCAATCGGTCCGCTCCAATGTTTGGCATAGAACGCATAGTAGAGTTCTTTGCCCTTCTGGATAACATGAGTTTCGGGAAGATCGAACCCTATATCGTAAAGATCCCCGCGATACTCACCTCGCGATATCATTTTCTCGTTGTAGATTTGTAGCCACTTCTCGAAGATCTTCTGCCGCTGCGGAGTCAGATCCGATTTGCCGTGCTTCGTCACGAGATTCGGTAGCACGAACTGCGTACCTACGACTCCTCCCACCCCAACGGTCGAAGCGAAATCAATGGCTCCGTCGCTCAACTCGACATGGTCGCCGAAATAGGGAATGTTGTCTCCCATAAGCGCTTTCAATGTCTTGCCCTTGGACCGGACCTGAAACGAACTTTCCGGATCGGATGCCACCGACATATTGAAATGCGGCATGGTGAAAAACGAGTAGGCGGTGCCGCAGGGACAAAATTCCACCAAGGCGTCCGGCTTTACGCTGCGGGCGGTTTCGTAAATCTCCCGAAAGAAATCGGGCAGGGCCTCAACGGAGTCCTCCGGGCGCTGATGGTGATGCGCCGGATTGTAGCAAGGAGGGACGGCGTTCATATGTTGACCATCGAGTTTGAGGCCGTCGAATCCCCACTCGCCGAGAATCTTGCGAACCAGCGCTTCGTGATATTCGATAACCCCTCGGTCAGAGGGACATAAATAAAAAGAATTCCACCATGAGATCTTGCGCTTCGATCCATCGCGATTCAGCAGAACGAAGTCAGGATGGTCTTTGAGCAAGTTTGAATCCGGGACGGCGCTTAACGGCGACCACCAGAGCTGCGCTTTGAAGCCCTCTGCATGAATTCGATCCACCAGGGCTTTCATGTCGGCATCGCCGTTGGGAAATTTTTTCGGATCGAGCGCCCAATCCCCGTAATTGTTCTGCCAGCCATCGTCGAGGGTGACCCAGGAGAAGCCCATCTTCTTGACCGTCGGAAGGGTGTCGTAAACCTGCTTGAGTTGTACCGACCGGCCGTAGCCCCAGGCGCACCAGATCGGACCAAAGGCGCTGTCTGGCGCGGACGCCATTTGAAATCCCTGCCGCACCATGAGGCGGCGATATTCGGCGAGCGTGCGAAAGTAATCGCCTTGATGCACGGAGACAAAGGTGCGAAGAGTATGAAAACTCTCGCTCGGTTCCATCGTGCGCTCGCGAGTTGAGCGGACCGCTACGCTGGCATGGCGTGCATCGGGCATGGAGACAGGAATCGATATCAGGCGGGGCCCAGATTCCACGTGGCCAACCGCGAGGCCAATGTCTTTGCGCCATACATCGACGATCGGAGTTCCTCCGCCGTAGTCGCTGGCGTTCATGCCGAGATAATTTTCCTGCTTGAATCCGGCGTGCAACGGAAGCACCCAATTGGGCCGCTTCTCGTACGAACCACTTTGATAGGACCAAAACGCGGGGCCGCGTGCATCAGCCTTCGCGCGTAGTGAATATTGATGGTTGGCCCAACCGCGGATTGCGAGTCGAGCAGTCCCTTCGTTCGTGTAGGTGACGTCGAAGATCGCGATGGAAGGGAAGTCAGAGTAAATCGTAACCGAGACGTCCTTGCGCAGATCGCCGGCCTTGCCGGTTAGGGACAGCCGCTCGCCGGAACCAAATGCGTCCGACACATGTTCCCGTCGGCTTGTGCTCAGGGGGAAGTCGCGCCAGGCGCGAACGCCGGTGACAGTTTCGGATGCAGAAAACGGAGTTAGGAATTGCGGGCTTCGGCCAACCAGCGCAACGACGCGGCTGCGCAGGTTGTGGTCAAATTCGATTCTCAAGACTGAGCTTTGAATTTGAAGATTCGTCGATGGTTGGGGCGTGGCAACAGGAGCCGATTTCTGAGCCGAATTGTTTTGGCCGGAGTTCCAGACAGGCAGCGCAAGGGCAAGCAATCCACCAACAACAGCGCGCCCAATACGCGAAAAAGACCATGGGGCTTTCTCGTGGCGGGTTCTCACGGCCCAATCAGATTGGTTTTTCATGTTGGCCACACCGCCCGAGTCAGATCACCTACAGCCCAATCGAAAAATATTACGAAGTATTGCGAATGAATTCTTTTACGTTCTGCAGCCGGCATTGTCAATAGCCCGGTTGCACGTTATCGGAGGCAGAGGAAACCTCTTCCATGTGTCTCTGGCCAGCGCAATTCAAATCGTGATCGCTGCGGAGTTTGCCCGATATTTGGACGCTCACCGAGAGAGCCGATGGCCCAGATTCGCCTTTTGCGCTTGACAAACTAGGGTGATGGAACGTAATAGTGTGAGCGAAAGCAAACGTTATAAAACGCAAGCATTGCGAATACACCTGCTTGAGCTTGGTGGGAGGCGGTCCATGCGACTTCGAAGGGCAGTGCGGTTGCCGGTTGGCAATTGTGTGCGCGCCGCCCTGCTGTTTTCCGTTGTCGCCATTCTTGGTTCGGCGATCTCCGCTTGGGGCCAGGGATCGTATCGGGCGCAGTTGCGCGGCGTTGTTTCCGATGCATCGGGAGCGGTTGTCGCCCATGCCACCGTGACCATCCGCGACGTAGGCACGAACATTTCCAGTTCCGCGGTTACCGACGACAAGGGCTCGTATCACTTTACCGATTTGCGTCCTTCCACCTATGCCGTCAAGGCCGAGGCGGCAGGCTTCCGTCCGGCGGAACAAACCGGCGTGGTTCTAGCGGTCGATCAGGAGTCGTCGCTCAACTTCAGGCTGGACATTGCCGGTGCATCAACTTCTGTCAGCGTTACGGCCGCGGCCCCGCTGCTGGACACGGACAATGCGACGCTGGGCACGGACATTACTAGCGAGTATGTGAAGGAACTCCCTCTGATCAACCGCAGCTTCTTCGGCCTGATGTTCTTATCGGCTGGAGTGACAGAGGTCGCGGGGTCGGGCACGTCGGACAACTATCCCTCGGGAACCAACTTCGTCTCCAACGGTCAACGCAACGCAACCGCCGAGGTGCGGCTGGATGGTGCCTTGCTTAGCGCACCAGAACAGGGCGAAGGAGGAAACTCTAACGTTTATTACGAGCCGCTGGTCGAGAGCATGCAGGAAGTAAAAGTAGAGAACAACAGCTTCTCGGCGGAGTTCGGCAATAACGGCGGCACTGTCGTGAACATGGCCATGAAGAGCGGGACCAACGCCTACCATGGCAGCGGCTGGTATTTTTTGCAGCGTCCGCAGATGGATGCCCGCGATTTCTTCAATCCAGAGCCCAACCCCGAACCCGATCCCCGGCGCGACCAGGGAGGGTTTTCACTTGGCGGACCGATCAAGAAGGACCGCACGTTTTTCTTCGTGGATTTTGAGAAGGTCCACAGCATTTCCGCGACTAGCTATGTGGCGTCAGTGCCAACTCTGGCGGAGCGAACTGGCGACTTTTCGGCGACCGCTACTAACATTTACGATCCGACAGTGAACTGCGCCGCGGCGCCAAATGTCGTCCGACCGCAGCTTGGATATAACTGCAGTAACCAGCCAATTGGTACTCCAAATGTAATTCCGCAAAACGAGTTAGATCCCATTGGGCAGGCTGTCCTTAATCTCTATCCGAAACCTAACCTTGCGGGAGAGTTCAACAACTACAATTTCACTACCAAAGCGAGTGCGCCCGATTACCAGTTCGACATAAAAATTGACCACCAGATCAACGATAAGAAGCGCATCAACGGCCGCTACAGCCGGAGCTGGAGCAACTTCACCACTGCCGAGACTCTGGGAGACGGCTTCGATAATGACGGAATTGCGAACGGTCCGACCACAACGCAAAACGGCTCGTTCGAACACTCCTGGACTATCAACCCGCGAACCGTCTGGACAAACCACGCGGCCGTCGATCGGGTGCACGAAAAGTCCACGTCCGGCATCCCCACGCTCTCCGGCTTCAACTCTTCGTTGCCAAGCGGCGTTCAGGGATTGCCGACCTTGTTGCAGCAGGCCAATGGAATCGATCAGATGCCAACGTTCGCCATGACAGGGGCGTCGCCGTGGAGCAATCTTTTCGACCAGTGCTGTATAGCCACCACCTTTGCCCACACGCTATACAGCTATTCGTCTCAAGTCGTTATCTCAAAGGGCTCGCACCTGATCAAGTTCGGCGGGGAGCAGAGGCTGTTCTACAACAACTTTTTTCAGCCACCCAATCCCACTGGCGTATTCAACTTTTCGGACTTCGTCACCTCGCCGACTCCGAACAGCGACACGGATGCACTTGGGAATCCGACCGGCAATCCGTTCGCCAGCCTTCTTTTTGGTTACGCCGACAACGTAAACTCCCCGAGCTACGTTCCTCCTTCGCTTAATATCTATCCTTCGGTGGCCAATAAATCGGCCGAAACAGGCTTCTATATTCAGGATGACTGGAAGGTGAACTCGAAGCTAACGGTTAATCTCGGCCTACGTTACCAGTGGAGCACGCCATATAACGAACGCCACAACCGAATCGAGTTCAGCAATTTCACCGCCGATAGCGGCGTCAACATCAATCTTGCCAACGTTCCCGCAAGCGCCCCGGCAGGCACGTTGAGTGCCCAGGCAATGATGCAGGGGATCGCGAATCTTCCGACGACGGAGGAACTGCTCGGCACTACGGAGTTCGCCAACTCCAGCCGCAGGAGCGTTCCAACCTACCGCAAAGACCTTGGACCGAGACTTGGTTTCGCCTACCAGATCGATTCGAAGACAGTGGTGCGCGGCGGGGCTGGCGTGTATTTCGGAATAAGCCCAGCCACCAACTTCCAGTATCCGGGCGCCGCCTTCCTCAAGACGGCCACCATGTTTTTCACGAACAACAATTTTGTAACCCAATCGGCGACCATGGAAAATCCGTTTCCAGGCGGACTGACGGGTCCGCAGGGCATGCAATACGGGGCGCAGGCGAACTGGGGATATGGCGACAATAACGATCTAGGCACGACTGCGGCACGAGACGCCGAGATCTATCAATGGAACGTGGGAGTCCAGCGGGCTCTGCCCAGCGAAATCGTACTCGGTTTGGACTACTCTGCGAACCGGAGCACGCATCTGCCGTGGTCCGGCACCAATAACCGGGATTTCATTCCGTCGGCTTTGCTGGCGAAGATTTCAGCCGCGGTAACTCCGACCGATCCGACCTGTCAGGCAGATAGTTGCGTGAGCAACTTTCTTCAAACACAGGTGGGCAATCCGTTCGCGGCGATGTTCAGCCAGCCTTGTACCCCAAGTGCTTCTGCCCCGTGCTTCAATGAGCCCGATTCGAACTACGGCCAGCCGACTCTCGCGTTGGGAAATCTGCTGAATTCTTATCCGCAATTCGCCGGAGACTTTGAAGGCTTGATGTTGGAGGAAGCCAGTTCGTGGTACAACGCGATGCAGATTCGTTTTCAGAAACGCACTACGCACCACATCAGTTTTGATGGCAGTTACACGGTGTCAAAATCGACCGACGATTCCTCGGCGGGCAGAAACAACTTCATCGGTTCTCTGTCTTTCGCCATGCCGCAACAACTGGATCGCCTCAACCGGGAACACAGCATCGGCGCCAACGACACGCCGCAGCGTTTGGCAGCCGCAGTCGTGATTGACCTGCCGGTTGGCCGCAAACAATGGATTGGCGGCGACATGAACCGGGCGCTCGACGCTGTTGTCGGAGGTTGGTCGATCGCAACTTTGATCACGGAACAATCGGGCCAGCCCATGGCGATCGGCATGGCTGCTCCGCAACTGGCGAATGGAACCCAGCGGCCCAGCGTCGTGTGCGGGCAACTCAAGTCTGGGCTTAGCATGAACGACGTCGCCCTGACTTGGCAGAATCCGGCGCCGCTCTCTTTCTTTAACTCCAGCTGCTTCGCCGACCCTGGCGACCAGAATCCGGGCAACGCCCCGCGCTACTTTTCCGGTCTGCGCGTCGCCGGCATCCACAACGCAGACTTGAATCTTTATAAGTCATTTGTGCCGAGGGAAGGCTGGAAGTTGGATATTCGAGCGGAGATCTTCAACCTGACCAATCATCCTCGCTTTGGTTTCCAGCAGTCGAATTTGTCTTTTGGAGATTCTCAGTTCGGGGCAATTAGTAGCGATGCGCCAGGGTACTTGCCTCGGTACTTCCAGTTCGGAGCCAGATTAGAGTTCTGAGTGTAGCGGTTTCACAAATCGACAGAAGCTTGGTCATGACAGGCGTGCGGCGTGGTGTCTGAGATTTAGCGGATGCAGCTATGAAAAATTGTCAAATCTGGATTGCAGCCACGGTCTTGGTTTCCCTAAGCGTATTCCTGTTAGGTCAGGATGTTACTCAAGATCACGCGATCCCAGACTCGCACAATCCAGATTCGCGGCATCAAGACTGGACAAACTATGTCCGCATCGCGGCGTGGTCTTTGGGGACAGGCCGCGCGGAGAGAATTGTCCGCGAGGCTGAAGAGAGCCACGTCTCCGGCATTGAAGTGGACAACGATATTCCGGGGCGCTACGAGAGCTTTCTCAACCCAGAAGAGAAACTCGCCGCGATTCGCGCCGTGGCGGAGCGCGCGCACAAAGCAGGAAACCACGCGTTCGTTTACATTGCGGGGCTGGAGTGCATTACGGCCAACGCCGACCGGTCGCCGCATTCGATAGCCAAAGATCATCCAGATTGGTTGCAGCGCAAGATTACGGGCGAGCCCGCAGTGTTTGGCGGTGGCACCGCTTTCTGGATCGCGAAAGGCGACGAGGATGTGTGGATCTCGCCTTACGCTGCGGAGTGGCGCAAGACCTACATGGAGCGGGTGCGGCAGATTGCTGCGACGGGCATCGACGGCATCTACGTGGACATCCCTTATTGGATGACGCACTTCGACGGTTGGGAAGACACCTGGGCCAGCTTCGATGACGCGACAGTCGCGGCCTTCCGCAAGCAGACTGGGCTGGACGCACGACACGATCTGAAGCTGGGAGATTTTTCGGATCCAAATTTTCGGCAATGGGTCGATTTTCGGATTCAATCGTTAACCGACTTCATGCAGGAAATCGATCAGACCGCGAAGTCGGTGAATCCGCAGATCAAAACTATTCCCGAAATCTACCCGGGTATCGAGGAAGAAGCAGTGCGTGTGGGTGCGGATGTTTACAGTCTTTACGCGGTGAACGACGCGGTTGCGCACGAGTATGAATTTGGCAACGGGGATCACATGGCATCTTCGCGAACGCCATTCGACTGGCTTCGCTACCAGATCGGAATGCAGACTTTCCGCGCGTTTGCCGCGGGCAAGGCGACATGGATCTTGAATTATTCGTGGGATGGCGATCCCAAGGTTCGCGCCCCGGAGCCGATGAAGAATCTTTTCATGTCAGAGCTCATGGCGGGAGCGAATGTGTGGGATGCGGCGACTCACGTCATGTCCGGCTCAAACGACTTGGACACGCGGAAGCAAATGTTCGCGTGGATTGCCGCTCACGAGAAGACTTTCTATCGTCCGCGGACGCCGATTGATCCAATCGGTGTTTATTTCTCTCCGGCGACGCGCAACTACTTTACAAAAGAGTTTATTCGCTCGTATCAGGGAACACTTCTACTTCTGATACAGAGTCATCGTGAGTATCAAATCGTGACTCCGAGAACGTTGGCGTCGTTCCATGGGAAAACTCTGATTCTGCCTGATGTTCGCATTCTGTCAAAGGATGAGACAGCTGCGTTGCGAAAGTATGCCGGTAGCAACGGAAGGATCGTCGCTACCGGTGCGATCGGCGAAGAATTACTGAATCAGACCAACGTCGCCCGCCTCGCGGATTCGCCGGGGGTCCGCTATATGGCGGCTGCGGAAAGTCATTTCGAAGATTGCTCACCGGGCAGTGAAAAGCAGTTTCTCGACACGCTGGACCGTGGCGAAATTCGAGTAAAGGCCTCATCGATGGTCGCGACACAGATCGCGTCGGTGGACGGCGAGGTCCATGTATTTTTCGCCAACTTTCAGGGCCTTCGCGCCAAGGAAAACGCCGTTCAGACTCCCGAGAGTGGTGCCGAAGTAACCGTGCCCGGCAAGGTTAAGGGCCACTTCCTGTCATTTCTCGGCGAAGAAATGATGATCACAGGCCGTTTTGAAGACGGGAACACGCTGTTCCGTCTGCCGGATATCACTAAAGGCGCGGTTGTCTGGTTCGAGCCCTCCAAGCCGTGAGATAGCTCCGCGGCACTTCATTCCATACCGAGCCATACCGAGCGCTAAGTTGAGAAACGAGATTCCCAGCGTTTCGATGTATAGTGAAATTATTCGTAATTATTCGTAATTACACCTTTGAATTTCGATGTGGAATGGGCTAAAGCGACTCGAAGACTGCGCCGGAACATCAGATAGTAAGGAGAAGCGAAATGCCGAAGTTGGACGTATGCGTGGTCGGTGAGATCAATCTGGATCTGATCCTCTATGGGTTACCCAAAGAACTAGTGCTGGATCGCGAGTTGCTGGCAAGCGGCCTGGCGCTCACGCTGGGAAGTTCGTCAGCGATTTTCGCTCACAACCTTGCAGTGCTGGGAACCAAGGTCGGCTTCATCTCGAAGGCTGGTGGAGACCCGCTGGGGAAGATCGCACTGGAGCGGCTGGCGGCTGGCGGGGTTGACGTGAGCCGCGTGAAGCAGGCAACGTCGCAAACGCCGACGGGGCTAACGGTGGCATTACCCTACTTGCAGCACCGTTACATCCTCACGTTTCCCGGCACGATGTTTGAGATGCAGTACTCCGACATCGACATGGAATATGTCCGGTCGGCGCGGCACCTGCACGTCTCGTCTTATTTTCTGCACCGCGCGTTGCGGCCGCGAATCCTCGATCTTTTCCGTCAGGCGAAAGCAGCGGGTCTGACCACGTCACTCGATACCAATGACGACCCCGAAAACAAATGGGACCGGGATTTGTTGGAAGTGCTCAAGTATGTCGACATTTTTCTTCCGAATGACCGTGAGGCGAAGAAGATTACGCACACTGATGACCTTTCGCAAGCCATTAACCAGCTTGCCGGCCTGGCGAAAGTTGTGGCGGTGAAGCGCGGCTCTGCGGTGGCGATCTGCCGATCCGGACAGGACCAGTGCAGTTTGGCGCCCCCGACGGTGAAGACCGTCGATGACGTCGGTGCTGGCGACAGTTTTGATGCCGGATTTATCCACCAGCAAATGCAGGGAGCGAAACTTGAGGATTGCCTGGCGTTCGCCAATCTGGCGGGAGCCTACTCAACCACCAAGGCAGGCGGTACCGAAGCCTTTCGCGATCGGAGTGCGCTCGTCAGTTTCATGCGTCAGCAGTGGAACGCCGCGGGCAAGGGAGCGTTACCCATCAAGTGATAGCTGGCTTTTCGATCCTCGCGAGCGAGATATTCCTGTTGACAAAACTTGTTAAACGGAAGTAAAAGTAATAGTTCGCAATATTACACAATTACATTCGCAGTTGGAAGCAAGCGTATCGCCGCTCTTCAGGAAATCAGGAGGCTCACCATGCCCACGTCTTTGCACGCCCGACAAGTTCTCGGCGCGCTCTTTCTTCTGCTAGCCATTAGCTTCGCAAAACCGCTATGGGCGCAAAAGGATGCCGGAACCATTGTCGGAACCGTGCGCGACCCCAGCGGCGCAGTGGTGCAAAGCGCGAAGGTCGCCGTGGAGGACGTGGATCGCGGCATTCAGATGACTCTCTCGACCAACGAGCAGGGAGAGTATGTCGCCAGTCCGCTGCACATCGGGCGTTATACGGTCACGGTGGAGAAGGCAGGTTTCAAAAAGGCGGTCTCAGAGGTTGTCCAGCTCGATGTGCAGGGGCGCATCGCCATCAACATTGCCCTCCAGGTTGGGCAGCAGACCGAAGAGGTCCTGGTAACGGGCGCTGCGCCGCTGCTTGAAACTGAAACTTCCGAACTGGGGCAGGTGGTCGATCAGAAGCGGGTGAGCAACCTGCCTCTGAACGGGAGAAACTTTGCCCAGTTGGCACTACTAAGTGCTGGGACAGCGCCGAGCGAACCGGGAGCACGCGATGAAGGCGGATATGGCTTCAGCGCCAATGGAGCACGCTCGCTACAGAACAATTTCTTGCTGGATGGAGTGGACAACAATTCCAACCTGCCCGATTTGCTCAATGAAACAAACTTCGTAATCCAGCCTCCGGTGGAAGCTCTGCAAGAATTCAAGGTCCAGACCAATGCCTATAGTGCGGAATTTGGGCGCGGCAATGGGGCGATCGTGAACGCGGTCATCAAGTCCGGGACCAACCAGCTTCACGCCTCGGCCTGGGAATTTCTGCGCAACGATAAGCTGGATGGGCGGAACTATTTCGATCCGGTCGGGCCGGTTCCGCCGTACAAGCAAAACCAGTTTGGCGCGACCTTCGGCGGACCCGTCATGCTGCCTCACTTGTATGACGGCCGGGGACGCACGTTCTTCTTTGTAGACTACGAGGGCTATCGCGTGCGCCAGGCGCAAACTCAGGTTGCGTTTGTTCCACCCACGGCGTGGCGGACGGGAGATTTTTCGAGTCTGATCGACTACACGAATATAACGGGCACGGATTGTAATAACAGACCGACATACGCGGGCGAGATTTTTGACGCCAAGCTGGCGCAGCCAACGTGCGGCGTGCCCTTTCAATATGACGGAACAGGGAAGCCTCTGAACATTATCCCCGCGACACCGGTCGTTGCAGGCGGAGGTTCGTTAGATCCGTTAGCGTTGCGGCTAGCGGCGTTGTTTCCGGCGGCGTGGCCGATCAATTCCAGCGGGAACAACTTCGTCGCCAATCCCGTACGCAAGGAAACGCGCAACAATTTTGACGTTCGGGTCGACCAGAAATTCTCTGACGCGGACAATGCTTTCTTCCGTTTCAGCTTCGAAAACCAACCGAGCTCAATTCCTGGAACATTTGGTGGATTGGCCGATGGTGGCGGATTCTTTAGCGGCGAGGAGGATTTCTCCTACCGCAGCTTTGCCACCAGTTGGACGCACGTTTTCAAACCCGAGCTGATCAACGAATTACGCCTGGGCTACAACCGGGTGAATGCCCATCGCCTCGAACTGAACGCGAACACCAACGTGTCAGCTGATCTCAGCGTCGATTTCCCGGGTGTTCCTTTTTCGCCGGGCATCGGCGGGTTGCCGCAACTGACCTTCAATGACGTAGCGCAGCTGGGGAGCCCCACGTTCCTGCCTTCAGTGGAACTCCAGAATTCCTACACTCTCTCCGAGAATTTGACCTGGGTGCGCGGACACCACACTTGGAAGTTTGGCACGGAGATTAGGCGCGAAGAGTTCACCATCTTCCAACCGGCCGCAGCGCGTGGGACGCTCGGCTTCGATAGTACGCTCACCGACAATCCAGCAGCAATCGGCACCGGCGGCACCGGCTTCGCTTCCTTCATGGCAGGTCTCACGAACGGCGGCAGTATCAACAATCTTCACAATGTGGATTACTTCCGAAATACCTTTGCGTTTTACGGCCAGGATGATTGGAAGGTAACACCAACCCTGGTGTTGAATCTGGGCCTGCGCTACGAACTTTTCGGCACTGTGGCAGATCGACACAACGATGTGGGAAACTTTGACCTCAGCAATCCCACGAATCCGACGATCTTTGTGCCGAAGGGACAGACGGCGCAACTCACTCCCTTCATCGCCCAGTACGTCAACATCAGCGCCACCGGCAGCCGTGGGCTGATCAATTCCGACCTGAATAACTTCGCGCCGCGTATCGGACTGGCCTGGCAGTTCGCTCCGAAGACCGTGTTGCGAACGGGCTATGGGGTTTTCTACGGTGGTCAGGAAAATGGGCCGTACTCGAATCCGAGTCCCGGATTCAATCCTCCATTCTTTACGAACGAATCGTTCATTGCACCTTGCAGCGCGCCCACGGCCAACGACATTGCCGGAGATTGCCGCGTGACCCAGATACCCTCTCTAGCTAACGGGTTCCCCGCCAACTCGCTGGTCGATCCCAACACACCCATTTTTTTCTCCGTCGATAAGAACCTGCGCACTCCCTATATGCAACAGTGGCACTTGAGCGTGGAACATCAACTACCTGCGAACAGCGTTTTCACGCTCACGTACGCAGGATCCAAGGGAACAAAGCTGTACACATTCTTCAATGGCAACCAGGCCGCTCCTGACCCGAATCCGAATGATGCGAGTGCGCCACGGCGTCCCGTGTCTGCGACCATCATCAGATCGCTGGCTCCTTGCTCCCTCGCGAATCCTCAAAACTGCAGCCCGGTTTTCGATACCGGCATCGACTGGTTCCGCTCGTCCGGCCACTCCAATTACAACTCGCTGCAGGCAAGTTTCGAAAAGCGCTTCGCGAAGGGCCTACAGTTCCAGGCGTCCTACACGTATGCGCACTCGCTGGACATCGCCTCAAACGCGAACCTTGGTCCCACGCAGAACAACAGCGACTTCCGTTACTTCCGCGATCCGCAGGCCGAATACGGCAATTCCGATTTCGACGTGCGCCAGCGCTTCGTGTTCAACTCGATCTACGAGCTTCCTTTCGGCCACGGCAAACACTTCCTGAGAAGCGCGACCGGGGTTGAGAACCAGGTGTTCGGAGGATGGCAGATCGCGAATATTGTTTCGCTTTCCACTGGCAACTGGTACACGGTGCTCGACTCCAACGGTAACTTTGCCAATTCGGACGGTGGTGCCGGAGGCGTGTCGCAGCGTCCTGACCAGGTCGGCGACCCGAACCGTGCGGGCCCCGTGTCGGGCAACCCTAACTGCGCCGCTCCGGACAAGATTCACACTCCGACCGCATGGTTCAACACCTGCGCGTTTGCCGATCCAGCTCTAGGTTCTTTCGGCGATGTTGGCCGGAACACCATTGAGTCTCCGGGATACAAGACGTGGGATTTCTCCTTATTCAAGTTCTTCCATCCCTCGGAGAAGACCGAGTTGGAATTTCGTGCGGAGTTTTTCAATCTGCTAAACCATACCAACTTTTTGTTCGCGGAAAGCGGCCCGCAAAATGGAAACAATGCAACCATTCTTGGAACGGAACAATTCGGCGACCTGACGGCTGCTCGCCCGCCGAGACAGATACAGTTTGCGTTGAAGTTCTCTTTTTAGTGGAATTGTGGATCTCGTCGTCCGGCCGTGTACGGACCGGACGATGTTCTCAATCGACAGAGAGGACGCGGCTGCATGCGGCGTAGAGATTTTCTAAAAAGTAGCGTTGCCTTGGCAGTAGCCGCTGAACTGGGACCAAGCAAAGCGCAAGGAATCGTCCCCGCACACAACTGGGGAAAATACGATTTTGGTTCTGGCCCAACCATGACGGACCGCCTCAACCAAGGTCCGTTTTCCCAGTACCCTCCCGACGCTGTTATCCCCACAGACGATGTGGTTATGACCACAACTCCTTCGGAAGAAGTAGTGCCGAACTATGGGAAGGGATTGATCACGTACATCACGCCCGACATGGGCACGGAGGAAATTAAGTCGGACAACATTCCCCAGGCGATTGATGATCTGGTTCGATTCCCTCTGGGGCAACAGCTATACATACGCCCGACCTGGCGGGAGGTGCAGCCGCGGGCTGGACACCTCGATTTGCCCGATTACATGAAGCTCGTTTTCGAATTGGCGAAAAAAAACAACAAGCGCATCGGAATGCGAATTCAGATGAGCGCTCCAGACTATTCACATCAACCGGCGTTACCGGATTTCGTTCTCGAAAAAGTGCCCACGGTCGATCTAGTCGCTAGCGATAAGGAAAGCAGCGCGTCGGCGGAGCGCTTTTTGAAGAATCCGTATTCGCGCTATCAGCCTCGCTTCGACCATCCCTTTTTTCAGCAGGCCTTCAAGGATCTGATTGGGCTGTTGGCAGCGGAGTTCAACGGAAGTCCTAACCTTGAGTTCATCGATACCTTTATGTATGGGTTTTGGGGCGAGGGTCACACGTGGCCTTTCGGCAACAATCCTTTCCCCGATTACCAGACCGCGGAGCGTACCTGGATCAACATGCTCGAAGTGCAACTCGAGCACTTTACGAAGACTCCTTTGATGACCAACACCCAACCGGATTACAGCCGAGTCGGCAACTCGGAACTCCTCGACCGCACGGTTCGCAGCAATAACTGGATTCGTAGTGACACCATCTTCATCGAGAATGAGCAGATTGAAGCTCTCAGCAACCGGCCGCCTTGGATCGCTGCGGTGCTCGAACAACCGCTCCCCGGGAAAGCTCCAGATCCTCTTGCCGTAGAAGAAGGGATATCGGCCTCCGACAACTTGATCGCTCATGTAATGGATGTAGGCGCGAATTATTGGTCGCTCTGGAATTTTCACCAGATCAGCGCAAAAAATCTCATGAGTTATTACGAGGCATCGCCGACGTGGTTCGACCGGATCAATCGTCGAATCGGCTATCGCGTGAGGCCGTCGATGATCTGGAGCTACGAAGATAACGGCTACCTTGGCCTGATTGTTGGTTTTGTTAACGATGGTATTGCGGGCGTTCCGGGCGTGCTGCGGGTGACTGTGCA
>Ga0210405_10002128_pt1 | contig 20932 bp, 18 predicted proteins | sample IncBWH11MmetaG_FD_155492 | JGI IMG/M metagenome (GOLD analysis project Ga0210405, IMG submission 155492) | Forest soil microbial communities from Barre Woods Harvard Forest LTER site, Petersham, Massachusetts, United States - Inc-BW-H-11-M | ecosystem: Environmental > Terrestrial > Soil >... | reverse complement strand
TCCGCGTGCAGGGGTAGTCCTGGTACCCCCAAACTTTGTCGAGAAGTTCATCCCGCGAGATCACGCGTTCGGCGTTCTTGGTCAAGAACTCCAGTGTCTTGAATTCCTTGGCGGTGACCGTGACCTTCTCGCCGCCACGAGTGATCTCCGTCTTGGAAAAATCCACCATCACATCGTCAAAGGCATACACGTCTTCCGGACTGAAGCGCGACGCACGCCTGATGAGTGCCCGCAGACGCGCAATCAGTTCCCTCGGGCTGAACGGTATGGTCACGTAGTCGTCGGCACCCATTTCCAGCAGAAGGACCTTATCCGCAACATCGGAGCTCGCGCTGAGAATTACAAGGGGCAGACCAGGAGCCAAACTTGCAATTTTCTTGCAAAGGTTACAGCCCGAAGATCCCGGGCGCAGCAGGTCGAGGACCACCGCGTCTGGTGCTCTTTGGCGAAGCATCTCCAGACCAGCCCGGGCATCTGGGACGATATCGACCTCATATCCTTCCGACGAGAAAAGCCGCCCCAGAATCTTCCGCAAAGCAGGATCGTCCTCAATGACCAGAATCCGTTCCATTGGAACCGGTCGCAGTTCGGACATTGGAGTATTCAAGGTTGCTGCCAAGGTGGTGGTTGCCATAACCCTCTCCTCTTTCTGCTAGATCGCCGCTTGATCTACAACTCGATTATCACAGCGTTGCTGCATGGAAGATTTCTTCCCTCTGGTGAGCCCATCCAACTGGAGACGTAGTTTTTGCGTCGCGCGGAACAAACTGGTCTTGACCGACGCTTCCGTGGTATTGAGGATTTGGCCTACGGTTCGCAGCCTCAGCCCTTGGAAATGCTTCAATTCAAACACCATGCGCTCGCGCGGCGTTAGTCTTCCCAGAGCGCATAGAATGTGTGCGCTCAGTTCTCGGCTCAACAGTTGTCGCTCTGGGTTGTTGGCTGGCCTGTCGTCCGCAAACTGGTTCAGCAGGTCGTATTCCTCGCCATCGGCGTTCACCTCTATCGCTCTATTCGGTCTACGGTTTCGATTCTTCCGAAGGTGATCCAAGCAGAGGTTAGTGACAATGCGGTAGATCCACGTAGAGAAGGAGCACTCGAACCGGAAGCCGCCTAACTTCCTGTAAACCCTCAGAAATGCTTCTTGATAGATGTCCTGGGCATCGCTCTGCGACCCAGTGATCCGGAGTGCGACTCTCAGAACAGCCTGATCGTGAGCGTGTACCAACTGCTCGAACGCGGCTCGGTTGCCGCCCTGCACTTCGCGAACCAGAAAACAATCCTGGATACAGCTTGTGCTCTCCATTATCTTTCTCCGAGGCTTCGACATCGCCGCGTCAACAGTCCCAACGAGGCATTCCAGACGGTGTATTCACTGGATTAATCAAGCGATCCTCACTCTTCGATTCTCGTGCTACGCTCCCGTACTCTCCTCGTGCAGTTCGATGTGATGAGGCAAATCTCTCGATAGTGGTGTACCGGGAGTTTTCCGGAGTGACTCGCGAAGTGCCCTCCGGGCTCTGGCCAGTCGTGACATAACGGTTCCTATCGGGATCGACAATATTTCCGCGATCTCCCGGTAGGACGCATCTTCAACATCACATAGCAAAATGACTTCGCGAAAGATGACTGGCAATTGCTCGATTGCGCTCTGAACTGCGTCGTTGCAGGAACGCTCGATCAGCAGCGACTCAGGCGTAGAGAAAGTTGTGGGCAAGGCTGAGGAATCCTCCTCCTCGTCTATCGCAACCGTCATGCGCCGCTCGACTGTTAAGCGCGAACTTAGAAAAGTGTTCCTCAGGATTCGGTATATCCATGCCCGGAAATTAGTGCCAGGTTGAAACGAGCCGAAACCTCGTAACGCCTTTAGATAGGTCTCTTGGACGAGATCCTCGGCATCATTCTGGTCGTGCGCAAGCCACCGCGCGAAGTTGTAAAGGGAATCGAAGAGGGGGAGGGCTAGATCTTCGAAACCTGCCGACGGTTGATTATCCGGAGAGGATGGAGTCCCGAATCCGACCATTCGTTGTAGACCAGATCCAATACTTTTCATTGCCTGCTCCAGAATCGTCGCGTACGATCAATCAGCCTGCAACTCCACTAGCCTTGCTAAATCCATCCGCAGTGACAGCGCACGGAATCGCACAATCGGAGCTTGTGCAAAAGTGCTTTAGAAACAGCGCATGACCTCATCCACATATGTTTTCCCTGTTTCGAAGCCAAAGCCTCGCGTCGTATGGCAATCTGACGCGTCAGTCGGTCCGCGTCAATTAACTGCGAGTTTTTTCCACATATCCAGTCCATCGCCTGTTAAGTAATTGTTAGCTGGTGAGTTAAATCCGCGGATATCCTGAATCCAACGGTCTGTGCGCGGCAGTGCTAGACTTCCGTGTTACACCCAAAGGCACCATGGAACCCCTGCGGCCTAACTCCGTCGTGCGATTCGGAACCTATGAGGTTTCTCTCCAGTCGGGCGAAGTGCGCAAAGCGGGTTTGAGAATCAGAGTCCAGCAGCAGCCGCTGAAACTGCTGGAGATATTGCTGGAGCGCCCGGGGGAAGTCGTTACCCGGGAGGAATTGCGCAGCCGAGTCTGGTCCGACGAAAGTTTTGGTGATTTCGACCAAGCTGTGAATATCGCAATCGGGAAGCTTCGTAGCGCATTGGGGGACTCGGCTGAGAATCCGCGATTTATCGAGACTCTTCCAAAACGTGGCTATCGCTTCATCGCGGACGTCTCGGTTGTCGATGCGGACGCGCACCCAAAAAGGACGGAACCTGCGGCCGGAGATCTGCCTCAGTCACAAGAAAAGAAGACAGCGCCCGAGCCTAGGGTTCAAGACGCTGACCTGGCTGTTGCGGCCAAACGCAGGCTGCGGCCGGCGCTTCGGGTCATCATCGCGTCGGCACTCGTCGTGAGTTTGACGATTATCTTTGTGGTGCTATTTCGTTCGCGTGGCCGTGCGCCAACGGGCATCCGATCCCTGGCGGTGCTTCCGCTGGAGAACCTGTCTGCCGATGCTTCACAGAACTACTTCGCTGATGGCATGACCGACGAGTTGATCACTGACTTGGCGCAGATCAGCGCTTTACGGGTGATCTCCCGCACTTCCGTAATGGTATATAAAGGAGCGCGCAAACCTCTGCCGCAGATTGCTCGTGAGCTGAACGTGGACGCCGTCGTAGAAGGCACCGTCCTCCGCTCTGGCGACCAGGTTCGCATCACGGCGCAGTTGATCGAGGCCTCCACCGACAAGCACTTATGGTCCCAAAGCTATGAGGGTGAGTTGCGTGATTCCCTGGCGCTCCAGAACACGGTAGCTAGAGCCATCGCAGAACAAATTCGGATCAATTTGACTCCCCAGGAACAGGCTGCACTGAAAAACGTAAAGGTTGTCAATCCGCAAGCTTATGAGTCCTATCTCAAAGGTCGCTACTTCTGGAATAAACGAACGTCGGATGGTTTGAAGGTTGCCCTGGCTTATTTCAACCAGGCAATCGAAGAGGATCCGAAATACGCACAAGCCTATTCGGGCTTAGCCGATACTTACGCTTTATTGGGAGATTGGCAGTATGCAGTGATGACTCCCAAGGAGGCATTCCCCAAAGCAAAGGCGGCGGCGATCAAGGCTCTGGAGTTGGACAACGCTCTCGGCGAAGCCCACAACTCGCTGGCATTCGTTTTGGATGGCTTCGACTGGGATTTTGACTCCGCAGGCAAGGAATTCCGGCAGGCCATTCAACTCAACCCAGGCTACGCAACCGCTCACCATTGGTATGCCTGGCACTTGAGTCTGTTGGGTCGCTCTGACGAAGCTATTGCGGAAATGAGAAAAGCGGAGAACCTGGATCCGCTCTCTCTTATTATTAACGCCGATTTGGCAGAGCTCCTTGTCCTTGCGCACTCCTATGACGAATCCATCCACCAGAGCCGCAAGACGATCGAAATGGATCCTAATTTTGCTCTTGCACATAATCAACTCGCCCAGGCGTACCTTCAAAAACACATGTACGACGAAGCGGTCGCAGAACTGCAGAAAGCGGTCCAGCTTTCCGAGAGCAGCCCGACATGCATAGCTAATCTGGCTCGTGCCTATGTCGTATCCGGGAAGCGGAGCGAAGCCCTAGAACTGTTGAACGAACTGAAGAAGCGCTCAAATCCTGATTATTCGAATGCTTCGGAGATTGCCATGGTCTACGCATCTCTCGGCGACACGGATCAAGCCATGAATTGGCTCGAAAAAGGCTACGAAGAGCGATTTAACCCGGGAGTTCTGCTGCGGCCGGGCTTCGATCCCCTGCGATCCGACTCGCGCTTCCAAAACCTCGTACACCGCATTGGACTGTCCGCGTGAGCTCTGCCTTCCTTGTGAGGTCGAGAGTATCTGAGAGCGGCGCTTTATCCTTGTTTCCTACGATCACACGCTGCTCGGCCAATTCACGACGCCCACGAATAAACCATTAGAGAGAAAATCGCCTTTGGTAGGATTCGGGCTGGGCAGAATGGTCCACGTCGTGCCCTCAAAATGCCCGATCAGAACCATACGGCGCCCAGAGCCGTCGGCCGCCAGGAAAGAGCCAAAGGCGCTTCAGACCGCAGAACCTTTCATTGAGTGCCATGACAATTCTTTGACAATCACTTAACAACCCCAGCGCATCTAGCCGGGCTGTTTATAACTCCAACTTTTAGCTGGAGGAAAGATACTTGAAAGCCTTCACCTAATAAGAAGGTTGTGTTGACGCGCTGCTTTGCCGTTCGTAGGCGGTTCTCTGGAAATCACGTTACGCGATCAAGTGCGCCGCGCGGTTGGGGAATGGTAACTGCACTGGCAAAAGTGATTGAGTATTACACACCGGAACGATTCCGAAAGACGGCACGATGGGTTCCACCCGATCAACGCGGGAAGGTCATTGAGTTCCCCGTGCCGGATGAAAAGTCGGCGTGAGACGCCGGGTCCGCAAGGATGCGGTGCACCCACAAAATGGCAGTGTTTGATTTCTTGTGTACCCACCGCCAATAACGCCTGGCTGAATCAATTCCACCCATCGCTCGAACAACGACACCGGGCCATACGCGGTTTCTTGTTTGATCCTTTTTTGGGGCCCTTGGAATAAAAACCCAACTGGCCAGTTCTACTGCACATGAGTGCCTCGGCAGCGATTACTCTCACGGCTAGTCGGGCACTCAAATTCTGAATAGGAAAGCAGAACAGGGTTAAAGAATTATGCGTAAGATCTTGGTTACCATTGCGATCGTGTGCGCCACTCTTCAGGCCCAAGTCGTGAAAGTTTCAACTACGGTCAGTGCTGAGCAATTCGCTCTAAATCCCACTCAATCGGTCAATCCCGTCATCGAGTGGAATAGAACCCTTCTGGTCATCGTTCGGACTTCGGGTGCCCAACCAGCCACGATTCATTCGACGCACAGCTTCGCTATTCTGCACGCTGCTATCTACGATTCCGTCAACAACATCGCTGGACAGTTCACTCCCTATCTAGTCCGCCTCGCCGACGTGTCTCCTAAGACTTCTCAAGTCGCCGCAGCCGACCAGGCTGCCCACGACGTGCTGGTCTCGCTCTATCCAGCATTTCAGACTACCCTGGATGCTGAACTACAGCAGGATCTGGCCCAGATTGCCGATGGAAAACCGAAGACCGACGGCATCGCAGTGGGACAGACGGTGGCCGCTGAAATTCTGGCCTTCCGCGCCAACGACGGTTCGGGCGCTACGCCACCACCATACAAACCCAAGAATGTTCCCGGATACTATCAGCTGACTCCGCCGGATTTCACCCCCGCCGACTTCACGCATTGGGGTGATGTCACGCCTTTTGCTATCGTCAACTCGCGCGAATTCCTTCCCGCAGCACCACCTGCGTTGACGGACAAAGAATACATTCAAGATCTCGCTGAAGTGCAAAGCTTGGGCGAGATCGACAGTCAAACTCGCAGCAAAGAACAGACCCTGATTGGAAACTTCTGGGGCGGCAAGATTCAGAATTACTGGAACGAGATCGCCCAGACCGCTGCCTTGGCCCACAACCTCAACATCGAACAGAGCGCGCGGCTTTTTGCCCTTGTCAACTTTGGCATGGCCGATGCCGCAATTTCCTTCTTCGAAGCCAAGTACATCTACCACTTCTGGCGGCCTGTCACCCCGGCGGAATTAACCGACAGCGATTGGCTCCCTCTGCCAACCAAAACCGCGCCCGACCCGTCATACCCCGGCGCTCACAGTGCCACCAGTTTTGCAGCGGCGCAAGCGTTGCAATTTTATTTTGGCGACAAGTTCACCTTCGATGTCACATCCGAAGTTTTGGCTGGAGTGAAGCGCCACTTCACCAGTTTCTCGGCAGCGGCGAAGGAGGCGGGCATCAGCCGCATCTATGCCGGACAACACTACCGTTTCGATCACAACGCTGGCCTGCTCCTGGGACAGAAGGTCTCGGAGTCGATCGACGAAACCACCTTGCTTCCAAAGTAAAACGGACGCATCTACAAGTGATCGTGGGCCGCTATGAATACTGCACTTTCTCGCCGAGGCCGGCGCGCAGCACATGCGCGCCGGCTTCTTTGTGAGGTGCCCGTGGGAAATGCGGAATAAATGTGGAGCATCTTCGTTTTTCATCATGAGCCGTGGCTGGCAGACATGGCTGCCCCAGTGGACACTAACGCGTTTTTCAACAACCACGGGGACGTTGTCGTCTAGTCGCGAAGAAGTGACAACCTCTTGACACGGTAGTTGCACGTTTCGAGCCGCGTCGAGATAGCGTCTATTCCGACGATCAAGGCAAATTGGATTTTCACCAAGCCAACAATCAATCGTCAAGGAAGAAGAAATGAAATTATACACACCAAGCGCGCTGTCATGGCGGTCAGCCCTGGCAGCCGTACTTACTGCACTCTGGCTCTTATCATCCGCTTACGCACAAGCTCCGGCCAAACCCAAGTCAATCTGGCAGATTCAGAAAGTCCCTCTCAAAGGATTGCTGGCAGTGGGGGTCTCGGCAGACTCTGCGAACGATGTTTGGGTAGTCGGCAACGGATCTTTGCATTTTGACGGCAAGACGTGGACACAGATTCCGATCGCCCAGGAAACGGGGAATCCCGATCTCGTTCTCAACAGCGTTGCTGCACTTTCCCCGAGCAATGTGTGGGCCGTAGGCTTCTTCGAAAACAGTAAAGGCTTCGACACTGAGGTAATCCAGCACTTCGATGGCAAGGCGTGGAGAAACGTGAAAGATCTGAACCTCGTCGGGAAGCAAGTGGACAATGCAACAGTGCTGAGCGAAGCATTGGTCTCCATCGCGGCGTTGTCGCCAACAGATCTTTGGGCCGCAGGATGTGTGCTGGCGCAAAGTGGCACCCAGCAATTCCTAGTTCCATTCATTGAACACTTCAATGGCAAAAAGTGGTCTCTTTCTGGGACGCCTCTTGCGACCGGCAATGACCTCTTAATTGGAGTCAACGGCATCGCACGTATCTCCGACACAGACGTGTGGATGACAGCCCTCGACGATATAAACGGACAGGATGGTCAGGGAGAGATTTTCCATTTCGATGGTCATACCTGGAGTCTATTTGCAACCGCCGACGCGCGGGCGAGCACTTTTCGAGCCGTAGCCGCGATTTCGAGCGGTGATGTCTGGGCGGTGGGTGATCAAAATGATCTGCAAAATACGCTGATTGAGCACTTTGATGGCAATCAGTGGACCGTGATACCCAGCCCCACGCCGGCGAACACGCAAGTGGTCGAACTGTGGGGCGTAACCGCTATCTCGAGCAAAGATGTATGGGCAAGCGGTTTCCGGGAGGGATTTGACGGCAAGAACAGCCCTCTCGTTCTTCATTGGGACGGAAACAAGTGGAGCTTGGTCCCAGCGCCTTCCGAGCGGACGCGATCGACGACCACGTTCGGAATCGCTTCGGTCGCACCCGGAGATGTGTGGGTGGCAGGAAGTTTCCTCAGCGACCACGAGCCGTTCGAACAGCCGTTCGTTCTGTTTACTAACCAGGCAAAGTAATTCTTTCAGGGGACAGCGCTCACTGGGGTGCTGTCGCCATTCAATGTTCCAGGCTACTGCGTGACGAGCGCAGTGGCGGAATACAACCAGCAACACTGCAGATAATTGAGCGCCACAAATCTTGTTAGAAAAAGGAAAATGGAATGAATTCAGGAAAGTCTCTATTCAATAACAATCGCATTCGACCCGTCTTGATCCTCGTTCTCGGCTTGTCGCTGGCGGGCACCGCCCGTGCGCAGAGCTCGGAAACCATCAATCAGCTATTTGCTTTCACTTGTAGCGGCGGCACCATCGGTGTAGACAAGTGTCCACAAGGCGGGCGTCCGAATGTCATCATTCAAGCCTCGGACGGGAACTTTTATGGTGCGGCTGAAGTTACCGAAGAAAATGTCTCCAATCCCCAGGGCGGCACACTCTTCAAACTGACACCTGCTGGAACGTTCACCAAGCTCTTTACTTTCACCGAGACCGCCGGCGCGTTCCTGAACGGCGACAACCCCGCCAGCGCCTTGGTGGAGGCTAACGACGGGTTCCTCTACGGCACAACCTTTGATGGGGGCAAACAAAATGAAGGCGTGCTCTTCAAGATCACCAAGACGGGCACCGGTTTCAAAGTCCTGCATAACTTTTGCTCGTCCGCAAACTGTGCCGACGGCACCATTCCCAACGCCCTCTTGCTGGGACATGACGGCAACCTGTACGGCACCACACTGCAAGGTGGATTAACCGTGACATGCGGAAGCGTCGGCTGCGGCACCATCTTCCGTTTCGAGCCGACCACCGGCGCTTTTACCGTTCTGCATAGATTGGCCGGCGTGACTGATGGTGTTGAGCCACTGAACCTAATTCAGGCAACCAACGGCAACTTCTATGGTGTTTCTCAAGGGCTCGATGTCAATAGCTTCAATGAGGATATCTTCCAATTCACGCCGGCGGGTAAATTCACGGTTCAGTTCAAGTCGGTCTTATTTGATATCGGCATTAGTGGACTGACTCAAGGTGCCAACGGAAATCTCTATGGAGCCTTCGAATCCATTACAGCGGGCGATATCGACTTTTTTGAAGTCAGCACCAAGGGCACCGGCTTCGTGGCTTTTGCACCATTCACGACACTCGCAGGAACGACCACCATTCCTTCACTTTTCCTGGCTTCCGACGGCAACCTGTGGGATACCAACTTTACGGACTCGGCTGATCCGATGGGCAGCGTCTTCTCGATCAGCCCGAAGGATGGTGCGGTGCTCCAGACCTTCGCTTTTGACGGCGCCAACGGTAACTCGCCTTTGGCTGGGGTCCTCCAGGCCGCAGACGGCACGTTTGTCGGCACGACGGAATTAGGCGGGACTATCTCCGGCGGGGGCAAAAAGTTCGCCGATGGAACGGTTTGGACTCTGGATGCCGGCCTGCCTGCGCCCACCCCGGCCCTTGCAGCATTCAAACCCGCAAGCGGCGCGGTGGGTTCAGTTGTCACGATCCGCGGCAACAACTTTGTCGGCACAACCGCAGTCACGTTTAACGGCGTCAGCGCCTCGTTCCAGGTGCTCAACCGTCAATTCATCAGCGCAACAGTGCCTGCGGGCGCCACTACGGGACCGATTAAAGTAACGAATCTAGGGGGCACGACAACAAGCACGCAGTCATTCACCGTCAACTGACTTGATAGCGATTCGCCACCATGCCCAGTGGTCGAGTCGAATCGCAGTTCGAACAACCTTGGCGAACTCGGCCGTAAACAATTGCAGGGCGAAAGAAATTCTTTCGCTCGGCAAAAGAAAATGGCCGAGCGCCAGACTTTCGAAAATGAACACCGGAACACACGAAATCTATTGAAACGTTGATTCGAGTCTCAAACAGCCCGCGCTGTTATGTGAGCAAAGCAGATTTTACAATTAAATGCGGACTCGTTAAGCGTCTTCTGAAACTTTTGTTCTAGTCATCTCTCTCATGACTACGCGACGCGGAAACTGAAGGGAATGCCTTCTTCGAAGAGCCCTGAGTTCGGCAGCGCGAACTTTCAGTCGATTACAGGAGCCGTGAAATGCACAAAGTAGTTCGCACTCTTTTGTCAGTCGCGCTAGCGATTGGCGTAGTGTCGGCAACCCGCAGCAATGCACAGGATGGACGTCCCAACCCAGGCGCAGTCTTCGTTATGACGAATGCCGCGGACCGGAACGAAGTCATTTCTTTTAGAAGGGCAGCAGATGGCTCGTTACAAGAAGGCCACAGATTTGCAACCGGCGGGCGTGGCAGCGGTGGTTAACAACGATCCGCTGGAATCACAAGGATCTTTAACCCTCAGTCAAGATCACACCTTGCTGTTTGCGGTCAACGCAGGTAGCGGCGAGATCTCAGTGTTTCGTGTTCACGGCTCGGACTTGTCGCTGGCTGATAAGGAACTCTCAGGAGGAAGTGAACCGAACGCAGTAGCCCAGCATAGACACCTCGTCTACGTTCTCAACACTGGCGGTAGCAGCAACGTGGTCGGTTTCCGAGTCAATGAGGACGGAAGACTTTCGCAGATTCCTCATTCCCTCAGCTTTCTAAGCACCAATACCTCGGGGGCCGCGTCATTAGCTTTCAGTCCCAACGGTCAATTCCTCGTCGTTACTGAACGAGAAACGAACAACATCGATGTGTTCAGTGTACAGAGTAACGGAACGTTGTCGCCGATCGTCATAAATCCGAGCGTGGGTCCGGGAGCTTTCGCGGTTAGTTTTGCTCCTAATGGTGCGGCGCTGGTAGCTGAGACCGGCCCCACTGGAGGCCAAAACGCCTCGGCCATCTCATCTTACGCAGTTTCTTCCAATGGAACCCTTTCCGTGATCAGCGCGAGCGTCCCAACTCTCGGGGCAGCATCATGCTGGAACGCGGTCACTCCCAATGGCGAATGGGTTTACACCTCCAATGCTGGCTCCTCGACAATCTCCGACTTTACCGTCGGCAGCAATGGGGCGCTAACCGCGTTGCCGGGAACTGTCGTTGGAACAAACCCCACGGGAGCTACGAATCTGGACATCACCATTAGTGCTGACGGCAAGTTCCTGTATAGCCTCGATGCGAAGGTGGGCACGATTAGCATCTTCGGCATTCAGTCGGACGGCACCTTGAGCAACCTGGGGACCGTCGACGGGCTCCCGCAGGACGTCGGATTTAACGGAATCGCTGCAATCTAGAGTTATTCGTGAGTTGCGGCGAATGGACGCCGCAACTCACGTTTTTTCGAAAATCTCAATCACGTCTGAGGCAATGGCAAGGACGATGAAAGGCAGTGGCTTTGTTCTTCTCTCGGACACCGCAGGTCGAGGGTTCTGGAAATTGAATAAGAGCATTCTGTCTTCGCAACCGAGCCTTCTTGAAAGAAATGAGATGAGAGCATGTGTAGATAGTTTCAGCCACCGGCTTAACAAGTCCTTGTGTACTGGTGGAAACTTGCGTTGTTCATACATAACAACGCAAGCTGTGTCGAGGGCAATTATTTTTTCTTGAATGGAATAAATCTACCGCCCGTAGGTTTTAGTATGTGGTCGTGTCAACAGGGGACCTTCAACTCGACTCGTTCGAGGAACTGGTTATGCCGCTCTTCGATCCCTTGTACAACGTTGCTCATTGGCTCACACAGAATCGCGAAGAAGCCGAAGACTTGGTTCAGGAAACCTACGCTAAGGCATTGAAGGGGTCCTCGTCTTTTCAGTTGGCTTCAAAGGGTTGTGCATTGCTTTCCTTCCTTCTGTTTTTGGTGCCGCCGTCTTCCGCAGCTTCGCCCGAACCCGAGGTCATCTCGTTTCGAAATGGAGAGATCACGCTTCAAGGAACGTTATACAAGCCGGAAGGAAAAGGACCATTTCCTGCGGTCCTTTACAACCATGGGAGTGCTCCTGGCATGCTCAGCAAACAGGCATTCGAAGCACTCGGGCCCGTGTTTGCAAGGCACGGATGGGTATTCTTCGGACCTTACCGGCGAGGCCAAGGCCTAAGTGCTTCCGCAGGTCGGTATATTGGTGATCAGATAGCTGAGGCTAAGAAAAAGGGTGGCATGAATGCGGGTGCTGCAACCATGGTCCGGCTGTTAGAGACTGACCACCTGAATGACCAACTGGCCGCGCTCGCGTGGCTGCGAACGCAGAGCTTCGTTAGTCGCGATCGCATCGCCGTGGCCGGCAATTCATTCGGCGGCATCGAGGTAGTACTCGGTGCGGAACGAGGGTCATACTGCGCCGCTGTTGATTCGGCAGGCGCTGCTCAGAGCTGGGAAGACGCGCCCGAAGTCCAAGCTTTGATGACCCGTGCAGTCCGCAATTCGCGCGCTCCTATTTTCTTCTTCCAGGCCGAAAACGACTATGATCTTTCGCCGAGCCGCACCCTGTCAGCCGCCATGAAGGACGTCGGCAAAGAATTCGAGATCAAGATCTACCCTCCGTATGGCGAGTCCACTCAAGACGGGCATACTTTTGGCTACTTCGGAAGTTCAGTCTGGGGTGCTGACGTGTTTCGGTTTTTGGACCAGCATTGCCACAAATAGGCTAATCGAGCCTGACATCGGCCACCCATAACTGTTGTTAACAGCCTGTTCTTGACAGTTACCCGATGATGGGCGACGCCCGCTCTCCCCCAAGTGAACAGCATGATTTCCCATGCGAAAAAGGCCCCACCAAATGCACCGGGGCGGCAAGAATTGATATTCCCTGGCTGTGATTCGGGATCCGTTCTGGCCTGTAGGAAAAAGGCGGATTAGCCGGACCCGCGAGTTCCAGTCACGACCTCGCAGGTCCAGCCTGTTAGTAAGCTATCGTGGGGGCAAGCCTGCGTTCAAGCTGTACACCACGCCATCGCCGAAATGACCTGCGGGGACTTTCCCGAACATGGTTGTCGTACCCCACAGAGTGCCGTCTTTAACTTGAAGAAGCGCGGCCGGAGGTGCACCAACCGCGGCATTAGTGCTGAAGGGGTTGAGAGTCTTGAGCACCGTGCCCGTCGACAATGAAACGGCGATAAGGTCCCCCTTGAAGTTGTTGGCGGTTTGCTCGGCAACCCAGAGGTTGCCATCACTGGCTACCAGCATGCCCCCTGGGGAGCCGCCGGTGGTGGTAGTGTTGTACTCCGGAAACAAATGAAGGTTACTGCTATCCAGATTAACTTCAAACAGCCCTGAACCTCCAATCAGGTAGATAGTGTATAGACCGTAGATTTTGCCATTTGCTATAAACATGCCTCTGGGGACGGACCCGTCATCCCCAAATAGAGGAAACATCGTCCCCGGCAACACCTGGAAGTCTCCTGTCGCCGGAACGTAATGGAATATCGCTCCGGAAAATCCGTAAAGGCTTCCATCTGGAGCTAGCGTGAGCGAACCGGGAAGATCTCCGTCAGCTTTACCATCGAAGTTGAACACGACTTCGTAGGTTCCAGTGGCGGGAACAACACGGAAGATGGTGCCGCATCCCGTGAAGCAGTTGCCAGTACCGCCGGCTGTGGTCAGTCCGTAGAGGTTGCCGTCCGTTCCCGCCACCATCGTCTCGGGAATGTAGCCGTCGGTGCAGTTCGTGGCCGAACAGAACGAGTGAATGACTTTGAACCCAGATTTCCGGCCTACTCGGTACAGAACGCCGTGTCCTGGTACACCGCCATTGAAGGTCACGCCATAGAAATTCCCATCAGAGCCTTCCGTAATCGAACTCGGATTGTTGCCGTTGGGATAGTTGTTCCCTGCGCCCGGGAGAAATGTGTGCAGAAGGGTAAACTGGCCGTTGGGCGCAACCGAAAAGACGGTTCCCCCATTCGGTTGTGATTGGTTTCCCTCGCTTGATACAAACGTAGTGCCGTAGAAGTTGCCATCCGAGCCTTGGATGAGGGAGGTGGGCTCGCCTCCGTGTGGACACGGTCCAACCCTCTGAGCATTGTTTCCTGAGCAGGCAAAAGTGGCAACGGCGACAGGTTTTGGGTTGGCAGCATGCGCGGCGGCAGAACCAAGCAGCAGCGCGAGAGAAAGAGCGATAAAGACTTTTTGCGACATTCGAGTGTTTACCTTTCCTAGCTGGTGTTTTTGAAGTTATCGCCACAAAATTTTCGCGAAGCGACTGGCTGAACTTATTTTGAAGCCGAGTCCCGGTTGTCGGCTGAGTGTAAGAAATGTGTAAAAAATTAGGACTGATTAGAGATGTATGCAACAAATCGTTCATTTTTCTTCAAGGAGCTACCCACAAGATCACGTCGCATGTATAAGACGAGGTCTTCGATCAAAGATTGACCTGTGGCTCCCAACTTTCGGAGCTGGGGGCTATAGGTGATGCCCTTTCCCGGCGCAGCGGCGATTGCGGTGCAATCCGATAGTAAGACTCTGATTGCAAGCAGCGATGGGGTGATCGTCGAGCTCGGCCTCTTTTTTGGCTCTTATTGTCGTAAGGTCGGGGCGTTGTTTCATCTATGCTCCCGCGAGAACGGTGCCCGTGGTCCTGATGGGGCGATGCGAGCAGTTCTCGCAAGTGCGCCACTTCGATTTCAACGCTACGACACGCGATGCGTATCTGTGAAAGTAACTGGCGCCGAAAGAGAGGGTTACACGCGGCCGTCTCGGCTTCAAGAAAATTTTGGATCAGAACGGAATAAAATCGTTTTCTTCCAGTTCTATGCCTTAGCGAATCGCCCTCACGCGTTCACGTCCGCAATACGCATAGGAGTTCGACTTTGCGGTGTCGTTATCAACGTGAGGTTTGCTTTGTCATCCTGCGGCAAAGAAGAGTCCTTATGAATCGAGCCTGTCTGTCGCCTTACTATAGAAGAAGCTCTTTCGTGTTCGCGCTTCCAGTCGCGTTTTCGTTGCTGATGGTCATGCCTGCCTACGCGCAGTTCACCCTGGTTAAGATCAGCGGCGATTCTTTTAACAATCCAGAAAGCCAACATAAAACCGAAGTGGAACCCGACACTTATTCGTGGGGTTCGACTATGATGGCCGCTTTTCAAGTGGCGCGAATTTCCGGCGGCGGCGGGGCAGACTTGGGATTCGCCATCACCACCGACGGCGGGAAAACCTGGATGCATGGCTTGCTCCCCGGCTTAACTGTGCATTACAAGCAGGGGACCCATGAGGCAGCCAGCGACGCTTCGGTAGTGTACAACGCCAGGTTCGGAATGTGGTTGATTTCCAGCCTCCCTATTAACCCCTCCGGAGTTAACGTGGCTACCAGCAGCTCCAAAGATGGTATCCACTGGAGCGATCCGGTCATGGTGGACAACGGGACCGCGGACGACAAGAATTGGATTACCTGCGACAACAATACGAAAAGCCCCTTCTACGGCAATTGCTACACGGAATGGGACGCGAGCGGTTTGGTCCTTATGAGCACCTCCACGGACGGGGGCAAGACTTGGGGACCAGCTAAACCGTCAGCCGACAATAGCGCTGGTTTGGGAGGGGAACCTCTGGTGCAACCGAACGGCCATGTCGTCGTGCCGTTCGCCGGCAATGGCCTCCAGGTGTTTAGCTCGACGGACGGTGGAGTCAGCTGGGGAACACGCACCACCATTGCTCCATTCAACGTGTTCGGCGACAACAGCGGATTGCGCAGCTCTGGACTGCCGTTACCCTCCACCGGAATCGACAAATCTGGAAAGCTCTACGTAGTGTGGTCGGACTGCAGCTTCCGCGCGCATTGCAGCACGAATGATCTGGTCTTGAGCACTTCAACCGACGGAACGAAGTGGACTGCGCCAACCCGCATTCCCATCGACCCACTGAACAGCAAAGTGGATCACTTCATTCCGGGGCTCGGGGTCGATCGCTCTACTTCCGGCAAAACGGCGCACCTCACTTCGACCTATTATTATTTTCCTGACGCAGGTTGTACGGGCAATGGCTGCCTGCTATCCGTGGGATTCACCACCTCGTCAGACGGAGGCAAGACCTGGACTCGGGGAAAACAACTGGCGGGACCGATGCAATTGACCTGGCTGCCCAGCACCTTCTCGGGGCGGATGGTGGCCGATTATCTCTCGAGCTCTTACGTAAACGGCCAACCTTTCGGCGTATTCATGGTGGCCATGGCGCCGCAAAACGGAGTCTTCAATCAAGCCGCTTACACCACGAAGGAACCGCTTCTAGCGGCCGCGAGCGAGCCACGATTCAGTTCCAAGGGCGAGAAGCAGATTTCCAGGGCGACGAGTCCGATTCCAGAGTTCCACGACGTTGAAGTAGGACCTCCTGCTGCACCGCCGAGCACTTCGAAATAGGGAGTTGAATCTGGGAACGGGCTGTCGACATTTCGTTCGACGGCCGTTCCATCTTCGCTGTAGCCTTCGACCGCCAGATCGCTTATTTGAGAAATGAGTGGAATAGAAGAACCGGTCTTCCAGTTAGCGATGCTGGGCATTTCTTCCGAAGTACCCATTCATCACAACATCATTAGGAGAAAACCGTGAATCGCTTTTGCAGAATAGTCTTGACTTGGTTGAGCGCCGCTTTTTGCGCTACCGGTGCGCTCGCACAAACGACACCTCATTATCTGATCGTCAACAACAATCATCCCGAGGGCAACTTTGCCACATTCTTCACGCTGGCAAAGGACGGCACTTTCGCCACGCACAAGAGAATTGCGACCGGAGGGAAAGGTATCGCTGTACCAAATTTTTCTACGTCGGCCGGCCCCGGTGTGGCCGTCTTTCACAGCACCACCGAAGACTGCGCGTTCGTCGCCGACCCCGGAACCAATGACATAGCCGCCATTGATTCCAATTTGCAAGCAGTCGGCCGGTTCCACGGCGGGCCGCTAGACATTAACAACTTCGCCGGCACGGCTCTCGCCATCAACAGGGATTTTCTTTATGCGGCTTTCACCGGCAAGGTTAACAGTACACAAGGTGGCCGGCTGGGGAGCTTCCGAATTCTAAGTGGCTGCCGGTTGGAGTTCTTAGGATCAGTCCCGGCGGTGGGAACCGGTTTCAATCGTTCGGTTGGTCGCTACCCAATCTCCTTGGCGGCGCACGATAAGATTCTGATCGTGGTTTATGGTGATGGCTCGATCGAATCGTTCCATTTCTCAAACGGGAAGGCAGAATCCAATTTCGATCTGCAAAATTCCACGGGGGCCCAGAACTCCGAGCCACCGGTCTCAGTCGACATTACCCAGGATGCGAATTTGCCATCTTTGGGGACGTGACCGGCTGTGCTCCTAATGGCCAAGTTGAAGTGGCGAACATCTCCACCGGCAAACTGAGCCAGCCGACCATCATTAACAACATGGGTGGTACTGATACCGCCGACACCTCACAAGTTCGTCTCAGCCCGGATGAGTCTCTTCTTTATCTCCCCGACGCAATAGCGTTCTTTGATAAGACAACAGGAGCGGTCACATTTGGCTGCTTTAACGCACTGAAGGATCCGGACGAAGGCAGAACCACCGAATGGTGGTTCATAGCCGGGATGGCATTGGCTGACAACGCGTCCGGCACTGGAGGTACAGTCTACTCTACCGAAGACACGCTGGCTGTGGGTTCGGCCGGCAACGACCAGTACGTCGGGTTTCAAAATGTGACCTCGAATGGCGAGTCTTGTACGCTGATAGAGTCCCCGAAATCGAACTTCGAAATGCAATCGAACAGCGCCGATTTCGGAACCGTGGCGACATGGCCGCCTCGGGCCTTCTAGCGCGCTGACTTGAGAACTGGGCGCGGCTGCTCCCCCGCGCTCTGCACTTACAGTTTCGCGGTCGAAACTCACGGCTGCGGCGAGTGCCGCTACGTCATCGGCAAAAATGGATCACAACCGCGAGCGCATGACGGTGCGACGTCTGAGTAACAACCACAATAAAGATCTGAAAAGTCTATTCGGAAGTTCTGCGATACCCGTCGGCGCCCAAGTCCTGACCCCCTGCGCAGCAAACAGAAAACAAATTATGGTGATCCTACGGTGAGAGTCGAGCTTGAGGACCTTCGCCTTGGCTAGGTTCGCCTTCATCGCCAGCGAACCGCTCAGTCCAAACTTGCCTGCCCGGCCGGGCAACCGAAGTTCTCCGGCATTCCCGGATTTCTCGGATAATAGAGGTGACAATGGGTGTGGGATATCCCGGATGACGAAACTCGAGGTGCATGCCTCGACCGATGAAGTGCAACTTGAGCATTGAGCCACCCCACGTGGAGCCGACGATGGTCACAAGCACCGGCTGCGGGCAGTAGAGCGGATGACCTGAGAGATAGGCTAATCCGCCGTGCAAGACGACAATCTCGTAACATGTGTTCTGCGTATGCATCCGGAGCATAGAACCCGGCTCCAAATCCTGAAGCCTTACTCCACCTTCAATTTCCGATTGCACAAGGTTGCGATTCACCTCGTCGCTGAGGTTTTCGTGGGGACGGAATAAGCGGGAGCAGGTCATAATTCTTGGTGACGCATCACACGGAAGCCGGGTTCGCCCCGGCGTGCTGGGCGTTCACGATGCATCAGCGCTGATCCAACGACAGTCTGCGTGAAAGCTGTTTCTAGCTCGCATGCAACATCTGATTCAGTGAGAGGGGGTTCGGATATCGCACAGTTGTCACTTTATTGTCAATTGTTTCGAGGGTTGTCTTTACTTTCGTCCCAGCGGCCCAGCCCGATGTGTACCGAAAAGCAGAGTGTTGCCGGGCCGAAGACCAGTGCGGTCAAGGTACCGACTACGGATTGCGTGATCAGACGCCGGCCTTGGAAGCAAATCGCACGACAAACACGGAAATCATGGCGACCATTTCTCATGAACACCAGAAAGGCCCTGGGCAATCCCGATTGCTCCGCGAGCACCACCTTCTATAGTCAGTATTCTGCTGGGGAATAAAGTGCCGACCGGATGGTTTAACGATGTATAGGTGTCAGGAAGTGGTCCTCATCGAACCTGGGGAAACCACCGACTGGCGCAAGTCGTCGCCGTGCGCACAAATGCCGGCCAGGAGGGAAAATGCAAACAATAGAAGAACACAGAGCTCAGCATGGAAGCATTAAGCTCGTAGGTTTGAAGACAGAGATTCTGTCCGCATTATCTGCGGTTGGTAGCGCCACAAGCATCGAAGAACGCCGGCAGGCGGACGCGGCCTATCAGAAAGCTCTCTGCACCGCTCGAGGCATGGGTTATCGCCCGCACATCCGAGCCGGGGATGGCCAACAAATTCAAGTGGAGTGGGTGGCCCTGGGTGGGGCATTCTGTGAAGGTCACGCCAATATTGCGCGACAAGTGCCGGCGACATCCAAAAGGGAAAGACGGTGAATGTCACAAGAGCCTGCTTGCGCTGAACTCCTTTTACTATGCGGGTTGGGATCAGTTGATTGGTGAACACAGTTTCACATTCCCACCCAACGTCTATTTGACCGCGGGAAGAATCAGTGGGTACCATGCAACGAACGAGTTTGCAAGGAGGATCTTATGAAACGCTCTTCCATTTCATCGCTGCTGCTCTGTGTCGCTTTGCTGACGGTCGCGCCGGGGACGCTTGCGGCTCAAGATGGTGAAGGAATCATCAGAATCAACGGCGGCAGCATGACCATTGCTCTGCACCCGAATCCTCAGATGATCGAGCAATCCGCCGAAGACTCATCCTCACTCGTCACGATTTATAGCGATCTAGGCAAAGGGACAAAGGTCTACCTCCCTACTATCGGGTGGTCGGTGACCGGTCCTGAGGTTGCAGGTGGAAAAGTCGATTCTGCGACCCCGTTCACCCCCAAGCGTAACTTCAACCTTGTTCTCATCAAGGTGGCCGTCCTGACGGCAGCAGGCACGAATGGCGTCACGTTGAGCCTCAATCGCGACAGCAGCGGCGCGCCTGGAACGGCAATCAAGACGTGGAACCTGGTGAACCTGCTTTCGTTCCCAAGCTGTTGCAAACTTGATCTGGCTCGACTGAAGAAAACAGTAAGGGTGAAAGAGGGAGTGCAGTATTGGCTGGTTGCGAGCACCGACAAAGCCACGCAAGACGCATCCGATTCGTGGAACATGAACAGCCGAAGCATTTTCGGCACGGTAGGGCAGCGGTTTGGTAATGGGGCCTGGCAAGTAACGAAAAACAGTGCGCTATTGCCTGCGTTCAGCGTTTTGGGAACGCCCGCCGACTGAGGCTTGCGGAGTTCTGCTCGTTCAAATGCTTTTAGAACCTTGTTGCGGATGCGGACCGCGTCAGCCAGTCCTTTCAAGCCGGGCGCGAACTTTGCGAATTCATCGTGGCCAAAGTAACTGTGCTTGACCCCTGTTGCGATAACCAAAATGTCATAGCGGAGGGGAACATCCTTCTGCTCCTGATTGCTGACGTAAACACACTTTGCATCTTTATTGACTCCGCCAACTTCGCCAAGGACTACGGTCGTATTTCTCTGATTTTTCAGAAGTCCACGGATCGGAGACGCTATTTGAGCAGGAGAAAGCACGGTTGTCGCCACTTGATAGAGCAGAGGCTGAAAGAGGTTGTGATTCGCCCGATCAACGACAAAGACTTCCGCGTCGCCGCAAGCCCTGCAAACCCGGCACCACGATTCTTTTCATTTATGCCTGGCTTAATCGTTCAAGCTGCACCCTTCTCGAACTGCCGTTCGATTAGACAGCGCGATTCGTGAGGGGAGTTCGCGACTCGACCATGCTTCGGATATCTCGGTTCTCGAAGACGAAGCCTTGGCGCTCCTGTGTTTGTCGGAGCACAACATCCACCATTGCCCGGGCCAAGTCATCGGCGCGAATCACCTGGCTAGGAAACAGCACCCGAAAAACGGGATAGATCGCGCGTATCAGTCGGTAGTTGAAATTCGGTTCCTTCCGCGGCTCCACGGGGTAGATATACGCGGGCCTGAAAAGATAAACGCGCGGAAAGCCAGCCGCGAGCAATGCCTTCTCCGCCTGGCCCTTGTAGCGAGCGAAGGCAAGCCGACTCTGTCCCGTCGGGTCCGCGCCACTCCCGCTCAAG
>Ga0210405_10002127_pt1 | contig 20937 bp, 16 predicted proteins | sample IncBWH11MmetaG_FD_155492 | JGI IMG/M metagenome (GOLD analysis project Ga0210405, IMG submission 155492) | Forest soil microbial communities from Barre Woods Harvard Forest LTER site, Petersham, Massachusetts, United States - Inc-BW-H-11-M | ecosystem: Environmental > Terrestrial > Soil >... | reverse complement strand
AGATGGAACCGCCTGATTGAAATCAGTCGGAGTGCGCTCATAGCGGAATTCCTCCGAGAAAAAGAAATAAGTTTTGTCCTTATTCGAGTTGTACACGCCCGGAATGTAGAGCGGGCCTCCGATCGTGCCCCCAAAGTCGTTTCTACGGTAAAGAGGCGCTTCTTTAGTTTGATCAAAGTAATTCCGGGCATTGAAAAATTCATTGCGGATGAACTCGTACCCCACTCCGTGGAATTGATTCGTCCCCGACTTGGTCGTCGCCAGAACTGTGCCCGATGCGCTCTGCCCGTACATCGCGCCATAGTTAGAGGTTAGAACCTGCACTTCACTGAGAGCGTCCAGGCTGGGATAGACGATGAGCGTACTCTGGTTGCCGTTGAGCCCTGCGTTCAGGACATCGCCGCCGTCGACGTTGAAAGAGTTGTACTCGACCCGGCCGCCGTTTACGCTGTATCGGACGCTACCCAGGATCCCGACCTTGGCCTCGTCTTGACCGGTTTGGTTACTGACACCCGGAGTCAAGGCAATCAACTGGGTGAAATTGCGACCGTTCAAACCCAGGCTCACGAGTTCCTTCTGTGTGATGTTGCCGACGACCTGAGACGTCTCGGTCTCCACTTGCCCGACTTTCTGCCCTTCGACATTCACTGACGTGGACGTCCCGGCTGGTTCCAGGACTGCGTCAATCGCGATGCTCTGACCCGCGACCAAGGCCAGCCCATCGCTGTGGAAATCCTTGAATGCGGGAGCCGAAATCGTGAGGCCGTAAGTTCCAGGTAGCAACCCCGGGAGAGAGTACTCCCCGCGGTCGTTGGTGGTGGCCGTCTGGGCCACCCCCGATCCATTCGTGATTGTGGCAGTCGCTCCCGCAAGTACTGCGCCCGTCTGATCAGTAACGACGCCCGTGATAGCGCCCTTTTCTTTAGCGGAATTAGCCGGTGTCTTCGTACCTTGCGTTGCGGCTGGCACTGAGCTGAACAGAGCGACAGCAAGAATGCACAAAGATACCTTCAGAATTCTCACCACGTTCACCTGTCCTCTCAGGGAGTAAAAGGAGCCACATGGTTACAGAGAAGCTGTGACGAGATTGTGACGCGCAAGTTAATTTCAGATGAAAAACGCCGCTTTTGCGCCTGAGACTCACGCTCCGACAAAATGTTTTCGCTTCGCGGCTAACCAGGCGCTGTTCACACGAGCCAACAGGCGGCTCATTGCCTCAAGATCGCTTTTCAAAGGACTCGTCCATCGCAGAAATTCACGTAATTTTAATCCTCGGGTGGGTTTTCCTGCAACAAACTTCGACGATATTCTCTCCGACTCGCTCTACACGATTTCTTGTAGTTTTCTCGCCGGAATGCCGTATTCGGGGCCTTGGTAGCGAGTCGAGTTGGCGGTTGCTGGACCGCCTCGAGGAACGAATTTGGCGTGCGGTCTTTGACGATCTGCCGCACTGCCGCTGCTTAAACGGGGTGCTTCCCCATAACCGCGCACAATTGCGCCGAGAGGACTACTGAAATGACAAAGAGCGCCACAAAGACGGCGGCGGCAATGTCGCTAGCCTTGATGATCTTTATCGGAGCGAACTGCTTTGCAGTCGCTCCCTACTTTAATGCCGCAGGCTCGAGCGGTGCGTTCAATTCCTTTGCTTTGGCTGCGGGCCCGGCTGACGGCGGACGAATCTGCGGAGGATTTTATCTGGACCAAGAAGAACGGCGCCCAGGGAGTGGACAACCGCGGGACTAGCCTGCTGGAAACCGGGAACGTTTGGATCGTATGGAATAACTCCACCAATCCCACGATCGTTTGCAGTTACATCGCCGTCGACAGCATTATCGGGCAGCAGCTATTTTTTGCCACTCCGGCGTCGACCTTCAACATTCTTTTTCCTGCCGGCACGGCGGGAGACAACTTGATCCCTACGCTTACCGACACACCGATTCCGCAGGCCGTGATCAACGTTCTGCAAGGTAAGGCGTTCAATGCCGCGCCCACGGACGTCCGCCCAGAGGACGCCTTGTTCGAAGAGACCCGCGTTTTGGCTCCGCTGGATACCGTCCACTATAACGGCCTTGGCTACGGTCCTGGCCCTGTTGGAACTCCTGTTCTGAGCGCATTCAGCAGCAAGTCGTCGACGCCCGCACTTTACGCCCTCAGCGGCACCGACCCAATTACCGGCCAGACCGTTCCGGCGCATGCAACTCTTGACGTCGGAGTACAAGTCGTGATGGCCATCGTCAATGCCGAACAGGGTAGTGCGCAGAATTCGGGTCATTTCGGGGATTCGACATCGTTCTTTAACGTGAATCGCCGTGATCTCACCTTAGCGCAGAACGGTGGCTACGCTTACACCAAAGACCTGACATCGGTGCCGGGGCAAGCCACTGTGCCGCTCAATGTCATTGCGCGCGAGCCCCTCTCTGGAACCTTTACTGTGATGGAATTCAACATTCCGCGCAACGTGGAGACCAACTCGACTCAGGAACTCAACGTCAATCCGGCGACTGGTCAGGGCACAACCTGCCCAGGACAACCTTGCGGTAATCCATTGTTCCTTTCGAATGGTGGGGGATGGCGCAAGCGAGCAATCGGCAACGGCGAAATGATCTCTCAGATTGGCACCGCCGCCAACGGTGATGCCCTTGGCTATGCTTTCTGGAGCGTTGGCAACCTGGCTGGCCAGTCGCCAAACATCCGCTACCTTTCGGTCGACGGGGTTGACCCGATTAACCTGAACTATGTTGACGGAACACTGCCCACTTGTACCGCTCCATGCCCGGGCATTGTGAGTTTTGCCAACGTGTCATCAGGTAGCTATCCAATCTGGAACACTCTTCGGGTGGTTGCCCACAAACCGGTACCGGCGGGGGTCACGGCCCTAATCGCGACGGCGCAACAGCAGGTCGTCAACATCTATCCCGATTTCCTTCCGCTCAGTGCAATGGGTGTGTTGCGATCTCACTATACGTCGTTGAAAATCGGCCCGAGCAACGGGACCGGAGGGGCATGCAACCTTGCTGAGACAGGAGGCGATGTGGGCGGCGCTGTGATTTCGATTCAGGGCGACCAGGATTACTGTGCCGGTACTGGTATCAAGACTGGACGCGTCGGCCTGAAGCAGTAAGTCGGAATACAAAAACGCAACGAGAAAGCATGGAGGCAGACCGGCAGTTTCGCGGGCCTGCCTCCACTTGCCAAAGCGGAAGCTGTCTCTGGTAGTGAGTATGAAGTTCATTGTTGAGATTCCGGACCTTGAAGTGTTTGAGGCAGCTGAGCAACCTGAGGACTTAGCTTGCGAGATAGCTGAGCTGATTGCCAGCGAGATTTTTGGATTTAGTTCGGTGACTGTAATTCCTCAACAGGGGCCTGTCGGGATTCACCGGGTAATTCAGCCTTGAGTTCGAGATTCTCGGATCATGGGCCCTAAAGAATCGGCGGGGAAGAATGATGTTCCGGAAAGAGGGTGGAATGCAGCAGCGGTGGAGGAGAAGCTGCCGTGGCGATCTTTTCGCGGGTTTGGTTCTCTTGTTGTCCTTAAACGTAACGATCGGGTGGGCTCAACAATCTCGATCGAACCTCGGTCGGTCGAACCCGGCAGGGTTAAATCAATCTGGTTCCGTAAGCGCTCGTCCCGTGGGCAACCTTGAGGACTGGACTTCGCTCTCACTGGCCAACAGCGAGTTGATACCAGAACGGCCACTGCTCGGAGAAAGAGATGAAAATCCCCAGTTCACCCGCGAACTGTGGCAAGTGAAGTGGCGCCAAGGCGATCCCATCGATCTGTGCGTTATCCGGCCGAGAGGCGTGGCTAAACCTCCCGTCATCCTCTACCTCTATAGCTACCCTTCTGAAACTGAGATCTTCCGCGGCGACCACTACTGCGCAGACGTCACCAAAGACGGATTCGCGGCCATCGGCTTTGTGTCTGCTCTCAACGGCCATCGTTACACCTATCGGCCAATGAAGCAGTGGTTCGTGAGCGAACTGCAGGAAGCGTTGGGCAGTTCTGTCCATGACGTTCAGATGATTCTGAACTATCTCTCCACGCGAGACGATTTGGATATGAGCAGGGTTGGTATGTGTTGGGGTCGGATCCGGCGGTACCATCACGATCCTGGCCGCCGCGACCGATCCGCGTATCAAGACGATCGACGTGATTGATCCTTGGGGAGATTGGCCGGACTGGATGGCCAAGTCTTCGCTGATTCCCGAGCGCGAACGCCCAAATTATATGAAACCGGAGTTCTTGAAGAAGGTCGCGCCCCTGGATCCCGTGGAGTGGCTGCCTCAGTTGAAATCGCAGCGCATTCGCGTGCAACAGGTGCTCGATGATTCGGTTATGCCAAGCGTTGTGCAGCAACGGATTAAGGCAGCCACTCCAGGGACGGCCCAGATCGTATCTTTCGAGACGACGCAGCAATTTTCGAGCGCCGCATCCGGCGGCAAGCTCCTGCAATGGGTGAAAGATCAGCTCCGTCTGACTTCTCCGCAGTCTGCGAGCCAGGATTCGCAGAAGTCGCGGGCAGGTAAGCAAGCCATCGAACCGAACCATATCAAGTCAAACGATGTCCAGTCGGACCATGTCCAAACGAAACTCGATGATTAGATTTTTGGTGCAGCGCCTGAACACTCGGAGTCCCAAATGTTGAAGAGTTCTCAGTTGGTTCTGGTGGTCGCTGTAGCGTCAATTGTGCTTGCCTCGGTAGGCTGTGGCGGAACGGGCGCGGCTCCAATCAACGGCGGCTCCCTTGCAGGCGTCGCGGTCAGCGTGCAGCCTGCGACGATGACGATTACGACTGGAACCACGCAGCCATTCACAGCGACTGTAATTAACACGAGCGAGACTGGCGTGGGCTGGCTGGTTAACGGCTTCCCGGGAGGAGTAAGCCCATTGGACGGAAGTACGCCATTCGGAACCATCGACAAGAATGGGAATTACACCGCACCCCCTTTCATTCCGGCTCCGCCTTCCGTTACCGTGACCGCCGTTGCCAATGCCGACAATAGCGCGACCGGAAATGCATCAGTTTCAATCAACGGAACGCCATCGCCAGTGTCCATTTCTCCGCTAACTGCGAATCTGGAGGTGGGAGGAATCGCGCTGTTCACAGCGACGGTGAGGAACTCCGATTCGGCCGTCACCTGGCTGGTGGAAAACGTTCCAGGGGGGAACGCAGTGGTAGGCACAATCCTCCCGGTGCCAGACAGTTTGGACCAGGCAACTTACATCGCCCCTCTAGCCGTGCCTGGCGGGGGCGAGACCGCCCAAGTGCACGTAACCGCTCAATCCGTCGCTATTCCCGGGCAGAGTGCATCGGCTGCGGTTACGCTATCGCCGGTAGGCAGTACCGTGGCCGCCATTGTCATTCCGTCGGTCCCGCCAACCGTGCCGGCGGGACAAACCGAACCGTTTAAGGCCACAGTGACCGGCACAAGCGATACAACAGTCTCCTGGGATGTGGACGGGATTCCTGGAGGCAATGCGGACGTCGGTACGATTGTAACTGGGGCTGGAGGGACGGCGACCTACACAGCGCCCGAGCAGCTTCCTTCTCTTCCGACGGTCATAGTAACTGCGATCTCCAACGCTGTCCCCGCCGCACAGGCGTCGATCCAGGTGAACTTGATTCCGGCTCAGAAAGTGAGCATTACAATAGCTGCCGATCCCTGCACAAATACGAACGCCGTACCAATCGACACCGCCGCAACGTTCACTGCGACGGTTCTGGGGCTGACTAACCAAAACGTGACTTGGCAGGTGAATAAAATCACCGGCGGCAACAGTACGATCGGATCGATAACTGACAAGGGTGTTTACACCGCTCCCGCCACGGTACCAACTCCGGCAAAAGTAGTCGTCAGCGCGGTTTCTGTTGCCGAGCCGCAGTTTGTTGGAAACCAGGCAGTCACTATCACTTCAGTCCCCGTGCCGATAGTTACTGTAAGCTGCGCGGTGGGTGAAACCTGTGGGACAGCTTCGGCTTCCGTCCAGGTAAACCAGGGTGTAGATCTTGTCGCGACAGTTGCGGGACTTGGGAGCAGTTCCGACATAGGCGCAACTTGGTACGTGGATAACGAGATGGGAGGGGATCCAACGATCGGGACCATCAACCAGGAGGCTCCTTCCGGATGTGTGACCACCGGAACCTACCTCGCTCCCCAAAGTGTTCCCAACCCCAACCCGGTTACAGTCACTGCGGTCGCGTCCGGAGCCACATCTCCAGGATTTCAGGTTACCGTAACACCACCTCCCCCCATCACAATCTCGTTGATGCCAGGGCAAGGCGATCCGCAAACCGTGCAGGTGCAACCGCCCAGCAATCAAATTAAGTACACGGCGACGCAGTACAAGAATGAAGTTATTGACACCACCGACCCCGTGAACTGGACCATTACGAGCACGGGTCAGGATTGCAGTGTCAGTAACGGATCCATTTGCGGCACGATTACACCCACCGGGATCAATACCAGCCAGCAATTTACCGCAACTTACACGGCCCCGACCGCGGTTCCTCCAAACCCGAATGTAACCGTGACAGTCACTTCCGTAGTCGATTCTAATGCCTTCGATTTCAACCAGGTGACGATCACGAGCACAGCACCCACAATCGCCATTACCGGCCCGTCAACGCTTCAGGCAGGCGGAAGTCCGGTTTCTTATACTGCCGTCATCACCAATGCCAATCCCCAAACCATAACCTGGGAGTTGGGATGCATTTCGGACAGCGGCGGCAACCAAATAGATGATTTTTGCGGAGGAGGAAGGGCCTACGGTCGGGGCTGCCTTAAAGGCCCGCGCGGAGTGGAGATTTGCGACGAGCAGCCCGACGAACTCCCGCCACCAATTGTGGTTTACACTCCACCAGGCATGGTGTCGGATGCGTACTACCTGCAAAACGCTTGTACGTTAAATGGTGACCCGCACGCCTCGATCGTGCCCATAAACGTGCAGATGATTGCCAACGGTTGTCCCCTGCAGGATGGAGTTCCAACCTGTACGGCGCTTGCTTGCGTGACGGTTACCCCGCCTAGCAACCGAGAGCTTCGGACTGTAGTTTGCCGCGCGGGAGGCCTCTCGCGCGGCTTTATCTCGTCCGGATCTCGTCGCTGACAAATTCCGATTGGCCGACTGTGCTTTCCCGACTCGACTTCTTCCACGCCCACGGGTTCGAAGCGGCCGGTGTGAGTTACAATTTTGCTCTGCTCCCCCGCAAGGAGATTTGATGCACACCCAACAATCGAACATCAACGGCTGGATGACGACCGCCTGGGCAAAGCCGCGTGGAAGAAATGGGGTCCTTATTTGAGTGAGCGTCAGTGGGGCACGGTTCGTGAGGACTACAGCGACTCTGGCGACGCCTGGAACTATTTCACTCACGACATGGCTCGCTCCCGCGCTTATCGCTGGGGAGAGGATGGAATGGCGGGGATTTGCGACGACAAACAGACATTGTGTTTCGCTCTCGCGTTCTGGAACACAAGAGATCCGATCCTGAAGGAGCGGCTGTTCGGACTCACGAATTCGGAAGGCAACCACGGCGAAGACTGCAAGGAATATTATTTTTATCTCGATAGCACCCCGACTCACTCCTACATGAAGTATCTCTACAAATATCCGCAGGGCGCTTTTCCCTATGACGACCTGGTGAAGACCAATGGGCAGCTCTCCCGGAACGAACCGGAGTACGAGCTAATTGATACAGGCATATTTGAGGAGGATCGCTACTTTGACATTTTCGTCGAGTATTGCAAGGAAGAACCAGAAGACATCTTGATTCGAGTCACAGCGATCAATCGCGGCGACTCCACAGCGACGCTACACCTGCTTCCCCACCTCTGGTTTCGCAATACCTGGACAGATCCGGACGGGAACAGGACCTCGTCGCCGCCCCAGTTGCGAAGCGTCGATTCCGGGCGCGCACGCTGCGTCGAAGCGTTTCATCCGACGCTTGGGAGTTTTTACTGGCACTTTGATCGGCAAAGCAGGCTACTGTTCGCCGACAACGAGACAAATCTGGAAAGGATTTGGGGTCGTCCGAACTCCAGTCCGTTTGTGAAAGACGCCTTCCATCGGTTCGTTATCGAAGGACGACATGACTGCGTCAACCCTAGCAATCAAGGGACGAAAGCAGCTGCGCACTGCACAGTAGAGATTGAACCGAAGGGTCAGTTCGTCCTCAAAATGAAGCTGAACCGGAGCCAGAGATGGGACGAAACCTCGTTCCACCAGCCTTTTGATACAACCTTTGACAGGCTCAGGCGGGAGGCGGACGACTTCTACCGAAGTATTTCTCCCGCCAATCTGAACGATGACGAACGCATGGTGATGCGCCAAGCGCTCGCTGGCATGCTTTGGTCGAAGCAATACTACTATTTTGATCTTGAGCGCTGGTTGAAAGAGCACGGAGTCAGGACCTCCGCGGGCGCCGCGGGAATACGAAATCGCGGCTGGATGCACATGGTAAATGATGATGTGATCTCCATGCCCGACAAATGGGAGTACCCGTGGTTTGCTGCATGGGATCTGGCTTTTCACGCGGTTGCGATTTCGGCGGTGGACATGGAGTTTGCCAAGTCGCAGCTTCTGCTGATGGTTCACGAACTGTATCAGCACCCAACGGTCAGTTGCCAGCCTACGAGTGGAACTTCGGTGACGTCAATCCGCCGGTGCACGCATGGGCGGCGATTTTCATCTACCTGACGGAGAAACAGCAAACCGGGAAAGGCGATACCAGATTTCTCAAGTTGGCGTTTCAGAAACTTTTGATGAATTTCACATGGTGGGTAAACCGGAAAGACCGTGACGGCCGGAACGTTTTCGAGGGTGGATTTTTGGGGCTCGACAACATCGGAGTTTTTGATAGGAGCGCACCCTTACCCACCGGCGGATCTCTGGAACAAGCTGACGGAACCGCATGGATGGCGTTCTTCTGTCAATCCATGTTGCAGATTGCCCTTGAGTTGGCTCCCGAGGACTCGACTTACGAGGACATGGCGCAAAAGTTTATCGAACACTTCTTGCGCATTGCGGGCGCCATGGATCGCGTGGGAATTAATATCGATGATCTATGGGACGAAGAAGATGGGTTCTTCTACGATTTGCTTCGACTGCCAGATGGCAGAGCTGAAAGAATTAAGGTGCGTTCCATCGTCGGTCTGCTCCCGCTTTGCGCTACGACTGTCATTTCCTCCGAACTCCTCTCCAGTTTCCCCAATCTCCTGGACAAGCTTGACCGGTTCTGCGAACGTCACTCCGACCTCATCGCGAACATCGCTCCTCCCAGAAAGCCCGGCGACGGCGGCCGGCTCTTGTTGTCGATCTTGAACGAGGACAAGCTCCGCCGTGTACTCAGACGGATGCTCGATGAGGAAAGGTTCCTGGGCCCGCATGGCATCCGCGCCCTCTCTCGTTGGCATAAGGATCATCCTTACGTTCTCGCCGTAAACGGACGAGAGTATCGGGTCGAGTACATGCCTGCGGAGTCCAACAGTGGGATGTTCGGAGGAAATTCAAACTGGAGGGGGCCGGTTTGGATGCCGGTTAACGTGCTGATCGCGCGTGCGCTGATGGTGTTGTACCAATATTATGGAGATTCTTTATTGATCGAATTCCCCACAGGCTCTGGAGTACAAATGACTCTGTTTCAGGTAGCGCACGCCCTTTCCGATCGTTTGGTTGCTACTTTCCTGAAGGATGCGCACGGACACCGCCCGGTCTTCGGGGGATGCAGCAAGTTTCAGAACGATCCGCACTGGCGCGACTGCCTTTTGTTCTACGAGTACTTCCATGGAGACAATGGCGCCGGCATCGGCGCAAGTCACCAGACGGGATGGACAGGCACGGTGGCCAAGCTTATTCAGCTCTTTGGATATTTGCGACCAGAGGACATGCTGTCGAGGTCCGATTTTCTCCGCGACAGCTCTCAGCCGTGACGCAATAGCAAATGAGTCGCACCGGCCGCCCGCTGGGCGTGTGCAGCTTGGTGTGGCTCACCACTTCATTTGGTCGCCTAGTCGATCGGCGAGTTCCGGGAACGACCTGCCACTGACCGCCGGGTTTCGGTACGCGCTGCGTCCAATCGGGCCCCGAGGTCGGCGAAAGCGGGTGTTGGGCCGTTCCAGCGCAACTGGTCCACGTCGTTGAATAGTACGATGTCGGTTCGGAGGGTGGCGAGCGTCCGAAAGAGCAGTGCGCGCTCCCGCTCACGGGAGAGCGTATCTGCGAGGGCACTCGCGTTGGCGGCGTTCACTTGCCACTGGCCAGGATCCGAAGGGATGGATTCGAGATGGACAAACTTGGCCAGGACGGCAGCCGACGACTTCGCGCCCCAGCCTTGCAGTCCCGGATAACCGTCTGCCGCATCACCCACCAGTGCCAGATAGTCGGGAATTGATACCGGCGAGACCCCAAACTTCTTGATTACACCAGGCTCGTCTAAGGTGACGCGAGTCCGGCGATTCAGTTGGACAATGCGTGTGCCGTGCACACATTGGGCGAGGTCTTTGTCCGGCGTGCAAATGATTACGCGTTCGACACGCGCGTCTCCAGCAGCCGCGGCGGCTGCCGCAGCCAGCGCGTCGTCCGCTTCAAACTCAACCATCGGCCAGACGACAACGCCAGCTGCCGACAGCACGTCTTCGAGCAATGGGAATTGTGCCAACAGGTCGGGTTCGATTCCTTCACCCGTCTTGTACTCTGGCCAAAGTTCGTTGCGAAAGGATTCGATAACGTGATCGGTCGCAACTGCGATATATGTGGCACCGCCCTTGATCATTCCCAGAATCGAAGCGAGGACACCCCGAACCGCGGCCACCTCCCGTCCGTCCGAATCCTTCGCGGATGGCAGGGCGTAGTAGTGCCGGAATAACTCGTAAGTGCCGTCGACCAGATAGATTTCCAGGGTGCAGCTCCAACACAAACCTATAGGACCGCTATCGTCTCAATCAACTGTGATCAGAAGCATGAGAGACGTGCCAGTCGCCTCGCGCTACGGCGGTCAAATCAAGTCCACGGAACGTTATAGTGACGGCTCTTTGCCTATCTTTGCACCGTACTGCTGTTCACATTACGATCTTGGTTTTGCTTCGGTAGAGATGGAAACCCGAGTACCGGTGGAGTTGTTGCACGACTTGTCCCTTGAAATCCCAAGTAATCGTTGCTTCCTGCGGAAGCCAGAGCGGGTCCGCCACTTCTGGTACGCGAACCTGAGAGAAGCGAATTTCCGAGGTGAGCTTTCGCAGGTAAATATCCGGGCGAGGCGTCAGCAGATCTTTTCGCAGGCGAACGATGCGGTAGTCGGCCTCATCAATCCAGGCGATTCCCTGGAAGAGCACGGGAATTGATGTTCCCGGAAGGTTTACTTGGCCGGGGAATTTCACTTTGTCAGGAATTTGCGCGAAGGCCAGAACCATCGTGGCGTGTCCATCCAAGCGCTGGCGGCCCAGGTAACGAAACCGCGACTCAAACTGGTTGCCTGGATGAAATAGCACCCATGCGTTGGCGGTGCCCTGCGAGAGTGGGGCGTTCCCAGTGTTCGCCTTGTCGGTGCGATACTCGTCGAGCGTGACCTCGCCAGTTCCCTGATGACGCAAGACCAGATACTCGAACTGCTGATGCCAAGTCTGACCTCTCGGCTCGATCTTGGTGACCACGCTCTCGTGAGAAATTACGTTCGGCATTCTTCTCAGCAGGTCCAGACTCTTATCACCAGTCTTCCTGAGAATTTCCGCCAAGAGCAACTGGTCTGGCGCCGGATCCAATCCATGCAACTCGGGAATCTCAGCTGTCAATTGCGGCAAGGGATCGTCCAGATAAGGCTTCGCGCTGGCCCAAACCGATCGGTCAAACGACTGGGGTGTAAGCTCCACGTCGGAAGAGACATTACTCGCTGAGTCGGCCTTTGAGAAGGGCCGTAATAATTGGGCCAATGCGTGGAAGTCGGGATCTTTCCCCAACTTATTTGTCGCCAGGAATTGCCACGCCGCTTCATTTAGTTGTATAGCATCGTAGTTTTGATCGTGGTTGGGGATTTCATGTAGTTCTACGGGGAAACCACGCGCGTTGAAAGCATCCCGAGTCGCTTTCACTTGCGGAAAAGGCAACGCCGTATCGTCTGTGCCCGCCCAAATAGAAATCGGAACTTTGCGCTCCGAGGAGTCGACAAGTTTGAAATTGTTTTCCGGCAAGAACCCGTCACGAATCGCGGTCGCTGCGAAATATTCCGATTCCACAATCGATAGATAAAGCGCGTACGCAGCACCCGCCGAGTCGCCAAACAGGTATACACGCCGAGGGTCGACGGTGTGTTTGGATTCGACCTCCGTAATCACCGCATGCAAAAAGTCAGGGCTGTCCTTGCGATAATCCCACTCGGCGGGATTGCTCGAATCCGGCGCCAGCAGAAAGATTCCTTCCCTCTGGGCGAGTTCCTGCCATACATCGACGAGAGACTTGCCGTCTTGGCCCGAACCATGAAGCAACAGGAGCAACGGCGCGGGTCCTGATAGACCGCTTGGAGTGAACACGTAGTAAGTGCGACTCTCAGGACCGAAGGTCAGGGTTTCCTTTTGCGATTTAGTGCCGGTTTCCGCTAGGCTGAGAGCGCCCACCAGAGCACAAGCCCACCCGATCAAGAATTTGCGCATGCACATTTTTCGCACGGCCCACTGGCACGATCTTCGATGGAGCGACGGGCGTCTCGCCCGTCCAGCCTTGTCGAAAACACGAGCGGGGACGCCCCATACCCCATCGAAACTTAGACAACAATACACCGATCCGATGGTCCAAGCGACCGCCAACTTCGCGGCTTTCATTGATGGGGATACCCCGACCCCGACATTCCTATCCTGAAGGAAGCCAAGGCAGAATACGCGAAGCTGCACTAGCGAGAAGACGGATGCCTCCGAATGCCGAATGCAGTCGTTTCTTTGACGACGTCATTTCGGGGGTGCGTAGAAGTAGTAGTCAGCAGTGTAGCTGCTCTTCGCTTCGGCGTTTTGTTTTTGGGCATCGCACATGGCGGCCGCAGGTGGCTGACCGCCGTGGGTGTGAAGCCGCTGGATGCTGGTGACACGGCTGAAGACGCCTTCCCCGGAATGACCAGTGGCAGTCAAAAGCAGCCAGGGAATCGAATCCGAATCTGGCGAATCGATCCGAGCCACCGCTTTGCCTGTGACTTCACTCCCATCGTTGTCCTTCCAGGAAGGGCCGGCATAGTGTCGGCCGACGACCGCTCCTTGCTGATCGTGAAGCTCTGCATCCGGAGCCTTCAAGGTCCAACCATACTTGCCGTCCGCTCCCGGCTGACACGTATAGATCTGCGATCCCGACCCGTGAACCTGCAAGATAGCGTCTTCACCGGCAGGCGCTTTAATCTTGTCGGGTGCGTCAGGGCGAGGAATCGCTTGTCCATTTGCTAGGGTAACGACTCCGATTAAAACGGCAGTTTGCAGGAATCTTGTAATCACGGCGAGAATTCTAACACCGGAGGAATGACCAAGCGATTTCGCACTCTCTTCTGTGCCCCCTTAGGCTCGTGAGATGATGCCTCGTAGAACGGAGCTAGATTCACCATGCCTAATCGCAAATCCTGTTAGTCGCGCGACGCAGCCCTTGGCATGGAAGCTCCAATTACGCGGCGCGACTTCCTCGGTTCTGCTCTGCTGGCGTCCGGAGCCGTGTTGCTCGGACCGATCACTCCCGCAGAACTACTCGCTGGTCAGGATGAATTTACTGGCTACGGCGGCGTCGCTACGCTAACTTCGACTGAAGTCAGGAGCGCGAAATGTCATGCAAGTCTTGCAAATCGGACAACCGGAGCAATTTCGGCGGCGAAGTCGTAATCCATTTCACCGGGTTGAAAGGTCTGGATAAGGACCCCGTTTGGGTGTTCCCGAAACTAATGGTCTGTTTAGATTGTGGATTCACGGAATTTTCAATTCCTGAAACCGAACTACAGCTCCTTCGGGACGATCGTGCTGTGGCATAGCCGCAAGCTCATAGTCTAGGTAATTTGTCTGCTCGCAGATTGTTAGACGGAGCATGGAAAGTTCTTGTTTTATCTGCTCGAATCCTGCCGCTCAGGGACTGAGTGTGCGATCCCTTGCGAATTTGCATCAACCAGCGAGACCTCGGAACGAAGTCGCGGAAGTGCCTGCGGATCAGCGCAGGTCAAAGGTAGCAGTCGGATTCCCCGCGCTCATCAAGAAGCGCAGTTCCACGCTGCGTTCCTTCGCGGCGGTCATTTGCACGGCCATCACCTTTCTATCCCAGAGCGGCGAGCCCTCCAGAATTGCCGGTACTCTTCCCGGGGAATGCCTTAAATCTCCTTTGGCAACTGCGCTTGAATCTGAACCAGTGGACTCGTTTCATCAGAGAAGTGCGCTCCCGCTTGCCAGCGGTTCGGAGGCCGGAGTTCGGTGCGTAATTTGCTCATGGTGGATCCGACGCTCAATGCGGATTGCACCAGATGCCCAACCTTCAACGGGCCTGCCAGTTTCACCTCGCGAACCCAGTGCAGCGCGCTGCTGATGCTGCAGCCGCACTGGCTGCAATCGGGATTTCCACCGAAGACACAGGGTTCGACGCGAGTGCGCAGGTCTGCGGAATAGTTCACCGACATCTTCGAGAACAGACAATCATTCGGAGATGTTGGCGGCTTCACGAATGCCTGTGCCATTCCCTCCGGCATCTGCAGCTTCGCATAGCGATGCCGCAGGGGGGGCAGCGTCCGCGCCACGAATTCGCGGTCTCCCGCGCTTAAGCGCTCCGGGCTCTCCTCGTTCATTTGCGGACTATACAGGCTCACCCAAATGTGATCGACTTCGGGCCGCGAATTCCAGAACGCGACATACTCTTCAAGATAAGAAGCTCTCTCCAGCATCGGCCGCGTAATCACCCAGTGCACGTTGATCGATCGTCCAGCGACATTCTTGAGGATGCGTTCGTAGGTTGCGGGCTTGCGGCGCGGATCGTGATGCTCAGGAAGACCGTCAACGGAAACCGCTACGCGTAAGCGGGGGATTTTCATCCAGTGCGCCGGAATGGCAATGACTGCGCTGGTCACGACCATTGTGAAGAGACCCATGTCGCTGAGGGCTGGAAGAATGCGATCGAGCTCCCGATGACGAATCATCGGTTCACCTCCGACGAGGGAAACGTGCATCGGCCGGTGCCGGCGGACTAAGCTGATGACATTCTCGACCAGATCGTCACCTCGAAAGTCGCTAAGGTCGCGCAGCGTAGTTTCTCCTCCCAGGTGACTCTCGCCATAGGCGTAGCAACCGGGGCAGCTCAGAGGACACTCACGAGTAATCTCAATCGAGAGCATCGGGGTGTAACCACTAAGCACTCGCCACCCGGCTCGGACTAAATCGCGAGCAGTAAGACTGGGAGAGGTTTGGGCGACAGACGTGGCGGCTGCATTTTTCAACATGAACTCTCCTGCCACGACGGCGAACGCTCGATCGCGGCCTGTTCTGAACACCACATTGTTATGAGGAGTTCTGAACTGCTAGGTATAAAGATGTAGAAATATCAAATTAGGTTCTAAGATGTGGCGCTTCCTCAGCCGAGTTGTAGCTTAGATGATAACCGCCACTTTTTGTGTAGCTTCTAAGAGATTATCGCATGGATCCTTTAGAACTATCGGTCAACAGAATCTGTCAGTGCAACTTCAGACGCGATCCCAGCGGGTGGAGTGCCAAAATGACTAGAGTTACCTTGACAAGTTACGTTACGTAAGTCCAGCAAATCCCCACCAGCTTTGGTGCTTTGACGCTGTCCCCCCGCCTCCATACCCTGAGTTTGTATGCGGGTTAGGCCTGGTGCGATGCTGACGAAGAAACTCCCTTTCTTCTGAGTAACATGCGGCGCTGCTAGCCGGCTCAATCCCGAAATGACACTGGAAACCAAGGTCAAAGGTCCCGGCACGGGTCGACTCCCCGAAGAAGGAGGGAAAAGAACTTATGCTTCCGACGCGCAAAACTCGAGGATTCACTCTGATCGCTACGCTGATGCTGTTGCTGATTATGTCAGGCATCGCCATTGGTCTGCTCATGATCGTGAACACTGAAGGCAAAGTGGGTGGCCAGGATGCACAAAATAACCTGGCGTTCCACGCCGCCGAAGGTGGCATCGAACACATGACCTCCGACTTGGCCAACATGTTTCAGAACATCGAGTCGCCCACAGCAGCGGAGATCACGGGTCTGAGTGCGGATGCGCCTCCCAGCACCGGCATCATGAGCTATCCCATCTACAGCCTGACGCCGGCCACGAATCCGAATGGAACCCTCGCCACCAACTGGGGACAAATTGCCAGCGGTACCTACCAAGGACTGTACGCGCAGCTGCTTCCGGTTAACCTGCAGGTCACCGCGACCACTTCGCTATTTGGGGCAGGAACAGTCGGTGATGAAGTTAACATGTCACGGACTGTTGAAGTGGCATTGATTCCGGTGTTCCAGTTCGGCGTGTTCTCCGAGAGCGACCTTAGCTTCTTCGCCGGCGTTAACCTGACTTTTGCCGGTCGTACTCACACTAATGGGGACCTGTATCTGGATGCTGGTACCGGGGCTACGACTACATTTCAGGATAAAGTCACTGCCTGGGGAAACGTCGTCCGTACGGTACTGGCGAATGGGAACACTTCCGTCGCTACCGCTCACCTTGGCACGGTTGACATCCTGACTGCAGCTCAGGGTTGTAGTGGTGCGCAGCCGGCCTGCCGGGCGATAGCACAAACCGAAGGTAGCGTTGTGGCAGGACCTGCCTCTGCCCAGAACCCAAACTGGAACCCCACAATTTCGGTGGGAGATTACAACAGCTGGATTATCGATGGAAATTACGGCGGGCCGGGAGGCACCGGGGCCACGCAACTGTCGCTGCCTTTCGTCAACAACGCACTCGGCGTGGCAGGACAACCACAACCCTTTGAAATCATCCGGCGCCCTCCACCGGGAGAATCCACTACTGCGGCTCTGGGCGCTTCGCGACTTTATAACGAAGCAGAAATTCGAGTCCTGCTCTCCGATGATCCGGGCGAATTGCCCTGCGGCAACCCGAGCGTAGCGCCGCCCTGCGGCGGTTCCGGAGACGCGCAAAACATCCGCTTAGCGAATTTTAACGACACCCTGAACGGAGTGAATTACCAGTTCGGAGTGCCAGCCACTCCTGTAGCTGGACTGCCGGCCTTGGTGACTGGCGGCACTTATAACACATATTTCGCCACCGCTTCGACCGGAGTTCCAGATCCGACGAATTGGGTGGGCTCTGCAACCACTCTTCCAGCTGACGCGCTGTTCGGACCGATCGCACCGCCGGCGGGGGATGTGACCCTGTTCGACGCCAACGCCCCGGTCACATTGCAGAAAAATGACGGCTTCGTTAACGCACCGCCGGCGATTACGTTGTCGACTTGCAACGTGGTGACGGGTAGCTGTGCGGCTGCCGCCGGGTATCCGTACTATACACCCCTCGCTTATCCTCCAACTGGGCCGAGTCTGCAGATGAGCACCTGGAACTTGCTGGATGGTTATCTGCGCGTCGAATATCGGGACGCCGCAGGAGCATACCACCCCGTCACACAGGAGTGGTTGCAATTTGGATTTGCGCGAGGCACGATTCCTCCCACAACTCCCGGCACCAATCCCGTCAATCCGAATGCGATCTTGATTCTGCAGAAACTTGCAGATCGCAACGGCGACGGCACCGTTGACCCCAATGGCATTGCGCCCGCCTGTGTAGGTTCCGGTGGCTCATTCACCTGCACCAGCGGTAAGCCTCCCGAGGCCACAAGGGATAGCGCGACCCCTGGGGACTTAATCGGTCGGTATGGCAACAGCACCCATCCAAACGGGGCCAGCCCAACCCAGTACAACTGGTATCCCATCAACTTCTACGATGCCCGCGAAGGAGAAGTCCGCGACGTGAAGCAAACCGGCGCTAGCGTAAATAGTTGCGCCCCTGCTGGCGTAATGAACGCCGTGGAAATCGATGTGGGTAACCTGAAACAATGGCTGAACGGGACCACTCCCGGCAGCGGCAACCTCGTCGACCCTGTGTTTCAAAACGGATACGTTTTGTACATCTCAGACCGCAGGGGCATGATGAAAAATCCCAACGGCACGCAAGTGGGTGCTCCGGGCACGAAAACCGGTGACTCCGGTCTGGAAGATTCGGTCAACTCGCCTTTCCAGGCTGGTAACCCCGACGGCGCTCTGGAGCCAACTCCACCGGGCAAGCTCCAGTCTCCAGAAGACGTGAACAACAACGGCCTGCTGGACAATTGGGGAGGCGGCAACCTCGGTTTGGGATTGGGCTACATTGGCGCTCCCTATAACGCCGGCAACAGCGTGAACAACCTGATCCGGAACCCTGCGGCCGGCAACCCTGATCCTTACTTGATCGCCGGACGCATCCCGAATTGCTCCGTAACCCAGAAAAACTGGATCAGTGGCGCCCGCCACGTCGTAAAACTGGTGGACGGCTCGCTGGGTAATGTGCCCGTCCGCATTGACAACGGCCAGGGTGGGTTCACCGTCGTCTCCGAGAATCCGGTTTACATTCTAGGAGACTACAACAGCAGCGCCGCGGACCCCACTTGGGCGAATCCGAATGCGGCGGACCCTCCGCACGCGGCAGCAGCCGTAATTGCCGATGCGGTTACGATGCTGTCCAACAACTGGTCAGACCTCGGAAGCCTAGGCTCTCCCAGCAACGACGCGGGACGCCCTGCTACGACAACTTACTATCGAGCAGCTGTCTCCGGCGGAAAGAACATTAACTTCCTGGTCAACGTATGTTGTGCAGGATGGGCGGTAGGCGACTGGGGCACCGATGGCGGGCTGCACAACTTCCTGCGCCAACTGGAAAACTGGGGTGGCCAGACCCTCAATTACAAGGGATCTATGGCCAGCCTCTACTACTCCACTTACTCTACGGGAACCGACAAAAACGGCGGTAACACCACTTACGATCCGCCGGCTCGAAACTACATCTTCGATCATCTGTTCACCCAGCCACAAAACCTGCCGCCGGGAACGCCGTTGTTCCGCGACATCGACAACTTGAGCTACCGGCAAAGCTTCACACCGCACACCGGCAGCTACTAGACCAAATCGCAAACCAACCAGCCCTGATTCTGCCGCGCAGAGTCAGGGCTGGGTAAGTAACTGCGCTAGACGATCTTCCCGTCGGCCAGATCCCGGACTAACTTGAGATCGGCTTCGAGGAAATCGTATGACGGCAATTCCGCGCGCGGGGACCACTGGACATCCCGAAAGATCTTGTTTTCGATTTTTCCGTCATATTCGCGCACAATGAAGAAGCGCAGCTCGACCGAACCGCCGTTGGGATACTCGTGGACGATGCGCGACACCTCTTCTCCGATCTTGGCATCGATTCCAAGTTCCTCGTCCAATTCGCGGTGAAGCGCGGCCCGCGGCTGCTCGCCTTCTTCAATCTTGCCGCCAGGGAATTCCCATTTCAACGGCATGGTCTGATGACGGGTGCGCTGGCACACCAATACTTTTCCGTCCTTGAAGATCAAGGCAGCGACCACACGTTTCATGGGCGGGCCAACGATCTGAGAGGAATGACGAAGGCGCAACCATTCGAAGTGTGCACTGCGATATGAGTTTTCAAGAAAGATAATTCTTGCTAATGCATCTTAGACTGTGAGGTTGTGGAAAATCCTGGAGATGAATGGTCGATAGCCTGATCGTTGATTTCCCGCGCAGCACGCTACAATTCTTTAGATGTATTCTCCTCAGCTTCTCGATCATTTCGAGCATCCCCGCAACCCCGGCGAAGTAGCCAACGCCGACGCAACCGCGCAAGTCGAGAATCCCGCTTGCGGCGACATTTTGCAATTGAGCGTAAAGGTTGCCGAAGGTCACATTTCGGAGATCCGCTTTCTCGCCAAAGGATGCGTTCCCGCCATGGCTTGCGGGTCCGTGCTTACGGAGTTAGTTTCCGGAATAACGCTTGAGGCGGCCCGCGGTCTGAGACGCGAAGAAATTGTGCAGGCCGTCGGGGGTCTGCCGGAAGCCTCTGCGCACGCCAGCCATCTGGCCATGGATGCGCTTGCGGCGGTGCTGGATCAACTTAAAATCTAGCCACAGATTTCTCGGATGACCACAGAGGTTGCATCCATTCGTGTTACTTAGTGTCCTTTGTGGTTATTTTTTTCTGGTCAACCTGGTTCTCTAAAACAGGCCAGTAGATTGTCCAGCCCTGCTGCTGGGCCATCCTTTCCAGATCGGGGTTCGGATTCACGGCGAACCCATGGCGGGCGATCGCAAGCATGTCGGCATCCCAGCGGGAATTGCCGAAGGCCGCGTCGGGATGTTTTCCGATCACATCGCGTATCGCGCGTGGCTTGCCTTCGCCGGACGGTACTCGAATCAGCCGGTCGGTGATGAGTCCGTCGTGGATTTCCACCGAGGCGGCTAGAATCTTTTTTTCATCGATCCCAAAATGCCTCATGGCTGCTCGAATCACCCACTCATTGGTGGACGAGACGGCCCACACATCGGAACCGGAGCTCTGCAGCCGGCGAATCAGGTCTCGCATCTCGGGAAAGATCTGGCTCACAAAGTTCTCATCAAAGAATTGTTTGGAGGCCCGTAGCACTTCGGATTCGGCGAGCCCGCTGTGAATCGTAACCATTTCCCCACACATTTGATCTTCGCTGACCTTCCCAGCTTTGTAGTCGGCATAGCGCGCTCGTGCCCAGCGAGCGACCTCATCGGGAAGCAAGCCTCGCCTGAGCTCCCAGTCGAAGAAGCGCTCTCCCGCATCGCCAGCCCACAGCGTGCCATCGCAATCAAAGACGGCAAGTTGAGGTTGAAGACGCAGAACCGAATCAAGAAAATCAGCGGACTTCAGCGTTGTCGTTGGGGTCACGTTTGTTTTGTCCATGTCGAACGAATGCGTGG
>Ga0210405_10002125_pt1 | contig 20960 bp, 20 predicted proteins | sample IncBWH11MmetaG_FD_155492 | JGI IMG/M metagenome (GOLD analysis project Ga0210405, IMG submission 155492) | Forest soil microbial communities from Barre Woods Harvard Forest LTER site, Petersham, Massachusetts, United States - Inc-BW-H-11-M | ecosystem: Environmental > Terrestrial > Soil >... | reverse complement strand
CGAAAATGAAGGCGACTAAAGTAAAAAACGCGTACATGAAAAAGAAGGACCCTCTCTTCGTTAGAGAATCCCTCTTAAATGCCGCCTTCGAACTCGCTGCGACCAAGGGCATGGCTGATGTCACCGTCAACAAAGTAAGCGAATTGGCGGACGTTACCAAGGGGGCTTTCTTTCATCACTTCGATAGCAAAGAGACGCTGGTGACGGAGCTGATGCAGATGCTATTGGCCCGATTGGACAAGCAGTTTGAGCGGCTGATGGCGGAGGAAGAGAATTCCGACGGATGCTTTACTCGTGCATACATTAGGGCCGCATTCTCCGAAGGAGCAGCTGAACGTAAAGTTTGGGGCGCGCTCTTGAGTCTGATGGCCTCTAAAGATCAGGTCGGATGGGTCTGGAATAACTGGCTGAGCGAACGCCTAAAGAGACATTCGAGAACTGATTCGAGAATCGAGCTTCGTGTCGTAAGACTTGCGGCAGATGGCGTATGGCTCGAGAGAATCATGAACGCAAAATCGAAAAACCTAAAGGGTGTCGAAGAATATCTCATCGAGATGACGCGAATCCGTTAAATAGCTCGAGCTATTGCGGACAAGGTGAAATCGGGAAAGCCTGCATCCAGTCCTTCATCTAATCTCGGCCTAGTGGGCGGCTGACCCGGGTCAATGATTTGGAATTTATTGACATGGAAGCCGCAGGGAGGATAATCACTTCAACAATTCCCATCGAAGTAGCGAGGCGGAGGGTGCCCCAGGTTCCGGTTTTGGTACCTGGGTCTTGGGGTGGCCGTTTCTTTCCGCGGAGATTGCCGATGCCGGCGGAACTCAAACGATTTTATGGCAAGGGCCATCTTCACTTTATTACGTTCAGCTGTTACCGCAGGCTGCCGCTTTTGAAAACGGCTCCGGCGCGGGACGTCTTCGTGAAAGAGCTTTCAAAAATTCGGGACGAGATGCGGTTTCGCCTGGCCGGGTATGTGGTGATGCCGGAGCATGTTCATCTGCTGATCAGTGAGCTGTTCGACATCACCCTTGCGAAGCGCCCCAAATGCATGCTGGGTGGCCTACCCTTTGTGGTTTTTACAAAGGGTGGGTTCCCCTTCGCTCTGGTAGGCGTGAATCAAGAGTGACCCACCCTTGCATAAACCAAACCCGCAAGGGTAGGCCACCCAAGAGTTTCTTGCTCGCGAAGGGTGTGCCACCCGTGGTCACCGCAGGTATAGCATTCACTCAGGTATTCGGAGTCACAGATTGAATTCCCAACAATTGATAATAATTATCACGTGGCACCAACTGGATGCCGTAATCATTTGCACTAGTTACAGCCTTAATTAGCCGCCCGTCTGTGGTGATTATGGTTTTTGCGCCTTCTGCAAGTGCTGCCTGAAACAAATAAGTATCGTCAGGTGGTACTTGTCCGGCCAAATTGGCGGGCAAAGGCTGAACTTCGTCCGGCCTGAGGTGGCGGCACTTCAGAGGATCAATCAGGATGCTAAGAAACAGGAGTTTGCTGAGGAGCTGTATGCGGGTATCATTTTCTTTCCAAAGTTGCCACACTTTGGCTTCCCACTTGCTTTCCCTCAACACAATAATTCTGTTATTCCCACCCCTGATCGCTTCCAAGAAAAACCCGGCACGCTGCTGAGCAAGCAGGCCATTATCGCCCTTTATGTCATGAGGCAACCATTCATTGATAACAATATTGGTGGGTGGCACGATTCGGGCTGGGGGTTCCTACTCCTTATGTTTTAGAAGGCTTTTCAGGTCTTCTATTTCGCCTCCCATGAAACTTGTTAGACCACCCTCAATCTGTCCGTTTTCGTGGACGGTTTGAGGCTCAAATATTGTTTTCCTACCTTCCTTCTTCACGTAATAGCACGCTAGTTGCTTTTTGTCGAAACCGCCTTCGGCGACTAGTGAAAGTAATGCCAGAACGAAAGCTTCACTATGCGTTGAAACAAGGAAGACTTTGTTCTCTTTATTGACCATTTCTGCCATAGCTCTAGCAAAGGTTCGGACCGCCGACGGATGAAGATGAATTTCAGGTTCTTCAATGCAAGTCAGATGAGTGTCGGGGTTAAGGGCTTTTGCCAAGAAGTAGACCATTTGATTTACGCCGAAACCCTCGTTGACAAGTTCTGTGGTAATCCCGGTTTTTTTGTCGGTTGCATCCAAGGAAAATATGGCTGTGCCGGGTGTTACGTGAACCCTGAAATCAAGATTCAGCACCTTTTCTAAATAGTGGCTGATTTTCCCTTCCAGGTACTTGTTCGCTGAGAGAAAGGACGCCACCTCTTCCTCAGTTATCAGAGCCGCTGTGGTTCCCGTGGTCGTGTAGATGGGCTTAGAAAAGCCTCTTCTGAGCGGCACCATCGAAACTTTCCGTAATTCTTCCGCAGGGCCGTTAAGGAGAGCCACATAGCGTTTCAGAGCTTCTAGTTCCTCAGGGCCAGCAGGTAACGTCGGTGGCATTTGTGCAGTAATCCCGTTCCATACAAACGAAACTTTCTCTTCATTTAAAATCGAAGTAGCTGTCACCGCAGCATTAGCGGGGTAGGGGAAGGTAACGGGGAGTTCAGTTTTTCCATCTACTTTCAAATAAGAAGCTGCAAGCGTGTACGCACCTTGCGTTTCATTGAACTTAACTCCATGCTCAAATATGCCGCCTTCTGCTTCTATTTGTAGCTTCAGATCGATGTTCAGAGCCTTATTGTGGTCAAAGACAACTGCGTCAAAACCGCCCAGACTTGTGAATCCGAAATTAAAAAAACCACTGGTAGGTAAATTTGAGTTGAAGACCGCGTTCTTGAGAGTCTGCAACGCATACAAAAGGCTTGATTTTCCCGCACCGTTTGCGCCGTAAACGACCGTAATTGGAGCCAGCTTGACCTCTTGGTCTTGGATAGCACGGAAGTTCTTAATTTTTATGAGCATTCGATGGCTCCCAGCCTGCGAAATTGTAACATCGTTCGGTGAGCAAGTTACGTCAGGGGCGGGTGGCCCGGGTTTAAGGATTTGGTTGACATGGAAGCCGCAGAGAGGATATCACTTCAACAATTCCCGTGGAAGTAGAGAGGCGGAGGGTGCCCCGGGTTCCGGTTTTTGGTACCCGGGTCTTGGGATCACCTAGGCTCTTCCCTTTTTCTGGACCTCCAACCTTACCTCTTGATTTTCAACTTCCGATCCCCGACCGTTACTCTTTCAGCGCAAAATCGTCCCAGTACTACAGAATACTATTGCTCTGTCGTTACTAACGCGAGAGAATGAGTCATGTTTGCGCGGGGATGGGCCTGTCTAGACACCGCGCTGCTTCTCGTCCCAAAAACTCCCGCAGCTAGGCCCCGTGTTTCCATCAGTTCAAAACTGATAGAAAACACACGGCTTCAAATCCTGCATTTCGGTCACTTACGAAAAACAGGGGGGAGGGGGAGTTACCAACTTCCAATCTGTCGTCCACTCTTTCCTCCGCACTCGTTTACCCTGAGCGCAGGCGAAGGGCTTACCCGTCGCAGCTTCAGCGAAGGCGGGCTATCTCCTTTATTTCCCCTACATGCGAAAACGACCCCCGTATCTCCTTTGTTTCCCCTACATACGCAAAAGTGGCGGGGCACACCTCCTGTGGAAAATGTCGGCGCGCCGACATTTTTGATTTTTCCCCTGATATTTCGCACTTTGGGAATTAGGCTAGGCCGCAGAGGCGTCGAATGCTTGGCCTTCGGCGAGGACGTGGTCCGGGACGCGGCGGAGTTCGCGGACGAGGCCGAACCAGGAGAGGAGTTTCAGGCCGTAGTAGGTGAGATCGATCTCCCACCAATAAAAGCCCTGGCGCGCGGAGGCCATGAAATAGTGATGATTGTTGTGCCAGCCTTCGCCGAGAGTGACGAGGGCGAGGAGCCAGTTGTTTTTGCTGGTGTCGTCGGTGGGGAAGCGGCGATTACCGAAAATATGCGAAAGCGAATTGATGGTGAACGTGCCGTGCCAGAGGAAAACGGTGCTCAGGAAAAAGCCCCAGATCAGGAGGGGCCAGGAACCGATGAGCCACAGGGATACGGCCAGAACGGTTGGCGGAACCATGTGGTACTTGTTGAGCCAGCGGAGTTCGGGGAATTTGGCGAAGTCGCCGATGTAGTCGTAGCGCGTGTCGTTGTAGCGGTCGGAGAGGATCCAGCCGATGTGCGACCACCAGAAGCCGAAGAGGGTCGGCGAATGCAGGTCGTCTTCGAGATCGGAATAGCGGTGATGGTGGCGATGGTGCGCCGCCCACCAGAGAACTCCCTTTTGCGTGGACGACATGGCCATCCAGGCGATTACAAACTGAAACCAGCGGCTGGTCTTGAACGAGCGGTGGGAAAAATAACGGTGGTAGCCGGCGGTAACGAAGAACATGCGGACTTCGTAGAGCGCGAAAGCGGTGATGAGATACGACCACTTGAACGGGAAAAAGAAGATGCCCAGCGCTGCCACGTGGATCAGTCCGAAAGGAACGAGGGAAATCAGGTGAAGACGCGCCCCATTGGGGAGAGGGATAGACAGGGGTCTTGCAACAGAGGCCATTCGACTCAGCTCCTGCGCGGATGCGCCGCGCGATTGTGGTTGATGCGCGCAAGAGTCGAGCGAGCTCAGCGCCAAAAACTACACTTTCAGTTTACGGGCCGCCCTTGTGGGGGTCAAGGAAGCGGCAAATCACGTGTGACGAGACGTCACACTGTACGTTCGTTCAGATTGATTGGTGAGACCGCAATCTAGGAACATTCTCAGGGGATGTGCTATCGTGCCTTTGCAACACTCGCAAAGGAGCGTTAATTCGCATGGCAGAACGTCCTGTACTGGTTGGCTTGATTCCGCAGGCAGTGGTCCTGGATCCCGGGGATCAGGTCAGCTGGCTTTCCGATGCGGGCAACCTGCGGGTGGAGTTCGACGCCAACCGCTGCCCTTTTTCCTCGAACGTCTTCCAAGTGCCCGCGGGCATGCGGCTGATGAGCGGGCCAACGATTGCCGGAACGAAGCCGGGCAGCTTCAAATACCGCCTGTGGCTGAACGACCAGATGGTCGGCCGCGGCGAAGTGATCGTTCGATAGAGTCCGGAAGTTGTGGCGTTAAATTGTGGCCCCAGCTCGCAGGAATCTATTTCTGTTTGGCGATGATCATGTCCTTGATCTTGTCGTAGGTGGCCTGGGGAATAATTTTCTTTTTCACCAGGTCGGTCTTTTTGGCATAGGGACGGCCGTCGATGATTTTCTTGGAATAGGCCGCGCCGATTCCGGGGAGCGCGTCGAGTTGTTCCTTGGTGGCGCTGTTAATGTCCAGAAGCGAGGCGGCTGCGGATTTCGCCGCTGGCATGCTGGTGCTTGGGGTCTGAGGTTGCGATACCACGATCCCGACGCCCAGCATGAGCAAGAGCGCCAACATCAAGATGCGGCTGATATTTTTCTTCATTCACTTTCTCCTTTTAAGTTCAGTCCGTTCCTGGCTGGGAAAACCTAATTTTTTTCGGCTGCGCGATAGCCGGCCTTCATGGCGTCCGCCTCCGACATGTATTTGCCCTGCTTGGTCTTGCCGTAATAGCGGCTCCCCGGCTTGTGATAGATCCCAGAGTCCGTGTTTACCCAGACCATGCCATTGCTGTTGGCGGGAGCCGCCTGTTGAGCTGCAGGTGTTGGAGCAGGCTTCGCTGCAGGCGTTGGGGATGCTGCGGGTGCCGGAGCCGCAGTTGGAGCAACCGCGGGAGCGGAGGCGGGTTTCGCGGCTGGAGTTGCTGCAGGCGCCGCGGTTGGGGTGGGTTTCGCAGCCGGAGCTGCGACAGGCGCTGCAGTCGAGGTGGGTTTCGCGGCAGGAGCCGCCGCTGCGGATGGTGTTGCAGCCGCTGGAGCGGAAGCATCGGCCGCAGCTGTCTTCTTTGACTTGGTGGATTTCTTCGCGGTCGCGGCGCTGGTTTCGCTCGCCGCTGGTGCAGCCGCAGGAGCATCCTCCGTGTCCGATTTCTTGCTCTTGGTGGACTTTGCCGCTGTGGAACTGCCGCTCGCGGCCGTTGTAGTGTCGGCGGGTGCGTCGGCTTTCTTTGATTTCGTAGACTTCTTCGTGGTGGACGAATCGGTAGCTGCGGCGCTGTCCCCCTCCGCCGATTTCTTTGACTTGGAGGAATTCTTTGCGGCCGAACTATCCGCGGCAGCCGGTGCATCGGCCGTGTCCATCTTTTTGCTCTTGGTGGATTTCTTGGTAGTGGAGGAGTCCGCCGTCGCGGTGTCATCTGCCGTGGCGGGCTTTTTCTTCTTCTTGGACTTTGCCGCGCTGGTATCGGTTTGGTCCGTCGTTGTCGGGGTTTGCGCCGCCTGGGCCGCCGACGCCGGCCGGATGGTAAGGCTCGCAAGCACAAGCAGAAGAGCGACAAGCAGGGCTACGTGTAACCGGCTTCCAGTTCGATTCATTTTGGATGAGATCCTTTCACCGGCTGCAGATCAGGCTCTCTGCCCGGCACACGGATGAGCGTGCCTCGGGCGGGTGACAGAGAATACAAACGATCGCAGCGCGGTTCTTCCTGGTGAATTTGAGGGAGATGATGTGCGAGAAAAAATGCGAAGTCAAGCAGCGATTGCAGCCGAAACCGGAGAATGCGGGCGACTGGGAACTGCTATCGGGCCATGCCCAGCATCTCCGGGGATCTCATAACCATAAGAATGACATGTAGGAAGAGCGGTGAAGCGGAAAAGGAACCCCTGCTCAGTCGCCGGCGAGTTGGACCCGACCGGACTCAACCGATTCCGCGAGACCACGGCGGACAAAGCCGAGCGCCGATGCGGGGGCATCGCGCTCCGGCTCAAGCGAAAGGATCGCCACTTTGCCAGGGAACTCGTTGCGGCGGTCGAGCTGCAAACCGGCGTCTTTCAGGAATTCAGCGGAAAACCCCAAGTCCTCGGCGCGGTCCACGCCCCAGAACCAAAGCTTCTCCTCGTTGCGCTGGAGGAAGTGCAGCGATTCCCCGAGCTTCTTCATCGCGCGGTCAAACGAGGAGGCCAGGAAGAATACGCCCAAGGACCAGGCGTGGCGGGGGTACTGTACCCGCATGCGGATGCAATACTTGCCGTTCTGGTTCTTTTCAATGCTGCAGCGATAGTCGTTGCGAGACTGAGAAGTACGTCCTGCCATGGAATTCAACCTTTTTGAGAGGGTGAGATGCGGCCCCAATTCGACTACCGACCGAGCTGGTAGCAGTTCGCAGAGCAAACGCCAACACCGGCTTGATCGGACAGGAATAGGTTACCGGGCTGGCCCCGGCAGGGCAAGGGGGTGTGTCTTAAAATTTAACTTCTTTATTTACTATTGGATAGGGAAGTTTTTGGCGCTTCCGAAGTCTCCGAACGCAGCCATCTTTTCCGGATATAACTTGAGCTTGCCTTCCTGCTTCAAGCGGTCATTCAAGGAGGTTTGGAAGGCGCTGAACGCCAGATCTCGTTTCTCTTTGAGCAGACTATCGGTGATTTCCTTCTTTTGTTTTTCGAACTCGGCGGGATTCGCCTCTTGGCGCTCCGCGACTTGATAGACCGCCCAGTTGGAGCCGAGATTCAGCGGCGGCCCAACCTGCCCAACCTTCAAGGAGAACGCCTGCGCAAGCTGTTTTCCGCTGCCGAGATTGGCGACGGAGCCGTTCCGGGCAAACGAATCGCTGGTCGTGGGGTCCAGACTGAGCGCTTTGGCGGCGGCGGCAAACTTTTCGCCAGCCTTCACGCGCTTTTCGAGTTCCTGGGCTTTGGTCTGGGCAAGCTCATTGGCCTTCTGCTGCTTCAGTTCGGTGACAACCTTATCCCGAACTTCCTCGAGGGTCCCCTGATGCGCCGGTAAGGATTGGCGCAGGGAGAGCACGACGTACCCCCGGTCGGTCCGGAGGGGCAGACTCAAGTCGCCCTGACGAAGGTGGAAAATCTCATCCTTCACGTCCTGACCGTTGCCCAATTCCAGAACCGGCTCGCCCGGGCCCACGGGGTGGGTCTCGGCGATGGTCAGGTGATACTTTTGGGCGAGTTGATCGAGGGTGGTCTTGTTGGACTGGCGGACATCGGTGGAGATCTGGTCCGAGATCGTAGAAGCTTGCTGGTCGACCTTATTCAGCAGGTAATTGGGCCGAAGCGTGTCCTTCACTTCGTCGAAGGTCTTGGTGTGGGCAGTTTCCTTATCCAGAACCTTGATGATGTGAAAGCCATACTGGGTCTTGATGAGGTCGGAAACCTCGCCGTTATTCAGGCTGAAGGCGGCTTTTTCGAACTCCGGCACGGTCTGGCCCTGCAACACCCAGCCCAGGTCGCCGCCCTTGGCCTTCGAGCCGGGGTCTTCGGAATATTTCTTGGCGAGATCCTCGAAGTTCGCGCCCTTCTTTTTGGCCTGCGCTAGGATGTCTTCGGCCTTTTTCTTGATCTCGGCGACTTCCGCGTCGGTCTTGCCACCCACAGTCATCAGCAGGATGTGCTCGGCATGAACGCGATTTGGCACCTGGAATTGCTGGATATTCTGCTGGTAGACCACTTTCAGTTCGTCGTCGGTCACCACGATGTTTTGGCGAAGTTGCGTCAGGTCGAGGAGTGCGTATCGCACCACGCGTTTTTCCGGAATCTGGAACTTGGCCTTGTTCTGTTCGTAGTAGGCTTTTATTTCGCTATCGGTGGGGGTGATTTTGGATTCCAGGTCCTCGGGCTTGAGCAGGACATAATCGAGCTTCACTTTTTCGTTCTGGCGCTTGAACTCTTCCTGAATTTCCGCGGGGCTGGCGCTGATGCCATCGGTGATCAGTTTGCGGAACTTTTCCTCCACCAGACCTTGCTTCACGAGATTCTCGAATACCGGCACGGTCAACTGAAACCTGGTCTGGACTTCGCGGGCGTAGGCGTCCATGCCCACGAAGGAATCGCCGTTAAAGGCCGTCGGAACGTACTGCTTGATGCGGTCGGCGCGCTCCTGGTCGCTGACGGCGATGCCGAGGGTTTTGGCTTCCAGCTCAATTTCCCTTTGAAAGATGAGCTGGTTCAGGATGTTCCTGGCGTAAAGCCCTTCGAGCGGCTTGGGGATGGGATTGCGGCGGCGGATTTCGTCAAGCTGCTGGCGCACCTCCCCCATCGTGACGTTCTGGTCGCCCACTTTAGCCAGCACGTCGGTTGAGCCCTCGGTGGTGTTGGTGCCCTGCGGCACAAGGTACAGCAGCATGCTGAGCGCGATAATCGCGATAAAGACGCCGAAAAGGACTCGGACGCCGGTTTTCTGGTTGTCAAATACGCCAGCCATTCCAGATGTCTCCTGAGGTGGTGAACAAACTTAAGATTATAGAGGATTGCGGACGAAACCCCCAAATGAAGTTAGGGGCGGCCCGTTTCCCGTGATTTCGTCTGCGCAAGGGAACCGGCTAGCTCGTCGCGCGGCAGGCAGCAATGTGCAATAAGTGGAGCTATTGGCGGCCCAGCTGCAATCGTTTGACGTTTAACGTCATACAGTATACTTTGAATCCGTGATCCGGTCCTTCCGCGACGCCGAGACCGAGCGCCTGTTCCGGCGGGAATCGGTACGCCGGTTTAAGGCGATCGAGCGCCAGGCTCTTCGCAAACTGGACATGCTGGATGCCGCGGCGGACCTCCGGTCGCTTTCAAGCCTGCCCGGGAACCAATTGGAGCGTTTGAAAGGAGATCGGAAGGGCCAGTATAGCATCCGCATCAACGACCAGTGGCGAATTTGCTTTGACTGGCGGGATGGGCATGCGTACGAAGCCGAAATCGTGGACTACCACCACTAGGAGGACAAGATGGCAAAAAAACTGAAGCCTGTGCATCCGGGAGAAATTCTCCGGGAGGAGTTCATGAAACCACTCGGCCTGAGCATGAACAAGATGGCGATGGATTTGCGCGTCCCCGTTACGCGGATTGCGGAGATTGTTGCCGAGCGCCGCAGCGTCACTGCCGACTCGGCCCTTCGCTTCGCGCGCTACTTCAACAACAGCCCTACATTTTGGATGAATCTCCAATCGCGTTACGACCTGGAAGTCGCCCAGGATGAACTCGCTGCGAAGGTCGAACGCGACGTGCAACCACTGGAGACTGCGCCGTCCCGGTAAGAGGCGGGACACCGGGCAGCTTATACTTGCGAGTAGGAACGGCTGGAAGGTGATATCCGGTCGTTCAGTTTGATTCGTGTAAAAGGGTAAATTTTACGCCTGAGCATTGCTAACGGATAACTTCGCTGCTTCCCAGGCGGCGATGCCTCCAGCCAGCTCGCCGACGGAGGTAAATCCGCCTCGCTTCAGCAAACTGGCGGCGATGGATGAGCGGTAGCCTCCAGCACAGTACACAAGTAACGGCCGGTTGCTCGGCAGTGTTTTCAGGTCTTCCACCAAATGATTAAGCGGTAGGTTCAAGCTGGCTTCAATGTGCTTCTGTGCACGCTCGCGCGGGCCGCGCACATCGATAGCCAGCGGCGGCTCGCTCGACGCCAGGAGTTCGGCGGCGAATTGCACGCTCAACCGTTCGGTGAAAGAGACCAGATCCGGGCGAGATTCCAGGCTGCGCAGGCCATTCTGCAAATATCCGGCGATGTGATCGAAGCCGATGCGCCCGAGGCGAATGGCCGATTCGCTCTCCCGCCCCGGGTCCGCGATGATGACAATCGGATGCACGTGATCGAGCACGGTTCCGGCCCAAGTGGCGTACTGGCCACCCAGACCGACGTTGATGCTGCCTACGAGATGAGCGGCTCCAAATTCGTCCGGGTCGCGGGTGTCGAGAATCTGCGCGCCCTCCGCCTGCAATGCCAGCAACTGACTGAGCGTGAGCGGTTTCAGTTCGCGCTCCAGCGCTTCATCGAGCGTAGGGCGCTCTTTGCTGTTCAACACGGCGTCGTAGACGAAATACGGCGGGGCTTCAGGTTGGTCAGTGGTAACCAGATCAATGAAAGCCTGCTTACTCATCGGCTGCAATGCGTAATTCAGCCGGCGCTGTTCTCCAATTGTGGAAACCGTCTCCTTACTGATAGCTCTTCCGCAAAGCGAACCGGCGCCGTGGGCGGGATACACCAGACTGGCATCCGGTAAACCTAAGAGCTTGGATTGCAGTGAGTCGAACAGCATCCCGCCCAGATCCGCGGCGGACCAGCCCAGAGCTACGCGCAAATCCGGACGACCGACATCGCCGATGAAAAGCGTGTCTCCCGTCAGCACGGAAACCGGTTCGCTTTCGCTCCGGGCGAGATCGTAAACGACGATCGAAATGGATTCGGGGGTGTGCCCCGGAGTTTCGAGGGATTTAAGCCGAACGTTGCCGAATTCGACCACGTCACCGTCGGCAAGCGGTGTGAACCGGTATTCCGCCCGCGCTTTGGCACCAAGATAAATCGTTGCGGCCGCGCGGTCGCGAAGCTCGAGATGCCCAGCCACAAAGTCGGCGTGAAGATGGGTCAGGAAAACATGCTTGATCCGCAATCTATGTTCGGCGGCGAAGGCCAGATACTGCGCGATGTCGCGTTGCGGATCGACAACGGCAGCGACTCCGGTCTCTTCGTCACCAATCAGGTAGGAAGCATGGGCGAGACAATTCAGATAGAACTGCTTGAAGATCATGGTTCACCACTTTCGCTTCAAACCGCGACTACCATTTTGATTCGGATTCGTGAATGGGAGCCTGAGTGCGCAAATCGTATGATTATCGTGCGGCGGAGTCAACGCCATTACCGCAAATGTGATTTTATGTTCTGTGGCGCTTTATAGCTGAAGAGCTTTTGGCATTCTTTGCGGAGGAAACTACCGACGACAGGGATGTGGTGATTGCCCTTTTCGAAGACGAACCGGCAGGAGATCAGGCAGGCACGCCATTTGTAAACTTCGTCGCCGTGCTTGCGCCCGTAAGCGTCAATGTCTTCCTGCGAAACGCCATACACGACCGCGCCAATTTTGGACCACACACAGGCGCCGGCGCACATGGCGCAGGGTTCGTGCGTGGAATAAAGCACAAAATCCGGCAGGTAGCGGCCGTAGCCGCTGCAAACGTATTTGAGCATTTCCAGCTCGACGTGCTTGATGCTGGAACCCGATGTTTTTACGCGGTTGCCCGCGCTGGCGATGATCGTCTCGGTCTTGCCCGTGACGCGCGTGATGACCGCACCGATCGGGTAGTCACCGCGATCGCCGGCGCGCTTGGCCTCCGTGATGGCCAGTTCCATGAACTTCTTTTTCGCTTTGTACGAAGCAGGAATCATGCGACCTGATTATATGAGATTATCGTGAGTGTTTCTCAAGTTAGCCTCGGGGTACCAGACAACTCTTGGACAGCAGCGCAAGCGGGTGTGGGCGTCGAGTTTCCACAGGATGATTCGAAGCTGGGATTTATTTCCTTTCGTCATTCTGGTTCTGGTGCTGCTCTCTTTCGTGCCGCTACGCGCGCATCAGAACCTGGCCACACCTGCAACTCCCACGTTTTATCGAGACGTCTTGCCGGTCCTGCGGCAGCATTGCCAAGTGTGCCACCGCAGCGGGGGAATCGCTCCGATGGCGTTTGAAGATTACCAGGGCACGCGAGGGTACGCGGCCGCCATTCAAGCAGCGGTGCAAAATCATTCCATGCCGCCGTGGTTTGCGGAAAAAGGCATCGGAAAGTTTTCGAATGATCCCTCGCTGACGGAGGAGGAGATCGCTGTGCTCTCCGCATGGGCGGCGGCCAAAGCTCCCGCAGGCAATCCAGCCGATGCGCCACCCCCAAAGAAGTGGGCGGACCGCTGGACGATTCCCGCGCCGGACCTGGAAATAAAAATGGCGGAGCCGGTAAACATTCCTGCGGATGGCGATGTGGCCTACACCTACGAAATTCTGCCCACGCATTTCAAGGAAGGGCGCTGGGTGCAGGCTTCCGAAATTCTGCCCGGCCTGCCGGAGCATGTGCACCATGCGGTCGTCTACGTGCGCCCGCCCGATTCGCCGTGGCTGCGGCATGCGCCGGTGGGAAAGCCGTTCACCGCAGAGGCGCTCAGTTCTCCCGAAGACAAGAAAGATGCGATGTGGACCGACAGTGATGTCCTGCTGGTCTATGCGCCGGGCAGCACGCCGGACGATTGGCCGCGCGGCATGGCGAAATTCATTCCGGCCGGCTCTGACTTGGTTTTTCAAGTGCACTACACCACCAACGGCAAACCGGGGAAAGATCTTACGCGCATCGGCTTGATTTTCGCGAAAGAGCCGCCGCAAAAGCGAGTACTTACGCTGCAACTAACCAACGACCACTTCGTGATCCCGCCCGGCGCGCCCGATTATCGCGTGGAGGCGCGCGGCACGGTGCCGAATGACGCCCTGCTACTCAGTTTTTTCCCGCATATGCACCTGCGGGGAAAACAATTCGAATACAACATCATCCACAAGGACAAATCGGTCGAACGGCTTCTCCGCGTCCATTACCATTTTCATTGGCAGATGAGCTATCGCCTTGCCGAACCGCTGCCGCTCAAAGCCGGCACGGAACTGCAGGGAGTCGCGTGGTTCGACAATTCAAAGGATAATCCGCACAATCCGGACGCGGGCGCGGCCGTCCGCTGGGGAGAGCAGACTTACGACGAAATGATGGTCGGATTCTTCGATGTGGCGGTGGATTCCCGCCTCGACAAGCCCCGGTTTTTCCAGCGCGGCACCCCTTCCACTCCAGAAAAGTAACCCGGAAAGCACATCCCACGGAAAAGCGTCGCAACCGCTATTTGTAGATTGACTACGGAGGCACGCGGGACTTCCACCCCCGACAAACCGGTGTGCTACATTGCGAAATTGGAGCAATCAAGGCACTTACTCAAGTGACGACACAAACGCCCATCGAACCGCGCCGCCCGATCTCAGCGCCCCCGCAGGGGCCGAAGATCCACCGCGTGGAAGTGTACTGGCACGCGGTCACCTATAAAACCGTGGTGATCTACAGTTCCCTGATCCTGGTCATCATCATCGCCGGGATGTTTGCCGTTAAGCCGGAATGGACCAACATCATCACCAAGAAAGTTTCGAACGCTCTCGGTGACCCGGAAACCGGAAATGCGACGGTCACACTGACGCAGGCCAAGTTCGTAAACCTGGATGGCCGCGTCCAGGTGAAAAAAGTGAATTCGGTGACCTGGGTGGAAGCGGATTATCACACGCCGCTCGACAAGGGCGACCTGATTCAGACAGCGAGTGACGGAGCCGCGCGCATCACCTTTGCCGACGGCACGGAGTACACCATCAAGTCGGAAACGCTGGTGACCGTGGAAGAAAACAACGTTGCCCGCGACCACTCGAACACCGCCGTCCGCATCAACGTAGGTTCCGTGGACCTGGCGACTGCGAAATTTTCTTCTCCTGATTCCAGCGCGGCGGTCAGCGTCGAGGACGCCACGGCATACCTGAGACAGAACAGCCGCGCGACCGTGAAGAACGACCCGAAAGAAAATGAGCACGAAATCGTGGTAGGAAGCGGTTCCGCGCAAGTGCAACGCGGACAGGAAAAGATCGAGTTGACGCAATCTGAAAAGGTAAGCTTTACCTCCGGCGGCGCGACGCAAAAATCAAGCATTCTTGCGCCTCCGGGCCTGATTGCCCCGCTAAACCAGGCGCCGGTGATTTCGGAAACTCCCAGGACGGCGTCCATACATTTTGAATGGAAGGCCGTGGAGGGCGCGATTGGCTACACGCTGCGTGTGAGCCCCACCAACATGTTCACGCGGCTGGTAAAAGAAGTGAAAGTCTCGGGAACGAGCACGGAAGTTACGGGACTCGACGCCGGCGATTATTTCTGGAACGTCAGCGCTTCCGATGCGAAAAAGGAAACCAGCGAATTCAGCGAAACGTTCAAGTTCAGCTTGTTCGCTCAGGGCAAGACCCAGGAAATGATGCTGGAAATCGAAGTGCCGAGAATCCAGGGCCACTCCGCGGAGTTGATCGGGAAGACCGAACCTGGCGCGGCGCTGATCATCAACGGCCAGCCCGTGGCAAACATTTCGCCGGACGGAACTTTCCGGCATTTTACCGAACCGCTTGAGCCCGGACAGCACAACATTGTGGTGATCGGTTCGAACCGGCGCGGCGGCACGGCGAAGCAGCAGATTTCGATCGTAATACCAAAATAGGCGTGGGAGAACGAATCGCGGTTTTGCGTGGGCCGCGAAATACGGCGACAATGGATGGTTGCACCGTGGGGGGTCCGTACGCGGAGATCCTAGCGGGCAGGATCCTCTCCGCAGGGGGAAAGCAGTAATGAACAAGAATGGTTACAACCTGAGGTCGGTGTTCAGTCTTTTTTCGTCCGACCTGGCAATTGATCTGGGGACCGCAAACACACTGGTGTTCGCGCACGGCAAAGGCATCGTCGTCAACGAGCCATCCATCGTGGCCATCAACAAGTCCAGCGGCGAAGTCGTCGCTGTCGGCCGCGAAGCGAAGGACATGCTGGGCCGCACGCCGGGCAACGTCGTAGCCATCAAGCCGATGAAAGACGGTGTGATCGCCGATTTCAAAGTCACCGAAAAAATGCTGACGTATTTCATCCAGAAGGCGCACAACCGCCGAGTGCTGGTACACCCGCGCATCGTTATCGGCGTGCCCAGCGAAATTACGCCGGTGGAAAAGCGCGCCGTACAAGACTCCGCGTATCGCGCGCGCGCCAGCGAGGTCTATCTCGTCGAGCAGGCCATGGCCGCGGCCATCGGCGCCGGATTGCCGATTGAAGAGCCGTCCGGAAACATGGTGGTGGATATCGGCGGGGGCACCACAGACATCGCGGTGATTTCCATGAGCGGTATTGTTTATTCCCGCTCGGTTCGCGTGGCTGGCAATGAAATGGATGAAGCGGTCATGCAATACCTGAAACGCAAGTACAACCTGCTGGTCGGCGAGCGCACCGCGGAGCAGATCAAGATGGAGATCGGCTCGGCGTATCCGCTCGAAAAGCCGCTGACCATGGAAGTGAAAGGCCGCAACCTGATTGAAGGCGTGCCGCGCACGGTAACGATTGACGACAGTGAAATCCGCGAAGCCCTTAGCGAATGCGTGGCCACGATTTTGAACGCCGTCCGCGTCGCGCTGGAACGCACGCCCCCCGAACTTTCGGCCGACATCAGCGACCGCGGCATCGTGCTGACCGGCGGCGGGGCATTGCTCAAGAATCTCGACAAACGCATCCGCGAAGAGACCGGACTGCCGGTTTCCATCGCCGATGATCCCCTGGCCTCGGTGGTGCTCGGCACCGGAAAGATGCTGAGCGATTTCAAACTGTTGCGCCAGGTTTGCATCGACTGAAAGTTGGTCGCCAGTTTTCAACCGGAAGTTCCAACATACGGGCTCGCACCTTCCCAGCCGCGGAAGCCGATGTCGGATGAAAGTTTGAGTTTTACTTAAAACGAAGAACGACTTACTGAGAACTTTGCCATGGTCGGAATGCCTTCCAGACACAGATCACTCGCGCTGCTTGCCGGCGTTCTGCTGGCGCAGGTGCTGATGCTGGCGGTGCAGGTGAAGCGCGATTCCCGCGGCCGCCTGATTCGCGTCTGGAGCATGACTGCGGTGTCGCCCTTCGAAAAAGGCGGGGCGTGGGGATTCGGCAAAGTCCGCGGCGTGTGGGACCACTACTTCGCGCTGCAGGGCGCAACCCGCCAGAACGAGGAACTCCGCAACGAAAACGACGAGCTCAAACTGACTATCTCTCAACTGCAAAGCAAAGCCGCCGAGGCCGACCGGCTGGCCGTACTTTTGAATTTTCGGCAATCGCATGGAAAAGTGCCCATGGTCATGGCGCGCGTAATCGGCGCCAGCGCCGGCACCGCCAGCCACATCGTCGAAATCGACCGCGGCGAGCGCGACGGCATTCGCCGCAACATGGCCGTCATTACGCCGGATGGCGCGGTCGGCAAAATCATCGAGAGCTATCGCGATACCGCACAGGTCCTCCTTCTCAGCGACAAAGAGGGCGGCGCCGGCGCGATGCTGGTCAGTTCTCGCATTCAGAGCCCCGTGAAAGGCACGGGTGAGCCGATGCTTTCCATGAGCTACGTGGCAGCCGAGGATAGCGTCAACGCCGGCGAGAAAATCGTCACCAGCGGCATGGACAAAATCTTTCCACGCGACGTTCCGATCGGCACTGTGCTGGACGTGAAACAGGGCAATCCCTTCAAACAGATTCGCGTGAAGCCGGCCGCTAGGCTCGACCGTCTGGAAGAAGTGATTGTGCTGCTGACGCAGCAGTCCGTGAACTTTAATACTAACGCTGAAGAACAAGCCGCGCAGCCCACGACCGGCAATTCCGGCCCGCCCGCCACGGGAAAGCCGGCGCCAGAGAAGCCATGAACGACACCTTCGAACTCCGCGGCAGCGAATCGCACATCGAAGTGCACAAATTTTTTCCCGGCGCGGTGGTCGGGATTGCCGTTCTTTCGCTGGTGCTGCAACGCATTCTTCCCGTTTATCTGCCCAAGCTGGAAATCCTGGATCTCCCGCTGCTCGCCACCATTTATTTCGGGCTCAGCCGGCGCAATCCTTCCACGGGATTGCTGCTGGGCACGCTCATGGGGATCATGCAGGACAGCCTTAGCGGTCCGACAGTTCCCCTCGGGGAATATGGAATCGCCAAGACGGTGATTGGCTACCTGGCGTCCTCGATTGGTTCGCGCCTTGACACCGAGCATCCTCTCGCGCGCTTTGCCCTCGTGGCCGTTTTCTACGTGGTGCACCAGTCCATCCTGACGGTCGTGCGGCGACTGCTCCTGAATGAGCCGGAGGGGTGGTTCAACATGCACCTCGCCATCGCCGCGCTGGTGAACGCCGTTCTCGGCGTCATGCTCTTCGGCGGCCTCGATCGCTTGCGCCGCTCCTCGTAGGCTGTCTTAATCACCCAGGCTGGTGCGCCAGCAGAAACTGCTTGAAGTCCTCGTATTTGCTGCTAATGGGCAGCGAGAGTTTCGGGCGCTCCAGGTATTCCGCGAGGCGCGATGGCAGCGGGGGCGCCACGCCAATTCCCTTCTGCACGATTTGCGCGAATTTTGCCGGGTGCGCGGTTGCCAGCACAAGGCCCTGCGAGGGCTCCGGATGCTCCTTACGATAGGCTTCCCAGGCAAGCAGGCCAACGGCCGTGTGCGGATCGGAAATGTAACGGTAACGGTCCCAGACCGCGCTCATCTGGTTCAAGGTTTCTTCGTCGGTGGCGCGGTGTCCCCAGATTTCCTTGCGCACGTTTTCCAGGCGATTGCGGCATAAATCGAGCAGCCGTGGAAAATTGTTGGGATTCCCGACGTCCATCGCGTTCGAATAGGTGGCAACGGCCGGCCGCGGATGATATTCCCCGCTGCGCAGGTATTCCGGCACCGCGTCGTTGGCATTCGTGGCGGCGATAAAGCGCGCAACCGGCAGGCCGATGCGTTTGGCGAAAATCCCCGCTGTCAGATTTCCGAAATTGCCGCTCGGCACGGAGACAATCAGCGGAACGGAAGCCACCGGCAACTGCCGGTACGCCGCCACGTGATAAAACATCTGCGGCAGCAGGCGGCCCACGTTGATCGAATTCGCCGATGTCAGAAACGCGCGCTGATTCAGCTCCTCGTCCGCGAACGCCTGCTTCACCAACCGCTGGCAATCGTCGAACGTGCCGGAGACTTCGAGTGCTGTGATGTTCTCGCCGAGCGTGGTGAACTGCTTCTCCTGCGCTTCGCTGATACGCTTCGAGGGATAGAGAATCACCACGCGAATTCCCGGCACGCGCAAAAACCCGTGTGCCACGGCGCTTCCCGTGTCGCCGGAGGTTGCCACCAGCACGGTCAGCGTGCGCGATTCGCTGCGGACAAAATATCCCATGAGGCGCGCTAGGAACCGCGCGCCAAAATCCTTGAACGCCAGCGTGGGCCCGTGAAACAGCTCCAGAACGTGGAGCGCCGGAGAGAGCGAAACCAACTTCACCGGGAAATTGATGGCTTCCGCAACAATCTGCCACAACATTTCTTCCGGCACGTCTGGCGTCGCGAACGGCCGCACGACGCGGAAGCAGACTTCCGTGAATGGCAGCCGGCGGAACTCTTCCAGCTCTTCCGGCGTGTGGCGCGCAATCTCGGCGGGCATGTACAGCCCGCCGTCGGGCGCTAGTCCCCGCAGCACCGCTCCCCGGAGCGACGTCAGCGGCGCTTTGCCTCCCGTGCTTCGATATCTCATGCGCCAGGCTCCGCCTTTGCGGTTTTGCCCGCACGCTCCATTTGTCGGCGGACCATTTCGAGAAAACCCGCGCCCGCCAACTTCTTGTCCGCTTCTTCGGGCAAGATCGGTTCGCGCAAATCAGAAACGGGTATCGAGCAATGTGCGAGCGCCTCGTAACTCTGGCGGCGCGCGCCAATCAATACCGGGTAGCAGCGCGCGACAGTCTCCTTCGGGTCCTCTCCCGAGCGGGCCTGAAACGCGCCGCGCCACAGCACCGGCTTCGGGCCCTCCAGGTAACGTTTAATCAGCAACTGTTGCTCATCGCGCGAAGCCGCGAGATAAACCACCAGCATTTGCTTGCGCAGCCGGTGCAACAGATGATTTCCCACATAAATGACGCTGCCGGTGGTATCGAGAACCAGGTCGCGCTCGGGATTCTTTTCTAGGCCGGTCAAAACTTCGTCGAGCACCGCGATTTCCTCCGAAAGATAAGCTGCTTCGCGGTCGGCGTAAGTCGGGAGGTGCGGCCAGCCCATCCATGCGGCCACGCCGTTGATGCCGCTGTAACCGCCTGTTTCGAGGGCGGACTTCAGCCGGCCTTCGATTTGTGTATCGCAGGAAATTGCGGGATACCCTGCCGTCGAAATGCGTGCGGTCCAATACGACTTTCCGGCGCCGGACATCCCGATGAGCGCGAGCCGCAACGGCTTATTCGAATGGGGCCACATAGAGAATCGGAAAGTTTAAAGGACTCCGCGCCAGCAAAGAAAATGAAAAGCACCGCGCCTTCTTGATGAGTTTAATTTATATGAAAAGATAGGCCTTGCGAAGGCGAGCCCTCGCGGGTGTTTCCAGCACAAAACAAATGAGTTCGCCGTGAGCATTTGTTTCTCTTCGAGGCTGGCGTGTCCGGGAAAATGGCTTCACCGTCGGACTTTAGGCCTGTACTGAGAGTACCTCCTCAGCTAGAAACCAGTTTTTAGCTCCGCCGCGATTGAAAGCGCTTGACTTGAATCCGTCTCGTTCTAGAATCGCTCCACTCACATCCAGGGGGACCTCCAAAGGTCAGCGACGTGAGTTCCGAAGAACAATCATTCAACTCAAATCGAATGTGGAGGACTATCTTGAAAATTCGCAACCTCTCTCGAAGCATCAAGAGCGGCGCTTCCTGGGCCCTTTGTGGCGCCGCCGTATTCGCACTCATTGTTTCCGCAACACCGGTCGCCAATCCGGTCCGCGCCGACGGGCACGACCACGCCGACTTCGATCACGTCTTCATCATCATGATGGAGAACACGGGGTACAACACGCTCATCGGCAATCCGAATGCGCCGTTCATCAATTTTGCCGCCGCTACCAGCGGCCTGGCCACAAATTACTTCGGCATCACGCATCCCAGCCAGCCGAATTACATCGCAGCCACTTCGGGATCCACCAATGGCGTGGCCGATGACAATAACACCACGATTGACGTTCCCAATATCGTTGACCAATTGGAATCGCACGGAAAATCGTGGAAGGGCTATATGCAGTCCTACTCGCTTTGCGCGACGCCGCTCGATACGTCCTGCGGAAACCAGCTCTACGAGCGGAAGCACAATCCCTTTATCAGCTATAAGGACGTACAGAGCAACCCGGCCCGCGTCGCTAACATTGTGGACTTCAGCCAGTTGGCGACTGATTTAGCGAATGGCCACGTTCCCGACTATGTGTGGATCAGCCCGGACCAGTGCCACGACATGCACGGTCGCGGCCACGTAGCCACCGAACCGGATGCTACTTGCGATTTTTCGCAGGTCGAGCCTCTGATCTCCAAGGGC
>Ga0210405_10002124_pt1 | contig 20968 bp, 16 predicted proteins | sample IncBWH11MmetaG_FD_155492 | JGI IMG/M metagenome (GOLD analysis project Ga0210405, IMG submission 155492) | Forest soil microbial communities from Barre Woods Harvard Forest LTER site, Petersham, Massachusetts, United States - Inc-BW-H-11-M | ecosystem: Environmental > Terrestrial > Soil >... | reverse complement strand
TCGGAGGAATCCGGACCTAAGCAAATTTGGCTGCGAGATACGATGAGCCGAAAAGTACAGCTCGTGGCCGGTGGAAACTGCAATAACTCCTCGCCTGCATGGGAAGAAGGTTCGCATACTTTAATTTTCGCCAGCGATTGTGGGCGAGGGATTGGGATGCCAGTGTTATATCGCGCAAACCTACCATTACGGACGCACACCAATGTAGGATTCGGCATATTCACCGCAGCCGACTGGTCCACCGTAACTACTGTGGCGCAGATGGGGCACTAAGTACCGCGCCGCGCCTGCGCAGTACAGTTGTTCGTAAGCCCCGTTTAGCCATTCAAAGGTTTGGCTCACGTTTGCATAAGTTCCAAGAAGGCTTGGAATCGCCGGTTGGACTATAATTCGCGGATGGCGTCCGCAGAACATGGTTCCCACCAGCCTGTCCGCTCAACCGATTCGCAGCCGGATGGCACATTGGCGAAAGGCCTCGCCAGTGAGGATATTCTCGAAATATTGAGAATGATTCTCGCAGGCGCGTCTTTGAAAGAAGTGCTGACGAGCGTGGCGCGAGTTGTTGAATCTCATCGTGAAGGAATGCTCTGCTCGGTTTGGCTTCTTGATCAAGACCATGTACACATGCGGGCTATTGCGGCGCCGACTCTTCCCGAATCCTACATTGCAGCGCTCGACGGGTTTGTTGTTGGCCCACAGGGCGGATCGTGTGGCGCAGCGGTAAGCCAGCGCAAGCCTGTTTTCGTCAGCGACGTTCTGACCGACCCAATCCTTGAACAGGTGCGCGACATAATCGCAGCACATGGCATTCGCGCCTGCTGGTCTGCACCAATCATGTCTCACCAAGGTGAAATTCTTGGAACTTTTGCGTTTTACTTCCGGTCAGTGCGAAGCCCAAGTCCAAGAGATATCCAACTAATCGAAAACGCGACTAGCATCGCTGGAATCGCGATAGAGCGGAAGAAAGCAGAGGAGAATCTACGGCGCAGCGAATGGTCCCTGCTTGAGGCTCAGAGACTTGGCCATTCGGGGAGTTGGAGTCTAGACGTTTCATCCGGCACTGTAACCACTTCGCCGGAAATGCTCCGATCGTTTGACGTCAAACCGGGTGACGACTGTTCAAGCCCTGACTTTTGGTTTAGCAGGATTCATCCTGAGGATCGCAAGCGGGTGCGGGATCTCTTTGAGAGATGCGTCATGGAGAAAACCGATTACGAAGCGCACTACCGCCTTCTTCTTCCCGACGGAACGATCAAATACCAACATTCTATCGGACGTCCCATCGTGAACGAGAAGGGCGACCTCGTGGAATTTGTTGGGACCGCAATAGATGTCACCGAACAGGCGCAGGCCAGAATTGAATTGGAGAAAGCTTTCGAGGAAATTAAGCAGCGGACGGAAGCTGCTCGCCGGAGCGAGAGAGAGCTTCGCGACGTGGTCAATACAGTTCCGGCATATGTCTGGAGCACTTCGCCCGAGGGTCAGGTGGATTTCGTTAATGATCGTTGGTTGCAGTTCACAGGTTCAGCTTTAGACCAGGCATTCGGCTGGAAGTGGGAAACGGTTCTTCATCCCGATGACCGCACGCGGGTCGTCGCCGATTGGCACACAGCTGTTAAGAACGGGCAAGCCACGGAGAGTGAAGCGCGGGTTCGGCGGGCAGACGGAGAATATTGCTGGTGGTTTATTCGTAATGTCCCGCTGCGCGATGAAACCGGAAAGCTGGTCAGATGGTATGGAATCGCCATCGACATCGAAGATCGCAAGCGTGCTGAGCAAGCCCTGCGGAAAAGCGAGGAGCGGTGGAGATCCGTCTTTGAGAATTCCGCTATTGGCGTTGCGCTGACTGACCTGAACGGCCGCTTTCTAGCCACCAATCATGTCTTCCAGGCAATGGTGGGCTACACGGAGGAGGAACTGCGTGCACTTCATTTTCTGGACTTAACGCATGAGGACTACCGCGAAGCCAACTGGGCGCTCGTCACCGAGTTGCTGGAGGGAAAACGACGACAGTTTCAGATTGAGAAAAAGTATCTGCGCAAGGACGGCAGTTCGATTTGGGTAAGCAACAACGTTTCTCTGGTGCCTGGCACCGATAGGGTACCGCGATTCATAATGGCGCTGTCCGAGGACATTACGCAGCGCAAGCGTGCCGAACAAGCTTTGCAGCGAAGTGAGGGCTATTTAGCGGAAGCACAGAAATTGACCCGCACGGGCAGTTGGGTTTGGAATGTGCGTACCGACTCTCTCTTGTGGTCGCAAGAGGTCTTTCGCATTTACGACTTCGATCCCGAGAAGATGGCTCACCGCACTTGGGAGTTTTTTGACAGAGTTCACCCCGAGGATCGACCAAGGCTCGAGCGGAGAAAGAAAAGAATGCAGTCCACCCGGAAGGAGTGGGCAGATTCTGAGATAGATTTTCGAATTGTGCTTCCAGACGGAACGATAAAGCACCTCCACTCTATCGCTCATCCGGTGATTGAGTCAGGCGACGAGGTCGTCGGCACCGTCATGGATGTCACCGAACACTGGAAGGCCAGAGTGGAGTTGGAGAAAGCGTTCGAGGAAATTAAGCAGCGGACGGAAGCTCTTCGGCGGAGCGAGGGTTATTTAGCCGAAGCACAGAAATTGACCCACACAGGTAGTTGGGCTTGGGATGTGCGTACTGGCTTTCTCTTCTGGTCACGAGAAATTTTTAGCATTTATGACTATGAATATCAGGAAAAGGGACTCACTTGGCCACAGTTCCTCGAAAGAGTTCACCCTGAGGATCGACCACAGATCGAGCAGAGCGCAAGAATGGAGGCCTCTGGAAAAGAGGGGTTAGATTCTCAGAATGATTTTCGAATCATTCTTCCGAACGGAGCCATAAAGCACCTCCATTCTGTCGCTCATTCTGTCAGGGATAACTCGGGTGAAATCACCGAGGTCATCGGCACCGTTATGGATGTGACCGAACAGTGGAAGGCCAGAGCGGAGTTGGAGAAAGCTTTCGAGGAAATTAAACAGCGGACGGAAGCGCTTCGGCGGAGTGAAGGTTATTTAGCCGAAGCACAGAAATTGACTCACACGGGCAGTTGGGCGGTGCGGGTCCCTCAGACGGAAAACACGCAGGGTGAGGCCGGTCAAGGGTTTGGCTTGCTCCCAAGGTTCGGCTGGGACGCTTCCTATTGGTCAACAGAGATGTACCGGATCTTCGGCTTCGATCCTGTCCCCACGCCACCACCGTATATGGAGGTATCCTGCCGGCTGCACCCGGAGGACGCCCGTCATTACACACCTGTGGTCGAGCAGGCCATTCGGGACAGGGCCGACTTCGAGATCGACCATCGCGTCCTTCTGCCAAATGGCGCGGCCAAGTACATTCATGTGGTCGGACACCCAGTATTAAATGCTTCCGGTGATGTCATTGAATTGGTCGGTACGGCGATGGATGTCACCGAGCAGCACGAAGCGAGAACGGCTCTGGAGACTGCGTTTGAGCAAATAAAGGCGGAGGAAACAGAGCTTCGGCGGATGACCGATGCCATCGCCAGTTATATTTACGTGTTGCGCCCGGATGGGACAGCCCTTTATGCAAATCAGACGGTGCTCGATTACACCGGTCTCACTTTGGAGGACGTGCAGAAAGAAGACCATCGCGCACGGGTCTTCCACCCCGAGGATGTCGAGAGGCTGCGCAAGGAGCGCCATGAGGGGCTCGCGCGCGGCAGGCCTTTTGAACTTGAGCAACGAGCGCTTGGAAAAGACGGTAACTATCGGTGGTTTCTTGTCCGCTTCAATCCCCTTCGCGACGACCAGGGGAACATTATTCGCTGGTATGCCACTGGGACGGATATTGACGATCGTAAGCGGGCCGAGGAGCGCATGCGTGACGAAAACCTTGCGCTCAGGGAGCAAATCGATCAGGCATTCATGTTTGAGGAAATTGTGGGCGCGTCACCGGCCCTGCAAACCGTGCTCTCCAGCATTGTGAAAGTGGCCCCCACCGATTCCACGGTACTGATCACCGGCGAAACCGGCACCGGAAAAGAACTGATTGCTCGCGCCATACACAAGCACTCGCAACGTTCCAGCCAGGCGTTCATCAGCGTAAACTGTGCGTCGATTCCTTCCTCCTTGATCGCGTCGGAGCTGTTTGGCCACGAGAAAGGCGCCTTCACTGGGGCGGTGCAGCGTCGCCAGGGCCGCTTTGAAATGGCGCACTCGGGTACGATCTTTCTAGACGAGGTTGGCGAGCTTCCCGCAGAGACCCAGATTGCGTTGCTGCGAGTACTGCAGGAGCGGCAGTTCGAACGAGTGGGAGGTAACCGAACTCTTTTCACCGATGTTCGCGTCATAGCCGCAACCAACCGTGATTTAAAGGCAGCCATTGCAGCGGGAAGGTTTCGAGCCGACTTGTTTTACCGGCTTAACGTCTTCCCGATTGAGGTGCCTCCTCTGCGCAAGCGGAGGGAGGACATTCCGATGTTGGTCGAGTACTTCGTTAAACGCTACGCAGAGAAAGCCGGGAAGCAGATTCGCAAAATCGACAGGAATACGCTGGAACAGTGTCAGTCGTACCCCTGGCCGGGAAATATCCGTGAGCTGCAAAACATCGTTGAGAGATCGGTGATCCTGAGCAGCGGCGACACTTTTTGGATCGAAAAGGGTTGGCTGGCCAGCCAGGAGGCAGCTCGCCAACAGTTGCCAGGTCCTTTGCCAGACACTCTCCTGAATGAGGAAAGAAAATTTATTGAAATCGCCCTGGCTGAAAGCAAAGGGAAAGTCGCCGGGCCAAAAGGTGCGGCAGCGAAACTCGGAATTCCCCGATCGACGCTGGACACGAAGATTAAGCAACTGGGGATCAAGAAACACACGTTTATGGCTAAGTAGTAGTGAGTCCAACCTTTCAATTCCCGGAAATCCGGCACTTGCCGGAGTTCCGTCATCCAATTTCTCTTCTAAGCCTTTCGTTTCAGTGCATTGCATGTGGCCGCCGTGTTGCATCTTGGGTCAACCGAAAGCCGCGATGGCAACAATGCAGCAACGCCACGGGGGACTGGGCCAAACAACATAACCATGATCTTGAGGATCGAGCGATCGGTGCGGCTGGGATTCACGGTCTTTACTCTAAGCGGGCGTATGGAGGCGGAGCAGGTCGCGGAATTGAAGGAGCTTTTCGATACCGACTACCGAAACATCATTCTCGACCTGCAAGAGATGAGGTTGGCGGATCGCGACGCAGTGAAGTTCCTGAGGAGTTGCGAGAGGGACGGGATGAAGCTTGAGAACTGTCCGGCGTACGTCCGTGAGTGGATGGACAGAGAAAAAGATTAAGGGAGCCACGAACTGGCAACCCGATCTGAGAGAGGAGGGCCACCGTAGTGACGAGTACACTCTTTTCAGCGCAGAATCATGCGCCACCGGTCAGCGATCTTCGAACGTGGAGCGAGGACCAGTTGATAGCAGCCGCCAAGACTGGAAGGCAAGCTCCGTTCGGGGAGCTTTACGAACGTTATTTGAAACGCGTCTCCTATGTGACTCGCCGGATCGTGCGAAACCGTCAAGACGCGGAAGACGCAGCGCAAGAGTGCTTTCTGAATGCTTTCGTCCATCTCAAGGACTTCAATGGAAGATCCCAATTTGCAACCTGGCTGACTCGCATTGCGATTAATGCCGCCTTGATGAAGCTTCGTAAAAACCGCGGATCGCGAGAAGTTCCAATAGACGAGCCAAACCCCTCCTTTGAACCCGTAGCGCAAAGAGAGTTTCGGGATGACGCTCCCGATCCGGAAGAGAGTTGCTACGCTCGTGAACGGAGACGCATCTTGAAGTCAGCCATTTCGGAGCTGCGGCCGCGAGCGAGAAGGGTCGTGGAGCTCCATCAATTGCAGGGACACTCAGTCAGAGAAACCGCACAGATTCTGGGGATCTCTACAACGGCAGTGAAAGCCCGGATGTTTCACGCGAGAGTGAACCTGCATCGCCTGCCCGTGCTGAAGAGTGTCGCCAGGTCCAATCGGCTGAGCGCCAGGTAGATTAAGAGGTATCTCAATGGCAGCAACAATGAAGACCGCAATTTCCGCGTTAAGGCAACCTAGAACCGAGCCCGATGCCAACTCGATTCACTTCCTCGATGAGGATCTGGCTTTAGTGCCAGCTTCTGGCATTCCGGAAGAATTTCACAAGCTGTCTCGCTTCTTGCCGGTGATCGTGCTTGTTCCAAAATCGGCTATTCATGATAAGACGACCCAGAAAAGGTCGGGACCCGATAAGTCCGTCACTCACCGCATCGATACCAGCGATATCTGCTTACCGCTGGATGCTGCGAAGGCCTGGTTGAGAAGCCCCAACGCCACAGACACGTTTGAGTTTGGGGGGGTGAAAGGATGTTTTTCAACGATGGAAATTCATCGCAATGGTCGCCCCGTTATTCTCACATTTAAGGAATTCAAAACTCTCGCGTATCTGATCAAGAACCCTCGGAGAGTGATCTCACGGGACGAACTGCTCAATGAAGTGTGGGGATACGAGAACTATCCTTGCACAAGGACTGTCGATAACCACATTTTGCGGTTGCGCAAAAAACTAGAAACAGAGCCTAGCAACCCCAAGCACTTTCATACGGTCCATAGCTCTGGTTACAAGTTCCTGCCCTAAGTATCTATATTCAATTTTGCACGAGGAAAAATTAACGAGATGGCCATGTCCAAATCGTCTATCTGACGCCCCGAGTCTCCGATTGAGTATTTCCTGACGAGGAATCCGTCAATCAATTCGCAAGAAGGAGCGAAAGAATGAGTAAATCAATGAAGGCTATGCGAGTAGCAAGAAGAATATCTCAGTCCTTCTGCATCGTTTTATTGCTGTTGACCTGTTGCGCGCTCTCAGCGCAGAACCAACAGCATCGCATTCGGAATGTTGTTCTGGTGCACGGCGCCTGGGCCGATGGTTCTGGCTGGAAAGGCGTTTACGACATCCTCGTCAAGGATGGTTACAACGTCAGCATCGTCCAAGAGCCGGAAACTTCGTTTACAGACGACGTGACCGCCGCCAAGCGTGTTCTTGCTCAACAAGATGGACCCTGCATTCTTGTCGGTCATAGCTATGGGGGAGCCGTAATTACCGAAGCTGGCACGGACTCATCCGTCGCTGGTTTGGTGTATATCGCGGCTCACATGCCCGATGCTGGAGAGAACGAAGCTGGCGACGGAAAGCGCTTCCCAAGTGATCTCAGCAAGTCTGGTGCGATAAAGAAGACTGCCGACGGTTTCACGTATCTCGATCCAGCGCAGTTTCATGTGTACTTCGCAGCTGACCTCTCCGCGGAGCAGGCCGCTTTTATGGCTCAATCTCAGGTGCTCAACTTCGCTGACAATTTCAAAGCACTCATCACCACGGCTGCCTGGAGAAGCAAGCCGAGCTGGGCGTTGGTAGCCGCAGCGGATAGAGCCATCAACCCCGACCTCGAGCGCTGGTATGCCACTCGAGCCAACAGCCATAAGGTCGAAGTCGCCGGAGCCAGTCACGCCGTATACGTTTCCAGACCGAAAGAGGTTGCAGCTCTGATCGAAGAAGCCGCATCGCACGCTCGGTAGAAGAACTCACTCGGAAGTGTCAGGTATCAGCTCGCTTCGTCGAGCCGCCAGGTGATAACTCGCTTGGAGTGGCAGTGAAGACGATTTCTAGCCACTTAGAAAGAGCTTTCCGCGCGGTGATGCCGGGCGCGTCCGTGGCGGAAGACAGGCCGGAAGGTGCTCACACCGAAGAATGCACAAGGAGAATTCAATGAAACGGGGAAACGATTTGCAACAGAAGCGGGTGGTCGTAGTGGGTGGGTCGTCGGGGATTGGTTTGGCAGTGGCCCAACAGGCGGCCTCGCAGGGAGCCAAGGTCGTTATCGTCTCCAGCAATGCGGAACGAGTTCAGAAGGCCGTTGAGTGTATCAGTGGCGAAGCACAAGGGCAGGCGGTCAACGTCTCGGACGAAGGAGCGGTTGCAACCTTTTTTTCGAAGCTTGGCAGTTTCGACCATTTGGTATTCACCGCCGGCGATAGCCTGCATTTGCGCGACCTCGCTACGACGGATCTCCAACAGGCCCGACGCGCCTTTGAGTTGCGCTATTGGGCCGCACTCGCCGCAGTCAAGTACGGAAGCCCACATATCCGCAAGGAGGGTTCTATCGTGCTCACAACCGGAATCGCCGGCCAGCGCCCGCAAAAAGGATGGGTAATTGCGGCAAGTGTCTGCGGGACTATCGAAGCACTGACACGTGCTCTTGCGGTCGAGTTGGCACCAATACGGGTTAACGCAGTATCTCCCGGTGTCGTTCGCACGAACCTCTGGCAGACCATGAGTGCATCGGAACGGGAAGGTCTATACGAAAGCGTGGGCAACAGCCTCCCGGTTGGCCGAGTCGGCGAAGCTTCCGAAATCGCGCAAGCCTATCTGTTCCTGATGCAGGAAGGATTCGCTACTGGGCAGACCGTCGTGGTCGATGGCGGTACGGTCCTGGTTTAGCGCCACGACGATGAGCCGCGATTTTTCTACCATCGAGAGTACCTGCACAGCTTAATACAGTCGAGCCAGCATCGCCGGGGACCGCACGTACTGTTTTCATCACGGTGCTGCTGAGAAGGACAGCAGCGTCACATCAACATGGGAACCGCTGGCACGCGGAATCCTGGTCCAGCGATGATTATGTATCTATTACATCAGATCCCGACCGGCGAGAGCAATGTCTTCGCTCAGATTTTCGTAACGGAGAGGGTCGAGGGCTCTCCGAGGGCTTGTCGGATGACCTTCAGAAGTTCCGCATTATTGACTGGCTTTTGGAGATAGGCCCGCGCTCCCGCCTTGTTCGCGCGTTCTTTGTTTGCTCGAAGGTCCCGAGCGGAAACGATGATAACGGGAATCACTGCCAGAGAGGGCCAAACCTTGAGTTTCTCTAGCACAACGAAGCCATCGCCACCCGACAGACCTAGGTCGAGAATAATTAAATCCGGCTCGTGCTTGCGAGCCTGACTCAAGGTGGAAACCGCATCGGTTGCGAAGAAGGCATCGTAGTGGTTCGCCTTGAGGCGCATTTCCATGCCTTTGCATACATCCCGATCATCATCCACAATCAAGATTTTTTTATTACCCATTTTCCACCGTCAGAACCTGCGATATGTCCATGACCATCCGGCAGCTCTACGCTCTACCCTATGCTTAATCAGTGTGAGTGTTTCCATTGCTTTTGAGATTCATTCGTTTATACAACCCCCTTCTGATTTAGGCACAAGAGACGATTCACCTTTCCCAAGTGTGGGCGACGGCCACCTAGACATACGGGCAGGATAGAAACGATAGAACACTGGTGGGCCTACACCGCAGTACCATTGCAGATACGCAACTCTTTTTCTATGCTGACCCTACAGAATATCTCCTCTGTACAGATTTCCGTCCGGGGACACACACCGATCTTGCAGTAATGAGCCACCTGGCCGCAAATCTTTGCACAATTGAGGAGACATGATGAAGTTCAAAGCAGGAATTATTGGTTTACTTGTTCTAATTTCTTTCTATCCCACCGCCGCACGCGCGACAGATCCAAAACCTGTTGGCCGCTGGGAGATCGTGCACATCACAGGAGACAGTACAGCACAAACGAATTACTATCCCGGTAGCTTTTCGACCTTCCTTAGACCGGACGGAACAGGCTATACCTATGGAACGTTCAGCGATTCGATGTGTGTGCTTGACGTTGAGAACAATAATCTCGTGCCCTCATGGACTGCTCTGGGCGGAAACACTTTCCAGATTACAATCGCAGTCGACAATCTCGGGCTGGGGCCAAATTTTTCTTTTATCTATACAGGAGTGTTCAGTGCAACGACTCCGGTCCCCGGCAGTGGTGGCGTAAGTATCCCTGCCATTTCGGGGACGTACTATGGCGTGGGAGATGTTTCGGCATGCAGCACTACCACGATAGGCAGTCCGGGGCATTTCGTGGCCACGTTCTTCCCAACCATCTCAGACGGCTCCACTGCCGGGTCCCTCGACGCTTACTCGGCGGATAACGGCTCAGCGTTCGATTCGACTGTGAACACGACTATCACGTTTAGTATGCCGCCCGCCCTCGGACAAATGGCGGGCACCGTTGCATTGTCACCAGACCCAACGTTCAATCTAAACCCTTGCTTCGCGTCTACAGGCGGCGTCACCATTCCGTTAACTCTTGATTCGAGTAAGTCTGTCCAATCGGGCACTTTTGAATACATGTTCGCAGATGGTTTTGATCCATATGGTGTTCCGACGACTCTGTTCCTTAATTCATTCTCGGCAAATCTATACGTCACTGATGCCAACACTGATCCAAACGCTGCTCTGATTACGACCACAGAATGGGGGATACCAGCGGCCATGGGGGAAGATAATCGCAATGCCGGCCCGACTGGAGTCAGCAGCGACGGAACGAATTCTACGATGGTCATGTTCTACGGTGTCATTGGAGGTGTTTGTGGTGGCGCAGGTGGAGTTGACGCTCCGTTTCATTTCCTGTCGGGTAAGCCTGTGTCTCATTCGTCGAAACCCATGTCGCATCATCGCTTCAAAGGGCCTCGCGACCAGTCCGAACAGAAGCACGAGCAGCATCGACAGCAGTAACGTCGTTTGCCAATCTATTAGCAGCCCGCGACTGATTCCCCTATTGCGGGGACCGCGGACTGCTAATCAAAACCCTTTGATCTGTCAAGAATAGAATAATTCGTAAACAGAGTCGGCAAATCCTGATCACAGGGCTGGGTCTGCTGATGGAAGCGGGAGTGAACTACAACAAGCAGCGGCTGCACAAAGCTGGCTATTGTCGCGAACTGCTGGCGACGAACCCGGATCGTCGACGAAGGATTCTGTGAGCTACCGCGCGTGTTCCGCGAAACGGTGGTGCGCCTGCAAGAGACCGAGAGTCGCTAGACATCTTTTGCTGTATGCGTTTAGAAGAACCGCCAGTGGCCGTGACTTTTCCATCGAAGTCAGTAAGGACGGTTAGTTTCCTGCCGTCTTCCAACGTTAAAACCAATTTCTGACCGGGCGCCGGACATAGACCAACCACAGCTTTCACGCGTCCAGTGATCGAATCGTTCGTCTATTGCGCAATGCCAGAATCGCTCGATTCTTTATGGAGACACTATAACGAGCCCAGATCATGCACCAAAGGTCTCTCACGTTTAACGGTTTCACCCAGCGCCTGCCGAATAACCGCGAGCAGCTCTGCATTGTCCACGGGTTTCTCAAGAAAGGCTTTAGCTCCGGCTTTGAGCGCGCGCTCCCGGTTTATGGCGCCGGCGCGTCCAGAAAGCACGATTATCGGAATCATCGCCAGCGTCGGCACGGCTTTGATCCTATCCATCACCACGAAACCGTCGTCCGCAGGCAAGCCGAGGTCGAGCAGGATTAAGTCCGGCTCGTGCTTACGTGCTTCCGTCAAGCTGGAGAAGCCATCGACCGCAAAGAAAATCTCGTAGTTATTGGCCTTCAGGCGCGCGTGTAGTCCCATACGTACGTCCGCATCGTCTTCCACAATCAGAATTTTCTTGTTGCTCATATCTTCACCTTCCTTGAAGAGCTTCGCTCATCGATACTTTCCTGAATTGTTGCCGCTACTTTTTCCACAAAACTCTCCATCGATTCATCGACGTTCCGGTGCACCGGCGCAAGCGTCCAGTAACAAGCCGAAAAGGTTAAATCCGCTTGCAGGATTTCGTCGGAACCATGTAATTTTTCGCGAATGCGCTTGGTTATCGCTTCTCCTCCAATTTCATCCGTCACCGCCGCCACGAAGAAGAGTTCCGAAGCTTCCGATGAGCCCATCTTGGGCAAGAGAACATCCAGATTCGAATTCAAACAACCTTGAAGCACATCGCGCATCCAATAAGAACATTCCGCGCGGACTTTATCGGATAGCCACCCGCTACGCGAACCAAGTTCGGTCAATACCAGAGTGATTTGAATCTCCCCGTTGTTGTCTTTTCTAAACGCCGGGGCCAGCAGGTTAGGCAGCGAAAAAACAGGTATGGTAATCGAAAAGGTCGATCCTTCTCCAGGAACGCTAGTGGCCCAGATTTTTCCACCTTGTCGGCTAACCAATTCTTTACAGATATACAGCCCCAACCCCAGTCCTTTGCGGGCTGCCATCGCCGGGTCCGAGACCTGAAATAACCGGTCGAAGATTAATTCAGTTTTCTCAGCACTGATGCCACATCCCGAGTCGGCGACCTCTATGACTACAACTCCGGAGTCTGCCTCCAATCCGCGCCCCTTTACCTTTAGCGTGCCGTGTGAGGGGGTGAACTTGATAGCGTTGTCGACAAGTATGATCAGGATTTGCCGGATTCTTGTGGGGTCCGCCCACACATCCGGTAACCGGCCCTCAATCTCAAAATCGAGCGCAATTCCTTTGTCTCTGGCCGATCTTTGAAGCGTGTCTACCGCATACGCGATGGCGTCGGAAGCCGATGTGCGTTGCAGCCGGATCAACAATTTGCCCGCCTGCAGGCTGGTGACCTCCAGCAAGTCATTGATCATGGCTCGAAGTTGCTTTACATTCCTCAGCACGATTTCCAGGTGCTGGTGCTGTTCCACATTTACTTCGCCCGCCAGCCCGTCCTGAAGAATGGTCACAAATTGATAGATGGCCGTCAGTGGTGACCGCAACTCGTGCGACACGTGAGAGAGGAACTCGTCCTTGAATTGCAGCTGACTCATTCGAATATGGTCTGTTTCCGCCTGCATGCGGTGCCGCTCGATGGCATGGCGCAAAGCTCGCGGGAGTGCACGATTTTCGATCTGTCCTTTAATCAGGTAGTCCTGCGCGCCTTCCTTCATAGCCTCCGCGGCCAGTGCTTCATCGTCCAGTCCAGTCAGCACAATGAGCGGAACATCTGGTGCGACTGCTCGCGCTCGACGCACGGTATCCAGCCCATGCCCATCCGGCAGTCCCATGTCCAGCAGCACGATGTCAACCCCGCCTTTCGCGAGATAAACCAATGCTTCACTCATCCTCATCAAATGCGTCAATTCGATGCTGCCAGGTCTCTCCGTCGTGAACATCTCGCGTAACAAACGGGCATCTCCCGCGTTGTCTTCCACCAGTAAAACTTTTAGTGCCCTGGCCCTCATGCCACTACTTCGTGCGGCAGCTTGACCACCGACAGCCAAAAGCTGTCGATACTCTTCACCACTTCGAGGAATCCCACCAGGTCAACCGGTTTGGTTATATAGCAGTTGGCATGCAGTTTGTAGCTCCGCAGGATGTCCGCTTCGGCCGCCGAAGTAGTCAAGATCACCACTGGAATGGTCAACAACGCCGAATTGCCCTTAATTTCCCCTAAAACCTCCCGCCCGTCCTTCTTCGGTAAATTCAGATCTAGGAGAATCAAATCCGGCCGCGGCGCATCGGGATGCTTGCCCTCGCGCCTCAAATACTCCATAGCTTCCGCGCCATCGTAGACCACCCGCAAATTGATGTGCACCTTGGCAGTCTTAAAAGCCTCCACCGTCAGCCGCACGTCGCCGGGGCTATCCTCTACTAACAAGACTTCGATGGGTGCGTAGTTCGTTTGAGGCGATATCATAAATTTCAATCGCTTTCAGGTGGCGCAAAACAAACAAATGTAGTGCGTTTTCGACTACGATTCGACCGATGGGCGCCAAGAAACCGTATTCTTAGCGTAGGGCCCTTTCCATAATACCCAGCTGTAGTAAACGCTCGAACTGCGGGGCCGCTAAGGGCCGGCTGAATAAGTATCCTTGCGCTTCGTCACACTGTTGAGCCTGAAGAAAGGTTAGTTCCTCCTGTGTTTCCACGCCTTCAGCGATGACCCGCAGTTTCAGGCTTCGGGCCATGCCGATCACTGCCCTCACGATAGTAGTCTCGCTTGGAGTTGTGGTGATCTGGCGTACGAATGACTGGTCGATCTTGAGCGCATCGATTGGAAACTTCGTAAGATAGCTCAAGCTGGAGTAACCCGTGCCGAAGTCATCGAGCGCCACCTTAACCCCATTCGCTCTCAAGGTCTCAAGTATTGATTTCGTAGAATCGGCATGCTTCATGAGTACGCTTTCGGTCAGTTCCAGTGCAAGACAAGTGGGCTCCAAGCGTGTCTCTTTGAGAGTTGCAAATACACTTTCAAGAAAGCTCTCCTGTCGGAACGCCATCGCGGAGATATTCACTGCAATGGTTGCCAGCGCTAAACCTGCATCTATCCAGGCGCGCGCTTGCCTGCACGCTTCCCCAAGAACCCAATCGCCGATTGGCAAAATAAGGCCGCAGTCTTCTGCAACGGGAATAAACCGTGCCGGGCTGATGAGACCTCGAACGGGATGCGTCCAACGTATTAAGGCTTCGGCGCCGGCAATTTCTCCGCTCCGCAAATTAATTTTCGGCTGGTAATGCAGCGTGAATTCGTGCCGTTCTAATGCGCGACGCAGGCTTTCCTCGATGGATTGCCGCTCGACGGCCCGGATGTTCATGGCTGGTTTGAAGAATTGATAGCTCTGTCGCCCGTTTTCCTTTGCCTGGTACATCGCCGTATCCGCATTCTTAATGAGGGTCTCCGCATCGAGGCCGTCGTCGGGATAAACGCTCACCCCAATGCTCGCGGTGACGCAAAGATCGTGCCGGTCGATGGGATGCGCTTCCGCCACCGCCTGCAGGATTTTTCTGGCCGCTAGGGCTGCATCTTCTGGTTCCTCCACGTCCAACAGCAACACTACAAATTCATCTCCTCCTTGCCGGCTCACGGTGTCCGAGCTGCGCACACACTCAACCAGGCGTTTTGCGATAGATTGAAGAAGCTTGTCGCCGGTTGGATGCCCCAGGGAATCGTTGATGTGTTTGAAACCATCCAAGTCCAAAAACAGGACCGCGAGCTTTTTCATGTGACGCGACGCTGAGGCGATGGCTTGGTCAACTCGGTCGTTCAGCAGTATTCGATTTGGCAAACCCGACAGAAAGTCGTGGTGGGCCGAATGAGTCATTTGCAGCGCCATCGCCTGCGACGCGCTCACGTCGTGAAAAACGATGACCGCTCCGCTAACCTGTCCGTTACGATCATGGATGGGGGATGCGGAGTCTTCAATCGGAGTTTCAAATCCGTCACGCCGGATAAGGGCACAGTTGGGTGGCAGGTGCACGATTTGGTTCCGCGCAACTGCAGCCTCCATCGGATTCGGCGTGGTCTCATGGTTTGTGGCATCGATGAGTCGCAGAACTTCTGCCATGGGCCGGCCCGCCGCTTCCTGCAAAGTCCAGCCCGTCATTTTTTCAGCGACAAGATTGAGGAAGGTGATATTACCCGAACTGTCCGTGCTGGCTACGGCATCTCCGATGCTGTGAAGCGTAACCTGGGCACGTTCTTTTTCCACGAACAACGCGTTTTCCACAGCCTTGCGCTCGATGGCATACCGCAGGGCTCGCAGAAGCCCGCGCGTCTCGATCTGGCCCTTAACAAGATAGTCCTGCGCGCCCTCTTGTAACGCTTGTGTTGCGAGCAATTCATCGTCCATCCCCGTCAGCACCACCAAAGGAATGCTCGGAGCGGCTGTACATGCTCGCCTCACGGCCTCAAGTCCTTGCGCATCGGGCAGCCCAAGGTCTAACAAAATAATGTCAACCGAAGACGTCGCAAGGTGCTGCTCGGCGTCACCCATGCACGCCACGTGCGTCAATTCCGTCTCGTGCGACCCTCGCTCCTTGAACATTTCGCGCAGCAAGCGGACGTCTCCGTGGTTGTCTTCGACCAGCAGAAGTACTTTGATCGGTCTTTTGCTCATCCCCTTCGACTCTGTTACTGCAACTCGCCCTTTGTCAGGGGAAAATCATGATGTTTTTCACAAGCTCTCAAGCCATCCCGCACTAACAGCACTTCGGTCGGTGCGAAGGTAGCTGCATCGGTATCGTATTTTTGGTCCCTCTGGGGCAGTGCAAAATAAAACGTCGAGCCTTTGCCAAGCTGCGACTCGACCCAAATTCTCCCGCCCAATCCCTCCACAATCTTTTTGCAAATCGCGAGCCCGATCCCCGTGCCCTGGAATTCCGTACGCCCGTGCAGGCGTTGAAAAAGTATAAATATCCTCTCAAAGTACTGCGCCTCAATGCCCAGTCCGTTATCTCGCACCGAAAAGGTCCACTCGTCGAGACCCTTCCGGGCGGCGGAGATGTGTACCGTAGGCACTTCGGTTCCGCGATATTTAATTGCGTTTCCCACCAAATTTTGGAATACGTGCTCCAGTTGTGTGTCGTCCGTGGTGATGACCGGCAACGCGTCATGAGTCACCACCGCGCCGCTCTCTGCGAGAGTGCCGCTTAAGTTTTTAAGCGCGTTATTCAACGCATCCTCACTGGATCTTTTTTGCAGCGCTTTTCCATCCGTGCCTGATCGCGAATAAGCGAGCAGATCTTGGATCAGCCTTTGCATGCGGTTGCATCCGTCCACCGCAAAATCTATGAACTCCTCAGCATCGGCGTCCAGCTTTCCCTTGTACCGGCTGGCTAAGAGCTGCGTGTAGCTGGCTACCATTCGCAAGGGCTCCTGCAGATCATGCGAGGCCACGTAGCTGAATTGCTGCAACTCCTCGTTCGAGCGGTTTAGCTCCTCCACTTTCTGCACTAGTTGTAAGTCCGCATCTTTGCGCACGCTGATGTTACGAATCGCCGCCGTCACCAGGATTCCCTCGGCGTTTTCCAGTGGGCTCAACATGATTTCAATGGGAAATTCGCTCCCATTCTTCCGCCGCCCGGAGAGCTCAATGCCCGTGCCGATCTGCTGTGCCAACGCCTCCGCCGCGCTGCGCGTGCCGTCCGCAATCAATCGTTCTGCAAATCCCTCCGGAATAATATTTTTGACCCTCTGACCAACCAACTCATCTCGCCGGTACCCAAATTGCTTCTCTGCCTGCACATTCAACAGCACAATTTCCCCACTCTGGTTCACCACTACCATCGCATCGGGAGCCGCCTCCAAGAGCCCGCGATACCTACCCTCCATCTGTGCCAAGTGCTCCTCAGCATCTTTGCGGGTGCTGATATTGCGAATCGCCGCCGTCACCAGGATTCCCTCAGCGCTTTCCAGCGGGCTCAACATGATTTCAATGGGAAACTCGCTCCCATCCTTCCGCCGCCCGGAAAGCTCAATACCCGTGCCGATCTGCTGTGCCAACGCCTCCGCCGCGCTGCGCGTGCCGTCCGCAATCAATCGTTCTGCAAATCCCTCCGGAATAATGTTTTTGACCTTCTGACCAACCAACTCATCTCGCCGGTATCCAAACTGCTTCTCTGCCTGCACATTCAACAGCACTATCTCTCCACTCTGGTTCACCACCACCATCGCATCCGGTGCCGCCTCCAGCAGGCCTCGATACTTCGCGCCGGACTCTTTGCTTTCGCTCAGATCGTGGCTGAACTCAGAGAATCCTTGCAAATTCCCATCTCGATCGCGCAAAGCTGTAAAAATAATATTTGCTAAAAATCGCGATCCATCTTTCCGAATACGCATCCGTTGTTCTTCTTGCCGTCCAGTTATGGCCGTCAGCCTGAGCAACTCCTCCGGCCTTCCCTGCTTGATCTCTTCTGGAGGGAAGAAACAGGAAAAGTTGTGACCGATGATCTCTTCGGCTTTGTACCCCTTGACTTTTTCGGCGCCAGCATTCCAACTGAGAATCTGTCCCCGCAAATCGAGCATAAAAATTGCGTAGTCTCTGACCCCGTCAACAAGCATCCGGTATTTTTCTTCACTGTGTCGCAGTGTTTCTTCGGTGCGTCCACGCTTAACGTTCTCATGCCGCACACCCCACTCTGCGACGAGAGCGGTCAGCAAGCCCACGAGACTCCCAACTGCCAATACAATTTTCGTGAGTTCCAACTGTCGGATGGCTCCGGCATCGCGTGCCGCCAGCAACCGCCGCTCTTCGTTTTGCATTTCGAGAACTAGATCTTGAATGTCGCCCGTGGTCTGGTGTCCCGCGCCATCTCCAACAAGCGCTGCTGCAGCCTCCAGTCCTTTGGCCCGCCGCAAGTCAATAACGCTCTCGCTGAGTCGAATCTTCTGAGCTAACAACTTTTTTAGGACCGGGACACGGTGCTGTTGCGCGGCGTTATCCGCGGTCAATTGCTCGATGGACCCTTCGGCCCGTGCCTCGCGTAAAATATTTCCATTAAAGGACTCGATATAGGATTTGTCGCCAGTTAAGGCAAATCCGACGCTATTCGATTCGATATTCTGGCTTGCATAAAGCAGTTCCTGAAGTTGGTCGAGGACCTGATCAGTATGTCGCACCCATCCCAAGCTTCGGTTGGATTCCACCAACGCGCGATAAGAGATCACGCCTGCGCCCAACAATGTCAGAATGGCAGCTCCGAATCCAAGCTGCACCTTCCGGTTCCGCACAGAACTACTCTTCATCTGTCACCAAAATCGCCAATAACGGAAGCTGCCCCAGCACTTACAGGACGTTGTGTAGGAAGGGAGTTCAAGTCTATACCGACCAAACGTTGGCTCGAATTTGCATCATTCTCATATGTCCAATGCAGCATCAGCCTGAGGTTGGATACCGTCTTTCTGGCTGAGCATTCACAAAGTCCACATCACTGCGAGCATCGGGGTGGCTACCGATTCAAATGACAGCAAGGACCCCGAGGACCTGATCAAGATGGCTGATAAGGCGATGTATAAGGCGAAAGAGCAAGGTCGCAACAACTATCGTTTCCAGACCGTCGCGTTAAACAATTGCACTGTGCGATCTACGCGAGATTTTCTTCTGACCGTCAAAGTCCCACTAGTATCTCCGACCAAATCCGAAAATGCTGCGAATATGGTGCACGCCACGGATGGCTTGTCCTCGACGAAGATATCTACGCTGACGAAGGCATTAGCGGTACGAGTACGGAAAGGTCAGGACTGCAGAGGCTTCTATTGGCCGTCGATTCCCCGGTCCGCACATTCGATTGCATTTTGATTGACGATACATCGAGATTAACCAGAAAGCTCGCAGATGCATTGAATCTGTATGAACGGCTTACGTTTGCCGGAGTGCGTCTGGTCGCGGTTTCTCAAGGTGTAGACTCGGAAAGTTCACAGGCTGAATTGCTGATAGGCGTGCACGGCCTGATCGACGCCGTATATTGGCGCGAACTCGGCCAGAAAACACACAGAGGCATGCAGGGGCTGGCTCTGAGAGGATTTCACACCGGGGGCAGATGTTTCGGATACAAGTCGGTGAAATCTGATGGCAATGCCCGTTTGGAAGTCAATCCGTCCGAAGCTCGCGTCGTCGAACGCATTTATCGGTTGTACGGAGAACATGGTTATTCAATCAGGCGAATCGCACATGCACTGAACTCTGAGGGTGTTCTGGCCCCGCAGCCACAAAAGGGCAGACTTAGTCGGTCTTGGTGCGTGTCCTCCGTGCGTCACATTCTATTGAATCGCAAATATAATGGAAGCGCCGTCTGGAACACGCGGCGAAAGATTCGTGTTCCTGGCACCGGCAAGCGTGTCTTTAGACCACGGCCAGAATCGGAGTGGGTGACTATCGACACACCACAATTGCGGATCATCGGGGACAACCTGTCTGCGGCCGTTCAGCGGCGGTTTGCAACGGTGAGGAAACCGTGGGGTCGGGAAGGTTCGAAGGGGCTCGCTTCGGGACAGCAAAGACAGGTCTACCTCTTTTCCGGGTTGTTACAGTGCGGTCAGTGTGGCGGAAGCATCGCGTTGGTCATGAATCGGACGGGAGCGGCGTTCGCGAGCTCACAGATGCTGCCGGTGAATTTACCAATCCGCGATGGTCGCCCGACGGAAAAAGGATTTTGTCCGGCAGGCGACTGGGCGGATAAGCCTGGCCATTTTTGACGCACCACAGTGAGATCAAGCGCCATGTGTTGCTTGTTTCTGGGTAGTCAGCACCTGTTCCGGAAAAGTGGTCCGCCACGCGGCAATGATCTCTGCAAAATCGTTTAGTCGATCCTGTAACATTCCTGGCAGAATGCTGGTCAGATGCAGATGGATGTGCACTTAATTGACGGGACATATGAATTGTTCCGGCACTTTTTCGCCTTGCCCGCTTCCACAGATGTCAACGGACAGGAAGTCGGCGCATTACGCGGTGTCCTAAATTCCGTTTTGTCGATGATCGAGCGCGGTGCAACGCACATTGGAGTGGCAACCGATCATGTAGTGGAGTCGTTTCGGAACGACTTATATCCCGGATACAAGACCAGTGAAGGTGTGCCTCCAGAGTTGCTCGCGCAATTCCCGATTCTCGAGGAAGCGCTGGAGGCAATGGGAGTGGTGGTATGGCCAATGGTCAATTATGAGGCGGATGATGCGCTCGCCTCTGCTGCCGCTAAGGCAGCCAAGGATGACGACGTAAAGCAGGTGCTCATTTGTACGCCGGACAAGGACCTCAGTCAGTGTGTTGTGGGCACACGGGTCGTTCAACTGGACCGCAGACGCGACATCTTGCGCGATGAAGCGGGTGTTGTCGCCAAGTTCGGGGTGAAGCCCGAATCCATTCCAGACTACCTTGCTGTGGTTGGCGACAGTGCAGACGGCTACCCAGGTTTGTCCGGATGGGGCGCGAAGGCTGCGGCCCTTACCTTATCTCGGTACGCCCACCTCGAGGGCATTCCGAAGGATTGGCGAAAATGGCACCCCTCAATCCGGAAGGCCCGCCTGCTGTCCGAGTCGCTATTCAACGCATGGAGCGACGCTCTGTTGTTTCGCACACTTGCAACTCTGCGACTAGACGTGCCGGTCTTCGATACGGTCGAGGATCTTCGGTGGAAGGGACCAGACCCGAACTTCGAAGAATACTGCCGGCGAATAAAGTCACGCGATCTGCTTGGTCGCGCCGCGTCGGTAAAGTCAATGAGATCTCAGGATGATTAGGTGGCGCTGGGAATCGGCCTGCCGTTAGTTGCGCTCTATTCGAGGCTTGCGTGCGTACT
>Ga0210405_10002123_pt1 | contig 20998 bp, 24 predicted proteins | sample IncBWH11MmetaG_FD_155492 | JGI IMG/M metagenome (GOLD analysis project Ga0210405, IMG submission 155492) | Forest soil microbial communities from Barre Woods Harvard Forest LTER site, Petersham, Massachusetts, United States - Inc-BW-H-11-M | ecosystem: Environmental > Terrestrial > Soil >... | reverse complement strand
CCTCGCCGGTCAGCTCGGCCCGCGTTACCTCCGCTCCCGCCGCAGCCGAATAACCCTCGTTAAAGACGAGATAGATGACGTGAAGCACCGCGCCCAGTCGCTCCGGCAATTCCTGCGGCGTCGGCACTTCGTAGGGAATCGGCGTCTCTCGAATCTTTGCCTTGGCGCGCACAATGCGCTGCGCCAGCGTACGCGGAGTAGTGAGGAAAGCCTTGGCAATCTCCTCGGTGGTCAGCCCGCACACCTCACGCAAGGTGAGCGCAACGCGCGCTTCCGGCGGTAGAGAGGGATGACAGCAGGTAAAAATCAGGCGCAGGCGATCGTCTTCAAGGCGGGCGTCTCCAAGGCTGTCCTCTTCATTGAACCTTGCCGCCGAACTCATTTGCGCTTCGAGATGTCGCGCGAGCTCGTCTTGAGACGAATCAAATCTTGCCCGTCGACGCAGAGTATCCACGGCTTTGAACCGGGCCGTCGAAATCAACCATGGTCGCGGGTTGCCGGGTACTCCACTGCTCGGCCACAGGCTTAGCGCAGCCGCAAAGGCTTCGTGCATGGCCTCCTCTGCAAGATCAAAATCACCGAGCAAGCGGATCAGAGTTGCCAGGATTCGTCCCGAATCCACGCGATAAAGGGAGTCGAGCAATTCGCGTATCTGCTCGGCGGAATGCTCGGACATGACACGCTCGGACATGACGCGCTCGGACATGACGACGACCTTAGCAAACCAGCTACCCCGAATCAATTCGGCAAGCGGCGGATCGATGCCCTCAGATCGAGGCAAAGTGCCCCGGTCGTGACTCTGAAATCTGGACAACAGAACGCTTCATCGGTTGACTCAAAATCGCCAATGCGCTCATTGAGCTTCGTACCAGCTCAACACTACCGCGTTGCTCTCGGGTCACGAGCAATCCGGAAGTTGAACCACAAAAAGCGAGACGGTCAGAATGAGGCTTCGGGGACTCGGGGCATGTATGAGATGGGTTGTCGGATGAAAGCAACGCCGAGGGCGCGCGACCATTGCGAGGCCGGGCCACTCGTTCCGAAGTGCTTGAAAGAATTGGCGGGGACGACGGGACTCGAACCCGCGGCCTCTGCCGTGACAGGGCAGCGTTCTAACCAACTGAACTACGTCCCCTCTTGCTTTTCATACGGTTAGCGCCAAACCCGCATGTTTACTGTCTTGTCTCACTGTCAACCGTTTCGCCTGCTTCAATCAATTCCACCGAATATAACCAATTTTCGGTACCAAATGGACAGTAAATGGACAGTATGAAAAACTGCCAAAAACCGTCCGCAGGCTATCGCAACGCCGAGCATCTGTCCATGCTCTGTGACTGAATTGTAGCAGAGCGAATTCAGATCAGTACAGTTGCCCAAGATTGCTCGGGGAATTTCTGCCACGGGTGGTGGTGGGATGCGGACACGCTGGCACAGATCGGTTGATCAGAATTCAATAACCGTTAGTTCTGCGCAGGCGCATCAATTCGGGCCGCGATGAGATTCCTTCTAGGCAGGTTTGCGAGCGGCGCGCAACGCTTTTAGCACATCCGGGTCTCGGGTTAGTTGTTGAGCGATCTGCAGGCCATCTCGAATCCCAATCGGGCCGGCTACGTGTTTATAGGGAGGAAAGGCAAGTATGGACGCGAAAGAAGCTTCCATGTGCAACCTTTCATTTGACCATCTCACTGTCTTTCCTTTTACGACCCACGGTGGTGTCGGTGTATCGAAAATCGTCAGGTCGACAAAGAAGTTGGCGCCTCGCAAGCCACCTCTGGTTCCACTGGACTCGGCGACGTAAGCCTTTGAAAATGCGAAATTCGCTTGCAGCTGGGGAACGATATCAGAGGGTTGGCGAATTCTCGCGGCTTCTCGGATAGCCTGCTCCGCACTGAGGTCACCTTTCTGAAACCGACGCATGAGCGAACTGAAATGGCTGGCTGTCGCGTCCATGCCGGCTCTTCTCCCGCGCATGCGAAAGCCTGTGGCCAGAACCACGCGCGCGCCTGGTAAGCCTTGAGCGTTTTCGACATCCTTAATGTGGTTGAAAAGTTTCCAAGCACGCATGAGGAAGTCGTACGTGTTCTCACAGCTTCGCAGGGAAAGATCTCGGTACGCGGCCGCGCCGTCGTTCATGACGAGAGTCGGAAAGACGCGAAAACTATGTGATGCAACAACCTCATGGAACTGACGTAACCGCTGCATCGCTGCAGCGGCCTTGGGGTGCAGCGGATTGAAACCGGCCTCGGCGATCATGGCGCCGTAACCGAGCAAATCAATCCAGCACACAACCGCTATTTGGAATGGAAATGATGCACTCTTGCCAACGAGAGGGCTTAGTCTGGCCGAGGATTTCATCATGGCAATTAAACACGGACTATTCGTCGTCAGTCTTCACCCCCAGTCACCACCCAAGCTAGAACGGCGGGCGGGATTTATGACGTCTTCGAGGGCAGCAGCCTTAGGAGCAGATTCCCGATGGCCACAGGTTGATGCTCTCCTGCACTTCCTACCAGTGTGTACGATCGCTCAAACCCGTTCGGACCTTCAACCTTCATCTCCCAATCTTCCTTCGCACGAGATCCAACAATTGACACACGCCACTCGCCGGGCCGGTCGCTCAGAACGTGTTCAACAATCGCCTGCACTTCCCTCCTGATCGTGGCATCTCCGGTGTTATGAAGCTCGACCAACACAGACATTTCCTTTCCATTCTACAAAGTGAGTTCCGTGGGTGCGGTGCAACTCGTCTTTGCCGGCATTCCTGTTCTTCGCCCTTGCAACTCCTGAGCGAAGAAACTCTGGCAAGATGTCCGCGAAAAGTCTGGGGCTTTTCGCAGTATAATATCGGTAATCGTGAGCCGCTCTTCGTCCCCGGAGGTTCTGCCATGCTGATTCTCGTTCCTTGGAAGCCAGTCGTTTTCGTGTGGGGATTGCTGAGCGGGATGATACTGGTTAGTTTCGTTGCATCTTCGGTGCTTCAAGGAAAGGACCCGTTCGCGCCAGGTGCGACCATCGCGCCGCCCGCTGCCGTGAAAACGGGCGTTGTGCAAGCGGGGCAACCTAAGCACTCCCACAAGCCGGCTCGGACTCCGAGTCAGTGAAGAGCTCGGAGATCTCTGCCTGCTGATCTGTTTGCTTAGACTTTTCGGTCAGGTCCTTCCGTGGTTTATCTTGCCCAATATTCTTTCCAGCTTTTGCTTCAGCACGACCTCTGAGGGTGAACGTCCTTGGCGTCCGAGCCATGAAACAAAATCCTTCATTTTGACTTCGTGCTTTACGGGTGGCTGCTGGACAAAAACGGTCACCGTTGCGAACCCCTGACCGATCTCTCCTACCCAATTGTCCTGCTGCAAGGCGGCAAGGGCGGTAGCGATCGCTTCATAGAGTGTCTCCGCCGTAACCTCTACGGAGTGCTCAACGTCTCGAAGATCCTTTATCGCAACTGTGCACGTTCGGAGGACCACAGCCAAAAGCGTAGCATATTCGCCTTTTGTTCGCCACATTTGAGCAGCACTGACCGATCTGCCATAATCTTCGGATGTGTGGGCGCTATCGACTGTCGCGGAGAAAACAGCTAGTCCAGGAATATTTCGAGACCGTCTCAGATGAACCAGACTGGGCTCCCCGTTACAACATTGCTCCTACTCAGCCTGTTCCGGTCATTCGCCAGAATCCGAACGAACCCATTCGGAAATTATCGCTCCTCCGCTGGGGACTCATTCCATCGTGGATGAAAGACTCATCCGGCGCTGCCACGATGATTAACGCAAGATCGGAAACCGCGGGGACGAAGCCTGCGTTCCGCGATGCGTTGAAATCCCGCAGATGCTTGATTCCAGCAGACGGATTTTATGAGTGGCAGCGGGCGGGGAAAACGAAGCAGCCATACTGTTTTGAAGTTGGTAACTCGGAGTTGTTTGCCTTCGCGGGAATCTGGGATCGCTGGAAAAACCCGAGTGGCAACTGGGTGCAAACCTGTTCGATCCTGACTACAACGCCGAATGCTGTGACCTCAGCCGTCCATGACCGCATGCCGGTCATTCTCGATCCGGATAGCTACGACCTGTGGCTCGATCCGGGAATGCAGGATGCGAGTACGGTGTCCGACATGTTGAAGCCCTATGATGCTCAGCTGATGCGGCGCTATCCCATAAGTACTCGGATCAATCACGTGGCCAATGACGACGAGGAATGCGCCGCACCGGTGGAACTCTCCCAGGCTCAGGCTCATCTCTTCTTGTAAGCGGATTGTCGGATAAGTGCGACGATTGCCGGGGGGCGTGTGGTGAAATAAAAAAACCCGCACAAACTTGGGACATGAGTGACCACGTTGCCCCCCCACTAGGGGCAGGGGCCGAGTCCTGTGACAAAACTATTACAAATTCTTTGCACCATCCTTTGTGCTACGCTCAGGGCAGTTGGAAAGGGCAGAGCCCATGTTTGTGCAAACTTACTGCTTCTGTGATGGCAATATGAACCCATTGCCTCAAGGCACGGCGATCAAATTCCCGTCCGTGGTGAACCATGAGGCCATAATCGCTTACGATTTTTGTAGCCAGCAGGTGCTCTTGGAGAAGTCCAAGAAGTACGGGAAACCCACCGTGACCAATCCTGAAGAGTACCGAGGCATTCCTTTCGTGATCAGCCGCAATCCGAGTTCGCCCGCGCATGGTATTCGTATCGTTGAGCACGCCTATGCCGAGATTCAAGCCGGGGGCACACAATGGACCCCTTTCGATAACTGCCAAGATTTTGTCAGTCGCGCATACGCGGGACGCAATGGTTCCGAGACTCGGAACTTCATTTTGGGCGCACTTGCTGTAGCGGGGCTTGTTGGGATCGCCGCCGCTTCCTCGCGATGAGTACCAGTCAACAAGTGAGCGCCGGAGAATCAAAAGCTCAGGAACAGACACCACGGGATACCGATGATAGGATGAGTGCCTAAGGTCGGGTCGGCCCAGCCTCTATTGGGCCCGGCTTGTTTGCAACGCCGACCTTCGGGGGAAGTTGGCGGTGTTTGAGAAGCTGAGCACTGACGATATCTCGATTGCGGTCGACGAACTCATTGGATGTCTAGGCGTCAAAGCGGAAACACCTTGCCTGGACCTGCTCGCCTTCATTGGAAAGAGGGATACGCAAGGATGTGTTCAGGAGATCGCAATCCGGCTCGGGTTGCCCGTTCGCATCAGCTTGTCGTATGTGTCGAAGGAGTTCAAAGCAGGCAATACCAGCGGGTTCCAAAGCAGTTCGTTATCCCGCACAGATTGGACCGGTCACGGTGTCGAGGGCATTACTGCTCAGGTGTGCATACCAACTTCTCTCCCGTTCTTTGGCAGTTCTTCTCTTAAGGGATATCCCATCAGAGTCCGCGTCAGCGAGGACTGCTTCGAACGTCCTGAAACTTTCATCGCAGTCATGGCCCATGAACTCTCGCATGTTCTCTTGCGATCGCTTTGCCACCCGAGAAGGGACAGCGAATTGCACACGGATCTTGTTCCCATCTTACTTGGCTTTCGCGATTGCGTTCGGAGGGGCCGCAAGAACATTCAGCACACGACTACGGCTGGCAGGACGACAACACACACGACTACCTACGGATATCTGACAGACCAACAGTTTGAGTTTGCGCGTAACAAAGTTGCGGGCATCCTCAAACCCCACGAGTGTGACAAGCAGCACTTGATGGCACTGACGAAGCGCGTTCGTCGTAAGCTCCTCCGAACCAACAAGAGTTTGGCGTCGTTCCGCGAGTGCCTCCTGCACCTCGACACGCACCTTACAGCGAAGATCACAGAAAAAGATGCCTATCGAATAGTCCGGTTTCACACGTGGGACTACACGCGCGACTGGGAGAGTGGCATCACGCAAGCCGGAAGAGACTTGGAAGCGACCGATGCTTTTGTTCGCACATTGAATCACTACACGAGCAGCACGATTAAACAACTCAAAGAGCACACACTGAGCATTGATCTGGAGTCCGAACAGCTCGATCAATTGGGAGCGGCAATCGCTAGAGATGTGAAAACCTTGCGAAGACATGTCGGCCTGATGTTCAGGCTTCGCAGAGCTATATGGTCGCCGAGACGTGGACCGGAGCTAATTACTTCCTGTGTGGTTCCATCGCAGAAGACGCAACCTTCGAAGGAAAAGTGAATGGACGCATTCAGACCACCTCTGCAAGTGAAGCTGGCGTGCAGCGTTACACTCTCAGTTTGTTAAGCGGCACTCGCACGATTCAGCGTGTAGTCTTGCTTTGATCAACAGCTGATCGTCGAGTCACAAACCAGCATTCCATGCTAAGGACTCATGTAGAAACGCCTCGCTTTGCTTTCCAATACGTCTCGAACGCTGTGACATCTTTTTGGTTTCTTGGATGACAAGCCTTATTCACGAGCGCTCCGTTGTCCAGAACAGTGTGTCCGCCGTCAGAGTGCTGCACGACGTGGTGGATTTCCGCATCTACCCATAACACATCTTCCCCGTGCCCCGGAACCTGACAACGTTTTAGATCTCGTTGGTAGATGATTTCGCGTTCAAGTTGACCGAAGACTCGCGTCGGGTCTTTCAGTTGTGGTTTGATAGCTTTCCGCAGCTTCTCCACAAAAAAAGTGTGACGCCGTTCAATGGAAATTGCCCTGTCGCTGTTGGTGCGTGACAGTTGACCATAGTGCGCCCAGTACTCGCCGCTAGGATCATCGAATCTCTCCTGCGTGGCCTTTCCCACTTTGAGTCGAAAGGCATCAAACGCATCGGCAAAATCTTTCTGCCACGATTTTGTATAGTCGTCCGATAGTGAATCCACTAGAAGAACCAGTCCTATTGCTTCATGGCCTCTAATCTTCTTCCGTTTACCATCTCCCAGCAAATGAGTTAGGGTGTCAAGAATTTGCGCGAATCGCTTCGCATCAGCGGAATGAGCATCGAAATCGAGGTGCTTGTGGTAAAAGGCGTCGATAGCATCGGCATTGGTGTCGCAGAACTTGCCAGTTTGCCTTCGGGTCTGATAGAGCATGACGATCTGCGCGGCCAACTGTCGGTACTCGCCCCGATTCACGGCTTTCGCTTTCATTACGTCTCTAAAAAAGTCATGGCCCGGATAACGCGGAATCTCAGGCTTACCGCCGATCTTCAGAATGTACTCGGTAAAATTACCCGGCCACGCATCACGTTTCTCCTGTGAGTTCAGCGGCATTCCTGCCTGAAGACGGATAAACAGATCTCGTGCTTCGTCCGCGATGTTGGTTTTAGCCAGCACAAGAGGTAACAGCGTAGACAACATCTGCTTTTGAAGTTCCGGCGTGAGTTCGTCAAATCGTTTGCCGCCCCATGGACAAGGCTGCTGCTGAATGAAGTTCGGGAACTGAGCTTCATCGGCGTCAGCCTCGATTTGAGGGTCAAATAACTTGAAACTCCCTTCACGATATTCGTAAAGAGCATTGATGCGTTGTTGGCCGTCAATGACCTCGAACTTGTCTAGGCGATGGCCAGCAACGTCTTTTGAAATATGGTGGAGGTAAATCAAAGGAATTGGGTAGCCCCTTAACACGGAGTCAACCAGAGATTTCTTCTGAGCAGTGCTCCAGACTGCCCCACGCTGGTATTCGCGATTAGCATAGAGCATGTCATTCGTTCTCAGGTCAAGGAGATCACCAACTGTCTTATTGTCTAGATCGTATTGCATCCTAGCCTCCAAGCAAATTCATGATGACGAACTCCGGGGTGCTGATGAATTATCCACAATTGCCGAATCTAGTAGGCGCATCAAAAGACTTGCTAGCGCGAGATATTCGTGTGCTTGGTGGGGATCGTCGAATGAGTTGACGACATGCGCCTTGGAGTTTCGCAAGCCGACAATGCCTTTGAAGAGATACCAGATTCCGCGCTGCTCGTTTTTGTCGCCTTCGGTGTTGAGGTTGTTAAACCTCGCTGGGGGAGTGCGTCCATCGGTGGAGAAGGCACGGTTCATCAGATCGTCTCCGTCATAGGGCAGTCCAGTCTTTTCACGAACGGTGTGTATGACATGAATGAAGGCATCGAGTACGGCTTGTCGGAAATTCCCTTCCTCGCATAGACGTTGACTGACGCGCTGAATCTCAGGATGGTAAGTATACGGGCCAACTGGTCGAACGGCAGCGGGCATGGAGGCAGACTTATTGTTCAGTTGTATTGTTCTCGGCATCAGTCGCCGTCGCTCAATCTCGCAACCAATCTCGTTCAAGATAGGAGCGGTAAGCCCGTCTAACAGACGCCCGAATTCTTGCGCTTGAGCGATTGCATTCGGACTGCTGGAGCGGGTGCGCCACGCCTGCATCTTAGCCGTGTCGGTCGCGGCACCGCTAAGACTGGCTATGGTTTCGTCGCGTAGTTTCGTCACTTCTTCGAAAACGGCCTTTCCCGCATTTTCGTCGAGGGAGTCATGCAGCTCGTAGCCCTCGATTAGAGAATCTGCTCTTGACTGCACAAGTGCGTTTACGCGCTCGGCATGAAGACGTGCGGTTTCCCGATCCGTGACGCTCGAATGAGGGAGGCCCTTCGCAGCCAACTGCTCGCGAAGATTCGCAAACTCAATTTCGCTTTGGTGGTCGATCTTGTCCCGTTTAGCCGCGAATGCCATGTCAGCGTATTTTCGGACACTTTCTGGGACGCGGTATTCCACGGGTGCATTATAAAGCGTGATTATGGTCGTGGCCCCGTCGCACGTCCCCACAACAACTCTTATGCTTTTCTATTTTTATAGCTCAAGCATCTGGCGCAGCCGCGTTTTCAGCGTTGTTTTGCCGGGCTGCATTCTTCGCCGCGAACTAGGTTCCGGTGGGCTGATCGCTCAAGTAGCTCTCTCAAGCGTAACGAGGACAGGGTGGGGAGAACCGCCCTTTTCGCTTTCTAACTACCCCCTGAATAGCTCGCTCCGCCGTGCGCGGCAGACGCAGTAACTTTGCCGACCGGCGGTACGAGCGTCTCCAGCAGCGTAACCCTCGGCCAGGCCTCGGCAATTTCACGGGCAGCTGCCGTCAGGGTCAGAACAAGCTCTCTATAAGCGAATCTGCTCACGAGTTCCTCGCCCGTTAAGATGTCCAGATACACCGCGTTGCTTGGGCGAATTCTGTGGCGATGTCTGAGCGCGGCTCGTCGCATAACAACGAGCAAAGTATCAATGTAGGAGCGTTTCTTCTTGCCAAAGCCTATCTTGATCAGGTGCTCTTGGCCATCTTCCTTAACCCACAGGTCAGGCGGGGCGGTGAAGACAATCTGTCCAATCTGACAACTGATCCTATGGATGGGCAGGATTTGGAAATTCCTGTCCTTGTACCGCAGGCGAAACAAATTGAGGGCGGCGATGTCGCTGTGCAATCTAGATCGCAGGGCCTTCTTGTCCGTTGCGTCGGCCCTGCTTTGCCACTTAGCTGCCGCAGACTCGAACACCCTAAGGTCTCTGTGGAGTTTGAAGTACTTGCGAATGACGGCCACGACAGGCGGGTAGAAGACGATACGTGCGCGGCCCTCGCCGCGGGTTCTGAACTTGTACGGCCGGAGGACTGACTCAGGAGAGCGGCCACCTTTGGTTACGAATTCGGCCAGACAACTCACCGGGAGCTGAGGTATACCTTCACCTTCCCTAGTCATTCTTAGTCCCCCCGATGCTACGGCCTCCATCATCTTGATCGAACGTTAACAGTTTATTACGACCACGGAGCGAAGAAAAGGAGAATGTGAAGCGGTGCGTGTGCGTTAGCTGTGAATTGTCGCAGAAAGCTGTGGATAGCTGTGCACAATTTTCAGTGCAGGCAGGGTTATGCTTTTCGTATGATGGGGTGGAAGCGTTGAACCGCTCTAGGATAAGCAGTAGGTGAACATAACCAGAGAAACGATAGGTAATGCAGTCTGCCTTACAATGCCCTCAACCTTTGTGGACGGCAAATGAGTGTCCCGGTCATCTATCATCTCGCAATCGAGCGTTTCCGCTGCATCAAGACCCTCTCCTGGCGTCCTGACAAAGGCGTCAATCTTATTCTTGGTGGGGGCGATGTCGGCAAGACCACCATCCTTGATGCCATAGGGCTTCTTCTCAGCCCCACCAATCCCACGACCCTTTCCGATACCGACTATCACTGCCGGAATATTGAGGCGGGCTTCGCCATTGAGGCTATCATCTACCTGCCACCAGAGAGCGGGATCAACCAGCAGACCAAAGCGTCCTGGCCGTGGGACTGGAACGGTAGCGAGGCCATAGTGCCCAGTACCGACGGCGAGATGAAGGGCGAACCCGTCTATTGCCTGCGCGTGCGCGGAACAGAGGATCTCGAACTGGTTTACGAAATCGTCCAGCCGGACGGCACTGCCGACAGTCTATCTGTCGGACTGCGCCGCAGCATCGGTCTCGTCCGACTCAGCGGTGACGACCGCAACGACCGCGACCTCCGGCTCGTCCAGGGGTCGGCTCTAGATCGATTGCTCTCAGACAAAGCGCTGCGCTCACGGCTTGCGAGCGAGCTAGCGAAAAGCAACGTGACTGAGCAGCTCACAGATGTTGCGAAAGAAGCTCTGAAAGCTCTCGATCTGGTTTTCAAAAAGAAAAGCTTGCCTGACGAACTGAACCTGGCAATCACCGGCGGACAGGGCCTGTCCATTACAGCCCTGATCGGACTCACCGCCAAACGTGAGGGCGTCCAATTGCCACTTTCAAGTTGGGGATCGGGGACAAGACGATTTGCGGCGCTCGCGATCGCCGAGCAGAATCAGGGAGAAGCTCCCATCACACTTGTCGATGAAGTCGAACGCGGGCTTGAGCCCTACCGGCAGCGCTCTTTGACCGAAAACTTGCAAGCCGGCAAATCGCAGGTTTTTGTCACCACACATAGCCCAGCGGCCATTTCTGCCGCGTCCAAAGCAACCCTTTGGTACGTTGACCATGCCGGCGGGATTGGCCCGCTTAATTCGGCAGATGTGGCAAGGCAGCGCAGAAACGACCCGGAGACATTCCTCGCGCGCCTCACAGTTGTTGCTGAGGGTGCGACCGAATTCGGCTTCGCCTCAGCTCTTCTCGAAAAAGCATTGTCCTCTTCCCTGCAAAAGCAGGGGGTGCACGTGACCGATGGCGGGGGGCACGAAGCCACGCTTGGCCTTCTAGAATCGCTTGCCGCTGGTGGCTTGAGTTTCGGAGGATTTGCCGACGACGAGGGGAAGCATCCGACGCGCTGGCAGAAGGTGGCGGCGAAGCTCGATAAGCTCCTCTTCCGCTGGAAGTCCGGGTGTATCGAGGAAAACATCATTGGCGTTTTGGCCGACGACCAACTGGAGGCGCTATTGACCGACCCAGAGGGCGATAAGACCGGGATGCGATTGCGGACGCTCGCAGATCGCCTAGGAATCCAGGAGAAAGACTTCGCAACGGTCAAGGCGAAGTCGGGGTCGGACCTCAAGAAACTCATCCTTGCGGCCATGATGGGGACCGTTCCGGATGACAAAGCATTAGAGAAGAAACATTACCAGTCCCACGGCCAAACCTGGTTCAAATCGGTCGATGGTGGTCGCGAACTTGCCGGGAAGGTCTTCACCCTCGGCATCTGGCCCACATTGAAGCCAGCGCTGATGCCTTTTTGCAATGCCGTCCGCAAGGCGGTTGATCTCGATGAAATTGCGGACCTCAATCCGTGAGCGATGATAGTGTCCATGCCGCGCTTCGATCCGATGCTCCGCTGGTAGTGGTGGAAGCGCCTGCCGGCTGCGGGAAAACGACCAAGGGTGCGGACTACGCACGCGAAGTCGCCGTCGCAGGCGGTCCCAACCGTCTCCTCATCCTTACCCATACACATGCTGCCTGTTCCGTGTTCGCTGACCGCACCAAGGGAGTCGGTTCCCGCGTCGAAATTCGCACTATCGACAGTGTGATTGCACACATCGCATGTGCCTACCACGCTGGTCTCGGTCTTCCGGCCGACATCGCGACGTGGGTTCGTCAGCGCCAGGACGGATACGCGGAGCTCGCCCTTAGCGTCGCTGCGCTCCTGAAGCGCTATCCGATGATTGTCGCCTCACTGGCGCAACGCCATCGCGTCGTCATCTGTGACGAGCATCAGGATTCGAGTGGTGAGCAGCATTCCATCGTCATGGCGCTGCATAGCCAGGGCGCAAGGCTCCGCGTATTTGGCGATCCCATGCAGAAGATATTCAAGGAAAGAGCATGCGTAACCGCTTGTCCTCCCTGTGACTGGGACGACCTGACACGCCAGGCCCAGGCATTTGAGCGATTGGATTTTCCGCACCGATGGTCGAGCGGTTGTCCGGATCTGGGGCGATGGACCCTGATGGCGCGCCGCGCACTGAAAACCGGCGCGGTTATCGATCTGCGCAAAGCGTTGCCGCCGAGTGTTACCGTCGTCTTTGCCGAAAACCAGTCTCAGAGAAACTTGGAATACCAGCTCTCCAGTCAGGACCGGAGACAGATAGATGCATTTGAACGGGCGCAAACCTCGCTTCTTATACTGACCCCCTACAATGACACCGCCCGTTCCTTTCGTGGATTTTTTAACCGGCGAATTCCGCTCTGGGAAGGTCACACCCGTCCGGGCCTGGAAAAGCTCGTGGATGCGCTTGCTGCCGGGCAGGGGGATCGCGCAGCGCTTGCCGCCGCCATCGTCGCGTTCATGGGGGAAGTAGGCAAGGGGTTCAGCCCATCGGCTTTCGGCAACAGGTTCGAGAAAGAAGTGCGCGAAGGCTGCACGGGGAACTGCCGGGGCAAGCCTGCAACCATCCAGGAGCTTGCGCGGTTTGTTGTAGCTGAGGCTAACCATTGCGGCGTTGCCAAGATGCTCCGCCGTCTTTCAGACCTTACTACTACAGATGGAAACTTCGCCGATGTCAAAATCGACTGTCGCACAGAGTTCTGGGAAGCGATCCGCCTTGGCGATTTCGACACCGTCGACAACGGTTTTGCGGAGATTACCCACCGCCGTATCTATTCGCGCCCGAAGCCGCCGGAGAAGGCGATCAGCATCATCCACAAGGCGAAGGGCCTAGAGTGCGACAGCGTCATCGTCATGCCGTGTGACGCCAAGAATTTCCCAGACAAGCCCGAGGCACGGTGCCTCCTTTACGTCGCCCTCAGCCGGGCGAAAAGTCGCTTGATGCTAGTTGTTTCGCGCAACAGCCCAAGCCCACTCCTTACGATCTAGGGGGCGCTCCGGCGCCGTTTGCCCCGTCCCTCTGCCGAAACTTTGCATGGCTCTAAGCTGCTTGGTGGAGTCCACCACAGTCTGCCCTTTGGGTCACGGATACGAACTTCGATGCATGGTTTGATACCGTCTTTCGCCTTTCGCACCAGCACCACATCGCAACGCGCCATCCCGTGCCCGATTCCCTCCGGGCCGTCCAGATTCTCCCAAGTTATTAAGACCTTGTCACCCTTTTTCATCGACCTTCTCCGCGTCTCTTGACGGGCTGCGCTTTCAGCTTTTTCCAGTTCACGATGTTCCCACTCCTCAAAGTGGAAATCTCAGGCTCCATCGAAAGGTCAATCGTCGCCTTCAGGAGAAAACTGACGTGCGTGTTGTCCTCGAACTCAATAACGAGCACCGTAAACTCCTCGTCGTTCGCAAAACGCACTTGCCGGACGATCTTGCCTTTAAGGGCGGGGTATTCGAAACTCGCAGTCCTACGTTTCATGGGACAATTCCCTACCGGAACCGCACCCGGAACCCCTTCAACTCCGGCGAAACCTTGATGCACTGTCTCAGCAAATGCCTCGTGTCGTGCTCGACGGTGCGCAAAAAGTCTGTCACACAACCCATTGCGACCCGGTTCTTGCCGAGTGCGCGCGGGCCTAGAACTGAGATATGCAGGGTGCCAAACGTGATCGGACGTTTCGTCGCAGGCTTCGCCATTTCCGCCTCACTATCTTCGTTTGAAGTTGGTGAACTAAGCACTACTCGCGGTCAATCACTCCTTGTGCGATGTTTTTTTCAATTTCTTCAAAACGCTCAGTTAACTCGTCTGGCTTCATTCTTAGCGCATAGCTGATCCTGAAGAATTCGGTTACGGGCATGTCCACCGCCAACCCACGTTCTAGAGCGATCAATCGTCTCAGGAGTAGTCCGGCAGTGCGACTCAGTTCTTTGCGGGACACATGGCGTTTCTCTCGGGCCTCTTTGATGGCGAGTCCCAGCGCTCTGGAAATGCGTTTGCGATCGAGTCCCTCCATTGCAACTCGCGAGCGTTCCTCGGCTTCCTCTATGGAAAGCCCAGCTTCGAGACGAGCTTTTTTCAAAGCCTCACCGAGGGCCTTGCACATGACATCGTCGCCCGGATACTGAAAGGGGTCTGCCATACACGTCCTAAATATACCACGTCATAAAAGAGACGTGGTGTTTATAGTACCGAATCGCTTACAAACGGGACGTGCAAGACGAAACCGCATTCTTCAAGGGGTTAGGAACTCGTATCAGAGCGTTGCGTGAGCGCGCAGGGTACAGCCAAGAAGACATGATTACCCACGGATACTCCGTACGCTATTGGCAAAAGGTCGAAGCCGGAAAGCCCATAACGCTACGCACTTTGCTTCGTATCTGCCGGCTATTCGCCGCCCCAATGTGCGATGTCGTTCGTGGTCTCGACGACATTCCGAAAAAGGGTCGGGGGAAACGGCGGTGAGGTTTGGTATCCTTGGTTCCGGCAGTACACGCCCGAATGCTTAGCGGCGTTGCTGCCATGCCGGAATCCGAAGGTGAAGGGGAGTTAACGTCCGTCGGAGCCTGCGTTTGTTCATGACCGACTTCACGATCAAGCTGCACTGGTACGGCTGTGGGGATGCAGACAACCCTCGATGGCGCTACACCAGAGCTCTCTATGCCTACCTTGCTCCGGTAAAGGCCGAAATATACTATCTGGGAAAATGCTACGGGACCACGGTACGCCAGCGGTGGAACTATGACGCGAAGAGCGATGTCTGGGAGTGCATCCAACAACGAACCAAGAATCACTGTCCCATAGTTGCAACGTTTGAACTGCCCCAGGGGATGAATCTCAGCAAGAAGCTCTTGGAAACCGTTGAGTGCCTTCTGATCTTTCGACTACAGCCGCCGTGCAATGTGCAATGCAAATCTTCACGCGGGAAGTATCGACGGCCCGGCATGAAGGTTCTGTGTCTCGGCAGGGCTTGGCCACTTTCCGAGAGAACGTTCAAGGATCAGGATTAGCACCTTTAGGTTGAGTCGTAGATCCGGGCTATACGTTCTTGCGAAGCCTCAGTCTGAGCAACACCAGGCCGATGACAAGCAGCCATGTTCGAAGATCAGCAACATTGCTGCCGATGTACGCACCGATTCCACCCGCGATGCCATAGGTTGGAAGCATCGGCAGCATAACGACGAACTTGTAAATGAGCCACATTACAAGAACGGACTGACCCAGACGGTACACCGTCATTGCGACCATCCTCCTCCCGGACTTGCAGAAGACCGTAGCATCGCAGCAGTACGGACAATGGTAATGGTCTTCGAACTGAGCCGATGCTCACACTTCAAGTCACTCCAGAAAGCCCATCAGCCGCGCACTGTTAATCTCCTCAGCTTTGGCCTTGACGAACATCAGTCTGCCACCAGTTTTGCATTGTAATCCCCGAACATTCACAGAGCGCAGAGTCGCTTTGTCCTGATTTACAGTCTGGCACACTCGGTTAACCACTGTTTCGAGGCTCGGGTCAACGACGATCAGCTTCGCGCCTCTATTGCCTTTGCGGACCAGATCGTTGAAATGTTCGTCGGCAACCCCAAAGGAATATCCAACGACGACAATCGTTTTGGCCTTCTTGAGCGTCTGACCACATTCGTACCACCGGTCTAGATATTCGGTGCAGATAATCGGCTTCATCGCGAGCGGCGGCACAATCGCGGGAAGCGATACTTCCGGCGGATCGCTTGTCCACTCGACGTGTAGTCCATTGATGAAGTCAACCATTCGATCTAGAGTGTTTGCGTCTCTGATCTGAACGTTGTTGCTGACATACTCGCGCGTGTGGAAACGGATGAAAGACTTGCAGTCGCCATGAAAATATCCGTTGCGAGGACGCTCGTCCCCATAGAAGAAATCGGTGTAATTGAATGTGATTATTCCGCCCCCAGGCCCAACCTCGGACAGGGTTTTGTAGAACGATCTGTCTCGTTGGACACGCCCCGCATCCTCTCGATGTCGTATGTACGCCCACAGCAGCCACGCAAGATAAAAGTATTTCTTCTGATCGGGAATGTGCCTAGTAAAATATCCAACAAAAAGAGTAGCCATCAATTCTTCAAAGTTCGATAGGATTGTTACTACCTCAGCGAATGCCTCGTGCTCCTCGCGGGTGAGATTCGGTATCTCACCAGAGACTTGAGTGAAAAGAGTCTTCATCGCTTGGCGAACTTTCGGGCGAAAAGCGATGCGGCTCGTGTCCAGGAGCGTATCGCTCCCTCCCGCGTTTTCCTCGCCCGCTAACCGCGACAACTGCGCAATTGTTGCCTCATCTAGTTCGTTCTCATCAGCAATCGCAGAGAGTTTTGTCAAAAGGGTTTTGATCGCGGCTACATTGGCGTTCTCGCCGTCGGGATGTTTGTCGAGAGCTGCCAGAATCAGTGGAAGTAGATGCGGATGTGAGCCAAGCAACTTTTGGCCTAGATTCTCAGCCTCGTCCCCACCGTAGGTTTGCAAATTGAACCGGAGTGACTTGACATGATTGCGGATCGCTTTATTTACAGCCGCGCCTGATCCGCCTACGAACTCATTGAGGTCACGAAAAAGAGTATTCAAAAGGGGCAGGCCCAGCACTCGGTCAACTCCCGCACCGAGGACGAAAACAACATCCTTGCTTGCCTTGTTGTCGGACGGAGGTGAGGGGCGTGCAGTTTGCATAGTTCTTCCGTGAATCACAATTACTCGTTCCCCCTCGAAAACGAGCTGGTGTGACCTGCGATGATACACACATGGAAGCGAATGAATGCAATAGCAAAACCGTGGTAGACGAATAAAAGGCGAAGCACTCAGACTGACGATTTTGACGCAATACCCCAGCCGTACTGAAACCGGCTAGGTAAACTTATGAACCAGCAACTTGGCGACAACATCGATCAAATCAGAATGTGAGAAGCGTCACCTTTGATGGAAGGCTGCAATGAGAACAGTAACGAACATTTCTGAATGTGTCGCACTAGCGACCGAGTTGAAGCAAGCTTGGTTTCCGCACGAGCCGACCTGGGGTCCTTGGTTTAGAGGTCAGGGTAATGTCGCATGGAAGTTAGCTCCAAAACTATATCGAGTGAAGCTCCCGAAAAGAGGAATCAGGATCATTGAAGATGAGATCAGGCAGGAGTTCATAATGAGGGCGCCCGGTCTCGCGGATACTGGATCGCTCAATTCATGGGAATGGTACTTCATGATGCAACACTTCGGGGCGCCCACCAGACTCCTTGATTGGACGGAGGGGGCATTGATCGCCCTCTATTTCGCCGTGCGAGATAGCAAAGGTGACAACGATGCGGCGATTTGGATTCTTGATCCCTGGTGGTTGAACAAGCGAGTCGTAAATGAGCGTGAGGTGATCCCGCCTGGAGCCGAGATAGGAATTTCAACACCAGATTCAGATCGCTATAAGCCGTGGCTGCCAGACCGATATTCAACAGACAAACTCCCCACACTGCCTGTGGCCGTTTATCCGACGCATAGTGCGCGGAGAATCAGCACTCAAAGATCATGTTTTACCATTCATGGCTCTGACGAAGATACGCTCGAAACACTCGCCGGCGAACGTGACGCGCACATCGCTAAGATCACTGTCCCTCATACTGAAATCCCGACGATCAAAGAACAACTAGCTGTGGCGGGTGTTGATGAGGTTACGATATTCCCTGACCTCGACGGACTGGGACGCTATTTGAGCGCGGTGTTGCAATCGGAAGCAGACGCTTAATGAGTGTCGAATTCAGAAAAGCTGTCATACCGGATGAAATTGAGGCGCTCTGTGCCTTTGATCGCGTCGCGTTCGCTCAGTTTCCTTCAGACCTCTTCGAGCCTGAAGAATGGGCTGAATTCGAGTCATACTGGATGATCGTGGATGGAGAGATCGTTGGGTGCTCGGCGTTCATGCACGATGTGGACATGGACGAGAAGCCGAGGCCAGGGTCTCTGTGGATCGTTAGCACGGGAGTCCTGCCGGTGCACCAAGGGAAAGGGCTCGGCACGAAGCAAAAGGAATGGCAGATTGGATACGCGAAGCAACACCGGTTCAAGGTAATCGTTACGAATATGCGACAGAGCAACAGCAAGATCATCAAGCTAAACGATAAATTGGGTTTTACGACCCGTGAGATGGTTCCCGATTACTACCTTGACCCAACAGAGGATGCCATTGTCATGGAGTTGAGAGTCGATCCATGACAACGCTGCGAGGGTTTTCAATTCGAGTAAAAGTGGCGGAGTGCAAAACTTGCACTCCGCCATATGTCTAAGGCTGATTGGCTTATGCCGTCTTGCGGGCTTTCGGCTTTGCTTTGACTTTCGTTTTCTTATCTCGTTTAGCAGCAAGTTCTTCCGCCACGGCCTTTTCGAGTCTCTCACTGTCTACCCGGTAGCGTTTGGCGGCGTCCATGAGAACGTCGTCACGGCTGGCGGTGGATCGCTGGTACGCCGAATCCAGCAGGCTGATTTCCAGAACTAGCTTGCAGAGTTCGGACTCCTCATATTTGCCTACCTGCTTGGCCAAAAGCTCCTGCGCGGACGCGGAGTCCTTCTTTGCCTCTACCTTGTGCCGCTTCGCCAGAGCGGGAACCTGGCTGTAGGAGAGATGGCCGATCAGGTAATGTGCGACCGCCAGCAAGTCGGCCTTCTTTAACGGGGCGGATACGCGTTGGAGGATCGTGGCCAAGATACGATGGCGAGTCGTGATGGCCAGTTTCTCCTTTTCGATGCGCTTCCGTTCCTCTGCCCGCTCCCGCTCGACTTGCTGCGGAGAAGGTGTGTTGGGATGGTGGATTCGGCAAGCGGGATCAGCACAAACCTTGACGAGCTGTCCGCGCTTGCCGCCGTCCATGACGATGGCCTCAGCCATCTTGTCGCATGGCTTCTGGTTGGCCGATAGCTTGGTGCTTGCGCCGTTTGCCTTCGGCTTCTTGATCTCCAACTCCACATAGTGATTCCGTCCCAAGGGAGCGCCTTCGCGGGAATTCCACGCCGCTGAAATCTGGATTAGCTGTGGCTTGGCTTCCAGAGTCTTTCTCACGGAAGCGTCAATCTTGGCCCGAAAACAGTCGGGCGACGTGCATGAATCTTTTCGCACGTCGGGGAAAAGTAGTTTGTTGAATCCGGTTCGCTTCGGACAGTTGACGCACGAACCTGCTTCGGGAACGAGTGTCTCGTCCTGCTTATCAAACGGCGCAGACGCCAGTTGGAGCAAGATGTTCGATTCGATCCACGCTGCCAACTCCCGAACTGGAATCAGGACTTGGCTATTGCCCTCGCTTGTCCACAAGCCCCGAAAAGCAGCCGAGAATGCCTCCTGTTGTTGCGAAGCCGGGAGCTTGGCGATCAGCAAAGCGTGGCCGATGGTGATCTGATCTTTCAGGAATGCCTCGGCCACGGGCGGTATGAGGTCAGCGAGTCTAATGCGACCGTAGACATACGCCTCGCTTTTGCCAGCGCGTGAGGCAATGATGGCGATGGTGTAGGCAGGCTCTCCGAGTTCCAAGAGCGACTTGAATCCCAGAGCTTCCTCAAGCGGGTGGATGTCCTCGCGTTGCAGATTCTCAACGCACTGGGCCTCGATGGCCTCGGCATCGGTGAGCTTGACTACGCGGACGGGAAGTTTTTCGAGTTCCGCCAGTTTCGCCGCTCTGAGGCGACGTGCCCCGGCTACAACCTCGTACTTGCTTTCCTCCAGTTCGCGTACCAGAAGAGGGGCCAGAATCCCTTGCGTCTTGAAGCTGGCCGCTAGTTCTTCAAGACTCTTGGCATCAAACCGCTTGCGGGGATTCGTGGGGGACTCCGCAAGCGCGGTGATGGGAACGCTGCGATATTCGTGGTTGTTGACTGCATTTTGCGTACTCGGCATGATCTTTTCTCCTGTCATTATTTGTTGGTCATGTGTCGGTGGACTCGGCGCACACGTCGGGTCTGAAACCGAACGGTGCAGGTGTTGGCTTGTTATGCGGCTGCCGCGAGTGCCGCTGGCTCGGGGGCAATGCCCCCGAGGATCACGGCAGCGGTTTGCTGAACGGCTTCCAAGCTCTCGCGGAGGAGATTGGCGTCTCCGTGCCAAAGCTGGATGTAGTCCTGGGATGCGGTTCCGTTCTGAAGTCCGACCGATTGGCAGACCACAAAGGCCACGGCTTCGGCCTCGGTTTCGCGGACTTGTTTGGTGGTTAGGGTGCGGCGGTCGCCACGATGCAACATTTCGTGAGCGATCTCATGCACAAGCGTCGAGAACTCCTCGGCTGGTTGCATCCCGGAAAGCAGCTTGATCTTGCCGCCATACGAGAGACCTTTTGCGGGAGCAATTCTTTCGGAGAAACTAATCTCGACGCTTTGCGCTTCCACGAACTTAAACAGACGTTCGCGGTATCCGCTCACGTCGCCGTTTACTTCGGTCAGCGCGGGAAGGTCTTTGCCTTCCGTCTGGGCAACGTCGAAAACATAGACGGCCCGGAATCCGTACAGCGTCCGCTGACCCTCCGTGGTTGCGTCGTCACTCAGCTCTTCGGTCGCTGTATCCTTCGTGCTTCGTCTTCCGACCATCGGGGCGAGGATGAAAATTCCTTTTTCTCCCCGTTTAACGAAGCGGCCAAGCGAGTTCCATGTCCGAAGTCCGGCAACGTTGGTAGCATCGGGCTTCTGACGTGCGATGAGCATGATGTTGCCGAAGCTGTAGGTGTGAAACTTGGCCATTGCTCCGAGGTATGCGGTGAGGACTTCACTGTGACCGGACTCCAATGCTGCAACGAGGAAATCCACGGCCTCTTTGGTGCGTGTGTTGACTTCT
>Ga0210405_10002122_pt1 | contig 21005 bp, 16 predicted proteins | sample IncBWH11MmetaG_FD_155492 | JGI IMG/M metagenome (GOLD analysis project Ga0210405, IMG submission 155492) | Forest soil microbial communities from Barre Woods Harvard Forest LTER site, Petersham, Massachusetts, United States - Inc-BW-H-11-M | ecosystem: Environmental > Terrestrial > Soil >... | reverse complement strand
CTCACGCGGCGAATACGTCATCATGGGCGACGCCGACGACAGCTACGATTTCAGCGAGGTTCCGAATTTTGTAAAGCAACTTCGCCAGGGCTATGACCTCGTCATGGGCAATCGCTTCCGCGGCGGTATCAAACCCGGCGCCATGCCTCCGCTGCACAGGTATTTTGGCAATCCTGGATTAAGCTGGCTGGTCAATTTCCTTTTCCGCGCAGGCGTTGGCGACAGCTATTGCGGCATGCGTGGTTTTAACCGCGCTCTGTATGACAAATTGGATCTGCGCAGCTCCGGGATGGAGTTTGCCCTCGAGTTCGTCATCAAATCCAGCCAGATCGGTGCCCGCATCTCCGAAATTCCCATCTTCCTGTGGCCCGACAAGCGCGGCCGTCCGCCCCACCTCCGCAGTTTCCGGGACGGCTGGCGAAGCCTTCGTTTCATGCTCTTGTACGCCCCCAACTGGCTTTATCTCGTTCCCGGCGGCTCGCTTCTCACTTGCGGGCTGGCCCTGATCTTTTGGCTGTTGCCCGGCCCCCGGCAGCTTACGTCCCGCGTCACTCTGGACGTTCACACCATGGTGTTCGGCGTTATCTTCACGCTCCTCGGGGCGCAAATCCTCTCCATCGGCGCCTTTGCCAAAGTTTTCAGCTACGCCGCCCGCTTCGACCGCGGGACCATTTCTTTGAAACGCCTGCTCAAGCGAATCACACTCGAAACCGGACTGCTGCTGGGGGGCCTGATTTTCCTTGCTGGCCTGATTGGTTGCGCCCGCATCACCTGGGGATGGGCGGCTGGAGGTTTCGGGCCTCTCTATCAAATTCGCCAGATTCTTTTCTGGTCCACGTGGCTTTTTCTCGGCATCCAGATCATCTTTTCCTCTTTCTTCCTCAGCATGCTGGGCATCAGCCGAGAAACCTATATCGGGGACCACGACTTAAAGTAAATCTCCAACCGTCCTCTTCCGTCCCTGTTTCCAACTAGCGTACACTACTCGTGTTTGCTCCCAGATCGGATTCCGGACTTTAGATGAAAGCAGACTGATTGATATCGTCGTATCCCCGGCATACGCCGATGGCGTCGCGAGCGCGCTGAGGGCCTACACACGCGCATCAAAGGGTAGGAGCCAGATCCTCCCCAAGCGTGAAGAAGGAATGGAGTCACTACGTACTGTAATTGGAATGGCGAAGGCCCGGGAACCGAAAAGTTCGTCAAGGACCGCACCGAATGAATGCAGTGAACGTCCAGAAAAAAGCTACGCTGGAACTAGTTCAGTGAATAATCACCAAAGGGTGCCCCGGCATGTTGCAAATAGATCCAACAGGGCAGGCTGAATCCACTGAGGCCATTGTGCTCGCAAACTCCAAAGCATCGTCATCCGAAATAGTCCCGCTAGGAACGATATAGAGTACTGGTCCGTAGGCCGTAACAGCAGAAGTCGAGAATTGGCAATAGAGCGAGAAATATGTTGCCGGACCGGCAGAAACTTTGTAGGCCAGCCACTGCCATGACCATTGGCCGTCACCCTGTAACATACCTTGCTGGTACACCTTGTTGCCGAATGTGGGTGGCGGATACCCACAGAATGAAAGCCCTAGCCCGTTAATCGAGGTTCGGCTATCCCCTTTGATCCATGCACCGCCAATAATCCAATCGCCAGCATGCGGAGTGTACAGAGTTGCTTGGCATGCTTTAGAAAAATACATTTCCTCATTCATTGCTGACGTTGAGGAAGCTTTCGTTGCACTCGTCCCGCCGAAGGGGTCGGATTGACTAATGCTGAGTGTAGTTGCTCCGGAATACTGCGTAGCCACCCAAGAGGAAGAATCACTCACAGCAAGGTTCTTGAACCTTACGGGCACCAGCCCGGCAATGCGCCGAGCTGAGTCTGTTTCTCCTACCATGTAGCCGTTAAAAAATCCTGTTTGTCTTGAAAGAATCGGGCTGATACGTTGCGCCGTGAAACTCTGCCCGTTCTGGTTTAGTACAGTAGCCGGGCCTTGGACTCCGTTTCCACCCGTTGTATTGGCTACGGTTGGACCTGGACCAAGGCCATCATTTTGAATCGCTGGGGTCGGTGTTGGTCCTCCGTCTGCCATTTGGATGTTGGAAAGATAAGCGTCCACAGCCCCGCCGAAGCCGGTAAACCAAACAACAGGTGGAATGCCGTGAACTCGGTCTCCCAGACCTTCTTCGGTGATATTGGATGCATAAAGACTTCCACCATTGGCGCCAGGTATGAACTTTATGCCGCCTCCAGCAAAGTTCGAGTCGTTGATGTGGATTAGTCCGTTTCCTGAATTTCCAGTTCCGTCAATAAGAACAGCAGCGGCATTGTTGGCGAAGCGCCCACCAGCGGCGTTGTATGCGTTCCCTGAACAACCGTAATCCTTGAGCCATATCCAAAACGAGGCCCCAGTGATATCGGTGCAAGGGCCGCTGGTCGCTTTATTCATAATGTGCGAAGTCACATTCTCAAGAACTATGCCAGACACTCCGCATCCGGAACGAGCATGATTCGAACACTCACCAATGACTACCGAGCGTCCTGGATAAGCGAATGCAAGATTCGAAAAATTGTGCGCTAGCTGGGTAGCGGATAGCCAGATCGCGGGTTGATCGTTATTTTCATTTCCTCCGGCAGAGATCCCGACTACCGGCTTGTGTCCGTTCGGCCCTCCGGTTGTATTCGGCATTCCGACTACGTTGGTTGTACAACCATTACACCTCAACCACCCAGCAGGCGGATGTGCATAATTCGGATCTTGCGGACCCATCAACCAAACAAAACTATACATTTGCGATAGTCCTGGCGCTACATGCACCGTCCCGCTTCCAGATAGCAGGCGTTTCGCACTGCCTCCGGGCAACGAGGTTAGCGCTCCGAACATCGTCCGCTTCGCCGAGGTCCAGTCGAGACCAGTATTGGCATCGTTTCCTGTGGGGGATACGTATAAGTCTGCTGGCTCCTGCGCAGGTAGGGCGAGCGCGAGAAGGGCGAAGAGGATCACGCTTAATGTTTTCATCTTAGTTGCCCCGAATCGCCTCAACGGCATGCGGGCTAATAGCGCTAATATCTTACAGCTGCATCACAAGCAAGAACAAACGCGAGGTACATCCCTTTGTTCAAAAACGTGAACTCGTCACCTCGGATGCGCAAGGATGTTGGAAGTGCAGGTAGAGGTTTTCGATCGAGCCGCACCATTGTGGCCGGTCTTAGATTTCCCTCGAAGCTATCGCGGTTTCCAGAAACTCGCGGGTCGCTAAGGCATTGTGATCCCAGCTGACCGAAGCTTGCACGTACTGGGCAGCAGCCGCGCCGAGTTTCTCTGCCGCCGGCCTGTCGCCGGCAACGCGACGAATGAGCTCAGCGAGTTCGACGTGGTCCATTGGATTTCGCAAGAGATATCCTGTCGATCCATCAACCACGTTTTCGCTTGCCCCTGCCTGGACACTCGCGATTACGGGCAGTCCGCAAGCCATGGCTTCCAATATCGGGAGACCGAAGGCATCTTCGAGAGACGGGGCAACATAGGCATCGGCGGCTGCATAGAACGAAAGAACATCGGCAGAAGGCGCCAGGAAACGCACACGGTCATCTAGTCGCAGTTCCCGGAGGAGGAGCCTGTACAGTCCTGGATCATCCTTTCCGACTACCAACAGCTGGGTCGGAATCTCGATGATGGCCAATGCCCGGAGCAATTGGTCGAGCCCCTTTTTCTTCCAGTCGTTCCCAATCAATAAGACGACAAAGTCGCTGTCATCCAGCTTAAGACTTTGTCGCGAAATTGATCTCCGGGCAACGCGAGCGCCGGAGTTAAAAGTCGCGGTTTCGACCGCGTTCGGAATAACGACCGCATCGGTCCGTCCAAAGTATTTTTCAAGCTGGGCGGCTACAAGTTCCGACACAGCCGCTAAACGGACTTTGCGGTCAGCGTAAATGCGGCGTTCCAAAGACATAATCAGTTTATAGTACAGTTTGCGGTGAAGCGTAACAGGCCATCTGCTGACCGGCACTTTGAGTAGCGCAAGTTCATGGCGGACACGCGCATAGAATTCGTGGAAAACAATATGGACGGTAATGGCATCGGCATCCAGGCCGTTGATTCCTGGCGAGTAAATGAGCAAGGGGCGATCCTCAAAACGCTTTAACGCTCGCTTCCTTACCGCGCGATTCGCAAAAAACCACCACAAGAATTTGAGAATATGTGGACCTGGAATGTCGGAGACTCTGTACCACCGGATGAACCCGCTCGCTGTACTTTTCGGATCATCCCGGGCGAGACCATTTACGTTTTCGACGCGCTGGGAAAACAAATGGATCCCCCAGCCATATCGCGACGAGAGTCTCTCAATCTGCTCGATGATGCAAAGCTCAGTTCCATGGCGACGATCCAGGAAGGGCGAAACTACAACAATTTGCAAGTAGGTCTCCGTTTGCTTATTGTCTTCACACGATTGTTTGAACGACAGGAAGATTCTTTGGAAATTCCGAAACTCGGAACAGAATCCCAAGCGTCAGCCAAAAATAGGTATTCAGGACAAAGTCTTGGTAAGCAACGAACCCATAAAAGCTCATTGGAAAGACCAGCAGAAAGATGAACCAGAAAATCGCAAAACCGATCGGAAACCACATCGTTCCTTTCAAATTCTTGGTGGCTTGCCACGCCGAACGCATGATCGCGCAAGCTAACGCAATCCACAAGAGGAGGCCGACAATCCCAAGCTCGATCACAAGCTGCCCATAACCGTTTTCCACACCAATATTCATCGGCCGAGCGTGCATAATGCGGGTCACATATTGCCCTCCCAATGAAGCTGTTCCAGTTCCATACCCGTACGGCCACCCAGGATAATCAAATGCTGCGGCGAAATTCTGCAAGGGATAGTTCCAGGATCGAAAACCGAGCTCACTTGCAGAACTCCCCGGGGAAAGAGTTTCCGTGTAGATCGCCAGCCTGCTGGCGACCTCTTCCGGGAAAATGCTCACGAGAAGAGTGAAGCCTATAGTGACGAAAACCGCCGCCCGCACTATCGCCTTCATTACCCGGAGTCGTTGCTCCCCGGACCATGCTGCACCCCACATGATCGCAGGAGCAACAACGACCGCGCTTGCAAGCGTCCAGAGAAAGACGCCCCGCGAGGCGGTCAGAAGAGAAGCCGCAGCAAGAATGCCGACCGTTGTGAATGCGATCATGCGACCAGACTGCTTACGCATCAAGAGCGTCGCCCCAAAACCGAGCGCCAGAATCCAGGAGACAATCAGGAAATTTTGGAATCGGCCGGCGCTAACGAAGAACGACGTGGGTCGGTATGCCGTCAGGCCTGTGATGGGGGAGGTGCGGTACAATGTGCTTAAGCCGCGGATATCTTCCTGAACGTCCTCGGGGTTAAGGAAAGTGTGACCCAAGATGGACTGGGCGATTCCAAATCCCGCCACAACCAGAATGAGAATCGAGTTAAAGAAGAAAAAGCGGCGCAGTTCCTTTTCCGAATCTACAAGTGCATGGCCAACGAGCAGAAGAGGCGCGTACAAGAAACAGAGCTTCAACCCCATCAGCCCATAAAAGATGCTGGTTGACGCCGGATTAAGAACCTGTAGGACACAATACCAAAAGAAGACTAAGAGGATAGCCAAGAAAGGAGGTCTGTAAAGTTTGGTGTTAGTGGACTTGCGTGCAAAGAAAAAAGAAAAATAGAGCGCGAGAACGATGAAATCCTTACCGAAATATATGAGCATATTATTGCCCAGATACTTTCGGATTAGATCTTCGACCGCAACCCACGCCACGAAACAGTACAAGCCTAGCCGCCAATTCTTAAAGATAGCTAAGAATCCGACGATGCCCACTACAGCTAATCCGAAATAATACAACCCAAGGAGATCGCCTTCGATAATAGTTTCTGCACACTCATACGCCACTAGCGTGATCACGACCACCGCGAGAAGATTTCGCCGGCTGCTGTTGTGGAAAAAATTGAACGAATCACTCAACGCGCTGAAATTCATCTATAAACTCTGAGAAGGTGAAGCAAGTTCTCTAGCCAAGAAACCATTGAGAGATCGGTTGAACTCTCCTCGACCGTGCCGGACTTGATCTTAACATCCGAGAAGAAAGAGTGGGCTTGAAAAACGCAAGCCCGTAATGCTAAAAGCACGGAGTGGCAAGTCTCTGAAAAACGAACTACGGCCTTCGCCGCATTGCTTTAAGTTACGCGATCACGACTACTTGCTTCGATGACCTACTACCGAAAGGCACACGTCCGTAGAGTTCCGGTGTCCCACGTACCCTGTCCTCACGGCTGCCATTCGTTAAAGCATTTCCCTGCGGTCTCACCCAAGCGGGAGAATCGTACCGGATTTCGTTTCGAGAATAGCCTCCATGACCAACTTGCCGCTGGAACCTTAGCAAACGGTGAGCGTCGTGGCCGTCGGTTTTCTCCTTCCGGACTCGCTGCTTCTGGATTTCCACCGCATCGCCAATCCACATCTCGAAACCAACTCTGATCACAGCGGTGCAAACCTGAGTATGGAGGTATTCTATTCGAGTATGCAAACAATGCCGTACGAGATTCCGGTCTCCCCGAGTGTGACCCATGGCTTCATGATTGTTGTACTCTTCTTCCTTGGACTATTGGTGTTCGAAGTACTCGTGGGCGAGGCAGTGGGAGTTCCGGCTAAGAGAAGGGAACAACCCATGAAGTACTGGATCGTTTTAGCAGGTCAAGCTGGAACGGGTATTCTGTTTGCTGCTGTGCTTTATTTTTTTACGCACTGAATATTCTCGATGAATTCGCTCCACAGGTTCCGACATGAAGGTCTCTGGCGCACCATTTTCAATTTCTCCAACAGCGCTTGGACGCCCACGAATCTTTCTCCGAGACAATTCATAACCACCTCTTCGTTGTTTTTTGGCAGTTCACCGATCCCTTGTAGGCCTTCTACTTCTTCAAGCTTAGGAAACTCATGCAGCAAAATGAAGAGGGGGATACCAAGAAGTTGAACAAGAGCCGTCCCCCACCCTGAAAATCTTTACGCGCATCATCTGATACCCTGGAGAAGGGAACTTCCAATATGCGGAGCGCTCCAAGAGGTGCGGACGACATCCAATGAGCAGAACAGACACACAGTAACGCGGATTATGCATAAGCACCTTATACGAGGGGGCGCGCTCCATGAATTGGGTGTCAGTAGTCGAACAACTCAGCACAGCATTGCCCTTGCGCAAACTCTACGCGCTTGCGAGTCGCGTTCCCATCCTTGGGCCCGCCGTCAAGAATTTCTTGCGTAGCGCTATTCCCCCGGACACCCTTGTGTGGAAATCGATTCGTTCTGGCCCCGGCAAGGGCCTGTGGATTCATCTCAATCCCCGCTATGAAATGGAATATCTTGAGGGTGACTATGAAGCTTCAGTCGAGCGAATTCTTTTGTCGAATTTGCGCCCAGGTACCATGTTTTATGATGTCGGCGCGCACATCGGCGTGTTTAGTCTGATTGCGGCACGGAATCTAGGTGTTAAAGGTTCTGTATTTGCCTTCGAACCCGATCCCGCGAACGTTCGCCGCATCAAAGAGCACGTTGCTCGCAATCAACTCGACGCGATACGCATCATTCCTAAGGCAGTCTCGTCCACTGATGGCCGTCTGCGCTTTCAACGGGCCAGTTTTCAGTCCAGCATGAACCGTGGCGTTCTTCTGGAAGACGCGTCCGCCCCGCAAGAATCCACAATCGAAGTCGAGTCCATCACTCTAGACGCTGTTGCGCGCGAGCACGCATTGCCCAGCTTGATCAAGATTGATGTCGAAGGCTCCGAAGCGGCCGTCTTGCAGGGCAGTGAAGAGATCTTCCGGTCCGCGAAGCCGCTCCTCGTCTGCGAGATTCATAACGAGCAAGCTTCCTCCGACGTTACCCGCTGGTTGCTGGAGCGGGGCTATAAGTTTCAATGGATCGAAAGTTCGACTAAATTTCCGCGTCATCTTTTCGCAACATATGTTGGCTAAGCAAACCTCCTCGCGAGGAGTCTTAGCTTACCCATCCAGATTGTCACCGCTCATCTAGAACCTGATACCCATAGCTTAATTCCGATCGCTACGCGGAGGGGACTGCTTCCTCCGCCCCTAAGGTCCCGAGAAAAGGATCAATCCGCTTCACTCGCAGTCAGTTGACGTGCAAGGGAGTGAGGCATTATGCGAGGACAAACTGCGTTCATCGAACACGTGAAAGCAATCCAGTACATGCAGCAAGCGATACCGCGACGAACGACGACGGAGAGAAAACAGTGTGCCATTTGGAGAAACTTGCGAATCATATCCGGCTTCAATCGGCGACGCCTCCGCTTTCTGATTTCTCGGTCTTTCCCTTCTCTTGCGAGCGTACAGCGCATGCTTACCATCGTCCTTTATTGTAGTTCCGAAAGAATCATGATTTACTTCTCCACCTTTGTTAAGCTGAAATTAGGTGGGTGATTACGTCTTGATGCTCTCGGTGCCGTCACAATTCGACCAGAAATTAACCTCGTCCCCGGAAGTGCAAAGTCCACATTTGGGTGTAGGTAAGCGCGTCTTTCAAAACACCGCTGTCCTGCTTGGTGGGCGTGGGGCGGGGCTGCTCTTGTCGGCCGCCACTGCGATAGTCCTTGCACGCTATTTGGGCCGCGAAAGACTCGGCGAATACGGGGCTCTTTACGCCTATCTTACGCTCTTTACCTGGCTTGCCACATTTGGTCTTGAATCGGTCCTCGCGCGTGAGGCAGCCCAGCGGCGGTTAGAAGCCAGCAGTATATTCTTTACTGGTTCTGCCATCAGCCTCGTCTTCGCGACGGTCGGGACAGGCTTGGCACTGTTGTTGGCGCCCGTCTTCGGTTATGGCGGACAGTTGCGACTTTTGCTGCTCCTCGCGGCCATAGATATCCTAGTGCTTCCCTCGATTAGACTGTCTGGAATTGTTTTCCAGGTGGATATGCGGCAATGGTACAACGTAGGCATCGGCCTGACTCGACAGACACTGTGGCTACTCGCGGTTGTGCTTCTCGCGATGAATAGGGCAGCTTTCTTTTGGGTGATTCTCGCACGCACGGGCTGCGGGCTGGTCGAAGCCGGACTCATTCTCTGTTTGACTCTGCAAAGGCGATTTCTAACGCGGCCCTGGACCTTTTCCCTGGTCCGTGCAAAGCAGCTTATTCGTTATGGATTTCCTGTCGCGCTAAGTGTTGTGGCCGTTGGCATCTACCACCGTATTGACCAGGTAATGCTGCACAAAATCGCGAACGACCGTGCGCTCGGTCCGTACGTCGTGGCGGTGCAGCTAATCGAACAGTTGAGCGTACTGCCAGTGGCGTTGGTTTCTTCGCTCTTTCCGGTCCTTTCGCAAGTGTCCGGCCAAGAAGAGCAATTCCGCCGTTATCTAGATGTGAGTTACCGCTTTCTGATGGCCGTAGTCTTCGCAATATGTGCAGTGTTCACGCCGATCGCGGGGCCACTGGTGGATTTATTCTACGGCAAGGAATTTCATTCTGCGGCACCTTTGCTCGTGGTATTGGTTTGGTCCGAAGTGCCGATCTTCTTCGGAGTGGTTATCGCGAATGCCATAATCGCGAAAAATCTGCAACGGTACCTTCCTATATGCACGGTCCTTGGCGCAGTTGTAAATGTCATTTTAAATCTGGTTTTCATCCCTCGCTGGGGGGCGCTCGGAGCCTCGTGGGCAACGGTGATCAGCTATTGCTTGGCGAGCATCTTCCTATTTTTGGGTATTCGACAAACACGCGCCTTTGCACTGCAAGGATTGCGAATTGCTTTCCCTCCATTTGTTCTGGCTCTCGTCATCACCGGCGTGTTGACATTTCTTCCATGGTTCTTTTGGTGGAAACTCCTGTTCGCTGCCGTCAGTTTTTGTGGGGGCGCTTGGTTGACTGGCACTGTGCGGCGTAGTGAACTCGAACGTATATGGGGACTGATAAGAACCAGCTCCAGGTATGCGCCCTCATGAGAATCTTAGGCTGAAGAGGAAAACTACTGCGGGCAATCTGTATGCGGGTACATCCGATGATGTCAATGTCTGCAAAATCTCCGATGGAAGTTGCTAAGGATGCCCACAAGGGTTACTACGCGGCGAGGGAGTATTCAGACAATCAATAATAAGTGGACGAATCGAGACATTTCTCCCCTGGTGCCGCGGCAGCGAATCCTGGAAGTCGGATGCGGGAGTGGCGGTCTGCTAAAATTGCTTCAAGCCACGAATGAGCTCGTTGGCGTAGATGCCTCGGAAGATGGAATTGGCGCCTGTCTCTCACGCGACATTGAAGGCATTGAATGGATCCTTCGAGTGAACCGCTGCCGTTTGCCGACGAGTCTTTTGACCTAGTCATCTGCCTGGAAACGATGGGAAATTTGATGAGTCCTTACTATGCACAGACGGAAATGCGGCGCGTGCTGAAGACAGGCGGTAGGCTCATTTGCAGCGTCCCCAATCCTATTTGGGGCCACATAATGCTGTGTCGGGCCCTGTTTGAGTACAAGTTCTTCCGCCGCTTCCTGGAGCGATGCGATTTTCAAATTCTACGGGTAGAACCTTGGGACTCGGCACCCCACGCAACCTTTCTTCCTCCCTTTCTGCGTAAGTTCTCGCTGTTTCGGAGTCGATATTTGGCCGGAAGTCTGAGAAGCCTTGTGGCGCTTGCTTGGCGGGCCTTTGGTGACTTTCCTTTTTTCTGTTACTGGCTCTGGACATTCGAGCTCGTGAAAGTGGAGAGTAGTAATGAACTTCTGCTAACTCGACAGAGCCTGCAGGCCGCCCCCAAGGGATGAGATGACAATACTGGTCCTTCGGAGGGAAGAAGGTATTGACCAAGCGTGGGCTGCCTACATACGCGCCATATGTCGCAGGGGGGACCGCGTCGTCGGTGTGCCTGCTAGTTTTCCTCTAAACGGAGACGTCTCTCAGATCCTCGAACGGTGTCCCGAGCGGCCTGATCTTATCCTCCATCCCGAATACATTCCTATAATGCCGCTGGGGTTGACGAAAGTGAATATTCCGACCGCCTGTTTTCAGGTGGACACCTACGCCTACACTCGACGTCGAATCTCATGGTCCATGCTGTTCGATCTGGTCTTCGTTTTCCACCCCGGGTACGACACTAAGTTCCGAGCGGCTGGTCACCCGGGGGCGCACTTCTTCCCGCACGCTATCGAACCTTCTCTTTTTGTGGGCGAAGAACCTGGCCGGGTGTTCGATATTGGCTGGGTGGGGCAAACGCGAGGACGCTTGTATCGGACGAGACAACGTCTTTTACCTGTTCTGTCGAGAGTCTTTAGGATGAATGATTGGAGGAGCCGCCATGAGCCGGAAGTAATGGCTCGAATCTACCGCCAATCGAAAATCGTTGTAAACATAGCAAGGGATGATTTCCCGCAAGACGCCAACATGAGGGCATTCGAGGCGATGGCTGCGGGAGCTTTGCTCCTAACTTCGTTGCCAACGGAATTAGCGCAAGCAGGTTTTGAGGATGGAGTTCATTTCATTGGATATCGCAAAGAAGCGGAAATCGTGCCTCTTGTGCGAAAATATCTCTCGGAAGAATCGGCGCGGCGCCGAATCGCTGAGATGGCGCGCGATAAGGTCCTGCATGAGCACACCTATGACCAGAGGGTGGAGACTATCCTAGAATTGGTCAAGCAAGATGGTCGAAAATTTCTGGCTCCGGCGAGATCCTGGCCCGAGGAACGAGTGCACCTAGCTTACCTGGATTATTTTGCTGGCAACGGGGCACTCGATTGCGCGTCGTACGAGTTGCGGTCGATCCTACCGCTAAGCCTCGCAGATGCGACTCGGGGTGCGGCGATGCTTGCTCGCGCATGGGCGCGAAGGTCGCGGGCATGGATGACTAGTGCAATTCGCTCGGTTGGTCGATCACGGAACAGCGGCGCGTCAGGATGATTCATAGGCCGCAACAGCCCGACAAATCTAGTCTCCTGAGGTCTGATGGTGTTCCGTTTTGGTATGACCTATGAGAGAAGCACTCTGGCTGCGACTTCGCAAGTCACCGCTCTTGCGCAGGCTTTACGCTATGCAAATGTTCGCCGCCCCCATGAAAAGTGTGAGCTATCTGCTGGTGCCGTCACAGAAGATGCGGACGTTATGTGTACGCAGCGGACCCGGGAGAGGTCTCCTTCTCGAGCTGAATCCACGCTGGGAGATCCCGACCTGGGATGGTAGCTATGAGCTAGAAGTACAACGAGCTCTTCAGGAAAGATTAAAACCCGGCAGTGTCCTCTACGATGTTGGCGCCAATATCGGTTTTTACAGCCTTCTGGCGGCGCGCCAGGGTGCGCATGTCTTTGCGTTCGAGCCAGATGTTCAAAACGCCGGGTCACTGGAACGTCATGCACGTTTAAATTCCCTTAGTGCCAAGATCGAGGTCATCCGTACGGCGGTTTTTTCCACAAGCGGCTTTGTCGCATTAGAACCAGCCGACACTGCAAGGGGACACGGAAATGCCCACGTTGGCACCCACACCGAGCCTTCCAATTCGACGGTCCAGGTTCCTTGTACCACGCTGGACGATTTCGCGCAGGAACACATTGCGCCGGACACTATTAAGATTGACGTAGAGGGAGCTGAGTCCAATGTGCTGGAGGGGGCGGAGAAATTGTTTACTCAATATCGGCCGCACCTCATCTGTGAGGTACACGATCCTGTGAACGCTTCGTTTGTTGATGAGTGGCTCAAGATCCGAGGCTATGAACTTCGCTGGCTGGACTCTAACAAATGTTTTCCCCGACAACTGCTGGCCGCACCGAGATGAATGGAGAAGCCATACGATGGTCTCGATTACGCGCGTCGGGCCGCAGAACGACTTAATCGAAGGATGCGAAATGCAGCAGTTGGGAACTGAAATTTTCATTTTGACAACGGAACCACCGGAGACTCTCGGAGGGATGGAAACTTTCATTCGCGAGCAGATTTGCGGCCTCGAACAACGCGGCTACACAGTCCGGATATTCCATCGAGAAAACTCCGGTCGCGACACATTCCTGCATTTCGCCAACAGAGTGAGCCGTCCTCTCTCCGAAATCCTCCTGGGATGGGTTATCGGCCAGGCAGCCCAGCGGGCCATGCACGAAAGAGTCGCAGCGGTGATTTCGCATGGGCTCGTGGGCTGGTATCCGTTGCGAGTGCCACCCCGTTGCAAGGAAATTCATTTCTATCACGGCACGTATCGCGCCTATGCCGAAGTCATGCGCTCGCATATTTCCCTGCTTGGTTACTGGAAGATGAAGTGGTGGGACACGATGCTGCTCACGCGGCTCAGCGGCCGCGGCAAGCTAATTTTGTGTAATTCCGGCCAGGTGGCCGCAGAAGTCGACCGTTTTTTTGGCTATGAAACTCACGTTGTTTCCCTTATCGCCTCGCGGCAATCCGCTCCTCTTGACCGGGCCGAGTGCCGCCAAGCCCTCGGTTTGCCGGCCGACGCTTTCGTGGGAGCTTTTGTTGGTTCACTACATCCGATGAAGAACTTCCCGATGGTCCGTGCTCTTATCCAGAAACTTCCGGACGTTCATTGGATAATCGCTCTCCGTGGTGATCTGCCGAAGGAACCTCTCTCGTCTCCAAACGTCCTTCTGATTCGGGACGTACCTTCCGATATGATTCCCCGGATTTTCTCAGCCGCCGATTTTTCTCTATGCCCTTCAACATATGAGCCGTTCGGCTACGTTGTATCAGAGTCTCTCTCTTGCGGCACACCAGTAATCGCCTCACCCGGCGGAGCCAGCAATCTGTTCTTGAGGGATCCCCCTCTGGATTGTCTACTCGTGCCGGATTCGAACGACAGAGAAGGTTTTCTCTCGGCCGTGCGTAAGGTGCTGGCCCGCCCCGCCTTTTACCGCCAGTTGGTCCTGGAGCATGCGCAACCACGAGTTGAGCATTGGATGTCGCCGGAAAACTGGTGGCGGCGTTTTTTTGAGTTGACCGGCCTGGGCCTGTGAGAGACGGATTCGCTGCGGCTTGCCACATTGCTTTCGCAGCGCAGGCTATGGGCTGGCTCTGCTGTCGTTGGCCCAGTGAGGATCTCCGGCTTTCTGATTACTAAGGAAAATACTGATAATCGCTGGTTCTGTAAGACAACGAGTCATCCTGACAAGTAGTCGCTACGCGGGCATTGTCGACAAAGGTGCGCTGACGGCCGCTTCAGGGAGTGGAGGAACTGCGAATGTACGTCGAAAGGGGGAGTACGTAATAATCCGTATCTCCAACTTTCCGCCAGCCCATGGACAGGGCAGTGGGGGGGACGCCATGAGTCACCAATACCTTGGCGCCATTCGAGAGCAGCCAATTCACTGCTTCGACGCGTTGCGACTGATCTGCAGCCCAGAAACTTAAGACGTCCTCCTGCGGGATCTCCGACACAATTTTTACTCCGGCCACGTAGGCCCACCCGTGATCAATAAGCGCATCGCCCATGTAGCTGGCACGATCTCCGGTTGCTACACCCATCTCATGCAACATGCTGGCAACTTGCCAGTCTGGGTGCTGTGCCTGAGCGAATGTTTTGACGCCTTCGTGGCCAACCCGAACGGCGGCCTGGAGGAATAGCAGAGAGGACACCGCAAGGGTTACGGATCTTGTGAGTCTTGGTGCGCTCTCCGAGTCAGCGATGCGCACAGCGCCAATGCAAGCCGCAAATAACGCGAGGGTATAGCCCGCCAGGAATCGCGGATCAAACCTCATTGTTGCATAGAACGCCAGACCGGCGAACGCGGGCAGCCAGAGCACGACTTGGCAAAGGAATCGACTGATAACCAAACGCGTGTTATTCCACAAACACAAAATGAGCATGCCGCAAACCAAAACACCTAACTCCTGAACGTAGATATCGAAGTAACCCCGCAATACCACATGCGTTCTATTGAGTTGTCTTATCAAGCTGAACTGGAAAGGCGCGCCCTTGAACCCATGCGATGGGTCGGCCCAAGGAGGATAAGTGCCCAGTTGGAGGATTTGAGAATACACTTGAATATGAGGGGTGGCCCGCGGTCTTGGGATCGTGGTCGGGGGCAAAGTTAAATCATCGAAGCCCATCACGTGCCGGTAAGCCAACACTCCAACATCTCCAAATGTTAATCGGCCTTTGCTGTGAGAAAGCGCCAGGCAAAAAGGAAGGCTTACGGCCACAAAAACGGCGGCCGCAAGGACGATCCTGGGGAAAAATCGCCACTGGCGCGTTTGCCAAAAGACCGCAACCAAAAATACAAACCCAAGCGGAAACATCACCGACTTTACGAGATAACCCAATCCAAGCAGAAAACCGAGGAGCGCGTAACGCCACCATTCTTGCCGATGATACAACTGCATACAGACGGCGGCAGCGAGCAGGTAAAGTACGAAAAGCAGAATATCGGGCTGCTCGAGAGATGGAGGCGTGAAAAACGCGGTAATCCAGAAAAACAAGCAATAGCCCATGAGCCAGGCGGCATCGTCCGAAATCACTCGACCAGCGTCGCTGACTTGCTGCACGACAAATTGTTTGCGAAAAGCCCAAAAAGCAGAGAGGAAAACTTCGAAGCTGGTGAGCGCAACAACGAGACCCAAAAATGCAAACATATGCACTGCGAGTGAATGATGAAACGGACTTGGACTAAATATTTTCAACCACAAAGCTAATAGGAACGGATATCCGGGACTCCACCAACCATTGACCAAGGCGTGCCAATTTCCGGAAAGACAAGAATCAGCGATGTTCAGATAAGAGACAGCGTCTGCATCTAATGGATCACGTGCAGCCAAAGCCTCCATCAACCACACGACAACAGTAACGGCCCAGAGCAAGTATTTTAGTTTTGGAGAAATCTTGAATTCAGCGGTCAACGAACCTCCTTTCAAGGCGTTGCCATAAAACTAATTTCGTTCTGCGGCTTAGTCAAGGGAGCAACAAGAGTTTGCGGATGGCGCGGGTGTGTCGCGCCAGCCTTCGGGGTGATACAAAATAGCGGCCATCCAGAAACAGCGAACGCAATTATGCAAAACCGCCAATAATCATCTGGCGACGGATGCCGTCCGAAGCGATCATAGAATGCACAAAACTGTGTCCCCTCGAGGTCAGGCACTTGATTGATCGTAAAGGTGAGATATGACGTATCGTTGCGTATTCGGCTGGCGACTAGTGTTTTTCTCACAATTCTCCCGGTCGAGTGTGGCACAAGTTTAGGTGGCAAGAGTAGTTGACTTAGCCACTGTGCGACTAAAAATCATAGCTATTCGATCGTGAAATTGGGCTTTACTGGCATTATTGAGGCTTCTGCCGCTTCCCAAGGTCTGTAGTAGGCTCCGCTGCTTAGCGAACTTGGCCTCTCTGCAGCGCAACGTGCATTTTTCAAGTACGAAGCCGCGGTGTTTTACTGAGAACCGTTTGCACAGTATTCGGGATTAGCCATTCCATTGCGATGACCGCGGCCGCCGACATTTTCGGCCCGTGCCCCGAAAAACGATTAGACGACTGGCGGGGAATTCAGTTGACTTTATAAACTCGCTGATTCTCGGCTTCAAAAACTAAGACGAGTCCAGGTAGATTGGAATTGACTTGGAACGAGGAGAATTCCGAATTAACGTCCATCACATACGAGACATTAAGCCGGTGCTCTCGTGCCATTTCAAGTGCCTCTAAGCTGTTAGGACCGCCTGGAAGAGTTCGTTCACCCCACCGGCCCACTGGCTTTACATAGTTCTTATCTAAGTAGTAAGGCGTAACACTTCGGTCTAAAATTAGGACTCTGCAAACTGATGGCTGGGAGTTCAAATATTCGAAACTAGCAAAGTAAGGAATCGAACTGTTTTGCCTAACCGCAGCGTACCTCGCAGAGAAGATGGCTCTTATATCATCAATGTTTGCCCTTTCGACCATGAACAAACCGTAAGAGCAGGAGATGAAGACAACGACTCCAGCAAAATACTTCAATAACTTTCTTTGGCTAGCAAGCGCCTCATGCCAGCCGAGAACAGAAAAGACAGCGCCGAGGACATAAACGTGAATGAGAAAGCGAGACTCTTGTTGTGTGAAAAACCACGCTGTGGTTAAAAGAAACATCAAAGGAATGAGCATCTTTGCAAAGGTGTTTTTGCGGGACCAAAGGATTCCAGCCGGCGCCAGCGCAAAGGGGCAAAGGCCGATACCTCCCGCTCCGTGGAAATTGGATGTGTGATAAGTCAGATTGAACGGCAAGACTAGAAAGGCGAAGAATCCACGGCCCAACCCCATTCCTCGCTGCCGAATGTACGCGTGGAATTGAGAAATCGCGTCCGGTGGAAGGTAATGGGGAGAACAGATCAAAGCATATCCCGGTGGTGGTGGATAGACTGGACATCCTAACTGAATCCAGTTCCTTATGTAATACGGCGAACCAAGCAAAAAAGCGACCCCCATTGCGACGGCGAGCTTTCCTGCGATGCAGTCCGGGTGTGAACCTTTTCGATTGAGATTAAACAATACCACGCAAACAGCAAGAGCAGGAACAGCGAGAAGGCCGGTATACTTGGTTCCCAAGGCGAACCCGCAAAAAATTCCGAAGGCTGCCCACTCCCGAAGATTTTTGGCATCAAATCCGATGCGCGCGGCGGTAATTACAAAGGCAGCGAAAATCGCGTCAACAAAACATCCGTGCGCACTGTTATATACAGCTGGCATTGTGGCAATGATTGCGGCCACCCACCACGCCTCGGTGTTATTAAGTCCTGAACGAATTGCAACAGAACCAGCAATGGCTAGTAACAGTCCGAACGTCAGAAAGCCGGAGAAATTTGGGGCTCTACTGCCCCCTATGCTCCATAAAACTGCGAAAAGAGTCTCTGGAATTTGGGGGAATGCGGTATGGCAGTTGTCGAGAACAGGTCGGATAATACCATCCCTGAGCCAAACCTTTGGCCCAAGCAGGTGGTAAGAAACCGCATCGTTACCCCAATCTCCTGTGACCTCGGCGAGCCCCGAGATTGCCATGAACACCAACAGGGAGCCGATGATTATGGCCGGTATCGCGGGAATCTTGGGATTTTCTGAAGTAGACTTGCTCTGTTTTGCAAGAATTCTGCGGATTGATGCGATGCCAAATGCAATTGCAACCGCTAGTGCTATGCGAATGGATCGTTGCGTAAAGGAAAACTGTCCTACGATGAATAGAACAGTCGACAGCGTTCCAAAGCCACCAAGTAAAACGATTGCGATGCGCTCGAACCAGCGATATTTACAGGAAAGTAATAAGCCGACCCATGTACCTGCTCCGAATGCACTAATTGTGACAATGCTCAGTCCAAGTATCGCTCTAACGGCCAGCCAACCCATACGCTATAAGCTCTTCCAACGTGAATACAGGTGGTGGAATAATCGGGAGTCAAGGACTCTCAATAGCAAAAATAGCGTGAGGGCAGTTGCTATCCAAATCTCGAAGATTATCTCGTGAACGCCGCCAAGTTTTAATGAATCGGAAGCCCCTGAGATTTGACCAGGTTTAAGATTCGGAATGTTGTCGTGCATTTCTATTCTGTTACACACCGGAGTCAAATCTCCAGAATTGCCCGTCAAATTTCACCTCTGTTGAGCATTCCAATCCACGTAATAACAGAGCGTTTAGCATACCACTGAGGAACGAGGTTTGGATTCCCCTTCCGGAACCTGTTAGCTCCTCCTGCTGGTGCGGTGTATCACTTTTCCCCGCCCTATAAACATACCCGTCCGTGGAATAGGTGGTGAAAATACCCCTATGGCGTGGTGCTGTGGTACTAGGTGGCAATTCGGTGGCTGATGTGTGTCGCGGTCCCCTTTCGGCGATTTGTCGTATCTACAGCGCCTTCATCGGCCGCCGCAATTCTGAAATGGAAAATGCGATTTCAAAAGCCAGCAATTCCGCGCCGCGATCTCCGGGAAGCCTACTCGATTTCCATCGCGACTTGGGTGTAGTACTCACCGGCTGCGCCTAACACCTTGCACGTTCGACGAAATGCGGAGGCGTAATCGTGGAAAGCTCTCCATTCATGCAGCGGGTTAGCAAACTCGTCAAAGATCAGTATCGAACCCCGTTGCAGAATCGGGTCGAGCGTGGCCAGGGTAAAGAGCGTAGATGAAAACAGGTCCCCGTCATTATGGATAACCAGCCTAGAGCAAGGACTGAATTCTTGCAGAAATGGCCGCAAAGTATCGTTGAACCAGCCCTTTACAAAGCGTATGCGGCTGTCGTCTGTTTGGGGAACGACTCCCCCTACTGAGAACGACCCCTTTCGTGCCTCTCCGGTTACACTGGCCCAATCCTCTGGGATTCCTTCAAATGAATCAAAGCCGATAAAACGGCTGTTAGGATGGGTATTTATCTTGCTCCACTTGAAAAGGGAATCACCCTCGCGCACTCCAAATTCGAGATAGTCGATTGGCTCATCGCCTAGGGTTTTTGACTGTATCTCGGCGTAGAGATCATACCGGCACGGAAAGTACTGAAACGCAGGCTGCCCGCTCAGCCATCGGTGTAATTGAGCGTTTCCGGCCAAGGCACTCAAGAACTCTGCTTGGTTCCTGACCACAGCTGAGGCAAGGCGTTTTCTGTGAGGTTCACTGAGTAAGCGTAATATCCTTTTCATGACCTTCCTTCTTCTCCCGTGCGAACCAAAGATCCTCGTTATGACCACGGCGGGGAAGAGTGATGCCGTGTCAGCTGAGTTCCGGCGGAGGCGGTTCGCTCAACAAGCTGCCCGAACAGCGCTGCTTTTAGAGGAGAAATGTCCTCTCTGGGCAGCCTTCATATTCTTATTCGCTCGTGATGCGCTGTTGGACGAAAATAGCACAAGCCTGTTCTCGTTTGCTCCTGCAGCATAGCTTACCCGTCGCGCGCCGCCCGGCTCTCCTCCAAGCCACGCGGACATCCCCTTATGCCTCTTTTCGGTGAAACACTTCAGCAGCGCCAGAGGGATACGATTTGAGTTGGCTCTCCCAGTGACTACACAATTTTTGGTGGCAATAAGTGGTCATGTTAGCATGAACGAATTGCTTTGACCTTACGAGGAACAAATTGCTCAAAGGTGTTGAACCTTGCTCAGTTACCCCAAGCATTGACATGCTCAGGGATCGCCAGCGATGGGTCGCTTTGCTCGGTCGCCAGGATGAGCCGACTGATGCGCTGGAAGATTACTGTAATCTCCTTGCACAGTCGCTTCATAAGAGAAAATATTCGCTCGAAATATCACGTATTGCTTGGGCCGAACGTGGTTGGCGCCGGGCCTTGAAGGATGCCAAAAAACGACTCAAGAAGCAGCGGTGCGGTTGGGCGTTCGTGCAATACACGGCGTTGGCCTGGTCGCGGCGCGGTTTTCCCCTGCACTTTGTTAACGTAATCCAAGGCCTGAAGGGCGCCGATATTAATGTCTTGATCGTATTTCATGACCCGGAGCCTTTCGGCGGCCGCCGATGGAGAGACCGTTTACGGCGGCGCGTACAGTTGACCGTGATGCGGCGTGCGGCCGGGTTGGCTGATCGAATCGTCAGCACCATTTCACCGGACCACATCCCATGGATGCAAGATCCGGAAATTCGGGCGAAGACGCTGCTGTTGCCAGTTGGCAGCAATCTCCCTGCGACACAACCAAAGACCCAGAGACACGGGAATCGAGTCCCGATGATCGTTGTGTTCGGATTCAGTAATCTCTCATCCGAGACCTCCATGATTGCCTGGGTGCTCTCGCGCGCCGCTGAGGTCGTGGGGCCGATACATTTGACCGTGTTCGGGCGCGGGGCGAAAGTAGCGAGCCGACTGTTGCTGCCCTTGCTCGCCGGCAGCGCCGTGGAGCTGGAGGGTCTTGGAATCCTTGAAGGCAAAGTGGCCAGCAGCCTTCTCACGAATGCCGATGTTCAGCTTTTTGTACGCTCGGGCCTTTCGTCACGGCGAGGCAGCGGGATCGCGGGGATTGCTTGCGGACTGCCCATCATAGGATTTTCTGATGCCGAGACCGCCTTTCCCATCACCGAGGCCGGAGTGCGGCTGGT
>Ga0210405_10002121_pt1 | contig 21008 bp, 18 predicted proteins | sample IncBWH11MmetaG_FD_155492 | JGI IMG/M metagenome (GOLD analysis project Ga0210405, IMG submission 155492) | Forest soil microbial communities from Barre Woods Harvard Forest LTER site, Petersham, Massachusetts, United States - Inc-BW-H-11-M | ecosystem: Environmental > Terrestrial > Soil >... | reverse complement strand
CTTTTGAGAGATGGTCGCCTAAATGCGATAACCTTCATGAGGTCCCAATCTGCGGCTCTCGTCTTGCCCTACGATTCGTTTCTGTTTATGTCTCTTCAGTGTGCGCTCAGCCAACGCCTTGGAGTTGAGCCCGGAACTTACGTGCATGTCTCGGGATCGTTCCACTTCTATGCGGATGAGTTCGATACGGTTCGGAGAGTTGTGGAGCAGGACGTAACGACTTTGGGATTGCGAGACTTCCTGGGCCCACTTTTAAGCTTCGATAGAATCCGTGATTTTGAGCCTAAAGTAAGGTTGGCATGTGAACGCGGGGACGTTGGGGCGTTGAACGCCCTCGCGAAAGAGGCGACATTGGGATTGCCGGCTGTTGAACCTGCGAATCTCGTGCTTTTGATCCATGCATTCCAACGGCTATCTCTGGGCGAACAATGTAAAGAATTAGCCGTTCACTTGAGCGATCCGTTGAGGTCACTTGTTCTGGATAATCTGCTGCGAGGTGACTAATGATTACGCCGGTTTTTACGTCTGCCGTTCTCGCCCATGATGAGATACTGAAACGTCTTAAGAGCGGCCAACTATTTGGAAGCAATTCTTGGGATCTCAATAACATCCGAGCCGCCGCGTACGATTTGAGAATCGCCGATGATCTGATGATAATCCCAGAACGTGGGAATCCGTTGGGGAAGCGTTACGGGCGAGGCGAGAAGAGAGAACGGCCCGTGGTTCTGCGCCCGGGCGAAGTTGCATTTTTCTCAACCGCCGAACGGCTATGCCTACCTTGGGATGTGTCCGCGAACATCGGAATAAAATTCGGTTATGCGCGTCGCGGAATACTAATTCTCACAGGGCTTCTTGTTGATCCAGGATTTGGCCTGAGGCGGGATGGTGATTCATGGGTCGCCAAGCATGACGAAAGGCTTCATTTTCTTGCCGCAAATGTCGGTCCCAACGAAATTGTGCTGTTGCCCGGGAAAGAAAAGATAGCATCCATTCAATTTCTATACGTTTCAGGAAATGTACTGCAGAAAGAAGTAAACAGTACGGAGGATATGAATCGCGAATTTTTCGACCCGAACAATCCGGCTAAATTAGGGTTGTCGTTCTTCGAGGACATGACTGAGCTGCGGTCTCAGTTTGTGGAGTTCAGAAAGCGCTTCGAGGCAGTTGAGAATGGCAGCAAGCAGATCGTGATGTTTGGTGTTTATTTGTTGACCGCAAGCGTTCTGGTGGCTGCGTTTGTAGTCCTGCTTTCGATGGTGTCATCCGGCGATCTAACGACCAAACTGATGACGATTTCGACCCTTGCGCCGAAAACGTGGAAAGGTGTAGTCACTCTCATCGGTGGCGGCATTGCGTTGGCGATGGTCGTTAATAGTATCAGGAGTCTTGTTGAGCGACTGGCGACCATTCCCTTTCGAAGGCGGGGATAGATCGTGCTATTGCTATCGGTAACCTCGTCGGCGAAGAGCAGCTCGTGCCATCGGAGTCCTGGCCAATCTAGACGGTTGAGGCTCTCGAGCGCGCGATTGGGACTAGCTCGATGGCTCTCGGTGATTGTTTGCGGTGCCGGTGGACCGATGGTATTGTGAATCCGGTAATTCTCGGTCCTGACCGTAGCAGGAACGCGAGATCACCCAGTGACCAAGACCTTCCTCCAAAACGAATTAGATGAGGTATTCGCCCGCCCTCCGCTACGAGAAGTAGCCTTCGAGATTCGATTCGCGACCCGCCTACGTATCAACGCAGAGCTTTGGAAAATCCAGGACGAACTTGTGGGGGAATATCCAGCGCTTTCAATCGAGCAGTTGATCCAACCAAACGGGGCACCGTTGTCGATCAACGTTTTCCAGAACCCTACTGCGGCACGCGCGATAAAGGTTTCTCAAGAGAACTTTGTGGTCGCGTTCACCAGATACACTCGATTTGAGGACTTCAAAGCCGAAACCATTTCGAAAGCGGCACAATTCTGTGAGAAATTTGATATCACCTCGTTGACGCGCGTTGGCCTGAGATATGTCAACAACATCGTAATCCCCGGTTCTGGAACGACATCTGAGATCCTGCGCTATGTCAGACCGGTCGTTGATTTCGACCGGATCGAAGCTGATGAGATCCAGCATTTCGTAACCGAAGTGAGAATGCGAAAGCGGCAACATCTTGTGACGCTCCGAGGAGCGCTCCTCGCCCCGTTGGAGGCCGGTCAACGCGTCTACGTTTTGGATGTGGACTGTCACGGCGGCGGACCGCATTCAGCAGCGGATATCCCACATCTTCTGGACGCTTATCACGAAACCGCTCAACTTTTCTTTCTTGACCACGTAACCGAGGAGTACAAGAATATTATGCGAGGCAAATCGACGTGAGTGGCCGGATGTCAACCGTTTCAGCGAGGCCTTTGGATCGCACCTACGCTCCACGGGCATTCGATCCAATTGCGTCAAGTCTTGACACGACGATGACTGGCGGGACGGCTCTCCTGGTAGGATTTGAGACTCCTGTCCAGCTCACCGATGAGTATGTGCTCCTAAGATCCGAAGTCATTTTGGAATACGAGCAAATGATCTCCGATCTTCGGCGTCAGCTCATCCATTACAAGCGTTTGGTTGCCCATCTCAGCGGTCCACGAGAGGGGGCGGACGATTACGACAGCGCCAGCGTAGTTCTCGCGATCGACGCGCAGTCGATTAAAGTTGTTAATTCAATCGTACAGGCGCACGTTCCGCAATCGGCGATTTTTCGGGAGTTTGACGAAGGAGAACTGTAAACATGTTTGTCCCGGCCGCAGACATGACGTGTCTGCGCCAAGGCGACATCCTCGACGGAATTACTTTCCCTCGTTTGAGCACTGCAGAAACCTGTGTCTTGGGCCGACTCCCACCTGAACCGTCTCAGCCTACCATCCCGCACCTTCCGGCACTCACGAGCACACATCGGGAGGACCCGCAATGGTTGACTGCTCAACTGCCCGTGCGCCTATCCTACTGCGCCGTAATGTCCCAATGCTGCGATCTGGAACCAAGAAATGGAAAGATCGGCATACCAGCTTTCGCGCTCGCGAGGCTGATTCCCGTTCCCAGGCAAATTGTGGAAGATGCACAACGCTTCGCGAGCCTCCAGAGCAACAAAGACCCTCGAGTTGGAAGCGATCCAGGGTATGTAAACCTGTTTTACATCCCGCAAAGGCCGGAGCTTGGTGCAAAGGACTGGGTGGTCGATTTCAATCAAATCACCTCGATACCGGGCAAAGAGTTTCCAGCAATCCTGCGATGCAAGAAACTGCAGATGGAAGACGAGTGGCGAGTGAAGTTTAAGATCAAACTGGCCACGGCACTGGCTCGGCTCACCCACGAGGAAAGAGAAGCTGGTCTTGAAAACCCATGGGTGGGTAAGCAACAGCCCATCAAGTTTCCACCCAGCGAGTAGTGTGTCGGAGCTCGGCTCCTTCTGGGCCGTAAATCAACAAGGAATCAAATAGCTTCCGACGAATGGAACAATTTTGATTCACGAAGCGGCCGCCGCAAAATCACATGTTTGTGGGCAGGCGGCGTGGCAAATTTCCGTCGCGTGAAATCAATCACTTGCGGTTGGAGCTGAAGGAGGGTTTTTGGGCGGTCCAATCGTCCATTTCCGGTCTAGCATGGAGTCCTCTCTGCGGTGCTGAGAACCCTCTTCCGCCCGAGGTGTGATAGCGTTCGCAGCAATCCCACAGTACAATCACTTGGACTTCCGTCTCAGAAATCAAATATAGGCAGACACCGTGCCCATCAAGAAAAAGCCCGCCCTAAGACCGGAGAAATCAACGATTAAACGGCCTATCGAGCAGTATGATCATAAATCAAAAACGCGCGCAAACAATCCGCCCGTCGGATTGGTCACTCCGCAGACCGATCCTCCCGTCATTTCGCGCAAGCCGTACGCTTACGATCCGCATCTCGACCCGCAGCTCGTCTGGGCTAGCAAGAAGGAGCACACTTCCTTCGAAGTTCCCACGGTGTCGTTGCACGTACACGAACGGATTGACCCAGCGACGATCATCGAAGCCGTTCGCAAACGCAACGGTGCTCCGCTGAAGCCTACGCAGGGCTACCTTTTTGAATCTCGCGAGGAAAATCCGCCCCTTCGCGAAGCCGTGGATTTTTACCGCCACTCCCACGGCTGGACCAATCGCCTAATTGCTGGCGATTCGCTCCTAATCATGAACTCACTTCTCGAAAAAGAGGGCATGGCCGGCCAGGTTCAGATGGTTTACATGGACCCTCCGTACGGCATCCGCTACGGCTCCAATTTCCAGCCCTTCGTCAATCGCCGCGACGTGAAAGACGGCAAAGACGAAGACCTCACACAGGAACCGGAAATGGTTCGCGCCTTTCGCGACACCTGGGAACTCGGAATTCACTCGTACCTGACCTATCTCCGCGACCGACTCCTCCTCGCCCGCGAGCTCCTCCACGAATCCGGTTCCTGCTTTGTCCAAATCTCGGACGAAAACGTTCATCTCGTGCGTTGCCTCATGGACGATGTACTCGGGGCGAGAAATTTTGCTGCTCTCGTATGCTTTCGAAAAACTGGCGGTCTGGGTTCGGGCGGCTTGAAAGGCGTAGACGATTTCATCGTCTGGTACGCTCGAGATAAAGCAAAATACAAGTATCGGCAGTTATACGTAGACAAGGCAGACACACCAGTCGGCGCAGCGTTTCAGCCGGTTTCCAAACTCCGGGACCTGTTGTCAGCTGGTCGCGCTCTGGAACTGAAGATTCCGGAACATGCCACCGAGTACATAACCGTATCCCTGACGTCTTCTGGAGCCACACCATCCTGTATCTATCCGTACGAGTTTCAAGGCAAGACCTACAATCCGGTGAAAGGCGGAAGTTGGAAGCCCAACAGGGAAGGCATGGATGCGCTTCGGAAAGCAGGCAGATTGATCGCAACGGGTGACACGCTACGCTGGTTGTACTACAAGGAAGACTTTCCTGTATCAGAACTAACCTCGCGATGGGATGACACCGGCGGAGCCGCAGATAAGGTCTACGTCGTACAGACGAGTTCCAAAGTCATTGAACGATGTGTGCTAATGGCGAGTGATCCAGGCGATCTCGTCTTCGATCCTACGTGCGGCTCCGGCACTACCGCCGTCGTCGCCGAGCAATGGGGCCGCCGCTGGATCACATGTGACACATCGCGGGTCGCCACGACACTAGCTAAGCAACGCCTAATGGGCTCGACGTTTGACTACTACAAGCTGGCGCACCCTGACGAGGGCGTGGACAGCGGCCTTGAATACAAGACAGTCCCTCACGTTTCTCTCAAGTCCATCGCCAACAATGAACCTCCTGGCGAAGAAACGCTCTACGACCAGCCGCTCGTTGATAACTCTCGGGCTCGTGTCTCGGGCCCGTTCACTGTCGAGGCCGTTCCCGCTCCCAACGTTAAATCTATCGATGATCTTGATATGCCTCCGCAGTCTGCAGACGCGTCTATCGCCCGATCCGGTCCCACGTTGCGCGAATCCGATTGGCGCGACGAACTGCTCAAGACTGGAATTCGCGGCAAGGGTGGGCAGATGATCAATTTCTCCCGCGTCGAGCCGCTCGGCGGTACGCGCTGGCTTAACGCCGACGCTGAAACCAAAGGAGTGAAACCGGAGCGTGTAGTTATCTCCTTTGGCCCGGATTACGCGCCGCTCGAGACTCGTCAAGTTGAAATGGCTTGGGAAGAAGCCCGCACGCTGAATCCGAAGCCGGAAATGCTTGTGTTTGCGGCCTTCCAATTCGATCCCGAAGCCGCCAAGGATATTGACGAGCTTACGAAAGAAAAAACCGGAATGACTTTTCTTACGGCGCAAATGAATGCCGACTTGCTGACCGACGACCTCAAGAAGAAACGTTCCAGCAATCAATCGTTCTGGTTGGTGGGCCGTCCCGATGTGGAGCTTCGAGAAATCAAATCCGGTGCTGAGAAAGGGAAGTATGAAGCTGAAGTCCGTGGCTTCGACTATTTTAATACGCGTACCGGCGCGATCGAGTCCGGCGACACGTCCAAAATCGCGATGTGGCTGTTAGATACCGATTACGATGGCCGCAGTCTCTATCCACGTCAGGTCTTCTTTCCCCTCGCCGACGAAGATGAGGGATGGGCCAAATTAGCGAGAAATCTCAAAGCCGAAATTGATTCGGAATTGATTGAGGCATATCGCGGAACCGTTTCATTGCCTTTTGTTCTGGGCGAGCACAAACGGGTAGCTGTAAAAGTAATCGATGACCGTGGAATCGAAAGCCTGAAGGTTGTGCAGTTGTAAGTTGTCGTAGCCTCGCGCTCCATTATCTATGCCATCAAAAACCATTGACCAGCTCATCATCAACTCGCCCTACAGCGAGCCTGCCGAGCACTGGAAATACGACCGCGAATCCCGTCTTTTCTCACGCGTCTCAGGCCGCCGTTCAGCCGGATACGTACGCGCCTCGGACTCTTCCAAAGCATTCGACGATCCCGGCGTATTCGTCGAATTGCCGCTCGTAAACAAAATCCGGCCGCGAGTGAACGCATGGCGCCAAGCTAATTATCCCGGCGTAAGCGGCATTACCAAACGCCTGCTCGAACACTGGCGCGACCCCGAACAGCGAGAAAATCGCCGCCTTTTCTTCTGTCAACTCGAAGCAATAGAAACTCTGATCTGGCTTACAGAAGCCCCAGCGTCCCAGAAAATCGGCATAGACATCCCGGGAGACGGCGGCCAGTTCGCTCGACTGTGCTCGAAAATGGCGACAGGCTCCGGCAAAACCATTGTGATGGCGATGCTAATCGCTTGGCAGGTGCTGAATAAGGCCACATATCCACAGGACAAGCGATTTGCCAAGAACATCCTCATTGTCGCCCCAGGGCTTACCGTCAAGAATCGTCTCCAAGTCCTGATTCCCGGTCCTAACGACTACTACTGGGAATTCAGCCTTATTCCCTCCGGCCTTGAGGACAAGTTGCGCGAAGGCCGAGTACAAATCCGGAACTGGCACGCCCTCGATTGGGATTCCGAGGAGCGCATCGCCAAACGAAAAAGCGTGGATAAACGCGGCCCGCTAAGTGACGAGGCTTATGTTCGGGAAGTGCTCGAAGATATGGCGAGCGCGCAAAACATCGTTGTAATCAATGATGAAGCGCATCACGCGTGGCGCGTGGCTCCGAAGTCCACGATCAAGGGCGTCGCCAGAGAAGACATTGAAGAAGCCACAAAATGGATTGGGGGTCTCGATAGGATTCATCGCACGCGCGGTATCCTTACGTGTTTCGATCTTACTGCTACCCCGTTCGCGCCGACTGGGAGGCGCAGTGACGATGAGACGCTATTCGATTGGATCGTTAGCGATTTTGGCCTCAACGACGCGATTGAATCTGGCCTCGTCAAGACGCCTCGTGTAGTCGTTCGTGACGATGCGAAGCTCGGAAAGGATTTCAAGTCTCGCCTATATCACATTTACACTGACCCCACCGTAAAGGACGACATCAATCAAAAGGTTGAACCTCACGTCCCGCTGCCCGATCTCGTCAACACGGCCTACACCATCCTCGGAAATGACTGGGATGAGACACGCAAAAAATGGGAGCTGGACCACGCGCCCACTCCTCCCGTGATGATCACCGTCGCCAATCTTACCTACACCGCGGCGCGCGTCGAATACGCGCTCATGCACAAGAAAATTCACGTCGAGAGGCTGTCCGATCCAGATGGCATTTTGCATATTGATTCGAGGGTTCTGAACGAAGCGGAATCGCAGGAGGAACCTGCGGAAATGGAATCAGATGGTGCCGAATCTACCGAGGAAGCTGAAAGCGTCGAAGCTCCAGCGAGGAAACTCACGAAAAAAGAACGCGCCGAACAGATTCGCCAAATCGTAAGTACCGTGGGGCAGGTTGGAAAACCCGGGGAACAAATCCACGCGGTAATCTCGGTCGGCATGTTATCGGAAGGTTGGGATGCGAAGACCGTTACTCATATCATGGGATTGCGCGCCTTTACTTCACAGCTTCTCTGCGAACAGGTTGTCGGTCGCGGGCTGCGCCGCACTTCGTATGACGTCGACGCGAAATCCGGCCTCTTCTTGCCAGAATACGTGAACATTTTTGGTGTGCCCTTTACTTTCATGCCGCACGAAGGCGATGAAGACGCCCTTCCCCCACCCCCACCGCAACCGACTTCAAAGGTTCAGCCATTGCCAGATCGCAAGAACCTGGAAATTTCATGGCCCAACATCATTCGCATTGACCACGAATACCGGCCCGAGCTCACGCTGGACCTTTCGAGAATCAAGCCACTGACTCTCGATGCATATGAAACTCCGACCATTGCCGATCTTGCTCCCGTAATAGACGGAAAGCCGGACGTGACGAAGCTTACGAGCATCGATGTCGAAAAATTGGGTAGAGAACAGCGGATGCAGCGCGTCATTTTCCAGTCCGCCGCCGAAGTTTTTGATCTGATAAAGCCCAATTGGAAAGCCAACCGCGAGATTCTCTTGGCTCAGGTGATTCGCCTCACAGAAGAATATCTCACCAGCGGGCACATCGTAGTCTCTCCGCCGCTATTCAATCAGGACGAAGTCCGGCGGCGCATTCTTTACACGCTGAACATGACGAAAATCGTTCAACACCTCTGGGAAGCCATTCGCTTTGAAAATGCGTTGGCGGTAGTTCCTGTGTTCGATAAGGAGCGGCCCATAAGATCCACCGCCGACATGCAACCCTGGTTTACCCGCCGACCTTGTGAGCCTGCTGTGCGGTCCCATATTAATCTGTGTGTCTTCGATTCGCGATGGGAAGCGAGTGAAGCCTTTGAATTGGATCGAAACTCGAACGTCGCTGCGTGGGTCAAGAACGATCATTTGGGTTTTGAGATACTTTATCTCTTTAAGGGCGTGGTTCTAAGATACCGCCCCGATTACTTGATCCGTTTGAAGAACGATGAATTGCTGGTGCTTGAGATCAAGGGCCAGGAAGGACAGCAGGACAAAACAAAACGGGAATTCCTCTCCGAATGGGTCAAGGCAGTCAACCAATACGGCGGATTTGGCCACTGGAATTCAGACGTTTCGACGTCTCCGTCCGATCTCCCGAACATTCTGAAAAAGTACAATTCACTGACGGCCTAGCTGGGAACGCGAGGGTGAGTTTCATAAAATGATCCATTTTCGCCCCCTCGTGTAACTGGGATTCGGGAAGTTATTCAGCAACCACCTGCAGTGGGCGAACTCCGGTTCATTCTGTCCATAAATCCAGTATTCGTAGCGATTTGTACCCGTTCTACGGAACCGGATAATTGCAGGTCTGACTACTTGCGCTCCATTTATCTCGACGGTCCAATTGTGATCGTGTTCGACCACGGGACGAAGCTGAGTTGAAGAGCTACTAGATTTCCTGTTTCTCACTCGAAGAGAAGGAAGATGCTCCAAGTCGATCATGAAATATGAAGCCCAAGCTCCCCAAGGTGGCTGTACCTGTGTGATGCGCGCTGGACCTTGTTCGAGGGTAAGCTCCATGATCAGATCAGTGCCAGTCATGTATGTAACCCTCCTCGTACGTGGATCAATCCTAGCTGATTCGAAATTCAATTCAAGCTCCACTATCCTGCGGGAAGGCCCATTTGGTGGCCCGATGGCTATGCATTATACCTGAGTGGCAAATTTACTTGCGATTACACTACAGGATGGTTATCTTCTCGCTGGCTGACCGATGTGGACACGAGACTCGCGTTGCTTCCAATTGGCAACGTCGTTACCGACGGGCTGTCGCTGATCTCGCATGCGGTCCTCCGTTCCGAAAGGAGTAGCTCGACTTGGCAAGAGAGGAACTTGGGGCCAAACTGCATCGCGCAGAGGTCCTTGTGGTGGACAGAGCTGCCATCAAGGCAAGGCATCTCGTATATCTCCTTGTCCCGGATAAGGCGCAACGCTATCCCTGGAAGAGTTCTCCGATCTTGTACGTTGGCACGACGTCCAAGGGGGTGGCGAGAATTGCGAGTAGCCGGCGCACCGAGCCGACGACATCTTTGCGCGATATGGAATTCAACGGTTTGTCGTGCGAGTCGTGACATGCCCGAGACGCGCGGGCATGCAAACGTGGAAGGTGCTCGAGAAGGATCTTATGAGACGATTCAAGGCCCACCACGGCGAAGTCCCGCTTCTCAATGAGTGGAAAAATCTAAATCTCCATCACTTGTCAGGTTATTTTACTGAGCGCAAGCTAGATAAAATACTCAGGAACTTCTGAGATTTGCATTCACCCGTTTTTGGGCAAGCCACAAAACGCCCGTTGCGCAGACCCCTTGCTGTACTAGGACATGCGAGTATTCTGATGACCATGCGCTACGTTCACCCGGCAGCGGAACAAAAGACGACGGCGATGGAGAAATTCGCGAAATTCAGCGCAGAAGGGATAATCAGCGCTGCAAGAACTCAGCAAGGTCTCGGGGTACCTACAAGAGTCACTACAGTGGCGAGAGTGAACTGATGACAACAACTCGTAAGTCATTGAAAGAATTGGTGGACGTGACCGGGATCGAACCGGTGACCCCCTGCTTGCAAAGCAGGTGCTCTCCCAGCTGAGCTACACGCCCACGCGGTGCAACCAATATACTCTCAATAGTTTACAGCCACTTCTTGAATTGGACCAACTCCGATTTTCGGTCCATTCAGTCCAAAACTACAATTTTGGTTCCAAACCCCACTCGATTTGATGCTTTTTTTCGGGTGGTTCAAGGGAAGTTTGAAGCCCAAGCCAATTCGCTGTGTGACCTCTTGGCGAAATGCAAGGTCCTCCTTCAGTTCTGAGTAGATGTCGCCGATCTCTTCGTCCCCGTGCCCCATCCAGAAGTGCTCGAGGTCCCTCGGAACACCCTGTTTACGGATATGGGTTAGACGAAAACGCCGGAACGCGTGAGCGCCACACTTCGGATGATTGAGGTCGGCCAAGATCGGATGCAGCGAGCGCCGTAGGATGTTCGTCTGCCAGAGTTGCTTGCGCGTTTTCGAGCAGAAAAGCAATCCACTCGTTCTCTTGCCGATGAAATCCTTGAGCATCACCGCAACCGTGGGGTGGAGATCAACTTCTCGAAGGCCATTGTCGGTCTTCAAGAAATTGTGAATCTGCCCTCTCCAGGCCTTCTGACGGATTTTGATCATGGCAAAGTCCGGGGAAATGTTCTTGATGTCGATCCCCAGGGCTTCACCAAATCGCAATCCGGCAGACGCACAGAGCACGTAGAACATGCGGTAGAGCTTTTTCTTTGGCGCGGCGACAACGCGAGTCATTACATCACCAGTGAAGGTTGGTTGTTTTGGGTGCTTATCCTGGGGCAGATCGATGAAAGCGTGATTCCACTTTCGGGGAAAGAGTGCGTCCCCTTCTTCATCGACCGCCGAAGCTACAACCAGCTTGACCGTGTTTGTGTACGACCTTATTTCCGACGGGCCTAGCCTGCCCTTCACCGTCGTTGCACCGAGATTCCTCAACGCAAGATTGCCGACGGAATCGAGGGGGATGTCACCGATGTTCGGATTGAGCCAGTTCCTCAAACAGCGCTCCCAGTTCTCGAGCGTAGCCGGAGCAACCGGCTTGCGCTTACGATCCTTCATCTGCTCCAACCAAATCTCGGCCTGTTCGCGAAACGTGATGCCGTGGTTCGAACGAACGACTTTCTCGAAGTGCTCCGCGGTATCGGCTCCGCTGGCCTCGACCAGTTCCTTGGCCTTGTGTTTCCGATCGGATGCAGAGAGTTTGCCGGGACCAGAAACGGGGCAGATTCTTTCTCGTACTCGCCGCCTCTTTTGTTGACCCGCGACATCCTTCCAGAACCGAACGACGTACCAGTTGCCGTCCTTCTGGATGCAACCGTTCTGACCAGATCGACGTGACATGGATTTTCTCCCTGTCCGCTTTTCTGGTGTCGCGTTGATGACTGTATCAACGCCGTATCCTGACGGCAACTGTGATTCCTGTTGCACCTTGATGCTCATAACCTTGCGAGACTGAAATCGTTTGGCTTAGGAATATTTTCCGTTCAATGAACGCGATCCTGACTGCTCCCCTCGCCCGCCGGAGATTCAGCTATCTGGGGAGCTGTCGAACTCTTGAGTTCTGCTTGGGCTTTTGTAACGGTTCTCCGTGCGTAGTAATTCGGGTCGTCTTTGTCAGCTACCCGATAGTCGGCGATACGCTGGATAACGACTTCGGGATCGTCTCCACGGGCTAGGGCGCGCTTTGCATAAGCCCAATCGTGTTCGGATTGGCTTTTGTGGTTGCTCGGCACCGTCCGTCTTCGCTCTTGAGCGTCAGCAAGATGTCGTGGCGCTTCGGGGGAGTCTTCGTCAATCGTGAAGTCGCGGAGCGCGTAGACTGCATCACTCTCTTGTCGCGCCTGGACGATAAATTCCTCGGGAAGTTTGTGGTTGGCGAATCCCGGCAAGCGCAGCACACGCGTCGAGTCCGTTGCGGCGAGATCACCAGCGAATTGATTCGCGAGGTTGTGAAGGAGAGACTCCGCCTCATCCCGACTGAACCCGGTCACTTTCCAAACAACCTGATGCTTGCCGGGCGACGTGTCGAGAACGAAATTGGGCGGCGGAACCTCGGTGGAATTTCGGATCGATTCGAGAGCTTCGTCCCCTTTATTGTCGAGATCGAGATAGACGTGACGGATATCTTTTATGTTTTCTTTGGTTCGGCTGTACGCACCGTCTTTAATCGGATTCATGCCACATAGACATCGGAACCGGCGGCACTGCGGGCAGCGAGCCATGCCTGAAACTCGGGGCTTGCGATCGTTTCGGCCTTTGTGATCCTTTGAACTGTCTTGCCGGTTCCCCGGTTTCTTACAAGGATCGCGGCGTTGTCGGTGGGTTCAAACAGTTCCCGGACATACTCCGAAGCGGTGAGAGATCGCGGCGTGAATGCTGTGTCGATACTCATGGGTGATCCAGCTTGGCCAGGAACACTGCGCCGTAGTCGAAAAGGTCCGTATCCGGGTCGTATCCGTTGACAAAGAGAACTTCAGAAATGTATCGGCGCCCCGGCCGGCGCTCGACATGGATAACGACGTTGAGGGAATCGGCGATGTTTGTCTTAATGGCTTTGAAAGGTAGCTCCACGCCGCTCTGTAAAACACAACTGGTGAAGCGCGCGAGGCCCTGTTGTGCGGAACTTGCATGGATGGTGGATAGCGTTCCCGAATGCCCCGTGTTTAGGAGTTGCAGGAGATCGGACGCCTCGCTTCCGCGAACCTCCCCGAGCTAAGAACTGAATATATTTGCAGCTGGTGCGAAATCCGCGAAGGCCATCTCCTTGCGGTTCCTTATCCCAACTCGCGTTGCAAGATTCGCCGATTTCCCTATCCGCAAGAGGCGGATATCATCGGACGTGTCACCGGCGTGGCCATGCGCCTCGCTGAGACGCACACCTGAACTTCGCAAAAAGCCGCACCCGCTGTCAGCGGGCCGTACGACTATAGTTCCTCCAATGGGAGAGCTTCCGTGCCCAAACGCAGGGTCACGAACTACAGGAAAGATCGCCGTCGCAAGCATCATCATTGGCTGGTGACGGTCACGTACGCCGACAACGAGACCTTTGGTCGCGTCTACATCGATCGCGAAAGGGCGGAGAAGTTCGCCGCGCGGCAGAAGAAGTCGCCTGTGGTGTTGAAGACTCGGATACGACAGTTGAGTTGAGAACGCGGGCGTACCTCTCGTACGGCCCGAGCCAGAAATGGGTCAGTCCTTTTGCCTCCGCTTTTTGTTCTCTGTGAATCAATTTTCTTCGGGAAGCAGGAGGGTGGTTGCGGAGCGGTCGGCTTCGGTGATGACCCACAGTTTGTCGCCCGCCAAAGTTCGGTAACAGCTGAGCAGACGGAAGCCCTGCTGCAAGCTGAGTCGATTTTCGGCGCTATCTTCCACGCGGAGTTCGCCCCAATCGCCGGTCACGTGACGCGCGAGGAATTCCACCGCGTTCTGTCCGGTCTTTTCGAGCGCGGCCAGCGCGCCTGCCGTGGCGACGAGGCGCCCTAGGTCAAACAGTGGTTTGTTGGTGATTTTTTGCATGACTCTTTTCTCCTTTGTGCGGATTTGGCTGTTGTTTCATAGAGGCGCGGCCAGAAGCCGCGCATAAGAAGCAAATGCCCTCCTGGCGGTCCGAGGCGCCTAACCGTCCGCGCTGTCAAGGGCGCCGGGTTTGCGTTTATCGGAGCGAAGCGGAGACCCTTGACAGAACAAGCGGGCGGCTAGGCGCAGTCTTTCCGCAGGAAGGGCAGCAGAAAAGATCGTTTTATGTCGAGTTCGTGGAAAGAGCAGAACTGGCGGAATTCTTGAGAGCACTACTGGGTTTGTGCCGTCACTGGTATTGCATAATTCGGCTGACGTTGAAGCCCTGGGTTCTGGTAAAGAAAAAAGATCCGGCTGTCGTCCGTGTTAGAGCGAAGGCGGGTGGGTGATCGCCAAGGCTGGCCTGAGTAGTTCAATCAGTTGGAGGCGAAACGAAAGAACCGCAAGCGCGGTTGGCCTCCCAGGTCAAAGAGATCGCGCTAACGGATCAGTTCCTGCTCCGCTTGCGTCTGCTCTTCATGCCAGCTCCGCCATTGCGCAGACTCACGACTGAGGAGAGAGGCGTCAACGATTCGAGGCCGCAGTCTCGTCACTTCAGGCTCCGAGGATTCCGAGAAAAGAAAGCGATGCGCATGCTCGGCAATGAAGCGGCGGATCATCAGTGCCACGGCCCGGGGAACATCCGAGCCGCGCCGTGGGGGCGCTCTCCAACTTTGGTGTACAACAAATGGCGGGGATCGAGAGGTAGAAATATTTCCGTACCTGGACTGCCCCACCCTCCTTTGAAGTCGTATTTTCCGCGTTGGTAATAGTTGAGCCGGATTACGGGATCGTCTGTGGTGAACCAGGTCATGTCGTCAGGGGGATGAGGATGGTCCATCTATGCGTATGCAGAACATCGATCGTCGACGTGAGCACACGCTGCATCGTGAAAAACCACAGCTCGCGTCCAACTATTGTTTCCACCGCAAGTTTTCCAGAGTCTTGGTCCGGTTCGATTTGCCTCGTTACGACCGGGCTGCCTGATCCGGACTATCATTTGACCTATCCTTAATATATGCGTCGCATGCGTACGTTCCCGCCCAAGACAGCCTTCGCGCTCGTCAACGCAATTCTTGGTCGAGTTCAGACTCTTCCCGCTGTGGCGCAGCGAGAAGCGCGCTATTTTCGGCGGGGATAGAATTTTGGCGAGACACGGGAGGAACAAACAGGTCACTCCGCACCTCAAGTTATTTCTCGTCTCGTTTTTCTCCGCACCTCCGAGAATCGCAAAAAAGCCATCGCGTCAGAACGCTCGATGCCCGATAAAGGCTGATAACCTTTCTCATACTGTTTCCAATTGGCAGGAGAGTGAATTCTTTTAAGATTCATGTTGAACATCTGAACTTTTTGGTCTAATATCAGTCCTCACAGTACGTGATTTCAGCGACGAACGAAAGGCGACGGCGTCCATCCAGGCGGCGCGATGAGTGATCTAATCCCGAGACTTTCGTTGGCACAAATGCCTGAAAAGCTCGCTGCGATGTTAGCGCCACGAGTGCAACGGCTCGGTTATTTGGGCGAGTTTTTTCAATGCGCCGCCAATCAGCCGGACGCGTTGATGTGCTTTCAGAACTTCACCGAAGTTCTCAAGCAAGCCCTACCGGATCGACTCACCGAAGTTGTCGCGCTAACGTCCGCGCAGCTAATGGGAAACGCTTACGAACGCGTTCAGCACGAGCGTCTCTCACTCAAGCTCGGTTTGGGCCAGTCCTGGATCACGGAAGTTCTCTCCCTTGGAGAGTCCGGCAACGGAGAGTTGCTAGAGCCAGAGCTCGCTGTTCAGCGACTTGTTGCTGCCGTTATCCAACGACGGGGCCACAGTACGAGGGCCGAACTCGAGCGGGTCATCATGTTAATCGGCCACCAGAAAGCAGTAGCCGTTCTCATGTTGATCGGCCGGTATATGACGCATGCCGTCATTGTTAACAGCCTCGAGTTGGAACCGCCCGTCCCTCCTTCATTGAGATCGACGACATGAAAGCGCCCGTGACGCTGTGGCTGTCCGAGTTGGATGTACTGGAACTCATGGAAATGGGGAATGCTATTTCCGCCTTGAAACAGGGCTTGCTGCTCGAGGCCCATGGACAAGCGCTGAATATGACCAAGACTCATATTTCCTGGGGGCAAGGCTCCACTCTTCACGCCATCGGGGCAGTTTTCCCCAACACGGGATTTGCGGGAACCAAGACTTGGGCTCACACATCCGAAGGGGCAAAACCCCTTCTAATACTTTTCGACAGTAATACCGGGTCATTGCGGGCGGTGATTGAGGCGTTCGCACTGGGACAGTTGCGTACGGGCGCAATTTCTGGTATTGCAACAGAATTACTCGCAAGCGAGGAGGCAGACGAATTCGCAATCATCGGCACGGGTAAGCAAGCGATGACGCAGGTTTGCGCTGTTCTGGCCGTCCGGCACATACGCCGCATCCGTGTTTTTGGTCGCGATCAAGAAAGGCGCGCTCAATTTACGGCACAAGTGCAAAAGGAGTTTGGCGTCGAGGCTGTGTCGGAGAGCACGATCAAAGCTGCCGTGAAAGACGCAGCCATCATCACCCTTGTGACCCGTGCAAAAGAGCCGATTCTGGACGCGTCCATGATAGCGCCTGGCACGCACATCAATGCGGTGGGGGCGATTGTGCCTGGCCGTTTCGAGTTGGCAAGTAACGTACTCGAACGGGCGGACCTGGTGGCGGTAGACTGCATCTCTCAGGCTCGCAAATTCTCCAGCGAATTGATCGAATTCTGCCGCGAAGAGGAAGTCCGATGGGCTGCGTTGCGATCGCTAGCGGACATCATGGAATCCGGGAATCTGCGAACCCCCAATTCAGACGTAACGATTTTCAAATCGCTGGGAATGGGTATTTCCGATCTTTCACTGGCCATTGAGATTTACGAGAAAGCGGTAAAGATCGGTACGGGACGAGACCTAGGATCTCGCATAGACTTTTGGGCTGCCAAGTAGCCCATTCGGAATGAAAGGTGATGTCATGAATGAGAATACGGCGTTTGGATTTGTCGATTGTCTGGATGTGCCGCGGCAAGGGTCAAACGATTTGACGCCTATCGTAATCAAGAAGAAAGCTATCGATCTCGAGATCGAGCGCCTCGCGACTCTTCCAGCGCCGGTCAACGGTCGTCGCATGTCACTTGTTTCGAATCCCTCCTCCGGGATAGGGAACGGCCTGACCCAAGGCATTGCGGTGGCCATTTGCGTTCTGAAGCCTGGAGAACAAACGAAGCCGCTGCGACACAATTCCTCTCTCGTAAACTTCTGCATTCAAGGCCGGGGTAGCACTATCATCAATGGTCATCGGTTCAATTACGGTCCATATGACGTCTGGACGATTCCCCCTTGGTCTACGTATCAGCACTTCAACGACACTGGCGACCTTCAAGTTCGGCTGACGTATAGCAATTCACCGCTTCTCGAGAAGCTTGGAGTGCATATTGTGGATGAAACTCCGGAAATGGAAGCAGCTCTCGAGTCACACGCGGGCACAGAACCACAGAACAACGCGAGGATTAGTCCCTACGGAACGTTTCGATTAACCGAGGCCGGGGCTTTTCTGATGCCCTACGAACAGCTTATCAATCCTCCTCCGATTGACCTGAAACCGCTGCACTGGCCCTGGGAGAGCGTGAAGGCGGAGCTCGACAAACTCCGAGCTTTAGGTCAGCAATATATAGGGCGCCGCCTATACCTTCTGTACGACCCAGCCACCGGCCGAACTAACGGAACCACCAGCAGTTTTTTTGCGACCTTCACGGTTCGACCCGGGAATATCGTCGATCGTCCTCACCGACACGTCTCAGCCGCCGTCAACTACTATTTCGCTGGGAGCGGTTACAGCATCGTGGACGGCCAGAGGCACGAGTGGGAAGCCGGGGACTTAATGTTAAGCGCTCCGGGTTGGGCCGTACACAACCACGCGTCAAACGCTCAGGACGTGTACGAGCTGACAGTTCAAGACCAGCCGTTGCACATAGCGCTGGGCTCGTTGCTGTGGCAAGAAAATTTGCGTGAAAAGCCCAAGCTTCTCGGTATCCAAAACGGCTTCGCAACCAATCGCGTAAGTGCGGTCTAATCCGGGGTCAACGAATGCTAAAGTTGGATAAAGCATTTCTCCGAGGCTCTTATCCCCCTGTCGTCACGCCATTTCGGGATGGCAAAATCGATTTTGAAACGTTCGCCTCTCTAATAGATCGCCAGGTGAAAGGTGGCTCGCATGGAATCGTGATCGGCGGAACGACTGGTGAACCGAGTAGCTTGACTGTGGATGAAAGATGCGAATTGGTGAAGGTTGCAGTTCAAACGGTCGCTCGGCGAATCCCTGTCGTAGCGGGAACCGGTTCGCAATCGTTGGCAGAAACAATTGAGATCACGACGAAAGCCGAGAAGCTCGGGGCCGACGCTGTTCTGGTGGTCACACCCTATTACATTAAACCACCCCAGCGAGGCCTGGTTCAGTATTTCCTGGCTGTGGCTGAGCGGATCGAAATTCCCCTTCTGATCTATCACATTCCAGGCCGAACTTCTGTAACTGTAAAAGCGTCGACGGTCGTGGAGATAGCAGAACGCACTCCAAAACTCGTCGGAATAAAACACGCCTCTACTGACTTGGGATTTGTAACCGAAGTCCTGGGAAGGCTGGGACAAGAATTCCGCATATTCTGCGGGCTCGAGGCACTGAGCCTGCCCATGATGGCAATTGGCGCCGCAGGCACCATGAATGCTGTCGGCAATCTGGATCCCGCGCGCGTCGCGAAGTTGTGCGAAGCGCTGAAGGGAAATCAATTACAGATCGCCCGCCAGCTTCACTATAGTCTTTCTGCCCTAAACGAAGCGATCTTCCTAGACACCAATCCAGTTCCCCTCAAGTATATGATGTGGCGAATCGGACTGTTGCCTTCTGCTGAATTGCGCTTACCTCTGGTTCCTGTCGGTGCGGAATGCCGTGAGCAACTCGACGCAGTATTATTTGAAGCGGACCTACTTAAGAACAAAAGTGGGAGCATGCAGCAACCCACGGGGAGTTGATGCATCTCGAGATCGTTCCGTGAGGCTCGGAAAGCATCGAGGACGGCTATCTGCATACGATTGGACAAACGGTTTTCGCGCTGCTGCCCTTTGGGATGCTCGTCGCGGGCTTTCTCCTGTTCCGCTTTAGCGCATTGATGACGGCTCTGTGGACCTGTGCCGTCGAATTTTTCGTGGTCCTTGCTTATTACCGCACATCACCTGTTCGAAGCATCGAGGCGGCGCTTTGGGGAAATCTGACGATGTGGAGCGTTTTCCTTCTTCTCTGGTCGGGTCAAATCTTCGGATATGCGTTTCGCGCCACCGGTCTTATTTCCGTTCTTCTCGATTCCTTTGGATCCATTTGGCCAGCGCAGGACAAGCAAGGCCGCGGATTGACAATGATTGCGCTCCTAAGCGGAGTCGTAGGAACCTTTAATCTTTACGCGGTTTACTCAGTAGCGATTCCTGGATTGGCAGAATTTGGCTTCGATGGGGTCCAATCAGCAGCCGGCTATCTGACCTTTGTTTCTTGGTGCATCCCGTTCGCCGCTTGGTTCATCGGAGCGGAGGTTGCGAGTGCGGCGACGGGCGTTCCGGTTTCGGCAATCGCGCACGCGTCCGGACTGCTCGCGATTCCGCTCGTCTTCGTTTCGATTTTCGGAACGTTTAGGATTCTGGGAATCCGGTTCTTTGGTAGGCAGGGCCAGATTCTCTTTTGGCTCTTCTCGCTGAGCAATGTCGCCGGCCTTGTCCTCTTCACACAGATTTGGCCCCAGTATCACAATTTAACCCTGATGTCGGGGGCGACGATCACCCTAGTGTTTCTGTTTTTGTACCGAAAGGTGGCTCGGCATAGAGAGGTTTCCGACAGTGTGGAAGGAGCGTCCGGTTCGCGTGGAAGTTCGAGCTCGGCCCAGGGCCATTCCTCGCGCTCGGCGTCAACCATCTTCAGGTCTTTCGCACCGCTACTACTGGCGATGGCGTACGCCCTGGTTATATTGATTCCTGCTGTGACAAGACTGCTGGCTCATTTTGAAATGTCGTTTGCTGCCTGGGGGTTTAGCCGAGTCAAAGTCAGCATCTTTGCGGCCCCGGCCTTTCCGATCTTCATCGCAGTAGCGTGCTGCTACCTCTTTCGTCTGAAAGACTCGAACCCCCTAAAGGACATCGCTTTCGGAACCCGGCATGCTGCTTCAAGCCTGATCACACTTCTGTTTGGCAGCGCGACCGTTTACCTTATGAGCTATACCGGCCAGATCGCATTCCTAGGCGAAACGCTCTCCAACCGAGGAAAGTTGGTTTACGAGATACTTGAATCCGGCCTGATCTTCCTCGGAGGAATGACGTTCGGTCAAGGAACACCCGCCGTTTTCCTTTTTTCTCGAATGCAATTGACTCCTGCGGCGCGCCTCGGTCTTCCGCTGGTTTTACTGCTCGGCCTGGTCAATCTGGTGGCCATGGGGCCCACAAACGGGATCAAACCGCCGCTCATTCGCTTTGCGGCATCGCTCGTGAATCTTACGGGGAGGGATCGTGAAGTCTTTCGTATTGGTCTGTTCTGGGGACTCGTGCAGATATTTGTCGTCACGATCTTCGTCTGTTTCCTAGCCCCTATCTGGAAGTAACGTAAGGAGGTAGGTCGTGACTGCACTGCGCAATTCAATGTATGCGGGTGAGTTTAGCAAGCCGCATGTGGACTTGCGGGATTGGATCGAGCGAGTCAGTAGCGTCGGCGAGCTGCTGCGGATCTCCGGTGTCGATTGGAATTTGGAGATGGGTGCGGTTGCCGAGATGATCTATCACGCGCGGCCCGAGAACCCGCCCGCCATTCTTTTCGAGAATATCCCAGGCTACTCGGCGGATTTC
>Ga0210405_10002120_pt1 | contig 21012 bp, 20 predicted proteins | sample IncBWH11MmetaG_FD_155492 | JGI IMG/M metagenome (GOLD analysis project Ga0210405, IMG submission 155492) | Forest soil microbial communities from Barre Woods Harvard Forest LTER site, Petersham, Massachusetts, United States - Inc-BW-H-11-M | ecosystem: Environmental > Terrestrial > Soil >... | reverse complement strand
TGGCGATCGTGCCTACGACAGCGACGCGCTCGACCATGAACTGCGCCGCGAGGGCATCGAAATGATCGCCCCGCATCGCTCCAATCGAGTGAAGTCGCTCACCCAGGACGGGCGCAAGCTCCGCCGATATGCCAGGCGCTGGCTGGTCGAACGCTTCTTCGCCTGGATTCAGTGGCGCCGGCGCCTGCTGGTCCGCTGGGAGTTCTATCCTCAAAACTTTCTCGGTTTCGTTCAACTCGCTTGCCTACTTATCCTCTTCAAGCAATTTTGAGATAGGTTCTAGAAAACAATGACTTACTAGTGTCCTTTCGATTCCGAAGTTCGCAAACGAGGTGGCGGCAAAATGATGCGAACTTCGGAATCGGGACACTAGCCGTGCCTTAAGTTGAAATACCCCGAATGTGCGACGCAGACGGGGTAACCAACAGGAGACCTCGAACGAGGATCCATCCGTCGCTTTCTGGAGGAATTCCCCGATGCATCGTATTTTCCTGGCTGCTGGCTTCGTGATGGCCGGCCTGTTGTCCTTCGGCCACGCGGTCCTTGCGCAAGATGCCAGTCAGCCCGTCTATATCGTGACCTATGTCGAGGTCGTGCCGAGCTCGGTTGCCGATGCGCGGCAGTTGATTATCAACTACGCCAACGAGGCGCGAAAAGCCTCCGGCGCGGTTGCGGCCGAGGCGCTGCAGCGCATTTCCGACCCCAATCATTTCGCCCTGATCGAGCAATGGCAGTCGCAGGCCGCCAAGCAGGCGTTTGCCGCGACGCCTTCGGTCACGACCTTCCGTGCTGCGCTCAACCCCCTGCAGAGCGCGGCCTATGACGAGCGCATTCATGCAGCTCTTTCGGTCGGCTCGGCGAAGCCGATTTCGGGTGATGCCATCGTGATCCTGACCCACGTCGATGTCGTGCCGACGCAGGTTGAGCCGGGCACCGCCAAGGTGAAAGGCTTTACGGAGGAGGGCAGGAACGCGCCGGGTAACCTCCGCTTCGACGACGTGGTCCAGGCCAACCGGAAGAATCATTTCACGCTGATCGAAAGCTGGGAAAAGCCCGCCGACAAGAACGCCTGGATCTCGACCAAGACCGCGCGGGCCTTCCGCGAGGAATTGCAGCCGATGAGCGGTGCGCTTTACGACGAGCGTGTCTACAAGCCGGTACGCTGATCGCAGTGTCCAGGCCGGCACGAAAAACAACGGCGGGAAAGCAATTTCCCGTCGTTGCTTTGCGGGAGTGATGGTAGCATCTGCTGGAAGCATCGATCGCGCGTGCAATGACAATGGAACGTGCCACCGCCGAGGTCGCGATCGAGCCTGCGCCAGAGCGACTCGCGCCGTCGGTTCGCCGGGGCATCTTTCTCTATCTCGGCATCCTGATCGTCCTTTTGGCCTTCGGCGGCCCGTCCGGCGGCCTGATCGATATTCCGATCAGTTTCTTCCTCAAGAACCGATTGCATCTGGAGGCGCATCAGGTCGCCCATTTCCGCCTCATCGCGGCGATCCCGCTTTATCTGTCGTTTGCGTTCGGATTCATCCGCGACATGTGGAATCCGCTTGGCCTGCGTGACCGCGGGTTCATGCTGGTGTTTGGCGGTCTTTGCGCGTTGCTCTATCTCGGCTTTGCGTTTCTGCCGATGACTTACGCCTCGCTGCTCGTTGCGGTGATCGTGCTGACGACCTCGTTCCTGTTCGTAGCCAGTGCCCAGAACGGGCTGGCCTCGACCATCGGCCAGCAGCATGCGATGACCGGCCAGATCAGCGCCGCTTGGAACGTGTTTACGTCGATTCCGCTGGTTGCGGCCTTGTTGGCCGGCGGCTGGCTTTCGGGTTTGCTCGAGGACAGGAACGCCGATTCCGCGACACGCGTCCTGTTCGTCGCCGGCGCCGTGATCATGGCGGCGGTGAGCCTGTTCGCGCTGTGGAAGCCGAAAGACGTGTTCGAAAATGTTCACGCCGAACATGGAAGCGACGTGCATCCGCTTGCCGACATCAAGCGGCTGTTCGGCGAGTGGCGGATCTATCCGGCGATGGCGATCTGGCTGTTGTGGAATTTCGCGCCCGGGTCGACCACGCCGCTGCAGTATCATCTGCAGAACAATCTCCACGCCACCGACGCCCAATGGGGGCAGTGGAACGCGATTTTTGCCGCATCCTTCATCCCGACCTTCATCGTTTACGGCTTTTTGTGTCGTCGCTTTCCGTTAAGGACGCTTCTGCTGTGGGGGACGGTCATTGCCGTGCCCCAGATGGTCCCTCTGCTCTTCATTGATTCGGTGACGGGCGCCTTGGTCGCCGCTGTGCCGATGGGCTTGATGGGCGGCCTTGCCACCGGCGCTTACATGGATCTGATCATTCGTTCTTGTCCCAGAGGCTTGCAGGGGACCACACTGATGATGTCGAGCAGCCTTTATTTCGTCATCTCGCGATTTGGCGACCTTCTCGGAACCACGCTCTATGATCGCTATGGCGGGTTTACTGTCTGCGTCATCGCGATCACTTTTGTCTACGCACTCATTCTGCCGACGCTGTGGCTCGTACCCAAAGAGCTGATCGCGACCACCGACGGTGAGGTGGTCGAAGTGAGCCGAGGCATAGAAGCGCTCAACCGGTCTTGAGCCGTGGCAGCAGGGTGAGCGCGTTGTCACGGCCGATCGCCTTGAGATCGGCGTCCGTCAGGCCGATCTGCGGCATGGTGTCGGCGGTCTCGCCAAGGGCACGGTAAGGGAAATCGCTGCCGAAGAGGATCTGGCTCGTCGGAATAAGGCCGGTGAGGGCGGCGATCGCCGGCCGATAGCCAGAGACCGCGACGTCGTAATAGAGCCGCTTGAGCTCGTAGTCGACGCCGTGGGGGAGTTTTTCGCCGAGATCCTTTGGACCGTACTGGGTCAGGCGGGCCGCAACGATCGGCACGGTGCCGCCGGCGTGGCAGAAAATGAAGCGGATGTCCTTCAGCCGCGTCAGCGTGCCCGAGAACAACAGGCTGATGATGGTGCGCGTGGTGTCCTGCGGGACTTCGGCCATCAGCGTCGCGATACCCGGCATCAGGGTGCGACAGCAATTAGGGGTCGTCGGATGCACGAAGACCACGGCCTTGCGCCGGTTCAGTTCTTCGAGCACGCTCCTGTAGGCGGGATCGCCGAGCCACTTGTCGCCATAGCTCGTGAGCAGGCCGATGCCGTCGGCCTTCAGCACGTCGAGCCCATATTCGATTTCGCGCAAGCTTCCTTCGGTGTCCGGCAGCGGAATCGCCGCAAACAGGCCGAAGCGGCCGGGATGGTCGCGCACGAGTTCGGCGCCATATTCGTTGACCCGGCGTGCCGTCGTGCGCGCTTCCTCCGCATTGCCGAACCAGACGCCGGGCGTCGAAAGCGACAGCACCGCGGTTTCGACACCGTGCTCATCCATCGCAGCGAGCGATTGTTGCGGCGTCCATTCCAGCCACGCCCGGCTGATCTCGCCGCCGCGCGAACCCGCAATCCGCTCGCGATTTTCCGCAAGATAAAAAGGCGGGACGATGTGGCTGTGAACGTCAATCAGCCGGCGGCTTCCTGCGCGCGCCGTTCGTGCCGCCCCGATCGACGTGGCCGCGGACAAACCTGCGGCCGCAAGGTTCGCGAGGAACTTCCGCCGGGGCATGCCGCGCGGCGAAACCGACGGCGCCTTGCAACAAAAGCAGCCGCGAAGGGGTTGAGCTCTATTCCACTGATCTTGCATGGCATTCTCTTCAGGCGGGGATCGAGCAGGCAGGACGGGCCGATGGCAGCCTAGTGTCCCGATTCCGAAGTTCATGTCATTGTGCGGCGTACTCGTTTAACGAACTTCGGAATCGAAGGGACACTAGCAAATTCATGATTCTAGTGTGGCTTTTGGTTCAGAAGTCCCTATGACGAACTCGCGAGCTGCAACGATACGGACTTCTGAACCGCCACACTAGGATACGCACCGCCTTTGCGGATGTCGATTGGCGGCCGTTTGGGAAAGAGCGCGGTCGTCGCCCTGTCGCAATCGCTGGCAATAGTTTGTAAAGGAGTTTTCGGTTGTCGGTGGCGGCCAGGATTGTTGCGGACATTCGGCCGACACCTCACTTCTGGCAAGGGACGGCACATCCGTGAGCGAACAATCGATGCTGGCGACCTTCGATGCGCGGCAGGCGCCGCAAGGCAAATTGCCCGTTCTGGCCCTGTCGGCGCTCGGAATCGTGTTCGGGGATATCGGCACCAGCCCGCTTTACACATTCAAGACCGTGCTCGGGGCGGCCGAACACCCCTCCGACACCGCCACGATCCTTGGCGCACTCTCTCTCGTGCTCTGGACGCTCTTCATCATCACCACCGTCAAATATGTTTCGTTCGCCATGCGCGTCGACAACGACGGCGAGGGCGGCATCCTTGCGCTGATGGCGCTCTTGGGCGTGAAGAAGCATCACCGGCCGACCATCGTGGCGGTCGGCCTGTTCGGCGCGGCGTTGATCTACGGCGACGGCGCGATCACGCCCGCGATCTCGGTGCTTTCGGCGCTGGAAGGCCTCGAGATGGTGACGCCCGCCTTGCAGCCCTACGTCGTGCCCGCCGCGGTTGTGATCCTGGTTGCGCTGTTCGCAATCCAGTCGAGAGGGACGGCTGCCATCGGACATTTCTTCGGCCCGGTGATGCTGACATGGTTTGCCGCCATGGTGGTGATGGGAGTCTGGGGCATCGCGCGTCATCCTGCGGTGTTCGTCGCGGTCAATCCCGCCTACGGCATCTCGTACCTGTTCTCGCACGGAATGACCGGCTTCCTGGTGCTGGGTGCGGTGTTTCTCTGCGTAACTGGTGCGGAAGCGCTTTACGCCGACATGGGTCATTTCGGCAGCCGGCCGATCAAGCTGGCCTGGTTCGCGGTCGTGTTTCCGAGCCTGATCGTCAATTATGCGGGACAGGCGGCACTGGTGCTCGAAGGCGCACCGACCGACGGCAATATCTTCTACCGGCTCTGCCCCCAGCCGCTCCTGATTCCGCTGGTCGTGCTCGCAACGATTGCCACCATCATTGCCAGCCAGTCGATCATCACCGGCGCTTTTTCGATGACGAGGCAGGCGATCCAGCTCGGCTGGCTGCCGCGGCTTCTGATCAAGCAGACTTCTTCGGAAGGCTATGGCCAGATTTATGTCGGCGTCGTCAACTGGGTGCTGATGATCGTGACGGTCGGCCTGACTGTCGGGTTCGGCAGGTCGGACAATCTCGCGGCCGCCTACGGCATCGCGGTTTCACTGACCATGCTGATGACCTCGGCGCTGCTTTTCATTGCAATGCGCGAGATATGGCAATGGAACGTATTGGCCGCAGGCCTCGTCGCGGGCTGCTTTCTGCTTGTTGACGGCGCCTTCTTCCTTGCCAACCTCACCAAGGTCGCCGAGGGCGGATATGTGCCGTTGATCCTTGCCGTCTCCGTTTACGGTGTGATGTGGATCTGGCACCGCGGTGCTGCCGCGGTTACGATGCGGCTGCGCGACTCGCTGATCCCGGTGCCGGATTTTTTGAAAAAGATTTCGGCTGCGAATGTGCCGCGGGTTCCCGGTACGGCCGTATTTCTCACCCGCGCCGAGCGCGACACGCCGCCGGTGCTGGTCTGGCACATCAAACATAACCGCGCGCTTCACCAGCATGTGTTGGTGCTGCGCGTGGAAATCCAGTCGGTGCCGTGGGTGTCAGGGCGGGACCGCATGACGGTCACGGAAATCGCACCGAATTTCTGGCGCGCCGATGCGCGTTACGGATTCATGGAGCGTCCTCATATTCCGGAACTGCTCGCGGCCGGCAAATTGCTCGGCTGCACCGTCGACCTCGACGACGTCACTTACTATGTGGGACACGAGACGGTGATCTCCCGCGAGGAGGGCGACGGCCTGCCGGCCTGGCAGGAGAGATTCTTCGCAGTCATGGAGCGCAATGCCACCCATGTCAGCGACTTCTTCAGCCTTCCCAACGATCAGGTGGTCGAGATCGGGCGCCAGGTTGCGATTTGAGCGTGGCGCGCGGTTCGCTCGCGCGCAAAGAGCAGCGGTCTCGGCTTACGGCTTCGTTACCCTGGCGACGCATGCGCCTCCGCCGCACTTCAGATTCGAAGAGGTAGTAACTACGGTCGTGGCCTTGTTCGGTGCATTGACCGGCGGGCTTTGCTTTGCGGCGGCGGCGGTCAGCCCCGCCGTCGCGTTGCCGATTGAACCTCCTTTCCCCGCTCCGACGGCCGAAGCCGGTTTCGTCATGCTGCCAACCACAGCCGGTTTGGTGACTGCGGGAGCCGAAATGGCCGTGCCGCCGATGACGGGGGCCGGCTTTGAGGCGCCGCCGATCGCGTTTTGCTTCGTCTTGGCCGGCCCGCCGATCCCGTTTTGGGCCAGAGAGGGACGCGCGACGGTCAGCGAAAGCGTGCCAATCGATATGACGAGCACCATCATCCTGATCATGGCTTTGTTCTTCATGGCTGCGATCTTGCCTGTCGTCGAACGGATATCAGCGCTTGGTCCGCGATCGTTATCCGCGCCGGGAGTCCGGATCAGTTTATCGCAGGCCATGCAAACGTGAATGCCCGGCGGGTGCAAGCGTTCAGCGCCTGTAAGGTTGCCGTAAGGAAGCCGTTTCCCAAGCGTCGCCTTAGACTGCAACATTCGGCGTGGCGGTGCTGATCGCGCGGGCGAGTTGACACGTCGGGCAAGTTGACACGTCGGGCAAATCACTGCCACCTTGGTACCATCGAATAAACCAAAACGCCCGCATCCGATGCCGGAAGCGGGCTTTTTCGTGGAGTTCCAACGCTTCGTCGTCCTTTCTGCCGCCGCATTTTCGCAGTCCCATGGGCGCATGATTTGCGGGGGACTTGCCATGAGGATGTTTCTGGTTGCTGCACTGATCGCGGGCTCGCTGCTCGCCTCGCTCGAAGCGAGAGCGCAGGAGCGCGCGGGCGATGCGGCTCTCGGTGCGGTGTCGGGCGCGGTCGTGCTTGGCCCTGTCGGCGCGGTGGCAGGTGCGATCGTCGGCTTCACCGCCGGACCTTCGATCGCACGCTCCTGGGGCATGTATCGGTCATCGCCAGCACCGCGTGCCCAGCGGACATCGCAATCGAACGCCGCGCCCGAGCCACAAGCCGCCGGCCCTGCGGCTGCGCCGCTGCCGACACCAAGGCCCGCTCATCCGTCCGTCAGTCCTACTGCGCCGGCCAACCCGCCCGGCCAACCGCAGGCCAGCATTGCGCCGCAGATGAGCGGCAAGATACCACCGGTGCAGAGTCTGGAATGATCTGAGTGCTGCGAAGCGGCCTCCAGCTTTTTTGATCTTGCCCCGTCGGGCAAATCACTGGCATATCTTTAGAGTTCGCGAGAACTGATCACTGAGCCCGCGGCTGCAAAAGCGGCCTGCGGGCTTTTTCATATTGATGCGAGGTTCGTTCACGGCGTCGCGACATCAGCACGCGGCGTTGCGCGTTCGAGCGACTACCGATCTTGCGCCAGCACATCGGCCCGACAGCCAAAGCGTTTTGAGCGAAGCGGGTTCGAGTTCGCGTAAAGAGACGCGTCAAAACAAAAGATCTGGAGTCTCGGTCCTGATTCAATAAACCGATCGGGCTTCAGGGCGACCACAACCAGCAATTGACAACGTTCTTGTTATGTTCTAGGGGTTGTCAGGCGGCATAACCCCGACGAAACGAGTGTCATGTTGCGAAGAACGCCAACTCCGGTTGCCGCCGATAATCGGAGCGTAGTCGATGCGCTCTTGAAGCGTGAGAGAGCTTTCGGGCACGTCAAAGCCAGTGCACCGATGCGCGTGGCAGCGATTCTGGCGCTTCTTCTTCTATGCCTGATGAACACCTCCAGCGCACGCGCGGATTCGGCCTCATGCCTTGCCAGGGCTGCGTCATTCGTTACCGAATTGGACGAATTGCTGGAGAAAGAACAATACTCAATTAGGCCTCATAAGGATCTCATGAAGGAATATTTTCCGCTTCGCGATTGCGAGGCAGAAGCCTGTTGGATGTGGTTAGAAGTTCGCGATTCATCAGGTCGATATCCTACTTTCCTCGCAGGAACGAATATTTCATCAGGTTCGAAAGGGACAACCTGCGAGCCTCATTCGGCTATTTCGTTGCGGAGAGAAAGTCGGAGTTAGCCGGCGCCGGGTGGATAAACAAGCCGTGAGCGATGGAAGATACCCGAAAATCCTTGGCGCGATCAGCGTGCTCCTTCTTGCATGTGCCCAGCTACCAGGCGCACGCGCAGATTCGGCCTCATGCCTGGCGAAGGTCGCTTTGTTCGTCAGGGAGCTGGATGAGCTGCTGGAGAAAGAAAAATACCACAGCCGGCCGTATTCCGATCTGGCTGAACGGTCTTTTCCGTTTCGCGACTGTGAGGCAGAGGCCTTGCTGGATGTCGTGAGACAATCGCGTTTCATTCGGTCGATACAGCATAGTCCTCGTCCCGAGGAATATCACATCCTGTTCGAACGGGATGGCCTGGGAGCCTGGTTCTCTTATTTCGTCTCGGAGCGAAAGTCCCGGGCGGCAGGCGCTGGATTCACCCGTAAGCCGTGAGCAGAAATGACATGTCTGAGAAAATCTACCTGACCCCCCCCGTCGAGTTTCGTTGTTCCCTCAAACCACACACACCAAATGGTCGGCTTCCCGGTCAAGTAGGCTTGCCCAACTTGAGTCACTGTCATTTTGGGCCCTCCCGATTTCACTTGCACAACGTCACCCGGCTTAAAGGTATCAGAGATGAAAACCCCTCAACTTTCGGAGCAGGAAATGCGATATTGGAGTGCGTTCGGCTAGCGCCCCGTATGGGAACAGCCGATGACACTTTGGCGGCAGCCATGAAGCTCTGGGATTTTATCCGCAGCAATTCACAGGTTGATGCACCCCATAGCACTCAACCTAAGTGACTGGTTTGTAAAGTACATAATCGCCCATCGCGAGCTCTGTCAAAGGCCAGTACGGTCTGCGACTGCAGAAGCGTCAAGCGCACGATACTAAGGAGATCGCATCGATGTTCTTGCCTTTAGCGAAGCTGGTCCGATGTCTGCTCGCGATTTCTATCGCGTCAGGTTCTGCAACTGCGGCGTCGATTGCGCGTGCGTCGATGACGTGCATACCGTTCGATGAATTTCCTGCCGTTTCGGATCCATCGATCCGGGATCAATTGGAAACCCATGTAAGGGGGCTCCCCGGCCTCAAGAACCCCAGGATCAGAAGTCTTGACCGCCGCTCTTCATCGTCACCGCCGAGGGTAGGTTTTGCAAAGACATCCCCCGTTGCGAACATCGTCTCCTGGACCTGCGGAATGGCGTGGTCAGGGACGTCTTTGCCTTTCGAGGAACGGGCATAACCTGGGTTTTAGGGTCTCCGCAGGGCCTGTGGATGGAAGATTTGCAGGACGAGTATTCGTTTTGGGCATTTGTGACGACCGAACACACTTTCATCAGTGTGGACCTGCCTCGTTCTGGCGATATGGTTGTGATTGACTCGCCGGGGCCCGAGACACTGAAGACACTTCAAGTATGCGCGCACTGGAAATGAATAGATAAGAGGAAAAAAATGGCCGAGACACGTCAGATTGGAAGATTGACGATTCACTTTCTGGGAGACGACGCGGCGCGGCTTGGAAAGTCGTTCGACGACTCGTTCTCCGGATCGCCGTCTTTTAGAGATGCGATGGCCGAAACGGCGCGCACGCAGAGACATATTTACGTCGGCAGCTCGCTGGACGACATACGAGATCAGCCAGGCTTTGAGGGCGTTGGATTTAACCCGGACTCGGAACAGAAGCAGAGCGCGTTTGGAAAACCAGCTGGAGGCGACAGCTATTTTGTTGTAGTTACCAATAAGAAACACCATCTCACTCAAAGCAACGGACAAACGTTTCCTGGATCGAGGGACCTGTCGCTCGTTCACGAGTTCCTGCATCCCTCACAAATTATGCGCACTCTCGCCGAGACCGGGAATCTTAGTGCACGTGATAGCGAGACTCGTACCCAAATGCGTGAGCAAAAGATTGCCGAGGAGCTTGGTCGAATACCGGGGCAAGATTTTCCCGATGTACGCGCCGAATTTCTTCGGCCTTTAGAAACGTGTCGGCTTCTTCGCCAAACAATTCGAGCCATGGCCTTGTTCCGCCGATCTCGGCGCCACCGGATTCGCAAGGACCGCTTTCCCTCAATGACGCCTATCTTGAATATTTGAGGCGATTGGGCCTCGGCCAGTCCTGAGCGCCATCGTTTGATTCAACACGCCGGAAACCGGGGCCCGCCGGATTTTCTCCTGTCCTATCCAATCGACCGGTGGTAGCGGCGCGCTTGCCTCGACGGGCAAATCACTGGCATATCTCCAACATCGCAAGAACTGATGATTAAGCCCGCGGTCCGAACCTGGCCCGCGGGTTTTTCATTTTCCGAAATTCGGACGGTGGCCGCAGGGCGCACCAATCTCTTCGACGCGCGTGCCGCAAGGCGCCTTTCAAGCGCGCTGCCGTCCGAACCCAGCTTGATCACGTGAGGCTTCATGGTTCGAGACGCGGCGCAAGTCGCGCGGCTTCTCACCCATGAGGCTGTAAGCGTTTGACGAGCTCGTCCCGAGGGGGTGCGCAAAGCGCCGTCTCGAGGGTGGGCGGCTCTTACCTTTCGCTGGCGCGCGCGAACGCGCCGGCACGCGGCTCTCAAGGAGAGAACAGGGTTCGCGCCCGAAATGACCCGCGCACGTTTGCGAGGTCATGCCGCGTTTTTTAACCCAACTGTCAGCAGAGGTTACGCAACAAACGTAGTCGCGATTCCAGAGCAGGGGAGAGATTTGCATGAGCGCCGAGATCATCCAGTTCGTCCTGCGACCAAACCGCAGACGCCACCTTTCGCCGTCTTCTGCGAGAGCCCGATCAATCTTTGCCGAGGACGATCTCGCCATGGACCATGCCGACACCGCGACTTGCGAATATGTCTCGTCCTGCCACGAACGAGGCGGCCAAGACGGTAAGTGAGGCGCGGTTTGATTTTTTTTGGTCAGTCGAGCCGCGAACTCCGTTCCTTTTCCCTTCGCGGGAGAAGGTGACGCGGACGAAAGTCCGCGCCGGATGAGGCGTATTATCACCAAGCTGCCGAGGCAAACCCCTCACCCGGATCGCATCTAAAGATGCGATCCGACCTCTCCCGCAAGGGGAGAGGTAAGACCCTCCATGCCGCTCCGGCTCAGTCCAACTTCACCATGCATCAACTCGCCGCCACCGCGCGGCGCAGGAAGAACCGGCCGTCGATCGCGGCAAGTCCGGCGCCGATGCAGATAAGCCCGGCGAAATGCCTGACCTCGAGGTGCTCGCTCAGTCCGTAAGCCCCCATCAGTATAGCGCTCACGGGAATGAGGAAGGTCACGAGCAAGAGGTTGGTCGCGCCGGCAGTGGCGAGAATGCGGAAATAAAGCACATAGCCGAGTGCGGTCGAGAACACGGCGATGCCGACCGCGGCACCCCACACAGGCCACGGCGGTACAGCGAGCGTCCACGGCGTATCGACAAGCATGGCCAACGGGACCAGCAGGATCGCGGAGGCCGTCACCTGGCCGGTCGCGGTCATGATCGGCTCGATCCCCATTCGGTGAAAGCGGCGGCCGTAGACGCCGGCGAAGGCATAGGAAACGGCGGCCAGAAGCACCGCGAACTGCGCCAGCACATTGGCGCCCAGCCCTTGCAGCGAGTCGGCACTCGTAAGCACCACGACGCCCAGAAAGCCGATCGCGATACCGAGAAGCCGGTTGACGGTGATCTTCTCGTCGTGCGTCAAAAAATGCGCGACGATGACCGTCCATATCGGGGTGGTCGCGTTCAGGATCGCCGCGAGCCCGGAAGCGATGTGGCTCTGGCCCCAGACCACGAGGCAAAAGGGGATCGCGTTGTTGAGAAGGCCCATGCCGAAAAACGCGCGCCAGGCCGAAGGAGCATGGGGCATGCTCTTTCCGAGCACTGTCAGCAGGACATTGAGGATGATGGCGGCAAGACCAACGCGCAAGGATACGATCGTGAGCGGCGGCAACGCCTTGAGCTGCACGCCTGCGAAGAAAAACGAGCCGCCCCAGAACACCGACAACAACAGAAGCGCGAGCCACTCGCCCCGATTCATGCGGCGGTTCACTGTCAGCTCGGTCATTTCATTTCCACCCGTTTGAAGTGGGCCACGCGGCCAGATCGGCGTCGGCAAGTTTGCGGGCTCACGGCAAGCCGTGCCGGTCTTCTGATACGAAAAAATTCAACGCGCCACCCGATTTCCGAAAAGCGGGGCGCGCGTTGCGACAATGCGGAAACCAGAATGTCCAGGTCCATCACCGAAATCCGTTCTCTGGCGAGGAGCCATACGCGCACGGCGCTGAACGTGCTGGTCGGCGTGATGCGCAACACCAAGGCGCCGGCGCCGGCGCGGATCGCGGCCGCCAACGCCATTCTTGACCGTGGCTGGGGCAAGGCGACGCAAGCCATCGACAACGGCGATGGCAGCGCGCTCGAGCTCATCATCGCATCGAGCGTGTCATTGTCCATCCTGAAAATCCCGACCGCGAAAATATTTGAGCCGCTGCTGCAATGTGCACGCTACAAGGCTGTGTACGGCGGTCGCGGTTCGGGCAAATCGCATTTTTTCGGCGAGCTTTTGGTCGAGACCTGCCAGGCCGAGCGTGGCACGCTCGCGGTGTGCATTCGCGAGGCGCAAAGGACGCTGGCGCAATCCTCCAAGCGGCTGATCGAAAGCAAGATCGCGACGCTTGGTCTCGGTCACGGTTTCAAGGTTTTCAGCGACAAAATCGCAACCCCCGGCGACGGCATCATCATCTTCCGCGGCATGCAGGATCTTGCGATTTACAACAACAGCGACGGTGCGTTTTACCTGCAGGGATTCTACGGCAATCCCTACAATGTGCCGCTGGCCGGCGGCATGGATTATTGGGGAACGACGGTGCCCAATTCATCCTTTGCCTTCCCGATCGGGCAGGCGATCTCGCGAACGACCTACGCATCGCTGTTTGCGATCATGGGGACCACCTATGGCAGCGGCGACGGCTCGACCACGTTCAATCTGCCGGACAAAACGGGGCGTGTCTCGGCGATGAAGGAAGCGGCGGCAACGCGGCTGACGTCCTCCTTTTTCGGAGGCAATTCAACTCTGATGGGGGCGGTTGGCGGCGCTGAGAGTCACACACTGACGATCGCGGAAATTCCGTCGCATCAGCACAGCGTGTTTTTGAAGGATCCAGGACACTTTCATACGGTGACCAACGGCGTACCTAGCCTCATATTCAATTACCAAGGCTCAGGTAGTCAAGGCTCCCCCGCAACTCCTGTCAATACGGATACGAAGGCAACTGGAATCACCATCGGATCGGTAAACGGTGTTGCTAATGACAACCAGACCGCCGGGGCGGGAAGCGGTGGCGCTCATGCTGTTGTCCAGCCCACCATTGTATGCAACTACATATTGCGCATCATTTGAGGCAGGCGCCAAACAGGACTTCGACCGCGCTGGCCTCTTCACAATTGGGACGATCCTCCGGAGCGAAGATCGCGAAGGCCAAACAAATCAGAACAATGGCAGAAACAAAAACAGCTTGATGTCTTGTCAAGATTGCTACTCGCGGCTGTATCGCTTTTAAATGACATAGCAACCTAAAGGCGTAAATAGTCAAACAATCACCCACATACTTATGTTCGACAACATAACCCTGCTCGCCGCATAGAGGCGCATTTCGAGCGTCGGAATACTGCAAAGAGGTATAGACTCGCGTCTGGCCTCAGGTCCATTTCCGAGCACCCCAGTCGCTCCTAATCCCGCCTTCCGGCTCTTCTTCCTGGATCAAACAATGACAGACATCGCAGCCCTCAGGGCAGCGAATGCGCGGCGCTGGGCGAAAGCCAAGTTGACCCGCAATTTTTCCGTCGTGGCCAGACATCTCGTCTCGCCCGACGTCAGGTCGCGTTATCAGGCCGTCGCCGTGAAGACGGGCGTGCCCTGGCCCGTCATCGCCGTCATCCACGAGCGGGAATGCTCGCAGGATTGGACGGGGTCGCTCGCGCAAGGAGACCCGTGGGACCGGATTTCGGTTCACGTTCCCGCCGGGAGGGGGCCCTTCAAATCCTGGGAAGAGGCCGCGATCGATGCGCTGAACAACTGTGCGCCGTATGCCGGACGCACAGGGACTGGACCATCGGCCCCCTGCTGACGAAACTCGAGGAATATAACGGGCTCGGTTACGCCGCGCGCGGCGTGCCATCACCTTACGTGTGGTCCGGGACGGACCAGTATCGATCCGGCAAATACGTGCGTGACGGGATCTATGACCCGAATGCGGTCGACAGCCAACCCGGCTGCGCCGGCCTTCTGATGGCGATGACGGCGCTCGATCCGACGATCAGCTTCTCCGGACCCGCGCTGGCCCCTGATACTTCGAAAACGCCCATCGCAAAACCTTCTCTCACAAAACCGGCCCATGTCTCCATCGGAGCGTGGGTCGCCTCGATCTTCTCCGCCATCTTCAAATCGAAAGGAAAATAAATGTTTCACACGCTGTCGATCGGCGTCTTCATCCTTACTCTGCTCGCGGCTGGCTGGATTGCTTTCACCTTTGCCCACGCCTGGATCGTTGAGACCGGCTCATTCTGGCAGCGCACATTGAAGGCGGGGCGGAACTCGGCAACCATCGTCTGGGCCAAGCTGGTCATCATAGCGGGCGGCCTTGTCGCAGTGCTGGACAAGATCGCCGATCTTGCCGGGGATCCCACATTGACCGCGCAGATTCAGCAATACGCCACGCCGCAGATGGTTGGTTACGTCACGATCGCGATCATGCTCGTGAACGTCTGGGCACGCCTGCGAACCCTGGGCAAGTGACATGTGGCTCGTGCTCGCCAAGTGGCTGGCAGGCTTCGTGACCGGCCCCGTGTTCGATGATCTCCTTAAAGGTTATCAGGCGAAACTTGCGGCCGGAAACACGTCGGAAAGCATCGCAGCCGAACTTGCCGCCAAGGAGCTCGTGTTGCAACAACGTGAGCTGGAGCTGCAGACGCAACTCCATATCGCCGCGATTGGGCATCCCTGGGAACCCGACAAGTTGATGGGCTATTGCGTGGCGATCTATCTCGCAAAGCTCCTGATCTGGGACAAGGTGCTTGGGCTCGGCACCACCGACGGCCTTGCGGGCTTCGCCTCGACCACGTCGAACCTCATCGTCGCATCCTACTTCGCCAAGCGCGGGTTCGAGAATGTGGCGAGAATCATCAGGCGATGACCCCCCGGGATCGTCAAGCGATGACCTTGTCCAAAGAGCGGAAGGCGACCACGTCATGACTGAGATGAGCCACGACGATATCCGCACCGTCGTGCTGGAAGCGCTCGCCGAACAGCAAAGAGTCCATCACAGCGATATCGACGCCGTGGTCTTTCGCGCGATCGCCACCATCCTGACCTCGTTCGGAATCGAGGAGGAGGATCGGCGCGAACTGCGCGCGGATTTCCAGCACCTCAGGCGATGGCGAAAAAGCGTCGAGCAGGCCCAAAGTTATACCTTCAAGGCGGTGATCACGATCATCGTCGCTGGGTTCCTCGGGGCAATCTGGCTCGGCATCAAGGTGATGGTCGGCAAATGATTCACATATTCACCTTGCTTGCGGCGTTAATGATCTCATTTCCCACGCACGAGGATGTTTCCTGCTGGGCTGTGAGGAAAGCCGTCGCGCAATATGGCGTGGCGGCGGTTGAGGCCTGGGCGCGCTCGCATGGCGTCTCCGACAAGGAGATCGAGAAGGCGAGGCGATGTCTCAAGTAAGCAGGGCAAGCCTAACCTTGCTGCGCTCGCCGTCGGCGCGCGGTTCGCGATCAAAAGTCTCGCCCTACCGGATTCGCCAGGTCGATGGGCAGGATGAGGAAATCGCTGATATTCTGGCCGAGCTGCATCGCCTGACGTTCTTTGATGGTGCACAGGTTCCATCTTTCGACTGGGGCGGCTGGTGGCTTGCGTATTTCAAGGAAACGCCGATTGCCTTTGCGGGCGTCGTGCCATCAACCCATGTCCGCAACGCTGGCTATATTTGTCGCGTCGGCGTGTTGACCGGACATTGCGGGCACGGCCTTCAATTGCGCCTGATGCGCGCGATAGAAACGCTGTCGCGGCGCAGCGGCTGGAGCTATCTGGTTTCGGATACAACCCGGAATATTGCCTCAGCAAACAATTTCATCCGCGCCGGTTATCGGCTGTATCAGCCGCAATACCCTTGGGCTTTCTCAGACACTCTTTATTGGCGGAAAACAATCCGGCCCGACCCATCCCCTCATGGCACCCATTCAAAAAGGCTGTAACGTCTGTGGTCCCGGTCGCTCTAGTCTTTTGGTTGGAGCGCTAAATGGCTGTATATGGTTAGTCCGCAGCCGGCATATTCTCCGTTTGGCGGGACGGATCGCCAATCAAGGAAAGGGACAGATTGATCATGACCGCCAGACCCCGATTACCGGCACGGACGCCGAGAGAGAAGGGCGCTCCGATCGCCCTCGACGGTCTGCTGGTCATCGATTTCACCCGCGTCGTCGCCGGCCCGGCCTGCACGCAAACGCTGGCCGATTTCGGCGCCGAGGTCATCAAGATCGAAAATCCCGACGGCGGCGACGATACGCGGCACTACGAACATGCCGATCTTGCCGGTGAGAGCGCCGCCTATGTCAGTCTGAACCGCAACAAGCGTGGCATCGTGCTCGATCTCACCAAGCCTGCGGCTTGCGATGTCGCGCGCGAATTGATGGCGCGAGCCGACGTGGTGGTCGAAAATTTTTCCTCCGGCGTGATGAAGAAATATGGCCTCGACTACGCTTCGGTTGGCTCAGCCAATCCTCGGCTCGTCTATTGCTCCATTTCAGCCTATGGCCGGAAAGGACCATTCGCTTCGCGTCCGGGCTTCGACCCGATCACGCAAGCCGAAAGCGGATTCATGTCGCTCAATGGCTTTCCCGACGGGCCACCGGTTCGGACCGGCCCCCCTGCCGTTGACATGCTGACGGGGATGTCGGCCTGCAACGCCATCCTGCTTGCGCTTCTCGCCCGCGACCGTCTTGGTCGTGGCCAGCATGTCGAAGTGGCTCTGTTCGATATCGCGCTCGCGATGACCCAATTCTACGGTATGGCCTACCTGATGAGCGGCGTGAATCCGAGCCGACAGGGAAATTCGCCGAACGGATCGCCATCGGTCGGCGTGTACAGCGCTTCCGACGCGCCGTTTTATATCGCCTGCGCCAACGATCGCTTGTATCGCCGTTTGGTCGTCGACGTTCTTGGCCGACCCGATCTCGCCAGCGGCGAATTCGGCGACCGCCGGTCGCGGACCGCGAACAGGGACAAATTGCGGGCCATTCTTACCGGGATTTTCGTGCAGGATGTTCGCGAGAAGTGGGTCACGAAAATGAAGGCGGTCAATATCCCCGTTGGATATCTTCGCACGGTGGAGGAGGCCTTCAATTCACCGGAGGTTCGCGAGCGCCATCGCCTCAGCCAAATCCCGCATCCGACCGCAGGCAGTGTTCCCAACATCGAATCACCGCTCAGTCTTGGTCTGACGCCGGTCATGGACCCCATAGCGGCGCCGCTGCTTGGCCAACACACGAGGCAGGTCCTGCGCGAGAAGCTTGGCTATGACGATGGGCACATTGCCGCCCTTGCCGATGCTGGCGCCTTCGGGATGGTCGCAACAGTCGAAGTCGGCTGATATTCGGCAGCGCTCTTTCGCGAACGAGCGCGTCAAGAAATTCTGGATTGAAATGAAAGCCCGGTGGCCTCTGGCCGCCGGGCTTTTTTTGTTTTGAAGGGTTACCATCAGCTTCGCTGTCTGACATGGGCCAGCGGGTCGGGGCCGTATGAGTTTTCGCCGGCGGTGCCGCGCAGGAAGCCGATTTCGATAAATTCCGAGATCGGCAAGACAAAAGCCAAGCTTATCCTTCTCGAAGACTATTTCTCGTTGTCGTTTCGGCGGATATTGTATAGAGGCGCGGCATCAAATCACGGCCGTGGGGTTTTTCCATCTTCTGCCAGTTAAGGAGTTGTTCCATGACGCACGCCATCCGCTTTCATAAGACCGGCGGGCCTGAGGTTCTTGTCTGGGATGAAGTCAAAGTCGGTAAGCCGGGGAGCGGAGAGGCGCGCATCCGCCACACCGCCGTGGGGCTCAACTTTCTCGATATTTACCAGCGCTCCGGGCTTTATCCTCTGCAGTTGCCGAGCGGGCTTGGCAGCGAGGCTGCCGGCGTGGTCGAGGAAGTCGGCCCTGGGGTAACTGATCTCAAACCCGGCGATCGGGTTGCCTATGGGGCTGCCCCGATCGGTGCCTATTCGGAGGAGCGGCTGATTCCGGCCGAACGCCTGCTCAAACTGCCCGACGGCATCGATGACAAGACCGCGGCCGCGATGATGCTCAAGGGCCTGACAGCGCAATATCTCATCCGGCAGACCTATCGTGTCAAAGCCGGCGACACGATCCTGCTCCACGCGGCGGCCGGCGGAGTCGGCTTGATCCTCTCGCAATGGGCCAAACATCTCGCTGCGACCGTCATCGGGACCGTCGGCAATGACGAGAAGGCCGCGCTCGCGAAGGCTCATGGATGCGCGCACACGATCGTCTATTCGCGCGAGGATTTCGTCAAACGCGTCGAGGAGATCACGCAAGGCAAAAAAGTGTCTGTGGTCTATGATTCCGTCGGCAAGGACACGTTCCTGAAGTCACTCGACTGCCTGGCTCCGCTCGGGGTCGCCGCACTTTTCGGTCAATCGTCCGGAAGCGTCGAGCCGCTCAACCTCGGTCTTCTCGCCCAAAAAGGTTCGCTGTTCGTCACGCGGCCGACACTCAACACCTACGCTGCCAAACGCGAGAATCTCGTCGCAATGGCGAAGGAATTGTTCGAGGTTGTGCTCTCGGGCGCGGTCAAGATTGGGGTTCGCCAGACCTACCCACTACAGGATGCCGCGAGAGCCCACGCCGATCTTGCCGCGCGCAAGACGACCGGTTCGACCGTGCTGCTGATCTGAAGCTGGCCGGGCATGGCTCGCGTTCTCATTCCCCTGCCGGCGCGCGACTTCGATCCGACCGAGGCCGCCGTGAGTTGGCAGGTGCTTGTGAACGCCGGCCATCTCGTCGCTTTTGCCACGCCCGACGGGCGGGCGGCGGCTGCCGACGACATGATGCTGACAGGGAAAGGCCTTGATCCCTGGGGTGGGATTCCGCTGTTGCGGAATCTGCCGCTAATCGGACTTCTGATGCGCGCCAACGTCGACGCGCGCAAGGGCTATGCGGACATGCTCGCGGATCCGAAATATTTTGCGCCACGGCGCTGGGATTCCGTCAATGCATCGGAGTTCGACGGCCTGGTTTTGCCGGGCGGACATCGTGCACGCGGCATGCGCGAATTCCTCGAGAGCGAAACGCTGCAGCATCTCGTCGCGAGCTTCTTCGAGGAACAAAAGCCTGTGGCGGCGATCTGCCATGGCGTCCTGCTTGCCGCGCGCAGCATTTCAAGACGCACCGGCCGATCAGTCCTCTGCGGATACCGGACGACAGCGCTGACCTGGACATTCGAGCGCAGCGCATGGAAGGTCGCCAGGATCACGCGATTTTGGGATCCGGACTATTATCGGACTTATCTGGAAAAGCCCGGGCAGCCGGAAGGCTTCATGTCGGTGCAACAGGAAGTTACGCGCGCGCTGGCGGACCCTGCCGACTTTGTGGATGTGCCAACTGCTGATCCGCAGTACCGCCGGAAAACGTCCGGCCTGGAGCGCGATTCGTTTGACGATGCGGGGCCCGCTTTTGTGGTGCGCGATCGCAACTACGTTTCGGCGAGGTGGCCCGGCGACGCTCACACCTTCGCAAAGACCTTTGCCGAGATGCTGAATTAAGTGGCCCGATGCTTGGCCCGAAGTCGGCGTGCTTTCTTGCGCGGCTGTTAGCTCCCCTAAGCTCTAGCGGGAGATAAGGCCATTGTGCTTTGATAGAGACAAGGCCGAGGACCAAAGCCCTCGAGAACCATAAGACGATATGAGCAGAGTAATATCCAGCCGGAACTGACGGATCTTTCATGAGCATCAAGCTTTACGGGTTCTGGCGATCGATCGCCTCGTTTCGGGTGCGGGTCGCCTTGAAGCTCAAGGGCCTCGCGTTCGAGGAAACTGCGATCGACATCCTTTGCGGCGAGCAGTTCAAACCGGGTTATGACGCCGTCAATCCCGAGCATGTCGTGCCGACTTTCGTCCATGATGGCTATCAGCTGTTTCAGTCGATGGCGATCATGGAATATCTCGATGACATCAAGCCCGCGCCGCGGCTGTTGCCGGAAGATGCGAAGGAACGCGCCTATGCGCGGTCATTGGCGCTGATGACCATCGCCGATGCTCATCCGCTTGTCGTGCCGCGTGTACGCAACCACCTGGCCAAGGCATTTGGCGCCGATACCAAGGCGATCGAGAACTGGGGCAAGCACTGGACCACGGAAGGACTGGCGACGTATGAAAGGCTGCTTGGGCGGCGTGTGCCGGCGCCGTTCGCGCTTGGTGCCGAGCCCGGGCTTGCCGATATCTGCATTGCCGGCCAGGTGGTTGGCGCGCATTTTCTCAAGCTTGAACTCGGCGCCTTTCCGATCGTGGCGGGGCTTGCCGAGCGCTGCTTAAAAATGCCGGAATTTGCAACCTCACATCCGTTCGAGCAGCCCGGCTACAAGACCGCGAGCGTGCATCACTGAACGCGCCCACGATTCGCGGGATTTCGCAGGACGAAATCAGGTTGAACGTAGCCGCGATACAAGTGCGCTCCCTATCCCTTTGGGAGAGGGTTGGGGTGAGGGGGTACTGTATATCTCATGAAGGCTACCCCTTGTAAGTCGAAAGTCCGTTCGTCTGGTATTGTAGACGGTGCGGTGACGGACGGGAGTCCGCAGACCCCAAGGTCGTTGCAGACCGTGGGTGAGACAGGTGCCCCGTCCGTCAGTCCATCGAA
>Ga0210405_10002117_pt1 | contig 21034 bp, 26 predicted proteins | sample IncBWH11MmetaG_FD_155492 | JGI IMG/M metagenome (GOLD analysis project Ga0210405, IMG submission 155492) | Forest soil microbial communities from Barre Woods Harvard Forest LTER site, Petersham, Massachusetts, United States - Inc-BW-H-11-M | ecosystem: Environmental > Terrestrial > Soil >... | reverse complement strand
CTGCTGACACCCCATCAAGTCGCTGCTCGTCTCGGGGTTTCAGAACGATGGCTACGGGATCACGCATGCCGCAGGTCTCCCCGAATTCCGGCTGTGAGGTTAGGTGTTCTACTCCGATTTCGTGCAGCCGATATCGAAAGATTCTTGAACCAAATATGCTTCCAACCTCTTCCAAAGCGCGCTCAGGTAATGTATGAACATAGTGTTCTCCGCGACCACTGATGCGGAGCACGCTGGGAACTGATCTCCAGAAACACGGAACCATGAAGGACACGCAGAGTGCCTTGCGCCACGCCAGTATCAAAACCACTGCTGATGTTTACATACAGCAGATACCGGGGAGCGTCAGGGCAGCAATAAACTCAAGAACACGGGCAGTTTTGGCGCAACGGCGGGAGGTCGCCCCTGAAAGTGAAACTACAACGTGTCCCAATCGGAAGAGGCCGTTCTTGCAAACGCTTAAAAAGAAATGGCTCCTCAGGTAGGACTCGAACCTACAACCCTCCGGTTAACAGTAGGAAGGAAAGCCATTTCTTCCAATTGCTGTCAATTGCTCCTGATGCCTAAGAATCAATAGTTTTTGGTCGGTTTGTTCGTGTCGGATTACTATCTGTTGCTGCTAATTACTGTGCAGGGTCCCCGGTATTTTCCCCGGCTATGAATCAAAGGCCGCAGCCGGAGCGGCTTCTTGACATCCGTTTTTAGAATCAACATTGGGAAAATCGGTGACGTATTAATAACCTATGGCGGAGAGAGTGGGATTCGAATAGACTGATTTGACGTATGTTACCTGTCTGCAAAGAGATAAGAGCAAAACCCCTGTAACACTGCCTGTCAAGCCCATCCTATCTTAGGTTACTGACATCATCCGTTATCATCCGCAGCAGCGTTTGAGTCCTGTTTTGGACACCATGGACACCAAAGCCCGCGTCAGTAGGACAATGGTCTAAACATTGGGGAGCCTACCATGGAAATATTCGTCAAAGGTGCTGCCTATCACGAGGCTGCTCACGCGGTCGTTGCTGTCGCCCAAGGTATGCCTTTGCAGAATACGGGAATCCACATTGACACGCTGGGCGAGGGAATCACCTTCTACCTCCATCGGGAGCCCGGCGACCTTACCAATGGGCTTACCGACATCACGGAAAGCACCGAACCATTATTGCACTCAAGGCGGGCTATCGCGCACAGTTGAAGGCTTGGCCAGCAGTCCCTCGTGGTGCCGCTGCGAACGACCAAGGCAAAGAGGGAAGGCTTCTGAATGAAATGTACTCAAGTGACCCTAAAGCTCGGACCGAAGCGGATGTTAAGTTGGAGGCGGAATCTCGACGGCTGATCGATCAGCACTGGAGTGCGATTGAAGCTCTCGCCGAGTTTTTATTGTCGAAGCCGCTGACGCCTATCCCACCTGAGACTAAAAGGAAGTGGCGGACGCCCGACAGCCATGAGAGACGGATGAATGGCTCCGAAATCGCCGCCCTCTTACAGACGTTTCAACTCAGCGCCATCGTGCGCGACGAGTCCGAGGGTGAATATATCGCTCCGGACCTGCTTCCGAGTCGATAGGTGAGTCGAGTCCACTGTGCGTTTGGTACCCGGCGAGGCCGCCCCTGCGTCCCTTCACCCCCGGCAGTTTCTCCAACTCTTAAGCCACCGATCCAGAGACGACTAGCGATGGTTGCTGGCTTCAACCCATCCACCACATCTCCGGGAATCCGACAGTCCGCTGAACTGCTGGCAGCACAGGGTACGCAAAGTCGGCCCTCAGACTGATGAGCAACCGAATGCACTTAGCCTGCGAGGTTAAACTTGACGGGGCCGAACATCACCGGTCCTGCAACCAGCTCGGCGTTTCCGAGATGCAACACGACAATGCTGTTGCCTGTAGAATCGGATTTCGTTAACTCGATTGGCAGCACCGTTTCACCGAATGCGGAGGTGAAGTTGCACTGCAGATCGACCGAAGATTGCACCGCGACCCCCGGCCCCGCATTTTCTAACGGTAGCGCGCCCGAAATCGACACATGAATCGCCGGTACTGCAAAATCACCACCGACCGAAGCTGTTTGAGCGGCACCTCGGCCTTGAAGAATCGCGGTAAGCGTCTCCGGAATCAATGCCAGTCTCAATACACTCCCTATTCTCCCCGACGTTGGCGGGCTGTACTCTACTGCTTGTTGCGGAGCGTAGAGCAACTGGCCTTGGGCGGTAACATCGACGGTATCCTGAAATGACGCATCTAGAGGGTCTGGGCCTTCAAAATGAAAATTGAGGGTAACCGGAACCACAACCTGTTGCGCCAAGCGGCGTTGCTTATACAAATTGGCGCACTGCGTGAGCGCCGCACCAATTGACTGATCCATAGCTTGATCCTTTCATTACAGGTAACGAAGTTAGTCTGAGAGTTTCGTTGGAGTCCCCCTGTCTGGCGCATCGTACGCCTCTGGTGACCGGGAGACAACCGAATTTCATTTCCGGGGTCTGCGCTATTCGGAAGGAACAACTTCCGGACAAGCTGATTCGTACCAACAAGCCGACCAAACCGAACGACGCACTTCATGGGAGTTTGGCATCGATGGAGTTTTCGCTACTTTCACCTGCGCTGGGTCATCCAACTTCGCAGGAGTGCGTATGAAAGTCCGGCAGGCGTACGAAGGTCGCGTGATTGAGGCTCGATCCTCCGAATTGAAAGACGGCGGGTGGGATTGCGAGTTTTCCATCGAAGAACATGAGACCACGGGTGTAACTGAAACGGCGTTCTACGTGCCGGGAGGGCAGCAAGCTTTCTCGCAGCCTCAGTCGCGAAAGCTCCCAACGTACGGCAACAGAAGTGGAACAGCAGCCGGCTGCAGCGAAGCCGGAGCTAGTGTCCGTGCGAGGGGTTCGGCCGTCCGAAGAGGAGCAAGGCCATAGTCTAGGTATAGGACTCGCCTAACTGTGGGAGGGCCGAAATCCAATTGCACTTAGCGGCAGCGGTCAGAGAGTAGCCAGTCCCGCTTTACCTTCGTTGGCAGGATCGGACTGCGCGGTAGTCTTACCCACGTTCATGGCAAGCATGATTTTCAGTCGGGCTCCATAGTGGGCGAGCAGTTTGTCCTGTTCGATTCCGTGCTCGGTGGCTTTCTCAGCCACCTGTGCGCGTATGCTCTTCTCGAATCCTTCGTTTGTTCGAGTCATCACTGCTCCGAGCGTTAACATGGCAGTGTCGATGTCCAGTTCGTCGCCTGCTGCAGTGAGAACAAAGTTGCCAATTGGCATTCGCAACTCGCCCGGTATCCGAATAGAGGCAATTTGCTCGCTAGGTCGAACGGGATCCGCGTGTTGTGCGACAACGAAGACCTCGACCTCCGGCGCGCCAACCACCGCACCGAGAACAAAGTAGGACAGGCTTCCAAACAGGCTGCGGGAATTGCCTTTCGAGGCGGCGATGTTCGGAATTCTCTGGTCCAAGTGGTCGGTCCGATTCCGCAAGACATGCACACTACTGGTGGTCGACATGAAGTCGTCCACGTCATCACCGTTAAAGGCGAGGCTGCGGAGAAGCTGTCGCAAGCTGTAGATTTGGTCAACTATCGACCAAGCGTGCTGGAACATTGCGATGTCGAGGTGACCAGAACGCTGTTCCTTATTCTGCGTCTCTCCCCATTTGGATCTGAGCGCCAATTCGATCATTTGGGCATAGGCGGACGCCATGATGTCAGCGCACATCACCATCGCATCGACGCGGAACCGTTGAGTCTCGTCCACAACGAACGGCAGCGCGCGAATAAACGCGCCTTCGGGCAAGGAGACTTGAGTTCGCGCAATGATCAGCGGATGTTTTGGCGGGAATTGTAGCTGCATGGCCCTATTCTAGGCCGGCCGCACGTAATTTCGGCTACTCACCAACGCGACGCTGTGGCTCGTATGGCCGGACAGAACTTGTGTTTGAGCCCTATATCAAACCGTAATCCGAAGCACGAACCGCAAATTGATCGCGATTCTGTGGCATCGGAAGGAGAATAGTGACGCAATTCAGCCACGTACACCATTGATTCGCCCTCGTCCGTTTCGATCAAGAAGTGGGAGATCGCATTCCGGGTCTCCCGCAGCTTTTCGAAAAGGTCCCGCGCGCACGTGAGGCCAGCACTGAATTCAGGACTAAGGCCGAGCTGGCGTAGCTCATCGGCCGTGATCGTCGGGTCAGCCGGCAACTTCGCCGGCAGGTTTCGCTGCTGGCATTCCTTCCTCACCATGCCGCGGATCTTGCCCGAGTCTTCATACATTTTCCATTTGCAGATGAGCCGGTAGAACGGACTGTGGGAGGTCAGGACCTCGCGATAGAGAGCGTCGTACGGCGCGAAGGGCGTCGCTCGCACGATGCCTCCGAGCGGCCCGATCGAAACTCCTCTCGGCTCCGGGATCAGGCATTCGGACACCAGAACATCCCCGACCGTTGGCGCCATCAGGTCCAAACGATGAATGACGAGCGGCATGGGATAGTTCCGTACCATAACATCGAGCAGCGCATTGATCGGCCCGCGGCGCGAGCAGGAGCGCATTGCTCGGCAGGGCGGATTGGACTTTCACCTCGAAAAGAGCAAAACGTCCCGGCTCTCGGAGGTCCGTGCGTTCGTCTCTGACCACGTGCCGCTCGCAGGGAATCCTCCCGATATCCACAGCGGGTTCTCGGCTGGATTGACGTGCAGAAAATGATGACCGGCTTCCTTGAGCGTATCTACCTGCATGCGGGAGGGCGGAGAGCGGTCTAGTACGGCCTCTTCAATGACGCGAAATGGGAAGCTCGATTACATCGTTGGCTCATGTATCTCGTTGATCTTTTCAGGGCGTGTGAAAGCTCCCAACGCGCCCGGTGTCCCGGTGTCGGCATATCGGGAAATACGCTCACTACAATATTCCCTCCCGCAAGGTTCATGAGCCCTCCAAACCTACACTTTATACCCGCCATTTCCACAACTGCTTTCACACCTGGGACGAGGATCTGCGTGATGGGTGCCGGTCGTAGACCATCCGACAATCCTCGTGCGCCCGTTCGTAGAGCCGCCGGACGGCATCGAGAGAGTTGCCTGCGATCATCGGGACGACGCCGAGCACAAAAACGCCAAGTACCGATGCTGCCGTTCTTTGAAGATCAGGTTGTGGTGAAGAGTGGAGGGGGTTGAGGCAGTATTTCCCTTCATCGTACAATGCCGGCCAGAACGTCAATGGAGATGTCCTTGGAGGATGACGGCAGGGGACGGCAGATCTACGGGAACCCTTCGGCGCTAAAAAAGGCTCGGGCAGATGAGAAATTCGCCTATGTCGTGGCGCTGGCGCGGGCGGTAAATGCGCTGAATTCCGCGCACTCGCTGATGATGACCACGGCTAACCGAAATACTCCGGACGCGATTCGGGACCGAATGAATGCCCATTTCTTCGTGTCGGGAATCCTCTACGAGACATTGAAGCTGATCCGTGCGATGAGCAGGATCTTTATGGGCGACCAAAGCTATGACACGAGCTTGCGGTTGGTCCTCAAGGACGCGTCGGGCAGGCGCTGGAACAAATACACCTGAAATCCGTGAGGCACGGTGGCGTGTTCCACTTTCTGCCGGAACGATTCGCCGAGGCGATCGCGAAGACTCCCATGACCGAATGCGTCTTTGCCTCCTCTGGCGCAGGAGAGAAGCGGGGCAGTATTCACTACGATTTTGCAGACCTCCTCACCGCAGAAATGATGGTGGGCAAGCGGCTCGAGGCCGTGGTCACGAAAATGTTTGAGAAGACGCTCGACGTCGTGCAGAAGATCATCGGGCACTCGGAGAACTTTATCGCTGACCAGTTGCACGTGTGGGGGTTCCAGATCCGTCTTTCATCGCCGGCTCCTTCTGAATGAGAGCCGCCACATATTTTGTGTTATCTGTGGAAAACCGTCGAAACTTTCACACTTACATTCACACTGGTACAGCCGTAACCATCTAAGCAGTTTATTTTCAATGCGAAATTGGCAGACGCAGCGGACTTAAAATGTCAAAGGGGATTCATCGTAAACATAAGTAATTAAAGAAGATGCTGGCGTATTTGCGGACGCAGGGGATTTATAAGCTCTTTCTCGCGCTCAGTTGTACCGAAGTTGTACCGAGGTTACCTGGGCGTGCTTTTCCAAGACCGCCGTCTATCTGGGACGCGCCCATTCTCAGTGCAAGTGCTACTGTGAATCAGGCGCAGGTTCAGCGCCTTTGATCAAAACCCTACTGAGTCGATAGGATAACGTTACCAACCCAGCGAGCAAAAGCACCAACCATCTGTCTATCTCTTCCACAACCAACCAGAGAATCACGAACAGTACGAACGTTATCAGCGTCGCTACCTCTCGGCTCTTGATCCTGCGCTCCCGGAACTCGATTATTTTAATGACATCCCACACCAGGTAGAGCCCGTAATTCAAAACAAGAAAGAACAGAAACGCCCTGAGGTTCTTGAACTGGAGCAAAAGGAGGGCATAGCTGATCAGTAGCACTATGTCAATCAGGAAGCGAAACATACTGAAGGCGTTGTTATATCGGTAGGGGCGGCTCGTTAAGGATCGATGATAACCAAACCAACTCAAACTGATCGTCGCGAGTGCCAGCAAAAGAACACATAAATTGAATCGAGCATCACCCGACGGTGGCAGTCCCAACCGCACCCAGTCTTGCGACAGGACTCCTGTCAACCCAGGAATTCCCAACAACTCAGGAAACAGACCGATGCCGATCGACAGAATATAGACGAAGTCCAGGAAACCGATGTCTGTTCGTTGTGGGACTGTGGTAGACAAATCACTTGGGCGCATACGCCGATGGTTGCGTGCTAAACGACTCAGGTCCAGGTCCCTGCATTTCATAAAGCGGGGCCATTGATGTGATCAGCTGATAATTACCTATTGGAGAACGGGCTTGAGCGTTTAGCTCAGCCGACAAACCCCTCAGGATTTCCTGCATACGATATTGTCGCGCGCTTAGTTCTTTCGCGAGAGACGCAACTCCCGGTACAGGATCGAGCTCTCCACAGGTGAAAATATCTATGGCCGCATACGAATTTTCCGGCCACGTATGGATCGATAAATGCGATTCTGCGATTACGACTACCCCACTGACACCGTGCGGCGAAAAGTGATGGAATACTTCGCCCACGACGGTGGCCCCAATGAGATGTGCGGTAGCCAACATGCGCAGACGTATCGCGGCAAGGTCTTCAAGAAGAGCATCGTCGCACCTGTACAACTCTGCTAAAACATGCCGGCTAATCGTTCTCATTCGTCACCTTGGAAATCACTGCTCCGTACCAACTGCTTTATACCCATGGTTGCGTATGAACCCGGGGGAAGAAAAAACGAAACCTCATTCTTGTAAGCGCCGGGATGATCCTCGTCCGGCGCAATGCTGTTGCAAAGAAGTTGAATTTGAATAACCGTCGCGCGCAGCTTTGGCACGTTACGGGCACCGTTCACGGGGTGATAAAACTTTGTGAATTCCAACAACTGCCTCTCCTTCAAGATTGAGAGAGCGTCAGATTGTTTTCGCACAAACAAAAAGCTGATGTTGTCCCAACCTTCTTCGAACGCCTGTCCGGCACAAACTTCCCTTACCAACTGAGCCAAACTCTGATTCCACAGATAAGCCGAGTATGAATTTTTGAAGAAGTTTAGAAGTTGCGGGTCGAGCTGCAAAAAATAGTCTTGACGGTTCCTGAAAAAGTCACGTGCCTTTTCGCTTTCGGACGTCCCCATTTGTGTGACTAGTTCAAATGCCGTATCCAAATCCTCATCGATTAGAGCGCGCCCGATCAGGTGATTAAGTTTCAACTGTTGCGAGACGCCGAATCGTTGTGTGTCGTAGTAGTTAAGAAAATAGAAGGTATATCGATTCCCTTCGATGAAGCGTTGAGCGAATCGTTCTGAGAGATTTCTGACTACCACTCGGAAGCTGTTCCCGTTAAGTTGTCCGACGCGAATGGATTCATTTCCCACTCCGCAACGTTGTAAATTCATGAACCGGTGTTTATCGGAATTGTATCGCCTATTGAACAGTTCAATTAGTTCATCAGAAACGTGCCCTTCGGTACCTATTACCTGATCTGTAATCGCATCTTCATCTTTGAGACCGGCAAACATCACTTGGCTCCGCGACAATCCCAAATGATCGCCAATGGCGGCAACCGCTTCAAAGGTTGTGAAGCCCACCTTGCTTACGCGCAAATAGGTGAACTTCGCCGTTCGTTCTCGATCACAAACCGGTAGAACAAGGCTTTCGCTCACAAGAAAATCTTGCGGGTGTGATTTAACAATTTCATGTCCAACGCGGGGGCGGTGACTGACCGGACCGGTCTCGACGGTGGTGCCGGCGCTTCCGCTCATCAATTTCGCTTCGTTGACTAACATACAATCCAAACGGACGGTGTTGTTAAACCTGTTTCAGTACGCGTGCTTCAAAAATAGGTTCGGCCTCAGATCAGACACTTATGTCCGAGGCGGATTAGGGTTGAGCTTCTGTCATGAAGGATCGACAGAAGCTGTTGAGCGATGAGCAATGGAAGTAGTGAGGGCTTTTCTTCCTCCCCCGAGGCGGCGGCCGGATCAACCAGGCCGGCCGATCTCGGTCCTTTCCGACCAGTGCCGGACGAAATCCACCATCTTATCCCGCACATCATGCGGCACCCAGATCGCGGTCAAAGTTCCCCAAGACTCTTTTTAACGCGATGTGTTCCGCCATAACCATTGGTTGCAGACCCAGTTCCTCGCACGGAAACCGGAACTTTGTCCAAAAGATGGCGCCGTAAAATCGCCGCCCTTCTCCTCAGCTGTGTAATGCTTGCGCTCCTTTCGCATACGTCGCTCCGCTATCTTAACGGACGAACGCTTTCTAAGGCGGGACACACCCAACCGAGCTTGTTTCGAAGCCCGGCGCTATGAATATAAACGCAAACTGCGGCGTTATCGGCGCCGCTGGATCGTGGACAGAACCAACGCTTGGCTCGGGAAGTTCCGTCGCATGCAGGTCCATCATGAACATCTGCTCTGCATCTATCGTGCCTTCTTCGGTATCGGCCGGTTTCTGGATTACGCTCCGGAGATGTTGTTGAAACACGCTAGGCATTGGAGACCTTCAGGCTTGGAGTAAAGCAACCCGTTAGCGGGTTCCTGGTCAAGCTCGAAGCCGACCATTGGAGGTTATGCTCTTATCGCCGCGCAAGTATAATGACCCATTTGAGACGTGTCAATAGTAAAAAGTAGCTTGCGCAAAAAGTCAGTCACATCACACGGCATAAGCCGAGCGAATTTTCTTGCAAGTGAAACGTAATTCTAGTATCGTGCGTGCAACCTCCGTGCAGCAGTTAACATTGTCCCTCTTGTGTCGGTTTTCACAAGGAGTTGACTATGACACTCACCTCGTGGTTATTTAGGCAGCATCCATTCTTTGTCGATCTTCGTCAACACCTTCGTAATGTAGTTGATGCATGGAATATTCGCGATTTGGACGAGTTCGTGATCTCGTCCCGGCGTCCGGTCAGGACTGTGATTCTGGGTCTAAATGAACTGATTGGCTCTGGTGAAATGCGAGTTACGCATGAAGGGATCGTCGGGCGAACGGAAGCTTTATCGAGAATGCCGGTGCGCCATTGGGGGCCGGAATGGAACGATTCCGATTCAGTAATCCTTAATCGATACTTAGAGATCGCGGCAGAGCGGGAGACCCCTTCACTCCTTTGGGGGCAACGTCGCTTGGTTCCAAAGTCGGCCATTAACAGAGCCCATTACGTGCTTTCGTGGCTGCAACGTCCAACAAGTAAGACTACTTTCTTGGGTGATGATGACCTCGTCAGTCCAATCGTCGCGGCGCTGGCGCCGTCCGCCATTGTGCACGTTATCGACATTGACCGTGTTGTCTTAGAAACAGCACAGAAAACTGCTCGCGAGTTGGGCGCGACTATAGAGGTTCAGCATTCCGATCTTTCGCGCGCCAACGCAGAAGGATCGAAAAGTGACATCGTTATCAGCGATCCGTGGCCTTCCGCAGATGGATCGTTTGAAAGTGTGTTCTGGAATTACGCTGCTTATATTCTGCGGGTCGGCGGGACATCTGTGACCACAGTCGCACCATCTCACAAGCCCGTAGGCTATGATGCTTGCGCCGTACCTCAGCATCGCGAGCTCGGATTAAGTGTGATCGATTTGCAGGCCGATTTTGGTGTATACGAATCCTTCGATTTTGAATTCACACCATTTGAAAAAGGCATCCTTGCCCGTAATCATCTGCGGAGCACTGTAGCTCAAACAAAATCCATCTTGACTGCTTGCAAGGTTGCAGAGCTTAACGGTGCATGCAGCACAGCCGCTTCCCTTGATTTCGATAAATGGACGGCGGCTGCAACAGATCATTATTTGACAATACAGGCTGGAGTTGAGGAACAGGTGCGGCTGGCTGCGGAGCGTGGACTCCAACCCGCTCAGTTTAATAATGGTCCGAGTCGCGGTCTGCGGACTGAGCTGATCGTCCCTTCCAATTTGCGAGAAAAAGTCCCTCGTAATTCTGCGTTGAACACCGAGGAAAAGCTGGCTGCCTGGCAAACCGTTCTAAGTGAGATGGATGTCGTAGCGTCTCCAGGCGAATTGAACGAACTTATTAATCTCTCAGCAACGGGCCAAATCCCCCCGGATGGTCCGTTAGCCCCACTGGGGTTAGCAATCCGAGCGATCGAATCATGGGAGCGCAAGCGTTTGGACGCTTAGCTCTAACTATCAGCCCTGATTAACGGGGAGCATTTAGAGGGTGACTGAGATTCACATAATTAAGAAGTTTCAGCGGGTGCTTATTTCACGCACCGCAGCGAACCTCAAGCACGGCGCGGAAATCGTGCGTCTTGCAGGCGAAACCAGTGTCCCCGTTAAGGAATTCGCTGACGATGCAACCGTGGTGCAACACTGCGAAGCCGAATTGCCCAGTACTCTGCAAATCTTATCGATTCCGACTACCGGCTGGATAGCGAAAGCAGATTTCGGTCTACTTGCTTCAAGAACTAACGAGTATTACCTGCACCCGATTGTAGGTTGTCGCTTCGGGTGCACTTACTGTTATTTATTGGCGATGCCACATGGACGGCGTCCGTTGCGCCTGTACGTGGCAACTGACGATCTCCTTAAAAGCATTGATCACAAGTTGAAAGAGCGCAGCGCAGGCGAACGCACGCTTTTTTGCACTGGCGAGCTTGCCGATAGCCTGGCAGAACTAGATATTTATCCTGTCGCTGCCGTTTTGACCGAATTCTTCGCTCACCGAACGGATGCGCGGCTCGAACTGCGTACCAAGAGTGAAAACGTGGATCGACTCCTGCCCCTCGATCATAAAGGCAATACGACGGTCGCGTTCTCCATTGCCCCACAGGAAAATATAACTGAATACGAACCCGGTACTGCGTCACTGTCGCAGCGAATTCAAAGCGCCCGGAAATGTCAATTGGCCGAATATCCTGTTGCCTTCAAATTCGAGCCACTGATCCTCACACCGAATTGGAGGGAGCTTTATCAGGAAACATTTCGCTTTATCGCCGCGAATGTCGACGTCACACGAATCGAACATGTGAGCGTCGGTTGCTTGCGTTGGAGCAAGGGACTTTCAGAAATGTCGGTTTTCGCCAAACGACATGGATCAACAGTTGAATGCGGCACGTGGATCGAGTATGGGCCGTCGCAGTTCAATGGCACGGTGCGCAGATCCGATCGACTATTTGCGTACGAGTTGATGCGTCAGATGTTGCGTGAGCACGGTATTGTCGCACCTATTTGGTGGAGTCTCGAAGAAGGAGACCTGATCGCGGAACTGAAGCGGCGCGACCTGGAAATGGCGCGGGCCGTCTCAACTCCATGAAGGGCCAGGCACGTGAATAATTACAAGGTACTCCAAAGCACTTTAGATCGGTCGGTCAATTTCGTGGCCGAAGGCGACTTCCCTGGATTAATCGAAGCTCGATACGTTAGGCGTTGCAAAGAATACTTCATTATCTATCTTTCAACTCAGACCGGTTGTTCCAAGGCTTGTCGTATGTGTCATCTCACACAAACTGGACAAACAAAAGCCGATGATCTCTCGGTTGAGGCAATTCTTGACCAAGCGGATAGAGTATTTGCTTGGTACGACACCAAGAGCATGGGAGCAAGTGTTGTTCATCTGAACTTCATGGCTCGAGGTGAGCCATTTGCTAGTCGCGTTGTGCTAAATGATGCTGATGAGTTGCTCAGCCGCTTGGCCGATCGCGCCGTGTCTCGGTCGCTAATTCCACGATTTAAGTTTTCCACGATCATGCCGCTTGAACTTAATGAGCTGGAACTGGCGAACTTATTTCCACGCCATAATCCGGATGTTTACTACTCGATTTACAGCACGAGGCCACAGTTTCGATCCAGGTGGTTACCCAAGGCGCTCCCTGTCGATAAAGCCCTAGATAAGCTCAGCCATTATCAAAAGATGACGCGAAAGGTGCCCGTTCTCCACTGGGCATTGATTGCGGGTGAAAACGACGATGAAGCTACAATTTGGTCAATAGGTGAACACGTCACCAAGGCTGGATTGCGCGTGGATTTTAATATCGTAAGATATAACCCGTTTTCCTTTGAGCAAGGTAGTGAGCCGCCGATCGAGATTATCGAACGTAACGCCCGAATCTTAAAACAGGCGGTACCCGGTGCAAGTGTTAAGGTCATATCCAGGGTAGGTTTTGATGTGAAGGCCTCTTGTGGCATGTTCGTTGAGAATTGATTCTTAATTTGGGGCAATTGTCCGCCGCCAACGAGCGATTGATGGTTACCCTCAAACTCAAACCGTGAGACTAACATCACATCCAGTAGGAGGAACCATGGAGCAAAAGCAAGAAGGATTGGACGCAATTACGAAATTTGTTGCTGACCAACTTGAAAAAGGTGGTGGTAAGGACAAAGCTGGCATGCAGCAAATTGCATCTGAAGTTGTATCGGAGGTCGGCGCCGAAATCGCAACCGAGGTTGCTGCCGAAACAGCGGCTGAAGCTGCCACCGAGTCTGCTGCTGAAACGGCTGCTGAAGCAGGCGCTGAGTTTGCTGCCGAGATAGCGGCAGAGTCCAATACGCCATTCCGGTTTGGCCGGTAAGCTAAGCTGTTTTGGGAAGATCTTCATCACGTTAACACGCAGCGCGGCGCGAAGTTTGTCAATCGTTACTGAGCGAAGTAAACGGTCGGTTGGCTAGTTGCGCCGCAGCGTGTTAGCTTGCAATGCGAAATGCAACTCGTCTTGCATTTGTCAGGAGGCGTGGCTAGCATTTGCCCGACAAGTCTTAACTGATGAACGCTTCTGAGTTCGCCCGGGAATTAGAGTCCCGGTTAAATAGTCAATGGGCCGCGCCGCTTCTTCCATTGGATTTAGCGAATCTTTTCCGGTTTACGTTTCACCCAGGCGAACGCCAGAGAGCACTCTTGTACCTATTACATAGGTATTTGCTACGGCGAACGTTGCAGCACGCTCGCTCTCAAACGTCGTATTACTCGGATGATCGATATGCAGTGTTGCCCGACTCAGTGGCCGAGGACCCTCCAGATCTTAGTCGTTGGCCAGTCATAGACCGGCACGACATCAACAAACGTTTCGATGACTTCATCGCGCAGGACGTAGTTTTTGAATCTGCTTGTCACACCTCCGGTTCAACTGGCGCTTCGCTTCAGATAAATAAATCCCGGGAAGAGCTAGCCTTTCTCTGGTCGTATTACTATGAAATCATGAAGCCGGCATTCGAAGGGGTCGCATCGCTACCTTTAAGTCTGTTTTTCCCAAATTTTTATCACGGTGTTTCGATCCGGATGCCCAGCTTCGGGAAGGTGTTTGTAAGCGGGGTAACGGATGACATGTTAATCCAGGACGCCCTGAAGGTTCTCAAAAGAACGTATAACATTCCTGGCCACGACTCAAGAATTTCGATTATTAGTGGTCTCTCATTTCACCTCAAATTCTTTACCAACTACCTTCTGGAGCAGGGCTATAATCCCCGCAACTTTGGTATCCGCAGCATCAGTATAGTCGGCGAGTATGTTTCCGGGTTAAGCAAACGCTTTCTGATTGACGCATGGGATGCAACGGTTGTTGAGCGCTTCACTCTAACCGAAAGCGTCGCCGGTGCTACGCGATGTCTGCAATGTGATCACCTTCATTTAGATCCGCTTGCGATAGGCGAGGTTGTTGACCCGGATACGCAGAAAAGCATTGAGGATGGTCTCGGATACCTGGTTCTTACACAGCTTTACCCGTTTGTTCAGATGCAGCCGCTCATTCGTTATTACACCGGGGATTTAGTCAGGAAAGTTGAGAGCTCTTGCTGCAACACATTGACTTTTGATTTCTGTGGAAAAACTGCGAACTGCATCAGTTGGAGAGTTGACGGCCAAACGGAGTGGCTGTTGTTTTCTGTAGACCTCTTCGAAGTGATAAACGAAATCCCTGATGTTCGACTTTATGATACGTGGCCCAATGTTCGGGTGGTTAAGGATACTACTGTCAGTTCCCCTCCAATCTTTACTCAGGAAACCAGGGCAGACCCCGGACGTCTCGGGATCGTTCTTACTTTAGAACTGCGTTACACACCGCATTTCTTCCGGGACCGCGTTGAGGAATTACGAAACAAAATTCACACGCATCTCATTAGAGCCAACTCGACACTCAGGCAACGTCTTGAAGAGGGCTCGGTATGTCTGGATATACGTTTCGTGGGACCAGGTAGCTTGATGGACTCTCACAAGATTAAGATATAGACGGGGGAATTTGTTCTTAGTATCGATGCTGACAGTGAAACTTGAATCGCGCATTTACATCAAAACAAAACCGACTCATCTCTCAGTTCCCTGAAGCTGTTCAATCAGAGATTGGAACCATTTTCCGCTGCTTACAGTCCGGGCATCGGCCCTTAGCCTCGTTGACCATTGACCTAGCCCCCGAAAACTGGACCACCTAGTGTAGTGCGTCACAACTAATAACCTTATCAATCCGCCCGCGTCTTACGATGTAAGGAGACGGTTGCGGATGCGCAGAGCCCCAGTCATTACGTTGAGTCCGGAGCAGCGGAGGGTGTTGGAATCCCAAGCCCGGAGCCGATCGTTTCCGCTGCGCGTCGTGGAACGGGCTCGCATCGTGTTGTTGGCGGCCTCCGGCCAGCAGGACAAGGAAATCGCCGCCCGCATGGTCACTACCCCGAAAAAAGTTTCGCGCTGGCGCAAGCGTTTCCTCGCGCTGGGGGTGGCGGGGTTGCTGCAAGACGCGCCCCGGCCCGGACGCAAACCCACGATCAGTGCGCGCCTGAGGCAACGCGTCGTGACTATGACCACGCGCCAGCAGCCCAGCAACGCCACACACTGGAGCACGCGCACTATGGCGGCGGCGGTCGGCATCAGCGAAGCCAGCGTGCGCCGCATCTGGCGCGCCCACGGTTTGAAACCGCATCGCGTTGAAACCTTTAAGATCAGCAACGATCCCGCATTCGCCGAGAAGCTGGAAGACATTGTCGGTCTGTACCTGAACCCGCCCGAACACGCGCTGGTGCTGTGCGTGGACGAGAAGAGCCAGATTCAAGCTTTGGAGCGGACCCAACCCGGCCTGCCGCTGAAACGCGGACGCGGCACCACCATGACCCACGACTACAAACGCAACGGCACCGCTACCTTGTTCGCCGCGCTGAATGCAGCCAACGGCGAAGTCTATGGTCTTTGCCAAGAGCGCCACCGGCACCAGGAATGGCTCAAGTTTTTGCGTCTGCTCGACCAAACTATGCCGGCGCATCTCACCTTGCACTTGATCGGCGACAACTACGCTACTCACAAACACCCCAATGTCCAACGCTGGCTGGCGCGGCACCCGCGGGTTCATATGCACTTCACCGCTACCAGCGCGTCCTGGCTCAACATGGTGGAGCGCTTCTTCCGCGATCTCACGCAGAACCGGCTGCGGCGCGGCGTCTTTCGCGATCTGGAAGAGCTGATCATGGCTATCGGCACTTATATCGACCGTCACAACGAAAGTCCCAAACCCTTTATCTGGACCGCCCGTGCCTCCGATATCTTGGAGAAGGTCAAACGCGCCCGCCGAACCCTGAATACACGTCGATCTGTTTGACGCACTACACTGGTGCTTCTCGCATAATTTGTTGGACTATCCATGGATATCGCACCAAAGATATATGTTGATTTTGACGATGTGCTCTGTGAAACAGGGCGAGAGTTAACCGCATTGCTGCAACGTTTGCATGGAAGGAGCGTTGCTTTCGAGGAGATGACGTCGTTTGATTTAGGAGTGGCATTCGGACTCAGCTCTGAGGAGTTAAGCGCCTTTATGATCGCAGCAAGCGAGCCTGAGCTTATCAGCGTCTTAAAGCCGATCGATGGAGCAATCGACGCGCTGAGAAAATGGCACGACCAGGGTTGTGAAATTCATGTCGTTACGGGTAGACCTCCCGCTATTTTCGAAGCGTCAAAGCAATGGCTTGAGCATCATGCGGTTCCGCACACTTCGCTCCTCTTTGTTGATAAATATGGGCGACATGATCTGAATGAAAACATCGTTACGCTGAGCAGCCTTTCAGAAATTGGATTTTGTTTTGCAGTCGAAGATTCCCCGTCGCTCGTCCATTATCTGTCTGATACGCTTGGGATTTTCGTTGCGGTCTTTGATCGGCCATGGAATCGCGGCCTTTCGACAAATGCCCCATCAGGCCGAACCAAAAGATGTCACAGCTGGGACGAGGTCGTGCAAAACTGTGGCGTATTTATTGACAAAACCAAACCGTTGCTTCCCTGAATCGCGTCGGCGTACACACGAAACCTGGCGTGCCCCGAGGAACTGACCGGCATATGGACTTACTCAGAATTACTCGGCGATGTTACAAGCGTGAGTGTGACCCCGATTCTAGAGAAATGAACCGCTTTCTTAACCTGCTCTTTAGTTCTCTCGCTGAATGGGTCTCTCAATATTCGCGCTTCGGAGTATGATTTCGGTGTTGCAGCAGGTTCGAATTCGTAAGGGTTTTTTCCAGTTTGTCATGGACTTCAATTCGACCATTCGACCATGATCTGCTGCAATCTCTGTTCGCGCCTTACTCCCGGTTGACACCATTTGAAGCCGGAGCGATCCCGCCCGAGCGGCACACAATTCCTCGGTAGGTTCCGAGGCTGAACGAGAGAGCTGCTGCTGGCGCAGCGATCCTCCGCGGCGTCAACCTGTTGGCGGACGTTGTGAAGGTGACCCTCGGCCCCAAGGGCCGCAACGTCGTCATCGAGAAGAAGTTCGGATCTCCCACCATCACCAAGGACGGCGTCGCCGTTGCAAAGGAGATCGAACTGCAGGACGGCCTCGAGAACATGGGCGCCCAAATGGTCCGCGAAGTCGCAAGCAAGACCAGCGACGTCGCCGGCGACGGTACGACTACCGCGACCGTTCTGACTTGGGTATAATTTCGCTGCATGGATGCGGGCATCCAAGAACGAGTTGAGACGCTTAGGCAAGAGATAGCCGAGATCCAGAGGCTAAATCTTGCGTACTTGCAAACGCCCAAGCCGAACCTCGATGCAACGCACGATCACGCCAGACGTGATCAGAGGCTCAAGGAGATCATGGACGAATTAAGATCCATGACTGACCGGAAAAAACCCTGACCTAGCCAATCCGGGCCCAACTAATTCCGCCCGAGGTTTAGGGCTTCCGTCGTCCGACCCGCTCGGCCAGCCTTATTCAGTGTGGAAAACCTGCAACAACATCCGCAACTATTGGAGGCGCAGTTCGAGTTCCTTGGTCATCTCCGACCGCGTCGCTTCAGGAATGTGGGGAAGGTCGAGTGCCACGTATTCGTCCTCGAAGTCTGCGAATGCCCATTTCAGCGCGGAAAAAACTCGCCACGTATATCGCTTTTCCAGTGGCAAGTCCCTGATGACTTGGAGTGCAGCATCAAGTCCCGCAGCATTATTGCGGTACGCCTTAATCAAGCAATCGAGATAGGGACGGTTCCCTTCTGAGGTTGCAAGCTCGTGCGCCAGCGGGTCTATCTTCACGCCTCTTAATGGAACATTGCGCATTTCCATTTGGCCACCCTCCCTCTAAGCAGCCTTCTTTCCGGCCTTCAACTTCGCCCAGCGAGCGCGTTGGAATGCCGCAATCTTTCTGCGGGCTGCTGCTGACATCGTGCGCTTCACCGGGGCCGAGGCCGTTGTTTTCGCTAGTGCTATTGGCTGCGACCCGTTCCGAGCCTTTGCCCAGCGTGCGCGTTGCGCCTGCGCCATCTTGCGCCGTGATGCTGCTGATATTACTCTGGTCGGTTGGTTTGCATGCCTGACTGTTCCCGAACCGTTTAACGACTCAACTACTGCAATTGCTTGGTCTATGCTCTCTACACGTGCTTGTGCCTGCTTGCGCTCAGCACGAAGCTGCTGAAGCGCACTGGATAGGTTTCCCATTGTTCCCCCTCGGTATTTGCCAGAGGGCAACATTGTATAGGAGTGGAATGACTTGCCGGCCCAAAGCCTGATACAAGAACAAAATGCTCCCAAGGCGTGAGGGCCAAGGGAGCAGGTGAAATCTATTTGGCCTGTTGTGGGTGCTTGTGTCGTTGCGGGGATTCTGGTAGCGCGGCACCTACAGACTATGGGAGGGATTCATTCGGAGGAGAAAATCGGCAGCGTTTCCTCTCACTGGATGGGCGGACTTTTCAGGATGTCATAGCGCATGCTAGGGTGCGTTTTGGGGTTCTCTTTATCGACATAGTTTTTATTGACCACGAAGCCGTGGCGCTCATAGAACCCGATTGAGACTGGGTAAGCATCGACGGTCAAAAACCGGCAGCCGATACCAGATTCAAGACCGATACGAATAGCCAGAGCCACAGCGTACTGCAAAAGTGCTTTCCCAATGCCGCACTCTTTTTGTCGGGCAGTTGCGACAGCCAGTCGTCCTATTTTTAAGGCAGGCCATTGCATAACGGAACTGTGAAAATCGACAAGTTTCTTCTTCTCTGGGGTCTTGAGGACAATGCTGTCAGTTAGAAGAGTGATGTATCCCACAAGTTCTTTTTCGTAAAAGACTACACTAGTGAAACTGAGATGCTCGCTCTGATAGTCGGAAGCATCATTCTGCAAGAAGTCATTCAGGTCTGAGTCGCCGCAATCGAACGTTGAAACGTCGTGGGCGTTGGGGTCGAAAGATATTATGGAAAGGTCGCTGAGTAGAATCTTTGTTCCCACTTGGGAAGTGTCTATCGATTCTGCTCAGCGGTCCTGCTTTGCTGGACAAGGTTGTCCATCCAGCGTTGACGGTCGTTAGACACGGGCTCGGTATTCCTTACGGAATCCAAGAACTGTTCCGCATCTCTGCCCTCAAGAACTGGTGTGGGCTCGATTGGTCGTGCCATTGGTACTCTCCTTCCTTTGAAAGCCTTTGATTCCCTCTCGAAATCAAACTTGAGTCTACAACAATTTAGATGCAAAATAACGCCAAAAAGGAGCACGAAAGTCATTCCAGCAACTTCAATGCTCTGAAGCACATGCGCAGCCTAGAGAGCGAATCTAAGGCGAATAGATTTGACTATTCCTTCGCTCTGTCAGCCCTGTTTCTGGCGTTTGATTGTTTTGATTATCTTTGATTTTCCTGAAGAAATCAAACACAGGGTGTAGTTCCTCTCATATTGACAGGCCGCTTTCTTCCCAATGTCGCAGGACTGCGGTGGCTTCCAAATCACGTCGAGGGCATTGCGCTCCAACACAAACTTCGCATGGATACGCATCAGGTGGTCAGCCTCGCGGTTGAATAAAATTGCTTGAAGGTTGCGGATGTGGTTATGTGATGGATGGCAACTGCTCGATGTAGTCTCCGTAGTCGATTCCGTCATGACGAAGCGTGTGGCAAAAACCCCAAAGTTGCTGGACGACATCACTCATAATGCTATGGCCTCATTAAACTGGTTGATGAGCTGAGGAAGTTGACCCGCAAATGCCTTGTCTGCACGGCTCCAGCCTCCTGCACGGTTGAAGACCGGCAAGGCATCGAAGTCGCCAGGGTCGATCGTCAAGTTTTCGGCGAGGTGTCCTTCGATTCGATCGAGCCACTGCACTTGCTCTGCTGTGAAGTTCTTGCCTGCCCGAGATGTGGGTACTTGGAGTCGTATGCAGTCCCGCAAAGCGAGCAGGATGGTGTCCTTGCATCAGGGAGGAGTTCAGGCCAACGGCGGAGTCTAGCGGCTGTCCTGATTGGGCTGGCGGCTCTCCTGATAGCACTTGGGGTTGGTTTTTTAATTCGGGCCAAGTGATCTTCACCCGGCATTTTCGCGAACCGCTCCCTGCCAAATCGCACGATCTGCCATAATCTTCTAATGTGCGGTCGTTATCGATTGTCGCGTCGAAAGGAAATGATCGAAGAGTATTTCGGCACCGTCTCAGGCGAAGACGACTGGAATCCGCGCTACAACATTGCCCCGACTCATTCTGTTCCCGTCATTCGCCAGAATCCCAAGGAACTTCGCCGGGAATTGTCGCTGATGAGATGGGGACTGATTCCATCATGGGCACCAAACCCTTACCGACAACACGTCCGGAATGTGAACTCGGCTTGAGTTGCATGTACTTCAGCCCCTCTGCCCGCTTCTCGGCGCTCCACACATTTCAGACCTCAACGGTCAGGGCCGTTCTTGCAAGGGGCGAAGGATTAAACGTCGTATAATCTCGTGCGCGCAACTAGGGAGCAGAACATATGAACGTACAAGAACAAATCGAGGAGTATATTACCAGCCAACCGGAGTCAAAACGCAGTGACATGCGCGAGTTGCATCGGCTCACACTTCAAGTGTCACCGGAATGCAAATTATGGTTCTTCGATGGTAAAGACAGCAAAAATCATACTGTTTCCAACCCCACGATTGGATATGGATTTCACACAATAAAATATGCCAATGGAAAAAGTAGAGAGTTTTTTCAAATTGGTGTGAGCGGAAACAAAACTGGAATCTCTGTCTATATTCTTGGTCTCA
>Ga0210405_10002115_pt1 | contig 21051 bp, 18 predicted proteins | sample IncBWH11MmetaG_FD_155492 | JGI IMG/M metagenome (GOLD analysis project Ga0210405, IMG submission 155492) | Forest soil microbial communities from Barre Woods Harvard Forest LTER site, Petersham, Massachusetts, United States - Inc-BW-H-11-M | ecosystem: Environmental > Terrestrial > Soil >... | reverse complement strand
TCGAGATTCGGTGCTCCTCATGTCCTGCGTGCCCTACTGTCTCACCTTTGGAACGTAGGCCGTATCATACGCTCAACCTTGCATGAGACTCATAGCCCTTCTTACTTTTCTAGTCGCACCTGGTGCACCCAAACCGAAGTGCCTCCTCATGCGGCGGCCTTCAGCTTAGTGCTCACGTTTTTCACCAGCACATGGTAATGCGCAAGCTGAAAACATCTGCCGTCAGCTGGTTTTTCATCACCTTGGCGGTGAGCGGATTCCATCGGCGAGTTGCGCGAACGTATCGGTCTGCTCGGGCGCATAGCTTACGCGGCCGAATACGCGAGGCAGGCGTCTTCGCGTGGTGAAAACACTTCCGTCACAGACCGAAGGCTATATACAATTTCTCCTCGGCTTCAAATCACCGAAAATAGTCGTCAGCAGACCACCTGCTCACCAGGCAGGCGCTCTCCCCAGAGTGACGTGAACTCGGCTTCGATTGTTCCCTGCGTTCCGAATCTTCCATGCCGTACGCCTGCTTGCAAAGCATCGGACTCGATTCCATCCGCTCTATCCGTTACTTCCAGCTGCTAACATTTCCAACAATTCGGGGAACCTGCTTCTCGCTCAACGCTATCCCCAATAGCATGAAGGACGTTCGATTCGTGCACAGTTCGTGTACAGTCGCCTACAGAAGTGAAAACTGAAACGATTGGCGTTTGTAGAGCAAGACGCGATTGATACAGAGGTCCATCAGGTGATTTCGGAGAAGAGCTGTCGAACCGGTCCTGCTCTGATCAACTTCAGGGGTGAATTACCGTTAAACCCAGAAAATCTTCGAAATGATCGTAGTCGCGATCCCGGTGTAACAGCGAATGCCCGTGAAGGAGGCAAAACGTGGCGATCAAACAATCGATCGTCTTGCGGACGGTGCGTCCCCGCCGGCGGAGCTTCCCGAAATTTCTGGCGGCTTCGATGGCCAGCTCCTGGCTGCCAGTTTCGAAGACCTCGAACTTACGAAGTTCGCGCAGCACTCGTGTAAATGTATTCTCATCTCCGACGCCTTGAAGAGTCTCGCAGAGAATCAAATCCGTCAGTCCAAAGCGTTGCCGACCGAGCTCGCGATCAAAGTAATCGGTCTGTTTGTTCCGCAGACCGCGCAGATAGTCGATCCAAACCGTGGTATCAACGATGACCATCGATCTCTACTCTGCAAGTCGCGCGAGACGAGACTTGTGGAGATCTCCATTCCAATGGACCTTGCCTCGAAGCCGCCGAATGGTGGCCTGCGCCCGAGTTTGAATCAGAAGGCGCAATCCTTCCTCGACTGCGGCCCGCTTTGTCCGTGACCGACTGCTCCTCATGGCCTGTCGCATCAAGCGATCATCGATATCGATGTTGGTACGCATCCCTTCTACACCTCTTATGTGTAAGGATACCATATTCTTGTGTATCACCCACAAGTAGGTGATGGGAGCAGAGATGAATCCGCTAAGGTCCGAGTTGCGGCATAGGGTCTAGGCCACCCACTTCATTCTCAGTTTCTCGCGTTTTTTCGCGCAGTCGACAAGGCCAATTGACTTCTGGTGAGGAAGCCCGCCCAAGGCAGGCGCTCGCCGCCGGCCGAAGAGATAGCTTTCGTGGGAGAACAGATCGAATTCCGTACAACCTCGGTACAACTGAGGACGAGATTTCGGGAGGAGAACCTGTAAGCGACTCTCAACAAAGCATTTGGAATGTTTGCCTTCATTGTTAGAAGCAAGACGGCCGGATTTCCATCTTGGTTCAGCCGGTCTGTCGAACCTTGAAGGTTTGACCGCCCACAATTTTGACTGCAGCGCCGAGGATGAAAAGACAGAATGTGCGCACAAATCATTGAAGAGATAGGTGGACGTGACCGGGATCGAACCGGTGACCCCCTGCTTGCAAAGCATCGGACTCGATTCCATCCGCTCCATCCATTACTTTCAACTACTAACGTTTCCAACAAATCGGGGAACCTGCTTTTCGCTCAAAGGTAACTCGAATCTTTTGAAAACGATGCATTTTTGCACAGTCGGTGCACAGCCGTTTCCGGGAAAAGGTGCACAGTGAACCCCTCTCAGACTGAAGCATCTAATTATCGGATCGGGTGCGGATCTGTGATGCACTAAAGCTCCGCGAGCGCTCGATGCACCATACTTACGGCAGTAGCTCCTTCGCCGACGGCCGCAGCTACCCGCTTGACGCTTCCAGCGCGGACGTCGCCTACTGCGAATACTCCTGGGAGGCTGCTCTCGAGCATCTGGGGCGGACGGGAAAGAGGCCAAGGAGGATTCCGATCTGGGTCAATCGCCAGTGGCAGATCGCGTCCGGTGAGGATGAAGCCTTTATCATCAAGGGCGAGACGGCCTCCCAGCCAGTTGGTGTTCGGCGAGGCCCCGGTCATTACGAACAAGTGGCGGGCTGGTGCAGAACGTGCCTGCCCAGTCTGCTTGTCGATCCAGCTCACTTCTTCGAGATCATTCTCACCCTCAAGACCAGCTAGTTCAGAGTTGCAAAGCAACTCGATGGACGGATTTCCAATGATGCGTTGAACGAGATATCGCGACATCGATTCGGCCAAGTCGGCCCCTCGCACAAGCATGTACACCTTGCGTGCTGTCCGCGAGAGAAAGACAGAGGCTTGACCAGCTGAGTTGCCGCCGCCGACCACAATAACTTCTTCGCCCTCACACAACTGAGCCTCGATATGGGTAGCACCATAATGGATGCCGCGCCCCGCGAAGCGGTCCAGGGCGACTGCGGTTGGCTTGTTGTAGCGCGCGCCAGTCGCAATAACAATGGTCCGGGCGAAGAAGACGGTTCCATCGTCCATCACGAGTTCGTAGGGACGACGTTGGCACCGAAGCTGAACAATCGCGCGTGCCAACGCCATCTTCGCCCCAAACTTCTGTGCCTGCCTGGTGGCGCTCGTAGCGAGTTTTTGACCAGAGACCCCGGTTTCAAATCCCAGATAATTCTCGATCCTTGAACTGGTGCCTGCTTGCCCTCCCGGTGCGTGGCTTTCGATAAGGAGAGTATCCAATCCTTCCGAGGCCCCATAAACCGCTGCTGCTAGGCCCGCCGGCCCAGCGCCCACGATAACGAGATCATGAAGCAAACTGTTGTCGATGTTGTCGTTGAGGCCGAGGCAATCCGCCAGCTGTGAGGTTGAAGGATTGCGCATAATCATCGTCCCGTTGCCGATTACGATCGGGATTTCGGAAACAGCGATTGCAAAACGATCGAGAAGACCCCGAGAAGTATCGTCCGAATCTAAATCGATATACGTGTATGGATGACCATTTCGGCCCAGAAATTCTCGAAGGCGCAGCGTGTCTGCAGAATGTCGTGAGCCAATTACAACGACATTGCCCAACTCTCGGTTGATCAGCATAAGCCTGCGCAATATAAACGCCTGCAAAAGAATCTCACTCAGACCTGCATCGCGCGCCACAAGAGTGCGAAGCTCTTCGGGCCGAAGCTCGAGGATTTCACCGGCTTGCATGACTCGGCCCTGCACTACAGTTCGCTGTCCTGCGATCATGCCCGCCTCGCCGGTGAACATTCCTGGGCATAAGTTGAAGACGAGCCGTTCGCCGTGGATAGTTGGCTGAACGATTTCCAAGCTGGCTGATAAGAGAATGAAGCACGGTACTCCCACCTCTCCCGGCCGATACAGAATCTCGCCAAGCTCCGCATGGCGCACCCGTCCGTACGGCCGCGCACGATCTATCTCGATCTGCGTAAGGATCGGCCTGGTGTCGGCATCCGCATCGAACGCCTTCATGAGTTCTTCGTTGGTGGCAGCAAGCTCTGCGGTCCGTTGCGTGACCAGTTGATCGAGGTGGCTGGCTACCCGCCTCTGTGCATTCCGGGAGCTTGATTCCTGCAGCCCGATCGCAGCCTGATTGGCGGCCACACTCAATATAAGTTTCTCAGTCTGCTGTGGGAAATCGACTCGCTGCGACCCTGCTACAACTACGCCAAATTCGCCGTAAAGACCTAATCGCAGCGGGACTACAGAAATCTGTCGACCTCCAAAGGATTTTCGCATCGCGGCAGGCCATTCTTGCGAGTCGCTGCCTAACCATTGGTCGATCGCTTCGCCGAGTTCTTGCAGCTGCGGTGCTGGTTCCCATGTCGGCGCGAACCGCGCCATTGGACCGGGGGCCTCTCCGGATGGCGCCCTCACGCGTACAAAAATGAAATCCAGCTGGAGCATTACCAGTAGTGAATCATTCAACGTACCAACAATCTGGGAAGCTTGGGTGCCAGTCCAGATCGCGGGTAGAGCCAGAATGCCAACCAAATCATTAATGCAGCTCTGGAGCCGCTTGATCTCCTCGGCGGGAGCTTCGGATTGCTTTGTCATGTCAGGATGCTGTTGAGGCTGACTTAGTCCGCCCTGCTCGTCGTTCGCGGATCTCGGGCAGGAAATCTCGCGGCGGCACGAAGAAAGGATTCTGTTGAAGAGTTCCGCCGATGATGACCATGGGGTGTGTTCGTAGAATGTCAATCACGGTGTCTCCACCAAACTTCCCCAGATGGTAGGTGCAAATGACCGCGTCGTCGTGCCGGCTCCATACATCGTTGACACGCGATTCGAATTCAACGACGTCGTCGATGTAAGGCCCACGATCGACCACCCAGTCCATTCGGCACACAATTCGACTGAGCGGGAAACGTCCCTTAGCATTGCCACTCGCCACCTGCTCGAACACTTCGAGCATGCGATCCTGATCGAAACGGCCGTCGCGCAGGTACGATTCGGTGTTGGTTCGAAGCTCGAATTGACCGCTCTGCTCGGTGGCGGTGGTATCGATTCCTACCGCAGCCAAGCGTTGCAGATGATCTTCACGTTGTTCGGGGTTAACTACGTGGACGGCCTTGTCGCCACACTCGAATCCGTCCTTAATGAATGGGAGCAGAACGCGGTATTCTTCTTCGTCGCTGTTGAAGAACGCACAAACATGACGCATCTCTGCGAGCTGCGAACCGCCGATATGAATAGGGGTTGCGGTCTTCATAGTGTTGTCCTCGCCCATTGAAGTCCACCGGAAAAGCGGGATTCCAAATTAGCGTAATCCGGAAGGTAGCTCAATCAATAAGAATGTACTCCTGCACTGTCTCTCCGTGGCTAGCGTTTGCAGTCTCAGCTTAAGCTTTGGGCCTAGCGCGCGATTTGACCGATGTGGTATCCCAGTCGATTTTCGACGTCTCCCGGCTTGTGGAAGCCGTTCGCCATCAGCGCTTTGATCCGCTCCTGGGCGGCGGGTCGGCTGATCGAACCCATGCACGCATCCCACCCGGCGGCGAGCTCGACATCCGGCGGAAGGCTGGTGTTGACGAGCCGCTTGGTGTTGGCGATCGCCCATTTGTCAAATCCGGCGATCCGCGTCGCGAACGCCTCTACAAAAGCGTCTAGATCGGCGTCGGGTAGGGCGCGATTCACGTAGCCGTAGGCCTCAGCCTGCTCTCCCCTGATGTCCTCCGAGCTTAAGAGCACTTCGAGGGCGCGGTTTCGGCCAATGAGTCTGGGCAGCCGGGCCATCGGACCTCCGCCGGCGACCAGACTCACGCCCACTTCCCATTGCGAGAGGATGGCCTTTTCGCGGCTGGCGAAACTCATGTCGCAGGCGAGCGTGAGCTCGCTGCCGTTGCCCGTCGCCCGGCCGCGGATGAGAGCGATGGAGGCGAATGGAGCGCGAGTCAAACGCACGAGGAAGTCCGGCCAAGGTGGCAATCCTGTGGGACCGGCCGGCATTGAGGTCAGATCCTCGAGCTTGGCGAAAAAATCGGAATGATTCAGAAAGTAATCTTCGACCGCGCTGTCAAAGACCACGACCCTGACCTGTTCGTCGGCCTCGAGAGCGTAGATGAGTTCCTGAAACTGCCGGACCATCTCTGGGCCCATCACGTTGATCGGCGGGTTGTCGATTGTGACGCGCCAATAGGCGGGCGACCGGCGGGCCACGCGAATCTGTGCCGGTTTCGTAGCTGCACTTGCACTTGTCATGGGATTCTCCTTTGTACTTGTGGTCTCAGAAATGTCTTGATTGCCCTCAACGCCTTCTCGAGACCTGGATCACTTGTTACCTGCTGGGAGTTCGTTAATTACTGCCGCGCCTGCCTTGCTAACGATCTCGTCCTGGGAATCCGCGCCTCCAGAAACACCGATTGCGCCAATGATCGAGCCTTTCTCGATCAGCGGAATGCCGCCGCGAGACGCAATGACTCCATCGAACGCGAGCAGATAGTTGAGATGCATAAGGTTGATACCGTCTTCGAAAACCTTAGTCGGGCGCCGGAAGGTCGCGGCGGCGCGTGCTTTGTGCTCGGCAATCTGAATGGAGGCAAGCATCGCGCCATCCATCCGCTGGAAGGCCACTAGATGGCCACCGGGATCGACTACCGCTACGTTCATTTTCCAGTCACGCTTCTTGGATTCCGCGACGGCGGTATCAATGGCTGCCTGAGCGCGCTCGAGAGATATTGCCGGGCCGTACGGAATGTCGAAGGGAATTTTGTCGGGTACAAAATCGAGAGGATTTGCTTCCGCGGGTTGGAGCGCTCGACTCGCGCTGGCGGCACTTCCTGTTTTATCATTCGACATACGCCCTCCTTAAATGTTGACTGCTGTTCCGTCGTTACTTGGATAACCAGGAAAAATTAAGAGACGCATCTTTTTTTGTAACCCCAGTGGGCGCACAACAGATCGTTCGATCGTCATTGGATCGCAACTCACTGCGGGAGCGCTGCTACATAGGTCGTGTTGGACCTTCGCGGCCAAGGCGGCAAAATCACCTTGGCCACCGTCATCAGAGAACGACAAACCGATGTGATCGTCAACTCACGCAGAAGCGTGAGCGGCTCTCTCCCCGAGAAACTTCATAAGGGCTTGAGCCGTTGAGGTCGATGATGCGGGATTCTGACCGGTGATAAGGTGACCATCGGTGATGGAAAAAGGCTGCCAGTTCGCCTTCTTCTCAAAGATGGCACCGAGTCGTAGCAGTTCGTCTTCAACGAGGAAAGGCACAACCTTGGTGAGCTTTACCTCTTCTTCCTCGCCATTCGTAAAGCCGGTTACATGCTTCCCCTTCACTAGCGGCTCACCCTTGTACTTGACGTGCCGAAGCGCCCCGGGTGAGTGGCAGACCAAAGCAATTGGCTTGCCGGAATTGTAGAACGATTCGAGAAGAGCGATGGACACGGGGTCCTCCGCAAGGTCCCACATCGGACCGTGCCCGCCGGTATAAAACACCGTATCAAAGTCTTCTGCCTTCATATCCGCAAGCTTCACTGTGTTTGCAAAAGCCTTCAGCGCCCTCTCATCCTTCTTGAACCGCACCTGCGCAGGTGTCTGATTTTCCGGCAGGTCGCTTTTTGGATCGATGGGAGGCTGCCCGCCTTTTGGAGAGGCTAGCGTGATATCGACACCAGCATCGCTGAAAACAAAGTACGGGGCCGCACCTTCTTCAAGCCAAAAACCGGTTTTACGGCCTGTATCGCCGAGCTGATCGTGTGAGGTTAGCACCTGCAAAATTCTCATGTCTCATCTCCTTATTCGTCCCTGGACCTTTTCGCGATATTCTTCCTCTTCGCTGTTGAAGAATGCACAGACGTGACGGGTTTCTGCGAGTTGGTAACCCGCAAACGAGATAGGGGCCGCAGTTTTCATGCCTTACTCCCTTCCAAGGAAGTTCCCCTAGAGCCGAGGGAAATACACTATCGTGGTATGCAGAATCCTTCAACCGCTTTGAAAAAACCAAGCGAAATCCTTTTTCAGAGGGCATACCAGTTCTGTTTCGTGCAGGCGGTGGTTTTCCAAACCGCCGCCGAGCAAAACGGCCGTCACGCATCTGAGTAAGAATCGGCGGCGCATTCACAAGAATTGCTTACCAAAGGTCGCAAAACAGCACGCCTGCTCACCAGGGAGGGGCATCTCGTTCGTGCACACTTCGTCGATCGGACAGACTTCGGCGCAAACTGCAGACTGAACCCCTTGTTGAGACAAACCTGTGAATCACACTCCTAAGTAGGAGGCTGTCACATTCGGTCACCGAAAAACGTTATCACCCCGGCTAGTGGCGCTCCGGATTGCGTGTTTCTGCGCTTTTCAAACTCCTCGGGCGAACAATAGCCCAGGGCCGAATGTAGTCGAGACCGATTGTAATATCGGTCAATGAATTCCTCGATCTTCTGACGTAGGTCCTCGAAATCCCGATACTCACTGGCGTAGATCTCCTCCCGCTTGATCGTCTTCAGAAAGCTCTCGCACGTGGCGTTGTCATATGGATTGCCCGGTCTGCTCATGCTTGGCAACATTCGGTGATCGCGGAGTTTTTGCATGTATTCCCGGCTACCGTACTGCACTCCCTGATCTGAATGGTGTACGACTCCCGGTGGTGGTTTCCGGTTGGCAACGGCTTGCTCTAAAGCGGACAGCGGAAGCTGCGCTTTCAAGCTCCTGCCAAGTGCCCAGCCGATGACCTTCCGGGAAAAAACATCCAATACCACTGCGAGATAAACAAACTCGCGGGCTAGGCGGATGTAGGTTATGTCAGCAGCCCAAAGCTGGTCCGGTCCAGACAACGTCATTCGACCCACCAAGTTTAGGTGAACACGGGCAACACGAAGCGAATGCCCAGGGGGTCGGAGCCACTGCTCTCGAACGGTAAGCAGATTATCCTCGCGCATGATTCGCGCGATCCGCTTGTGGTTTGCAGCCATGCCTTGCGTCCGTAGCTCGACCGTGACCCGTCTGTAACCGTACCGCCATCGATGTTGGATAACGACGCTCTGGACGGCCGATCTTAAGGCCATTTCTTCCTCAGCCTGCCATCCTCGCCGCAAATATCGGTAAAAACTGGCCCGACTTACCTGGGCTAATTGGCACATTCGCTCGACACTCAAGCCGCCTTGCAACGGCATCCTGGTTCTTATTTCGTCGTAGATGCCTTGTCGCCAGAAGTGTGTCTCTGCCGACGCCGAGCCCCTACTCTCTGCAAGGCATGTCTGAAAAAATCCACTTCCAGCGTTTTGTTCGCCAACACCCGCTTCAGCTTGGTGATTTGCCTACGTAAGATCAGCTCGCGGGATCGTGTATGGGGAGGGTCTATTTCTTCGAATCGATCGCGCCAGTTGTAAAGCAATCTTCGAGGTATCCCAAGCTCTCGAGAAAGCCCGAGTACGTTGTCGCAGGACTTCATTTGCTCGAAAGCCTGGCGTCGAAATTGGTTACTGTATCGCTGCCCTTTCTTTCGCTCCACTTTGCGGCTCCTTTCTCGCAAAGTGTGCATCATAAACCGTCTCACTCTAGGGGTTCACTCCAGAAGCCTGCTTTTGCAGTTGAAATCCGAGACCCACCAAACGTCGTGTAAACGCCGATCTCACCGGCATGACGAAATGTCCCATTTTGCAGGCACCGAATCTCAGAGAGACACAAATCAAAAAGTATCTTACGCTTGCTTTTCATTTCTTTCAGTGAATATGTTTACTTCGCTTTACTTATGTAGTTAACCTCAGTTAACATGACAACCCTAGAGACGCAAATGACACTACGCACTATGTTTACAAGGTCCGTTTTCGCAGGTTTACTCTTGTCTCTGAGCCCTACGGGTGCGCTCGCACAGGGAGAGACCACCAGTGCAATCGTGGGCCAGGTGACGGACGCAACCAACGCGGCCGTTCCGGGCGCTACCGTCACCATCACCAATCGCGAAACCGCATTGCGACGTAGTGCGAAGACCGACGACGGCGGCCGGTTCAATTTTCCACAGCTGAAACCTGGAGCTTATTCGGTCAGGGTCGAAGCGGAAGGCTTTGAGCCGCGGCAGAATGACGATGTGTTTTCGGGCCTGGGAGAGAAGCAGACAGTCAATTTTACGCTTCAGGTGGCTCGGTCAAATCAGACGATCGAGGTAAGTGGAACGGCTCCTCTCATCAATCCAGAGAACCCCAATACATCCACGAATCTGAATGCACCGGCACTGGAAAACCTTCCCAATCCGGGCGGTGATTTGACTTACCCGCTTCAATTTGCCGCAGGCGCGCTTGTCAACACGGCTGGCAGTGGCAACGATTTCGTGGGCGGCACGAATGGGTACGGCAACGTCGAGTTCAATGGACTTCCCGCTCTCTCGAACGGTTACATCGTCGACGGACTAGAGACGAATGACCCACTGACGAATCTGAACAGTGGGCTTTCAACAAACCTCGTCCTCGGATTGAACTCGATATCGGAAGTGACGGTGAACACGCTTTCCTATGCTGTCGATCAAGGGCGCTACGGAGCGTCTCAGGTCAACTACGTTACCAAATCGGGAGCGAACCAGTTTCACGGAAACCTGTACGAGCTATGGAACGGCTCGAAGTTCAACGCCGCCGACTATTTCACGAATGCCACTCCGGGAAATCACAAACCCCGCTCCACCGTGAACCACTTCGGGGGTAGCGTAGGCGGTCCGATTCTCCATGACAAATTATTCTTTTTTTTCGATAGCGAATGGGTTCGGATTGCATTGCCCATCGTCACGGCGACCACCGTTCCAACTGCGGCATTTCAAAACTACGTATTGCAGCAACTCCCTTTGGGCGGCATTGATTCCGTCGCAGGTTCGATCTATCTGCCGGCGCCGCAGTTGGTGCCGTTTTATCAGAAGATGTTTTCGCTCTACGGCAATACGAGTGGAACGCCCCTCGCCGTACTTGGCTGTCCATTTGATGTTGGCGAAGGCTCCCCCGCGATTGCGAATGATGGAAACGGTTGCGCAAATCGCCAGAGCATCTCTCATTCAAGCGACGATCACGAGCAGGTCCAGACGGTCCGGATCGACTACAATATCAACGAGAAAAACACCACTTGGTACCGCTTTCAGACGGACAACGGACTTCAGGCCGCCTACACCGATGCCATCAACCCTTTGTTCAACGCGCTTTCCCCGCAACCGCTGTACTCGTTTGCAGCGGGGTATACCCACGTCTTTTCGCAGAATCTTGTGAACTATTTCAACCCGGCTTTTTCCTGGTATGGAAGCCTCTTTGGTCCGAAGGATTTTCGGAAGACGCTCGCCGCATTCCCGCTCGTTCTACAAGGCAGCGGCGCGAATGCACCTTTTACCACGGTCGGAGGTTTAGATAACACATGGGTCCAGGGAAGACGAGCGTCTCGGTTTTTTATCAACGACAACCTCGAATGGAGCCATGGCACGCACGAACTCCGCTTTGGGACCAATACTCGCATCTTGCGGTTGAACGACTACGACTTCGGAGAGGGCTCGGTTCCGACCGTCACGTACACCACCCTACCGCAATACATTTATGGCGTGGCATCAACCGCAACAAAAACTTTCCCTACCTCGTCGAATGAACCTTTCAACTTCTTGAATTTGGATCTATATGCGCAAGACACTTGGAAAATCTCCAGGACCCTTACCTGGACGTTTGGTATTCGAGACACGCTAAATTCAAACCCACTCAATCCTCACGATCAGATTGCTCGTCTTCGCGGCTCTTTCGCTTCTATCCCGCATGACGTAAATCAGGCTTTGAACGCTGCCATTCAAACCGGTCTAGGTCACGTGTTTTCATCGACGCCCCTCGCGATTCTGCAACCGCGAACAGCGATCGCGTGGCAATTTGAGTCCAAATCCGTCCTACGTGCCGGCTTCGGCGTTTTCAGTGACATTTTGCCCGGCAGCATCGCGGATGTGGTCGGCGTCAACCCACCCTATGTCAAAACATTCCAGGGAGGCCTTCTTGGGACCGTAGGCAAAGCGGGATCTGCGGGTTGCGACGCCGTATCGGGCTGCACAGCGATTGCGCCGGGAGTTCCTAACAGTGCGATTGACGCGACCGTTGCCGCCAACCAAACGCTCAGCTCAGGATTTACCGAGGGCCAGCTTTCCTGCGCATCTGCACAATCGAACCCCGCAACGTGTCTTCCTCCGGTCGCCATCTCAGCGGTCCCGGATGGAAAACTTCACGCGCCATACTTCTTGGAGTGGAGTCTTGGTTTGGAACATGAGTTGGGAAGCACAGGAAGTATCCACGCGCAGTACGTCGGTACGCGCGCCGTGAACCAGCCTTACCTGACCCAAGTGAACGGCTATCAATCAGTTTGCGACGGTTGCTTCGCCCCGTTTCCCTATGCCCAGTCCACCGACCCAAGATTCGGGGCCGTCACTCAATTTTCCACCGGTGCGAACAGCCACTACAACGGGTTGCAGATGTCCGCGATGAAGCGCGTCGGTCACGGCCTGATGGGGCAAATCAATTACACGTTTAGCCGCTGCATGGACACGGTCTCAAACGGCGGATTCCTGCAATTCTCGGCCGGAGGAATTCTGTCCCCACTGCCTGGCGATCTGGCTCGCGACTACGGCCCTTGCGATTACGACATCCGGCACAATCTCAACGCTCAATATGTCTATCAATTTCCGGTCAAAGTTAAAAATCCGCTTCTTGGCCATGCGTTGAACGGTTGGCAGGTATCGGGAACCGTTTTTTGGCATAGTGGTATCCCATTTTCTGTTCTGAGCACGCCGTATTCAGCAGATGGAGATGGCATTGTAAACGGCAGTGGGCCGCAGTTCGCCAGCGCTGTTCCCGGCGTCCCACTCTATGAACACAAATCGATTCCCGGGGTCACGCAACCCGGCACGGTTCAGTGGCTCAATCCTGATGCATTTGTCTCTACCGTGGACCCAAGTACCGGCGGATGTCTGGGCGGCGACACTCCCAAGAATTGCCAATTCGGCAACCTCGGCCGTAACGCTTTACGCGGTCCCAATTTTGCGTGGAGTGACTTCTACCTTACCAAATCCTTTTCTTTGACCGAGAGTGTGAAGCTGCGCTTCGACATCCAGTTCTTCAACGTATTTAATCACCCGAATTTCGCACTTCCGAGCATGGTCCTGGCCGGCATTCCGGGGAAGCCCACGACACAAACTGGGTTTGGAGCGCTTACTTACACGACCTCGCCACCGACTGGTTTACTCGGCGTCGGCCTAGGCGGCGACAGCACGCCCCGCATGATCGCGTTCCAATTGCGCCTGGAGTTCTGAACTCGTTGTCGCAAGTGTGCACTACGAAACTGTCTCACTCTAGGGGTTCACTCCAGAACCCCTCGGTTAGGCGAAAGTGTGCATCGTCTCTTGTTGGATTGGGCGCGAACCGAGAATAGGGATAAGAGAGTCAGTGCACAACAGGCTACCCGGAAACCATTTCGATCCAGAAATCCGCTTCGAGGAAGTGCGATGTTATTCACCGCCGACTGCGCAGTCTGATCTCCCCGAAACCCGTTTCTGGAAAACTTCCGTTACGTCTACGCAAGCGCGTTTACCGGGACTGATCGTGGTCTGCTTCGGTCGGTTTTGGGTCCGTGGTCTCCCGTTCCCAAATGCGAGGCACCTGGGGCACCCATTTCAGTGGAAGAACACGCTTCCATGGCACCTAGGTCCCGCAAAGTCAGAATCCTCCGCTTCAAAAATCTTCCGCCATTCCGGCGTGACCCTGGTCTTCAAATACCACGTTTGAGGTATTCACCAGGGTTGGCCCCGACAACTCGCTTGAACGCCTTACTGAACGCAGCGTCGGACTCGTAACCGACCGACCGAGCAACGTCTATGAGCTTTTTGTCACGCTGTTGTAGTAACTGCATCGCCTTCTGCATCCGCCACTCGGTTACATATTCCAGTGGTGTTTGTCCGAGCAGCTCCTTAAAACGGGCTGCGAATGCGGAGCGAGACATGCCCGCTGCTTCGGCCAGGGATTCGACCGTCCAAGGTGCATTCACTCTGTTGTGAATGGCACTCAGGGCAGTGCCCATTTGAGGATCGAAAACAGCACGAAGCCATCCTTTGTTGCGTTCCGGTCCCAACGCGATATGCGCCCGGAGTACCTGGATAAACAGGACCTCGGCTAGCCGAGTCGCGACTACTTCAGTTCCCGGCGTCTGTTCTGCCATTTCTGACGCCAGCGCCTGCATTGTGATGTGAAGAGCAAGCGTGCGTGCCTGTTCGGCCTTAATCAGAATGAAGCTCGGCAATAACTGAGTGATCGGCTTCAGGCTGGCGCGATCAAAACTCAGGGACCCACAGACGATTGTCGTCGGTGCGCCACCACCTCCATAATGAGCGACATTGTTGTTGGCCCCGGCCCCGATCTCGCGGAAACTCCACCTCGGACGTGTTCGCGGGCTGTCGCGCAAAACAATCGAAGTCCCCCGGGCCAGCAAAAAGCAATCACCACCGGTGAGGGGAATTGGCTCAGGAATCCTTTCCACACTCAGCCAGCAGTTGCCGCGCGAAAGCATGGCGAAGTGCGCCAAATCTGTGGGTGACATCTTTTTGTCGGAAGGCGTGACTTTCTCTTCGGTCTGCTTTTCCTGTTTTACTCCCCACGGGGCTGTGGCTTCGAGCCTGTGCAGACCGAAAGCGGTTACGTGCATCGTTCTGAAGATATCTGTTATCGGGTCCAACTTAGCCTCCCTCTTTTGGACGAATAGACAAAAGATTAGGACTCCCGAACAGTTCTCGTCCACCGCCAAAGGAATCTACTCTACTGTACTGAATTCTACACATCTGCGAAGGGAGCAATTATGGGAAAGCTTGAAGGAAAAGTTGCAGTCATCACGGGTGGATCGAGCGGTATGGCGCTAGCAAGCGCCAGGCTCTTTGTTGAAGAGGGTGCCTACGTTTTCATCACGGGTAGGAGGCAGGAGCAGCTCGATGAGGCCGTCAAGCTGATTGGCCGAAACGTGACGGGCGTGCGCGGCGACGCGGCCAATCTCGACGACCTCGACCGCCTGTTCGATACGGTCAAGAGGGACAAGGGCAAGATCGACGTCCTGTTCGCGAGCGCAGGCACGGGCGAAGCCGTCCCACTGGGCGAGATTACTGAGCAGCACTTCGATGCGGCCTTTGGCCTGAATACGCGCGGAACGCTGTTTACGGTTCAGAAGGCGTTGCCGCTGTTCAACGATGGCGGATCGATCATCATGACCGGATCAGTTGCTTCGGTGAAGGGTTTTCCTGGTTTCGGCGTGTATGCGGCGAGCAAGGCAGCATTGCGCTCCTTCGCACGCACGTGGCTCAACGAACTGAAGGGCAGGAAGATCCGGGTGAACGTGCTGAGCCCGGGGCCGATCGCCACACCGATGCAGGAAGAAGTTCTCACCAAGGAGGCGAAGGAGATGTTCGAATCCCTGATCCCGCGGGGAACGATGGGTCAACCTGAGGAAATCGCGACGGTCGCGCTGTTTCTTGCGTCAGACGATTCGAGCTTCGTGAATGGGGTGGAGTTGTCCGTCGACGGCGGCTTGTCGGCCATCTGAAAACTCGTCGAAGAGCGTGGAACCCAGCACGCCGCGGCTCGGCCTAGAAATCCTGCGGCAGGACGAGGGAGTGGAGACCGCTCAACTTGAGGGACGCGATCGTCCCTCCCTTGCTCTCGTTCGCGGCTTTGTTTTGATCGCACGCGATGAGATCGGAACGATCCGATGTAAAGGAAATGGAGACTTCGATGAGCGCACAAGAGAATGCCCAAATTGTGAAGGATTTCTTTGCAGCAATGGGCCGCCGCGATAAGCAAGGTTTGCTGGCGTTGTCTGCCGAAGATATTGAGTGGATCATCCCGGGCGAGGACTGGCCGCTGGCCGGCACGCACCGCGGGCACGCAGGAATGGAGAATTTACTTCAGAAGGCTAACGAAACGGTGGAAACTTCCTACCCAGAGCCCCCCGAGTTCATAGCGCAGGGAGACCGGGTTCTGGTCGTCGGCGTCGCTACAGGCAGAATCAAAGCCACGAATAGGACCTTCGAGGACCATTGGGTCTTCGCCATTACCGTTCGAAACGGCAAATTGACGAACGTCCGGGAGTATATCGACACGCTAGCACTGGCGCGGGCCTCCGAGATGGCCGCGAACTCCAGGTCCTGACCCATCGACACCGATACCACACGAAACGATTCGTAAAGTCTACGAATACGTTGAAAAGCGACAACGCCTTCTGAACCGTAAACAGCGTGCCGCGCGCGTTCAGGCATCGGAAGTGGACCGCATCTAGCAGGCGCATCGCGATCTTCATTTGGCGGTCGAACACCCCACCGAAATCAGTGGATGAACTACTTCGCCTGACGAGTCAGTGTTCGTCGATACGGGGATCAACGTGGATCTCCCGGCTGGGGCCTCTCAAAAGCCGCGCCTTCCCAAGCGCTCTCAGATCCTAGCGCTCATTCGCACGCACGTGGCTCAACGAACTGAAGGGCAGGAATATCCGGGTGAACGTGCTGAGCCCGGGGCAGACCGACACATCGGATTCCCAGCGACTCGACAAGGAGACGGTGAGTGCATGCTCGCCAAGGCACTCACCGAGATCCGATAGGTAACCAAAAGTCGGCATCTCGTCAGGAAATCAAGCAACTGATGAGATGCGCGTTTGCGGGGACTGATCTAACTTTGCGCTAAAATAATCAACTAAATCCTGATTGTTCCGATGGAGGGGATGTGGCTTCGGCAGTGATGCCCTGAATGGCTGCAGGCGACCCAGAGCAGAAGTCTGAGTTGAACGAAAGCGGAAATGCGGACGAGAGCGAACACTCGGTGGAACCGCACATGCCAACGTATGTTTCACTTTCCGTGCAGGCCTAGCCAGATTGCTTTCAAACCTGGGCATCCTCAATAACACGCGTGATCGGTACTGCTGGCGACCCACCGCGGCCTCGGGTTGACTAGGAAGCGAGGTCGCCGCGCGCCAGATCGCTCCCCGCATCCAGGTCAGGTAGCACGACCGACCATGATTCATAGACGGCGTGCGGTGGAGCCTTCCAACACAGCATCCAAATGTCCGGCCGCTGAAAGATCAACTCCCCGTGCTCGCCGCAGGCTAAGGATCAGTGGCTGCTGGCGGCGAACAATTGCGCAGCGTACTGCAGCACTGGTTGCATAGCGGCCGGTGCGACGTCCGCCGCATAGATCTCCAGATAGTTCACGTGCCGGCCGCCGCTGTTGCGTGCCATCCCCTTATCGATGGATCTTCGCAAGGCTAGCGGAGGATCCCCCTCCGCACCCATTACCTTGCTCGCAATTGCATCTTGCGAGCCGCTGCGCATTTCAAAGCCGGTGATGATGCGCCCGCTGTAGCTGTTGATGAACTCGGTATTGTCGGGCGCTTCGACCGCAGCGTGGCCGGCATGAAGATCACTCGATTGAATCGCCAGGCGGTTGCCGACAGCGCGCGCGGCGCGCTCAATGACCTCCTGCTTGGCGCGCAAGTGCGCCGCTCGACCCTTTGGGCCGGCTCCGAGAATCGGCAGACCAGGAGCGGACAGGGAAATGCACTGATTGCGAAACGTCTCGGCGTAGAAGTGAAACGTGTCGTCCCAGGCGCTCAGGTACCGGGCGGGCGCATAGCCGTCGGCCATCCATTGCCTGTGCGCGGCCGGCGAGTTCGGCAAAGTCATCTCCACGGAAACAGAGGTGGGGCCGGCAGCCGCGATCATTCTGAACGCGGGCAACCCCCCGTAGCGGGCGCTCAACAGCTTCATGAAGGCGAACCATCTTCCCAGGTACACCCGATCCCACGGCATCGGAAGTTTGGCGCTGGTGCCCTTGCCCGGTCCGTACTGAATCTCGAACAGATCCGTCTGCACCCCTTCGAGCGCCCACGGCGGTGAGAAGAAACCGGGGAACATGATCAGATGTACCCATTTCTTTGCCGCGGCCGCGGCCGCGAACAGCGCATCGAGCTGCGACCAATCCGGCTTGTTCTCGCTCGCCTCAATGTCGCTCCAATTTACCTGCACCGCCACGCCGCTCATGGAGGGATTGCTCAACAGCTGCAGTTTCATCGACCGATAGTTCCTTTCTCCCGAAGGCAGGAGCACGACCGGTCCGTTCGGCAACGCATTGCCGCCCAGTGCGCACTGAACCGTCTCGGCCCCGGCCCGAGCAGGCAGCGCACAGCATAGGCAAATCCCTATCAGAACAAAGGCTGCGCAGCGCAGACGGTAAATCCACATGCCGGTGACCTCCGAGGGCCTATTCTACTCTGCGCGTATCGCGCTTGCACGCCGCTTGAAATGACTGCTGATGGCCGCGTCCCGCCATTCGCGTCGACGCAAGTCGGCTGGAGTAGCCCCCCGCCAAAGCACTCGTCGACTGCAGATTGGTACCGGAATGTCGGCTAGTATTTACTGATGACTTTTAGACGAAGGGTTTCCCAGTGTTGGACTCAAGTCCAAACGCGCAAACTGGACACGTGGAATCGAGCAAAAGTCAGAGATGTCCAGTAACGCTTATCAGTTACCGAATTCGCTGAAAATCTGACGGGACCTATGCAGTCACCCTTGGCATGCTAAGGGCGTTCGGCGTTAATCGGGGTTTGTACCCACTGATACGCTGGAATGTGGGCGTCGGACACTTGGGCTACCCAATCCTCGGAGCTGTCGCTTAGCCTTCTAACTCTGAGACGCGCCATTCCGACGTCGAGTGCCATGGGCCCCTCGAAGGTTTTGTTCCGACTTATGTAGGCAACTATGCGAGAGTCCGGAGACCACCAAAGGCCGCTGAGAGCACCCTTCGACTTGAAAAGCTCCCTGCGATTCTCGCCGGATGGACTAATTGCGTAGTATGTGTCGTCATCCAGAAATGCAATCCAGTTTCCGTCCGGTGACCACGTGGCGTCATGTCCCTTAGCTAATTCAAGCCACTGCTTTTGCTCGCTATCGTACACTCGGACATGATCATCAGCGTCGTACACTACCTTTTTGTTGTCTGGGGACCAGCACTGTGAAGTGACGGCCGCCCTCACGTCGAACACCTGAATCTCTTTCGAACTCAAATTGAAAATTTGTAAATTGTCATTCGGTGGCGTTGTCCCGCGCTTCAAATTCTGCACATTCATCGCGAGCTTCGATTTATCGTAAGACCAACACAGCTCGTACGCCGCTGAAACTTCAGAGTAGCCCCTAAAGTCGCTTCCATCTTTGTGAACGACACCGAACCCGTGCGGGAAAAGATTTACAGCAACGTCCATCCCGTCTCGCGTTATTGCGCCATCGCCCGCCATGGCGGCCAGAACCTCCTTACCCGCCGACATTGAACGGTCCGCGAACAGCACAGTTTCCAGAGACCGGTAAAACGACGCAAGAGTTAGTCCCGTGTCTTTTTGAAGCCGAATCAATTCTGTTCGGACTGGTTCTTTTGCCGTCGTCTGCGCGAAAGGTGCAAGGACGAGGAACACACCTAAAGATCTAAACAGTATTGGGCGCATCGTAGCGGGATAATATCATGCAGACACAGCAGCTATCTCCCGCGCAACTTGTCAAGTCTGATTAACGCCCTATCTCCAAATGGACGACTTGTGGAATGGGAAATCACTCGAAAGGCTGTCCAACTATGAGGAGCAAGCGCCGAGATGGCGCGAGACGAAAAAAAGTTTCTCTAATTTGCCCTCGCCGAAGACCCTGCGCAGTTCGGTAAATCCAAAGAAGGGGATCAGAAGTACGGCCAGGAGCGCCATCAGGGAGAGAGTTCCTTTGAGGGTACCGCCCCCGATCGCGGTGATGCTCTCGCCGAAGGACTGCCCGTGATACAAACCAACTGCAGTCTCTTCGAGAATTTTGAAACAACCCAGAAGAACGGCGAAAGTGGCGGACTTGAACAGAGTCGGGTAGATGAGCGGCGCCGTTTTCAATTGGTCCGCAAAATGCAACTCCTGGGCAACCACCATCACTTTGGCAAGGGCCAGCCCGTTGAGCAGGGCGAATCCCTGCGAGGCAACAGCGATATGATGCTCTGCCAAAATGACTGACTTATACAGAGCGAATAAGCTGAAGACGATACAAAGATAGCAAGAAATAACCAGATACTCTTTAAATCCATGATAGGCCCGCTGCTTTAGGGTGGGAGTGGTGGAGTCCACGTTGTTGCCTCCAAACTGGAAGGTACCTTTACGGCGTGAAGGAAAATACACCAATGACCGCCCCAACCAGTATGAGCAGCGCCGGATTAATCTTGTAATGCAACAGTATCAATAGGACGACGACTGCAATCGTTGCCGTCTCTAACCCAAAAATGGCGCCCTTCGCCATGGTGAAGCAACCTGCAAGCAGCAGGCCGATGGATACAGGTGCGAGCCCCTGCTGAATCGATCGCCTCCACGGCCATTTCTCGAGTTTATTCCACAATCGTCCCACGATGAACGTCAGCACAGCAGTGGGCCCGAAAAATGCCAGCACAACGACCATGGCTCCAAGCACTCCGCCAGCCCACTCTCCGATTGGTACAATCATCATCATGTTCGGACCGGGGGCCATCTGCCCCACGCTGTATAGGTGGATCAACTGCGGGAAGGTGAGCCATCTGTGAGTCTCGACGGTAAGGATCTTCATCTCGGGGAATGCCGCCATTCCACCCCCGATGGTGAGGAGCGACAGATAAGCGAACACGCGAACAAGTGCCGGAATCTGGTTCATGTTCCCACGCTCTCATTCCGCTCTTTCCGAGGCCGATGAAAAAGAATCGCCAAGAGCCCGACAGCTACGAGCGTACGAGGAACCGACTGGTGCAATCGGTTCACGGCAATCACCGTCAGTGCCATAAAAACAAAGTCAAACTTGCCTGCGAGTGACTTCTTGCTGAGCCCCACGACAGTAGAAAGGATCAGCCCGACTGCGGCTGCGGCCACCCCTTTCAGCGCAGCCGTGATCCACACGTGGTCACCGTGACTGCGATAGAATATGCCCACGACGTACATGATCACAGCGCCGGGTAGGCAGACACCGATAATCGCTGCGACAGAGCCCAGCGCGCCACGCAACTTCTCGCCCACTAGGATCGCCATGTTCGTGGCGTTCAAGCCGGGAAGGCTCTGGCTGATGGAAAGCAACTCGACAAATTCTTTGTCATCAATCCACTGTCGCTTGATTACGAGGCTGCCGCGGAGGTAAGGCACCACGCCTCCGAAGCTGGTGGCTCCGATGATCAGAAATTCGAGAAAGATCTGGCCAATTGAGACTCCCGCTTGGACTACGCCAGCATCAGCTT
>Ga0210405_10002112_pt1 | contig 21062 bp, 15 predicted proteins | sample IncBWH11MmetaG_FD_155492 | JGI IMG/M metagenome (GOLD analysis project Ga0210405, IMG submission 155492) | Forest soil microbial communities from Barre Woods Harvard Forest LTER site, Petersham, Massachusetts, United States - Inc-BW-H-11-M | ecosystem: Environmental > Terrestrial > Soil >... | reverse complement strand
CACTCCGGCAACCTTGCCGACCGGCGCGATCAATGACGCTTATCCGTCCACCACTCTTGGAGCCAGCGGCGGCTTGCCGCCGTACACTTGGGCCATCACAGTGGGCAGCTTGCCCGCTGGTTTGTTGCTGAACTCCAGCACCGGCGCCATCACGGGAACACCCGCGGGCCCCAGCGCCACCGCAAACTTCACGGCTCAGGTCACCGACTCGACGAACGCCAAGCAGACCGGCGCCTTCAGCATCACCGTCAATCCTGCGCTCGCGATCACCAGCACCTCTTTAACGGGTGCAACCGCGGGCACAAACTATTCAACCAATCTCAGCGCCACCGGCGGTGTGACGCCCTACAACTGGAACATTTCTGTCGGCAGCTTGCCCACCGGCATGAACCTGAGCGGGAACACCATCTCCGGCATTCCCACCACTGCGGGAACGGTGAGCTTCTCTATCCAGGTGAATGACGCATCGGGTGGCTCGCAAACCGCGGCGGTCAGCATCGTTGTGGCGGCTGCGCCTCCTCTTGCGGTGGTGACCACTTCCGGCAACTTGCCGCAAGGCGTCGTAAACTCCTCGTATGCGTCTACACAACTCAACGCCACCGGCGGCTTCCAGCCGTACACTTCCTGGATTGTCGTCGCTCCTGGAACTGGCACTTTGCCTCCAGGCCTGTCGCTCAGCACCAACGGCCAGATCACCGGGACACCCACGACTGCGGGAACGTATCCCTTCACCGTTCAGGTGACCGACTCCGCCACGCCGACGGCCAACACCGCCCAGGCGAATCTCAGCATCACCGTAGCCTCCACAACCAGTTGCACCACTTTGACTGGCAAGGAATCGCTCCTCCAGGGCGACTACGCTTTCGTGATGAAGGGCTTTGATGCCTCTGGCAACCCTGTCTTCCTCGGCGGCGTCTTCGTCGCCAGCGGCGCAAAGGGCCCCGGCAATATCACCGCCGGCACACTAGATATGAACCTTGCCTCCGGCGTGCAAACTGGCCTCAGCATCACCTCGGCCAGCTCGTACAACCTTGGCCTCGACCCCAACGCAACCAATGGCTATCGCGGCTGTATGTCCATCGTCACCTCCGCGGGCACCATGAACTACCGCTTCTCCGTGGATGCCGTTGGCGCTATCACGGCCAACGTAGCTTCGGACGGCCACATCATCGGCTTCGATGCTGGCGGGCCTTTCACTTCCGGCATTCTCCGCCAGGCGACTCCTTCGGCCTTCTCCACCAGCGCCATCGCCGGAAACTGGGCCTTCGGTGTTGCCGGTCCCAGGAACGCCAGCGGTGGTGGAAGTCCCGGGTATTTTGCCGCCGTCGGTGTTCTCACTCTGGCCAGTGGTTCGGCCAGTGGTGTAGCCGACGCCAATGACAACGGAAAACTGGACAGTAACAGCGCACTCACCGCCTTCCCGGCCACAGCCGGTATTACGCTTAGCAGCGGCCCTTACAGCATTGCTTCCAACGGGCGTGGTACGCTTACGTTTACGCCTACCGGCAGTTCTTCCGCGGTGACCAATATCGTCTACGTGGTTTCTTCGTCCGAACTGCTCATTCTCAACACCGACAGTCAGATCAACAACAGTGCCTTCGCGGGCCGCGCACTCAAGCAATCCGGCAGCTTCAGCAACTCTTCGCTGGCCGGAAATCACGTAATCTACGCTTCTGGTGGAAGCACCAACGGTGTGACTGCAGACAGTCGCACTGAGGTAGACATCGTTACGGTCACCTCCGGCAACAACTTCACCTTTTCCGGATACACGAATGATGGTGGAAACATCTCCGATCCAACCAAGAACAGCGGCTCCGGTACGTTCAGCGTCGCTTCCAACGGCCGTGTCACCTTAACTGTCTCGGGAGCCAGCAATCTCCCCGTCTTCTACCTGAGCAGCGCCAACACCGCGTTCTTCTTGAACTCGGACACCGCCGCCTCTGCCGGCAACATGGAGCCCCAAGTCGGTTCCTCGTTCACTATTTCTTCCGCCAGCGGAACTTACGGGGTTGGCAGCACTGATCCCGCCGTTCCCGGGATCAACAACGAAGAAGGCGCGGTCACCTTCACGCCTTCCTCAACCTCCATCAACGGCACCACCGACAAGAACAACTCCGGCACCCTTACACCGGACAACCCCACCACGATCACCTACGCAATCAACTCGTCCGGCGTGGGATTTCTCCCAGCCGGATGCACGTTAACCGGCGCCAGCGCAAACTGCGAGAACCTCTTCATCGTCATCTCCCCAACCAGGGCGGTGCTCATCAAGGTCAAGCCGTCCGACACGACGCCCGTGTTCGACGTTCTCCAGCAGTAAGTCAGATTGGCTGCACAAGGAAAAGGGCCGGCGGATTTTCCGCCGGCCCTTTTGTTTTGCCGAGCGGAACAGCACGACATACAACAATTGCCGGTAATCGTTGAAATGCCGCGGCCCTCTGCATTGAACCTGCTAATTCTGCTCGCACTGCTCAGGCCGCATATTGCGGCGCAGGCAGACTCTGGCTCGAAACATCATTGTCCTGAGAGTTGGAAGGCGCGTGTTCAGCGCGCGCGCGATTTCGGAATAGCTCATCCGCTTGTAGTAGAGCAGGATGAGCGGAGCTTTGTATCGTTCCGGCAGGCGAGTTAACTGTTCCCGGAACTGGCGGTGTTCATCCTTGCGTAAGAGTTGGGACAGGGGCGAAGAAATGGAACGATCGGGAATACGCTCAAAATCAGGGTCCTCCTGGGAAAACCTCCTTTCGCGTTTTTGCCGCCGCATTTTGTCAATGCAGTGCCTCCACGCCACTTGCGCGACCCACGGGCGAAAAGGCAGCCTCTCGTCTTTTTGGTGCAAAACTCTATAAAGCTTCAGAAAGACCTCGGCCGCCGCATCCTCGGCGTCCTCCGGTTGACGGAAAAACCGCCGGCAGATTCCCAAAACGTAGCGATAGTGAGCCGAATAAATTGTGCTGAACACCTCGGGGCAGATCGCCGGCGTCGGATTCCGGGTCGCGCCTAACGCCGCATCTCCCATCATCATCAAAGCAGATTTTGTAGCCATCTCTTGTCCCTTTCTCCTGACTTGGACACACCAACAACTTCGGGCTCGCCCGCTTCAACTGGCCGAGCTCGGTGTTAGCCTTGTCTAGCGGACTGTACTAGTCTCCGCCTTCTTCGTTGCTTGCCTCGGTCGAGGATCGGAACTCGTGCGGCGGCGCTGCCTCGCGCTCTGTTGCCCGCCCGCGTCAGACTGCTGCGGCGCCAAAGTTTCGCTGCGGCGGACAACCACCAGCGTCAAATCATCCTCAGGCGAGCACGTGTCGGCGAAATCGAGCACGGCCCCAAGCGTCGAGAAGAGAACCTGGTTCGCCGTCGCCCCACCGATTGCCTTCGCCGAGGCCGTCAGCCTCTCCACCTCAAACTCTTCGTCCAGGGAATTTCGGCACTCCGTCAAGCCGTCGGAATAGGCGAGCAGCAAATCACCAGGATCCAGGCGGACGCTCCCCGACTTGTATGTAGCCTCTTGCAGCGCACCCAGCATCGGCCCGCCTTCTTCGAGACGTTCCACCGATTTGTTGCGCCGCAAAAGCAACGGAGGCGGCAAGCCGGCGTTGCAGTAAACAAGTTCACCGCGCTCCGGATCGAGTCGGGCAAAAAATAGTCCCGCGATCGGCGGCTCGTTCTGATCCTGGCAAAGCTCGCGATTAACCGCGGCGACGACATCGGCTGAAGGCAAGTTGGTTCGCGCACTGCGCTGGATCAGGTCCATCAGATGGGCTTGCCAAATTCCCGCCGATAAACCTTTGCCAGCGATGTCACCTACGGTTATCCCAAGCACGGAGCCGAGATTCATCACCTTGAAAAAATCCCCGGACAGATGACGCACCGGGAAAATTTCGCCGGCGATTTCGAACTCTCCCCAAATGAGTTCGCGTGGGGCGCAAAGCCGCCGCTGGATCTGGGCCGCCTCGTAGATGGCCTGTTGCAACTTTCCATGCTCACGACGCACGTTATCGAGCTCATCTCTCAGCGACCGAGCGCTCTCCGTGAAATCGGCTACAGTGGCGGCAGGCGCTAGCTTGCCGGCCTGCCCATCCGCCGCGCGCCTCGCCTCTGGCGCCGGACGCTTCCCCGGCAGCTTTCGAGTCACGTTTCGTGCTTCTATGACTGGCGTCATCATGTTCATTTCATCCTACGAATTTGTAACCCACTCCGTGCACGGTCAGAAAAAATCGCGGCTGCTCTGGAACCGGTTCGAGCTTCTGCCGAATCCTCACGATATGAGCATCCACCGTCCGGGTTGTCGGGAAGTTCTCATACCCCCAAACCTCGTCGAGCAGCCGCTCGCGGCTCAGCGTCTCCCCGGAGTGACACAGAAAATGCTTCAGCAGCTCAAATTCCTTGCTGGAAAACTCCACCGGGTTGCCACCGCGCGTCACCTGGTAGCTGCGCAAATTCACGTCCACATCGCCGAAGGTATAGCGGTCCTGCTCTTTCGGGAGTGTCTGGGCCCGGCGCAAAACGGCTTTCACGCGGGCGAGCAATTCCCGGATCGAGAAAGGCTTGGTGACATAATCGTCGGCTCCAAGTTCCAGGCCGACAACCTTGTCTACTTCCTGGCCCCGCGCCGTAAGCATGATGATGGGAATCGAGGGGCGTTTGGCCTTCAGCTGTTTGCATACATCCAGCCCGCTCATGCGCGGCATCATCACGTCAAGTACGATCAGATCCGGAGAATCCTTCAGCGCCCGTTCAAGCCCCTCGACGCCATCGAGCGCCGTCAGCACCTGAAATCCCTCGAACTCGAAGTTATCGCGCAGGCCGGCAACCATGTTCGGCTCGTCCTCGACAATCAGAATCTTCACTGGACTCATTCCGTCTCCCTTATGCAGTTGCGCTTCCCGTTTGTGAAGTGGGGCAGAACGGCAACGCGATCGTGAATTTGCTGCCTTTCTCGGGTTCACTCTCCACCAGGACATCCCCGCCGTGTGCCCGCGCGATGTGCCGAACGAGGGAGAGGCCCAACCCCGATCCTTTCACGTTGTGGACCAGCGGATCTCCACACCGGTAAAACTTTTCGAAGATTTTTTCCTGCTCGTTGGCCGGGATGCCGATGCCACTGTCCCGGACTTCCAGGTTGATGGAGCTGTTCGAGCGGTACAGGCTCACGCCGATAAACTTCCGATCCTTGGAGTACTTCAGTGCATTGTTCACCAGGTTAAGCAGCGATCGGGCGATCGCCTCGCGATCCACCCTTACCGGTGGAATATCGGGTGAAATGTTCTCCTCGAACGCAAAGCCGTTTTGCTGGATTTGGAACCGATACGACTCCAGGGTCGAATGCACCAATTCCGCCAGGTTGGTCTCCTGAAACTCGTATTCCTTCCGTCCGGCCTCGATTCGGGAAAAGTCCAGGATGTTGTTGATGAGCGCCGTCAGGCGTTCGCTCTCTTCTCGGATAATGCGAAAATACTCCTGGTACTTCTCCTTGTCCTTCAGCCGCCCCAGCTCTAGTGTCTCGGCATAGAGCCGGATCAGAGCCAGTGGCGTCCGCAATTCGTGCGAGACGTTAGCAACAAAATCGGATTTCACTCTCGCCAGTGTCATTTCTCTGGAGACGTTTCGATAGGTCAGCCAGATTCCACCGATCATCATTACAGAAAGTGCGGCGAGGACGATGTGGTTATATAGGGCGAACCTTGACCCGATATCGGCGACCGTCGTGCCCTGGTATTTGATCGCCAGGACCATGGACGGGAAAACATCCGCAAAAATGCGTTCCGCCTCCGGCTTGCCTCCGTCCCAGTTCGTCGAAGCGATCCATGGGCTGTACTCCTTCAGCGGGTGGATCATCATAATCGGCGGATTGGCTTCGGCCCTCAATACGCTGCTCTTGCCGGTCAACACATCCTTCATCACCGCGGGCAGGAAATTCTTGCGCATGTAGTCCTCGTCGAAGCCGACAACTCCGAGTGCCACACGATCCTTCGGAAGATTTGGAGGGATAAAATAGGCGATGTGCCAATACGAGTTCTGACTGTCCCGCATCTCCCACCCTCCATAAAATGCTACCGGTTGTTCTCCCTTCTCCTCCATATGACGGAGATGTTTCACCATGCCGGGTGACTCCAGGGGCAGCCAGCTCGCAAGGGTGTTAATGTCCTCCTGCGTGTGTCCGCAGTAGACCGGATCCTGGTCGTGGCCCGGCTGCATGCGGCTAATCAGCTGGTTGCCCTTCTTGTCGTAAAAAGCCGCATACGAATATTCGGGATGTTGCAGCAAAATGTGCTCGAGGATGGCCTTGGTTTTCGGCCCGTCGTCGAAGTTTGGAAATTCCTTGCGCACCGGCGCAACCAGATCATTGGCTTTTTCCCAGCTTTCCTTCTCCGCAATCTTCAGGACGTAACTAAAGTCGCGTTGGATGGCGGCTTCAATGGCCTTGTCCCGCTGGATGTTCTTCAGGTTCCAGGCGCTGAAAGCCATTAAGGCTGCCGCCGGGAGCACAATGGCCAGCTCCAGTGTCAGGAGCGTGCGCGTGCGGTCCGTCAATCGCCATTTCTTGAACATTCGAATCCTCGCCCGGTGGGGCACTCGTTCTTACTAGGGCAAGACTATAAAGAACCGCCAGAACCGATGTGTCAAGACAACGCAAAGGTTTGTAAAAAGTTGTAAAATGGCCCTGGACAACGGCCGTTTTGGCACAGCCTTCCGCTGTCCGGGGGCGGATGCCCGCCTCCCCGAGAATCCGTTCAGCACAGCGGCCCCCCTTCACCAATACTTGTCATCCTGAACCCATCCGACAAGGTCCGGTGTTTGGACTCCGGTGGTCTCTACCGGAGATGGGTTCAGGACCTCAACGTAAGAAAAATCGCAAGCTAATTGTCCAGGGAATTACAAAAGGCAAACTGAACTGCGATTCACGCAACCAACTACAACGTTGCCGGCTCCATCGCCGGCGGCTCTTTCTCCACGCCCTTCCATCCCACCGGGCGCCCGCTCACCGCTTCCTTCACCGAGCGGAACAACACGATATACATCAACTGCCGGTAATAAAATCTCTGCAGCAGCACCGGAATCAGCAGCGTCCAATCCTCGTGTCTTTCCAGCGCAAACGCAATCACGCACGTCAGCACGTCAATCAGCAGGAATCCCAGGAAAAACACCACGGAATGCTGCACATCCGCTGCCGTCCACAACTGCGGTATCTGCGTGATGTGCAGCCCCGCCAGCCCCCAAAGCACCAGGCTCCCCAAAAACAGCAGATCCAGCACCGGCGAAAACAGCGGCAGCAAAATCTGAAACACAAAAATGTTCGGCAGCGCCACCCATCCCAATGTCCCGTATTTCGGCCGGAACAACGTGTCGCTGTGTTTCCAGAACGATTGCAGCGTCCCAAACGTCCACCGGAACCTCTGGCGGATCAGTTGTCCGGGAGTCTCCGGCGCTTCCGTCCACGCAATCGCCTCTTCATCGTAGGTGACACGCCATCCCAGCCGCCGGATCGCAATCGTCAGGTCCGCGTCTTCCGCCACCGTGTCTGCCGTGATTCCTCCCACCGCTTCAATCGCGTCTCTTCGCCATGCTCCCAGCGCTCCGGGCACCACCGTAATGCAATTCAGCAAATCGAACGCGCGCTTCTCCATGTTCTGGCTGGTGATATATTCCAGCGCTTGCCAGCGCGTCAGCCAGCGCGAGCGGTTGCCCACCTTCACGTTACCCGCCACCGCGCCCACTTTCGGGTCCGAAAAATGCCGCAGCAGCTTGCGAATCGCATCCGGTTCAATTTCCGTATCCGCGTCGATCGTCACCACGAACTCCGACTTCGCGTGCGAGAGCGCGTTGTTGAGCGCAGCCGCTTTTCCCCGGTTCACCTGATGGATGATCTGCACGTTGTTATTCTTGTTAAAATTGCTCTCCAGGAGCTCCAGCGTCCGGTCCGACGATCCATCGTCCACCACAATCACGCGGATATCGTTCAAATCCGAGAGCAGCACCGATTGCACCGTCTGCACGATCACGGTTTCTTCGTTGTACGCCGGGATCAGCACCGTCACTCCCGGCGGCGGTTCGGGCAGTTTTGCATGGTCCGGCCGCAATTTTTCAATGATCGCCAGTATCCCGATAATCAACGCCCGCCCGCTCACCAGCACGATGCCCAGAATAAATACTGTCGCAATGGCGAAGCGCGACCACTGAAATATCCCGAAGATGAATCCATCCGCCTGCGCCGCCATTCGTTCGCGGAACGTTAGCGGCAGCATCAGGTCCGCCCTCGTTTTTCCCAGCAGATCCGCCACAGAAACAAACTGATAACCTTTTGCCCTCAGCTCGTCGATGATCAGTGGCAGCGCGACGACCGTTTGCTCGCGTTCTCCGCCTCCGTCGTGCAGCAGCACAATGTTTCCGTTCTTCGCCTGCCGTACCACGTCGTCCGCAATTTCCTGCGCCGGGCGTTGCCGCTTGTCTTCCGTCATTCGCCAGTCGTCCGGGTCAATCCTCTGTCCCACGATGATGTAGCCCAATTCCTGCGGGTATGGAAGTTGCGCCACTTCCTCCGCATATTCAGGCTGGTGATCGATGCCATAGGGCGGGCGGAAAAAGAGGGATTTTACTCCCAGCGTGCTCTCGATCAGCCGCTGCGTCAGGTTCAGCTCCCACTTCACTTGCGTTCGCGATATATCGTCGAACGCCGGGTGCGTCCAGGTATGGTTCCCGATCTCATGCCCTTCGTTGTATTCCCTCTTCAGCAGGTCAGGCGCGCGGTTCGCCTGGTCCCCAATCACAAAAAATATTCCAGGCACGTTCTTTTCTTTCAGGATGTCCAGAATTTTCGGCGTCCATCGCCGGTCCGGCCCGTCGTCAAACGACAATACAATTTTGTTTTTTGCCGTTCCAATCTGGTCAATGTCATACGAAAGTGGATACGCCTCATACTTTTCGCCGGTAATCAGCGCCGTCGCCGGATCATAGGTAATGCTGCGGCGGCCCTGTTTCGGCACGTCCGCGATGTGCCAGATATCTCCGTCGCCTTCCAAAATCAGGTCAGGCCCGGGCGGCAAGTCCGCCAACTTCGCGCGCACCATATCATCCGGATGCGTCACATCCCACACCGGCCACAGCGAAGAGTCCGACGACCCAAGCCGCCACAGCGCCGTGCCCTGCACGCCCAGCCGCTCGCTCGCGCGCAATTCGTTGTAGGCCGTCACCGCATCCAGCATCCACACCTGGTGCGTGTGATTCTGCTCGTCCGAATACGAATAGTGCGGATTCAGCGAAGCTGCATCGAACTCCACTTCGCTTTCCGATTCATACGCGTGCAGCAGAGCTTCCTGGATGCTGAACTCCTCCGCCTCCGGCTTTTCCTTCTTCGAAGTTTCCGTCCAGTCGTAAGAATAGTTCGCGATGCCCACCACAATCTTTTGTGCCGGCACCACCTCCAGCACCTGCCGCAGGTTCTCCACGAACCAGTCTTGCGCCGCGATCGGCCCCGGTGGCGACGTCAGCCAGTGCTGGTCGTAATTCATGAGGATGATCGCGTCGGTTTCCTTGCCGAAAAATTCGTAGTCGTACGCGTCATCCCGCGCCGGCAGCGCAATCATCAGCTTCAATCCGACGGCATGCAGCGCGGGGGCAAACTGCCCGATAAACTTCTGAAAATTCTCCTGGCTCTCGTCGGGGACTTCCTCGAAGTCCACTACGATGCCGGCTTGCTTTGCCGCAACAGCGTATTGCGTCACGTCCGAAATCAGCCTGCCGCGCGCCCCCGGATTCGCCAGCAACTCCGCCATTTCTTTCACGCGCCACACCGCGCCGTCGTAATTGTTCAGCAGCCCCATCATCGGAAGTTCCAGCGGCGGGTTCATCGCGCGCATCCACTGGTGCAGCTTGTCCTGCTGCAGCCGAGAGAGCGCTTCGCCGGGCGACGCCTTCACCGTCTGGTTCCGCTCGTAGTCCACCACCGTGATCGCCCCGTCCGCCGTCACGGCGTGCAACTGCTCCGGCATCAGCAAGTCGATGTCTTTGTAATGTTTCTTCAGCGATGCCAGACTGTTGGGATCCCAGCTCACGAAAAACGCTGCGCGCAGCGGGTCATACTTCGCGGGAACCTGCCCAATGTTTGCCACGCGCTTGTGGCGCCCTTCGCGCTGCACCACCGGCTTCAAGAGCTTTTTCTTCACCGCATGGTAGATGGGCCGGGTGTCGGGCAGCAGTGCCGCCGGCAATTCCACGCTACCCGCGATGGTCAGGAAAAAATAAATCAGCAGCAGCGTCAGCAGCCCGCCGCTGACTTCCAGGATGCGGCGCGTGCGCCGCCAGCGGACTTTCTCCGAATCATAAAAAATAGGTTTTCGTTCTTTCATGAACCGTGGCCGCCCTCAGTCGCGGGTGGGGTCGCACTTCGGGCCAGGGCACTCCGTCGAGTGGAACAATATCTCCCGTATTGTAAGATGCAAAGCACGAATGAAGCGAATTTTCTCCAGTCCCATCCTGCCTCTCGTTACCGGCGCCGTTCTGCGCCTCTTTTTTGTATTGAAGTTTCCCGCCGGCGCGGGCGACACCGTCATTTACGACCAGCTCGCCACCAACTGGCTAAAGCACGCTAAATACGCGATGGACATCGGCGGGCAACCCGTCTCCGTGGACATTCGCATGCCCGGCTATCCCGCATTTCTGGCCATTGTCTACGCCTTGACCGGACACACCGGCGAGGCAGCCCGCCGCTCCGTCCTTCTCTCGCAGGCCTTCGTGGATTTATCCACCTGCGTGTTGATTGGCGCGCTCGCCGCTCTCCTGGTTCTTCTGTGCAACGAAAAAGCCGGCGCTCGCCGCGCGTTTGTCATTGGCCTCTGGCTCGCCGCGCTTTGTCCCTTCACCGCCAACTACACCGCCGTTCCCTTGACCGAAGTCTGGGCCATTTTTCTTACCGCGCTTGCCAGTCTGTTTCTCGTCGCTGTCATCGCCGGCGCTGCCGGCGTTCCTTCCCTGGGGCAGTGGTCCGTGACCGGACGAAACTATTGGCTGGCCGCTGCGCTTGCCGGTTTTGTCGTAGGCCTCGGCACTCTCTTCCGTCCGGAAGCGCCGCTCCTTCTGGCAACCGCGTTCCTCATCCTGGCTGTCGTTCTTCTGCGCCGCCGAGAATTCAAGCGCTTACTCCTCACCGTCGCCCTGATGGGCCTCGCTGCCGCCCTGCCCCTCGTCCCCTGGACCATCCGCAATGCCCGAACCCTCCACGAGTTTCAACCCCTCACTCCCCAAGATGCCAACCTCCCCGGCGAACTCGATCCCAAAGGCTTCATGGCCTGGGAACGCACCTGGCTCTACCGCGTCCGCGATTGCTACCTCGTTTCCTGGAAATTAAATGGCGAGGAAATCCATCTGAGTGACATTCCCGACGCGGCTTTTGACACTCCTGAAGAACGCGATCGTGTCGCCGCCGTCCTCGATGCGTATAACGAGGATCTCACGCTCACCGCCGAAGAAGACGCTGTCTTCGCGCAACTCGCCCGCGAGCGCACCGCCCGTCACCCTCTGCGCACATACCTCACGATTCCTCTGCACCGTGCCGTCCGCATCTGGCTTACCCCGCGCATCGAACTTGTCCCCGTCTCCGGTAACGTCTTCCCGCTCTGGTATATGCATCAGGAAGACGCCGTGGACCAGCGCGTAACCATCTTCCTTTTCTTCCTGAATATTTTCTACATAGCCCTCGCGTTGTGGGGCGCGCTTCGCCTCCGCTGCTCTCCCCCTGCTCGTTCCGTCCTCGTTCTCCTTTTCCTCTATATCCTTGCCCGCACCGCCTTCCTCACCACGCTCGAAACTCCCGAACCTCGCTACGTCCTGGTGTGCTTTCCCGCACTCATCGCACTCGCCGCCCAGGTCTTCCTTCCCCGTCCCCCTGCTGCTACCTAACCAGCAACAGGTACTCTGTTGCTCGGGCACACTCCTGTGCGAAGATGGGGGCGACAAGCGCCCAGCCCCCGGCGCCTGCTACCCTCGGTTTTTCCCGACGTAGCCCAGACCCAGACGCTTTGGTGCTTCTCCCATATAGGCTGCGGGAGTAAACTCCCCGCCTGGCTTTGCGGATATCCGAATCACTTCGCGTGGGGTGCGTTATGAGCGAACAATGGAAAAAATGGGAAGGCCAGCAGGTCGACGGAAAATTCGTGCTGGGGCAATGCCTCTCCAGCACCGAATTCCACGCTGTATATCTGACGGAACTCCCGCAGCCCTCAAGCCAGAAAGCGGTGCTGAAGCTCGTCGCCGCCGGCTCGCCCTCTGCCGAAGATCAGCTCGGCCTTTGGAAGCGCGCGGCCCATCTCACTCATCCGAACCTGCTGACGATCTATGACGCCGGCCGTTGCCGCCTGGATGACTTGCCGTTCATCTACGCGGTTATGGAATTTGCCGAAGAAAATCTCGGCGAAATTTTGCCGCAGCGCGCCCTGACCGCGGAAGAAGTGCGGGACGTCCTCGACCCAGCGCTCGATGTTCTCGTCTATCTTCACGGTAAAAGCCTGGTCCACGGCCATCTGAAGCCTTCCAACATTCTCGCCACCCACGACCGCCTGAAACTTTCGAGCGATTCGATCTTTCCCGTCGGTGACAGGCGTCAACTTCTCCGCGCCCGCGACATCTACGACGCCCCCGAAATGCAATCCGCCCCGGTTTCTCCAAAGGAAGACGTCTGGTCGCTTGGAGTGACGCTCGTCGAAGCCTTAACGCAACATCCTCCGGTCTTTTCGTCGGAGCATTCGTCGGATCCATCGGTCCCGCGCGAGTTGCCCGACCTCTTTCTCGTAATTACAAAGCACGCGCTTCGCCGCGACCCGAACCTCCGTTGGAGCGTTGCCGAAATCGCCGCCCGCCTCAACCCCGCTCCTCTGGCAGCAGCTGCGGCTGTGGCTTCCTCTCCGGTGATTGCGCCGGCGGCGCAACCATCATCGATAGCGGATGTCTCTCCGCTGAACGTTCCGCTCTCGAGCGAACCCGCCGTGCCGCTGGCGAAATTGCCCGCTGCTTCGGCGCGAACTCAGACGCGCCGCGTGCCGCTGCCCGTGAAGCGCGGCAATCTTTCCCTTTTGAACTACCTTGTTCCCGTTCTTCTCGGTGCCGCCGTCTTTGCCGGGCTGATCTTTGCCATCCCAAGGCTATTCAACTTTCACAGCCAACCCTCTTCCACTTCCGCGTCGGTGACCAGCGAACGGCCTGTCGCCGCAAAGCCCGTTGAATCTCGTGAACTCCAGCTGGCACCAGCCCCCGCGGCAAAGGCGCCCGAAAAAATCGACAGCAGCGAACCGCCGAACAATATGAAACGCCCCGTCGAAAACTCTTCGCCTGTTCCGGCTCCTGCGGTTTTGCGGGCCGATCCGGTGCCTGCTCCGCGCGCAAAAACGGCCGGCGAAGTTGTCGGCCGCGGCGAGGTTCTGAACGAAGTGCTGCCGAAACCGCCGCAAAAGGCGCTCTCCACGATTCACGGTACCTTTCATGTGACTGTGAAGGTTCAGGTGGACGCCGCAGGAAACGTCATCCGCTCTGATCTCGACTCGCCTGGCCCCAGTCGCTATTTTGCCGGCCTCGCCGAAAAGGCCGCACGCCAGTGGCAATTCTCCGGCGCCGAAGCTGCGGGCCACGGAATGCCCAGCGCCTGGCTCATCCGCTTCGAATTCAGTTCCGCCGGCGTTCACGCCACCGCACAACAGTCCACACCCTAGCGCTCCGTAAATTTCGCCGAGCCGCTCCTACTTTGGAGTGCGGTGGCTCGGCCACCGCTTTTGCGGTTTCAACTTCACCACCCAACTCACATTCAGCCTTAATATGAACACGGGGAATTCCGCACCCCGGTTCACAACAAATACTTCGTCTGATCAACGAATCGCGCAACGCTTCCATGCGGCCCGACCGCCCAACCCACGCTGCCGGGAAAGGGAAACGCATACGCGCTGAAATTCACTTTCCCGATAAAATTCCAATGCAAGCCATCCACACTCATCTCCGTCCCCGTGGGACCGACCGCGACAAACCCGCCATTGTATTTTCCCACTGCAGAGCGATACCCCCCGGGCGGTTGCGCAGCAAGCTCCCAGGTTGTTCCTCCATCCCTGGATACGGCCGCATTCCTATACGCTCGCCCCGGCTCCTGATAATCCCCGCCGACCGCAACGATAGTGCGCTCATCGCAGAAAAGCGAAAAAATTCCCGAGGACACATTGCCGCTCACGATAGGTGTCTCCACCACCGTCCAAGTCTGGCCAAAATCATGTGACGTAAAAACGCGCGCAGCAGGACCGCCTGTCCCAAAGTGGATGTCCTTCCCCTCCAGGCAAAGCGAGGAATTGCTGGCGGCGAATGCGCCTTCCTTCGGCAGCGCCGCGGGCATGTGCTCGCGTGGCAGTTCCGACCAATGTTCGCCATCCAGATTCGTCAGGGCCACAAATTTCCCGTCCACAGGATCACTCAACGCCATGCAGTGTTTCTCGTCGTTACAGATCAACGCATCCAGGAAAAATTCTTTTTGCCCGCCTTGGTATTGCAGTTTCCAGTGCTCCCCGCCATCCGTGGTTTTATAGATTCGCGATTGGGCCCCTTCGCCGCTGGACATCAAGTAAGCCGTATTCGCGTTGAACGCCTGCACCCCGCGGAAATCTAGCGACTCGGCTGCAGGAATCCGCAGCCTCTTCCACGTCTTCCCGGAATCCGTCGAGCGCACCACCGCACCCTGCGAACCGCTCGCCCAAATGGTCACTCTTTCTTCCGCGGATGATTCGGCCACCACGCACACGCCGCGCAGATTCGAATCCACGCCGCTTTCCTGCACCGCCCACCAGGGCCCGGCGGGAATGAGCAAAGCCAGCAAGAGCAGGAAATTACGCATGCGGGGATTCTAGCAGTTCACAGGAAAATCGCGGGGGGTTATGCGTCTACGGAAGCAGTTGCCGTATTCCAATCCTGGTTCGGTTGTCGGGGAACAACTTCTACTTCTTGCCTTGTGTGATTGGATTCGTGGACAACATGGTCCGCGCTTCGGGATGCTTCGGCGTCCAGTCTTCCGGCGGAAACGCCACGCGCCAGAAACCAGGCCGCGCATCGGAAAACTCCAATCCCACTTCCGCTTTTCCGGCCCGCACCGGGCCCAGAAACGCCACATGGCATTCCTGTTCTTCCTTGGTGAGATTGTGCTGCAGTTGCACTTTGCTGCCGCTGGTGAGCCGTGCGTGCATCAGCACCAGCGCGCCATGCGCGTTGATCGCCAGCGTCGCTGTTTCTTCCTCGAATTTCTTGCCTTGCGCATCGTTCCCGCAAATTCGTATGGGGACTTGCATCAAAACACGTTGGCTGCGGCGGCGGGGCCCGGGATGTGCTGGACTATTCGGCGACTGACCCATAGTTCCTCTTCCCTTCGACTATACCGCGCACGCACGGAAAGTCGAGAGGCAAGCCTCCGGCGCGTATGCAAAAAGACTACTCGGCAGAAGGGAAGTGATGTCTTAGAAACTTTAACGAGAGGGAACCAGACTCAATCTGCTCCAAGCGCAGGCTTCTTAACCTGATGCTTGGCGCCATGGAAAACCGCCCGCGAGGCGCGTCTTACGATCGCTGGTCGATCCCCGCGTAACTCCGCGTGTCGCTGCCAAGATATATCTGCCGCGGCCGCGCGATTTTTTGCTCCGGGTCCAGCAGCAGCTCTTCCCACTGCGAAATCCATCCGGACATCCGTGGAATCGCGAACAGCACTGGGAACATCGTCGTCGGAAAGCCCATCGACTGGTAAATCAGCCCGGTATAGAAGTCCACATTGGGGTAAAGTTTCCGCTTCACGAAATATTCATCCTCGAGGGCGATGCGCTCGCACTCAAGAGCAATCTCCAGCAGTGGGTTCTTCCCCATCAGGTCAAACACTTCATACGCCACGCGCTTGATGATGCGCGCGCGCGGGTCGTAATTCTTGTAAACGCGGTGTCCGAAGCCCATCAGCTTCGTTTCGCCGGCCTTCACCCGCTTGATGAATTCCGGCACCTTCTGCACCGAACCGATTTCGTGCAGCATGCGCACCACTTCTTCGTTGGCCCCGCCATGCAGCGGCCCGTAAAGCGCCGCAATCGCCGCCGCCGCCGCGGAATAGGGATCCACGTGCGAGCTGCCAACGCCGCGCACTGTGTTCGTCGAGCAGTTCTGCTCGTGGTCGGCGTGCAGGATAAACAGAATGTCCAGTGCGCGCTCCAGCGTCGGGTTTGGCCGGTAGCGCGGCTCGGTGGTGCGGAAAAGCATGTTCAGGAAATTTCCCGGATAGCTCAGGTCGTTGTCCGGATAAACGTACGGCATGCCCAGCGTGTGCCGGTAAGCGAACGCCGCGATCGTCGGCATCTTCCCGATCAGCCGATAGGTCTGCTTCCGGCGCGAATCCTCGTTAAAAATATCTTTCGCGTCGTTATAAAAAGTCGAAAGCGCGGCAATTGTCGATATCACCATGCCCATCGGGTGCGCGTCGTAGTGAAATCCATCCAGGAATTTCTTGATGCTTTCATGAATGAACGTGTGGTGCGTTACATTGTACTGCCAGTCTTTCAGTTGCGCCGCCGTCGGCAGCTCCCCGCGCAAAATCAGGTACGCGGTCTCAAGATACGTGGACTTTTCCGCCAGCTCTTCAATCGAATAGCCCCGATAGCGCAGGATACCTTTGTCCCCGTCAATGTAAGTGATCCGGCTGATGCACGAAGCCGTGTTGTTGAACGCCGGGTCGTAGCTCATCATCCCGAAATCTTCGGGATGCACTTTGATCTGGCGAAGGTCCATCGCCCGGATGGCGTCGTGCGTGATGGGGAGCTCGTAGGACTTGCCGGTGCGGTTGTCGGTGATGGTAACCGTGTCGCGGCGGGTCGCGCCGGTATCGGAAGTCTTGGATTGCGTTGTGGGAAGAGCCGAGTCCATACGGATAACCTCACCGGAAGCGGCGAGCAATCCGCCGCATCGCCTATCACTTTACACCAAAGCAGGAAACCGGGGAAATGGAGTGCCGGGCGGCAAACCAGACACGGGGGAAAGGCCGAGGCTCCAAAAGAAGTCGCAAGGAATTGAAGGGAAAGGGAATGTGCGCTGTAAGGGGTATTGCGGACTAGCCTCTTGACAATAGTCGTTATAACAAGTAATATCACTCTGCAAGTCAAGGAGGCACATCATGATTCAGATTCGCAAAAGCGATACCCGCGGGCACGCCAACCACGGCTGGTTGGATTCCCGCTTCACCTTTTCCTTCGCGGAATATTTCGATCCCAAACACGTCGAGTTCCGCACTCTGCGCGTGATGAATGACGACCGCATCGCCGGCGGTGGCGGTTTTCCCACGCACCCGCACCGCGACATGGAGATTGTCACCTATGTGCTCGACGGCGAGCTGGCGCATAAAGACAGCATGGGCAACGGTTCGGTGATCAAGCCGGGCGACGTGCAGTACATGAGCGCGGGCACGGGCGTGGCGCACAGTGAGTTCAACGCGTCCGACAAGGTCCCCGTGCACATGTACCAGATCTGGATGTTTCCCGACAAAACGGGACACACGCCGACCTACGATCAGAAGCATTTCAGCGCCGCGGAAAAGCAGGGAAAGCTGCGGCTGGTCGTTTCTCCCGACGGCCGCGACGGCTCCGTGAAAATCCGCCAGGGCAACGAACTATACGCCACCGTGCTCGCTCCGGGAGAATCCGTGAAGCACGCGCTGCAGCCGGAACGCCACGCCTACGTGCAGGTAGCGCGCGGCAGCGTAACGCTCAACGGCACGAAGCTCGCCATCGGCGACGGCGCGGCCATCTCGCAGGAGAAGGCCCTAGAACTCACCGGCGTCGAGGATGCGGAAGTGCTGCTGTTCGATCTGGCGTGAGTGGAGAAGTAATCAGTAGTCAGTAATCTGGAATCAGTAAGAAAAAGGGCGGGAGCGATCCGCCCTTTTTGTTTTTCCGTCTTCAGCTTATGGCTTATGGCTGTCAGCTTCTCCCCTCAAGACCCTTTTGGCTTGGAGAATGTGGGAGCTGAAACTAGGAGGCCGAGGACGATGGCGGCTCCGAGGACGAGCAACGAGGAAAGAAAAGTGTCGGGCTTGGCGGTCATCAGATAAACGATGCCGAGGGCGAGCATGGCTCGGACGCGGATGAGCGTGGGCAGGCCGGGGGCGCGGAGAAGCGCGGTGGCGTTGGCGGGCAGCGGGGCGCTGCCTTCGGGCAGGGCCCCGCGAATTGCCTTCATGCGCGGCAGGATAAGCACAAAACCAATGACGAGCGCGAAGAAGATGGCGATGAACGAAGCGGAGAGCCATCCGTTTTTCATCGCACCGGAAACTTGCGCGAGGTAGCCGCCGCTCAGGATCAGCACCAGCAGGCCGGGGCCGGATACCGGGAGCGAGGTGCGATAGACGCGCAGCCAGGCGCGGACCTGGTCCGTGGTGGTGGCGCCGCGCAGGAACGCGGAGACGATCCACTCGAGGCCGTAGCCGACGAAGAGCGCGATCAATCCGACGAAATGGAAAAACAGAGCGAGCGAAAAATTGGTCATAGTTTTATCAGTCTACCGAACTGTTGGCCAACTGGGTGGCGCGGCCTTCTTTCCGAAAAAACCGCACCCTTAAAAACGAAGGGTGCGGCACCCAGTTCTTACTTCGCGGCTCAGCCCCGCGCGCGATGAAACTCCTTCATGAAGTGCGTCAGGGCTTCGACGGCGTCGAGGCCGACCGCGTTGTAGAGCGAAATCCGCATCCCGCCGACCGAGCGGTGTCCCGGCGTGCCTACCAGATTCGCGGCCGCGGCCTGCTTGGCGAATTCCTTTTCTAAGTTCTCATCACCTGGCTGGTTGGAATTGCCCCCCACGCGAAACACCACGTTCATCAGGGAACGCGAAGATTTTTCCACCGGGCAGGTGTAAAAGCCGCCGCTGGCTTCGATCGTATCGTAGAGCAGCTTGGCCTTCGCTTCATTGCGCTTCTGGATTCCGGGGAGGCCGCCTTCACCGGCGATCCATTCGGTGACCAGGCCGAGCGTGTAAACGGCGAACGTCGGCGGCGTGTGATAGAGCGACTTCTCCTTGATGTGGGTGCGGTATTGCAGAGTGGTGGGCAGATTCTTGTCGGCGCGCTCGGCCAGATCCTTGCGCACGATCACCAGCGTGACGCCGCTGGGCCCCAGATTTTTCTGCGCGCCGGCGAAAATCAGTCCGAATTTCGCAACGTCCACGGGGCGCGAAGCGATGTCCGAAGACATGTCCGCCACCAGCGGCGCGGCGGAGGCGGGCAGCGCGTGATACTGCGTCCCTTCGATGGTGTTGTTGGTGCAGATGTGCGTGTAGGAAGCGTCGGCCGAAAGTTTGATCTCGTCGGGGCGGGGAACGCGGGTGAATTTCGCGGCTTCAGTGGACGCGGCGATGTTATGCCCCGTTAGATTAGCAAAAGGGCCCTTCTTCAGTTCGGAGATGGCCTTGGCAGTCCACGCGCCGGTGTGCAGCACGTCCACCGGCTTTCCGGCCAGCGCCAGGTTCATCGGCACCATGGTGAACTGCATGCTGCCGCCGCCTTGGACGAAAATCACCGCGTAGTCGTCGGGGATCGCCAGCAGCTTGCGCAGGTTTTGTTCGGCGGCGTTGTTGATGGCCTCAAATTCGGGGGAGCGGTGGGACAGCTCCATCACGGACATGCCGGTGCCGCGGTAATCCAGCAGCTCTTCGCGGATGCGCTCCAGAACGGGAAGCGGCAGGGCGGCGGGTCCGGCATTGAAATTGAAAGCGCGTTTGACAGCGCCAGGTGAAGTGGTGGTCGTGCTCACGGTCGGGAAGGCCTCCGGCAAATAGGATAGCAGAGGAAGTGGCCAGTGGCCGGTGACCAGCGACCCGCCTCCGCTGAAGCTATGGCGGGCAAGCGGGTGGAGAGTGGCGAGCGTAGAGAAGGCGGAACTGAAAAAGTGCGAAAAATCGAAAATGTCGGCGCGCCGACATTTTTGGGTGGGGGTACACTCCCCCGTTTTTGCGTAAGTAGGGGAAACAAAAGAGATACGAGACTGACGTTCGTATCTAGGGGAAATACAGGAGATAGCCCGCCTCCGCTGAAGCTTCTGCGGGCAAGCCCTTCGACCTGGGTGGTATGACCACGCAGGGGTGTACCCCCGGTTTTTTGCGAAAGAGTGCGCAACCTGCGAGAAGGACGCGGGATAGCTGTGATCCAAAAAATGAAAGAGTGCGCAAGTGTCTGAAAACACGGAGAGACGAATGCGAGGAGTTGCCGATAAGAGCGAGTGAACAGCGGGGAGGAGAGGATCGCGGCGGGGCCTTGGACAAGTTTGGGCCCAAGTTTCACAGGCAAGTCTAGCATGGAAATAGTAACGCTGTCAATAGTTAATTATATGATATATCGTTCGAACGGCCGAGCGTTCGAAAGAGTTGAAGTCCGTGACCCGGGATTTGGAATCGAGAGGACAGCTCAAGACCCACCCTTAAACAGCAAGGGTGGGGCACCGGTTTGCAGTCGTGTAGCTTATAAGTTACAATGGAAAAGTTAATTGAGATTTGCCACTACTTGACCCGCGCCGGCAAGGACGTCTTCGACGAGTGGCTGACACGGCTGGGCGATCCCCGGACGCAGGCGAAGATCGCAGCCCGGATGAATCGCCTGCCGGCGGGGAATTTTGGTGATTGCAAGCCCTTGCGCGGGGGCGTGTGGGAACTACGCATCGACTGGGGCCCGGGCTATCGCGTCTACTACGCACGGATCGGAAGGAGCTCCCTCCTGGTTCTCTGCGCTGGGGACAAACGGGAGCAGACCGCGGATATTCAGCGGGCGCTCCGCTATCTTGAGGATTATCGCGAAAGGATCAGCATCACGTGAAGCACAAGACCAGCGTCTCGCACGATGAGGCCATCATCCGCAGGCTCCGAAAGGATCCGGAATTTGCCGCCGAGTACGTCAAGGCTGCACTAGAAGACACCGAGGAGCCGCTCGTTCTTTTGATTGCCTTGCGTCATCTGGCGCAGGCGCGCGGAATCGCGAAAGTCGCCAAGGCTGCGGGCATCGAGCGGGAAAGCCTGTACCGCGCATTGTCCCGCCGGGG
>Ga0210405_10002111_pt1 | contig 21066 bp, 15 predicted proteins | sample IncBWH11MmetaG_FD_155492 | JGI IMG/M metagenome (GOLD analysis project Ga0210405, IMG submission 155492) | Forest soil microbial communities from Barre Woods Harvard Forest LTER site, Petersham, Massachusetts, United States - Inc-BW-H-11-M | ecosystem: Environmental > Terrestrial > Soil >... | reverse complement strand
CCGAAATGTTCGCGAGATTGCGCAGGCGCTCGGAGTTGCCTTTATCCTGGAAGGCAGCGTGCAACGCACTGGGAACAATGTTCGAGTCAGCGCTCAATTGATCGACGCCCGCAATGACGCCCACGTTTGGGCCGAGCATTTTGATGGTGAACTGACGGACGTCTTCGGGATTCAAACTCGAATCGCCCAGGCGATCGCCGATCAACTCCGGGCGCGCCTTTCACCCGCGGAACAAGCGGCCATCAGTCGAACCCCAACGCAAGATCCAGCGGCCCATGACCTTTATCTGCGCGCGAATCAGCTGCTTTCTCACGTTCTCGCGGACTACAGTCATGCGAAAGAGGAATTGGGCGAAGCGCTGGAATTATTTGATAAGGCCATTGCGCGCGACCCGAACTTCCTGCTCGCCTATTGCGGTGCCAGCCAGGCGCACGTTGCTCTCTATTGGTTGGACATCGATCACACTCCGAAGCGACTGGCATTAGCCGAGGCCGCAATTCAAAAAGCGGAACTCATTCAACCCGATTCGGACGAAGTCCACTTCGCGCGCGGCTTTTACCTTTTCCAAGGTTTACGCGACTACGACCGCGCGCGTGCCGAACTCCAACTTGCTCAACGCACTTTGCCTAATGACGCGGACATTTTCAGCCTGGCCGGCGCGATCGATCGGCGTCAGGGCCGCTGGCGGCAATCAACCCACGAACTCGAGCGTGCTGTCGATCTCGATCCAAGCAGTTTGTTCCGATTGCAACAGTTGGCGGCCAGTTATCATATCTTGCGTCGTTATCCGGACGAACAGGCTATTTACGATCGTGCTCTGAGAGTAGCGCCTGACGACAAAAGCCTGCCTGTGTCGCGCGCCAGGATCGAGCTGGATGCACACGGCGACACAAATCAGCTCCGGGAGACGATTGCCCGCTTCATGCAGCGGGACCCAAAATCTGCCGACGAATTTCCAGCCGGACTCCTTGATCAAGTGCTATGCGACCGAGATCGCGCTGCGGCCCCGCGCGCGATGAGCTCGATCACCACCGGAGAGCTGATTTTTTTCTTCGGGACGCCGCCGAGCTTTGTGGAAGGTTTTGTTGCTCGCTGCCTGGGAGACGAGGCGACCGCAGAATCTGCGTTTGAGCGAGCGCGAATCGAGCAGGAGAAAATTGTAAAAGAACAGCCGAACTACTCCGCCGGGCTTAGCGTTCTTGGAATAATCGACGCGGCGCTAGGCAGGAAAGACGAAGCCATCCGCGAAGGCGAACGCGCGTGTCAGCTCACGCCGCTAAAAAACGACGTGGTCGACGGCGCTGAGCTGATCGTCAATCTCGCGCTCATCTATGCCTGGACGGGAGAAAAAGATCGCGCCTTCCAACAACTCACAACCGCGGTGAGAATTCCGAGTAACCTGAGTTACGGCTTGTTAAAACTACACCCGCAATGGGATTCATTGCGGGGCGATCCGCGTTTTGATCCTTTAGTAGCACGCATGACGACCGAGCCGGATCAAAAATAACGCGCGGCGACTCACATCACCATTCCGCCGTCGACACATAGAACCTGGCCGGTGATGTAACTCGCGTCCGCTGACGCCAAAAATGCGACGACGTTCGCGACGTCTTCGGAGGTTCCGGGTTTACCGAGTGGAATTCGAGACTGAATCGTCTTCTTGATCTCTTCGGATAATCCGGCGGTCATGTCGGTGCTAATTAACCCGGGAGCGATCGCGTTGACGGTAATGCTGCGGCTGGCCAGCTCGCGGGCCAGCGATTTGGTAAAACCAATCAAGCCGGCCTTGCTCGCGGCGTAGTTCGTCTGGCCGGCGTTGCCAATCAAACCAATCACTGACGTGATGTTAATAATGCGCCCGCTGCGCTGTTTGATCATCGCGCGCAAGACCGATTGGGTAAAATTGAATGCGCCCCGGAGGTTCGTGTTGATGACGGTGTCCCAATCTTCAACCGACATTCGCATGGCGAGTCCATCGCGCGTCACACCGGCGTTATTCACAAGGATGTCGATCTTGGTGAAGTCCTGAAGAATTTGAACACCGACTTTTTGGACTGCGGCGTGATCAGCCACATCGACGGCGTAAGCTGTAGCGGCAGGCGTGTCGCCTGCGTCCTTGCGCAAAACATTTATTTCGTCAGCGGTGCGTTTTGCGTTCGCCTCGCTCCGGCTTACACAAGCCACCCGGGCGCCTTCAGCCGCAAGGCGAACCGCAATCGCATGACCGATCCCCCGCCCCGCGCCGGTCACAATTGCACTCTGGTTCTCAAATCGCATCCCGCAATATTGCACGCGATGAACACGATTTGTGCAAGCGCGGACAATAGGCGGGGGTCGTATCTAAAGATTCAAGATTTGGTCGTTGCGAAAACGGAAACGCGGAAATGCTGAAAAGCCGATAGGGCATCAAGCACCGAAGACCTCGAGAAACGCGACTTCGAAGGCCAGCGCTTCCTGGATGTTCCGGCCAAGCTGATCGCGCAACTCTTCCAGCCGCTGGATCCGGCGCAACATCTCCTGGGCAGTGAAACGTTCCGCCAAGGCGGCGGTTTCTTTTTTTGCGGCAGGTAAGTTGCGCCGACCGACATTGGTGCACGCCCGAAGAATGTCAGACCAGAATTCGAGCAAGACTTCGATCAACATTGCGCGGCGCTGGATGTAGAGACTTTCCGTCAACGCTTTGTAATATCCTTCGCGGTCGTCAAGCCACGCTCCGTCAGTCGAATTGCGATACCGCGCTTCCTCGCTCTCCAACGCTTCCTCATTTTCGGTCTTGATCTTTTCCTTAATGCCACTGAGCAGCGCCTGCATTCCCTGGTTCAGGTGATAGGCCTGCTGGATGCCCCAATTTTTCTCGCGCGCCGCTTTCCGCAGAAGTTCCACCAGTTCGCTTCGTTCCGGCAGTTCGATTTCCTGACCGTTGGCTGCGAGCGGAATCGAAATACAACGCGACACAATCGTGTCCGGCAGCGTTTCCGGCAACGCACTCAATAGCAGTAGCAGCGAGTTGCCCGGCGGCTCTTCCAAAGTCTTGAGAAACGCGTTCGCAGCTTGCGGTTGCAAACGATCAGCCTCGGCAATGATCGCCACTTTTCGCCGTCCCTCGCTGCCGCGCATTTGAAGTCCATGCTCAAGCTCCCGGATTTGTTCGATCAAAATCCTTCGCGATTTGGATTCGGGTTCGGCTACAAAAATTTCGCGCGCCTTCGAGGAGAATACTTCGCCGGCATCGGTTCCGTTCACCATGCTGGCAAGGTCGGCCGCAACTTCACGTTTGCCGCTACCGACTGGACCCGAGATCAGATAGGCATGCGCGAGTCGATTGCTTTTGTGCGCGCGCCGGAGGAAACCGATGGCCGATTTGCGAGTGAAAGCCATGGCTACATTTTCGATTTCCGATTTCCGATTTCCGATTCGTTCAGTGCCGGAAAGCGTTTGCAAAGCGTTTGCCAGATGTCGTTCTCGATTGAGTCCGCGGACTTCGCGCCGTCGAGCAGAACCACGCGTTTCGGTTCGCGTTTCGCAAGCTCCCGATATGCCTCAACCACGTCTTCGTAAAAGTCGTCGGGCTGTTGTTCCATTCGGTCTGGACGCCGAGGACCCTTCATGCGCATTCGCGCTGTCTTTAGATCGACAGCCAGAACGAAGGTGATGTCCGGAACGCAATCGCCCGCTGCGAAGTCGTTAAGTTGTTGAACAATCTTGCCATCAAGCTTGCGGGCGACTCCTTGATAGACCGTGGTGGAATCGAAAAACCGGTCGGCAATGACGGACTTTCCGTTCTCCAGCGCCGGCTTGATGACTTCGCGCACCAGCTGCGCACGGCTTGCCTCGAAAAGAAGCAGTTCCGTTTCGGACGTCATACCCGCGCTTTGCGGCGCAAATTGCAAAAGTTCGCGGATCGATTCGCCAATGGGAGTGCCACCGGGTTCGCGCGTGACCAAAAACGGGATGCCGGATTCGTCGAAACGCTTCGCCAAGCGCCGGACCTGGGTCGATTTCCCACAGCCTTCCGACCCTTCAAAGGTAATAAATGGCAACCGGACCACGATCTCACTTCCGCGTTGAGATCACGTTTTTCAAGCTCCAAATCCCAAACTCCCAAGCACCAGGCAACGCCCAAATCCCAACTCTCAAATTCAAGCGGATACAAATTGAGTTTGGATATTGGAGCTTCCCTCGGATTTGGTTATTGGTGATTGGGATTTATGAAGTCGTTCTGGCTCGTGAAACAGGAACCATCTGACTACTCGTGGAGCGACTTTGTCAAAGATGGAGGCACCAGTTGGACGGGCGTGCGCAATTTTGCTGCGCGAAACAACCTCCGCCGGATGTCCAAACACGATGAAGTGCTCTTCTATCATAGCGGCGATTCGCCTTCGCCCCGCAGTCGCGGGGCTGCGGCGCAACAGGCGACAAAGGCGGTAGTCGGAATCGCCAAGGTAACGCGTACCGCATACAAAGATCAGACCGCGAAAGGCGAAGACTGGAGCGCTGTCGATCTTGCTCCAGTCAAGCCTTTGCCACGGCCGGTCACTTTGGCCGAGATCAAAGCCACACCCAAGCTCAAGAACATCGCGCTCGTTCGACAGTCGCGATTGTCGGTAATGCCGTTGACCGTGAAGGACTTCAAAACGATCCTCAAAATGGCCAAGTAATTTACCCTTGTTCGCAGGGAAGACGGAGTCGAAAATTTGCTGAAATGACCTCTGTTGCGGCCACCCAATTTCTGCCTGTCGTAGCGGCAGCCAGCGCGACTAAAGATTTTCTGGTGGTTTCGATTCACGACCTCGCGCCGGCTACGCAATCGGTCGTGACGGACATCCTTTCGGAGTTGGCGCGAAATAGGATCAATCATTGCTCGCTCCTGGTCGTTCCCAATTACCATCATCGAGGGGCCTGGGCACAGGACCGGGAATTCATCTCGTGGCTCCGGCAGCTGGAAGCAGCCGGGCATGAAATTGTCATTCACGGATATTTTCATCAACGTCCGAAGGCAGTCGACGAAAGCTTTGCCGATAGATTTGTGACTCAGTTTTATACCCAGGGCGAGGGCGAGTTTTACGACCTCGATTACAATGAAGCTTTCCGGCGAATCAGGACAGCACGCGACGAGTTCCAGGCCGCGGGGTTAAAGCCGTGCGGCTTTGTCGCGCCGGCGTGGCTATTGAGCAAAGAAGGACAACGCGCGGCCCGCGACGCAGAAATGGAATACACAACTCATCTGCGAGACATAGTCGATCTGCGCTCAGGCGAAATCTTCCCGGCGCGGTCACTGGTTTACAGTGTCCGAAATGGTTGGCGGCGCACCGTGAGTCTTGCCTGGAACTACGGGCTGAGTCGCGCATCGACGAACAAGCCGCTGATGCGCCTGAGCATTCATCCGCTCGATTATTCACATCCGGCGATTTGGCGCCAGATTGTGGATCTTGCCAGTGCGATGGGCCGTGCCCGCACGCCCACGACTTACCAGGACTGGGTCGCCGACCAACGGCTTAGGCGCGCTCTCTAAGTAGATATGAGTAAATGTGACCTCCACATTCACTCCCGCTTCAGCGCGCGCTCTGAGGAGTGGCTTTTCCGCCGGCTCGATTTTCCCGACAGCTATTCCGACCCGCGCCAGCTACATCGACAACTCATCGATCGCGGGATGGATTTTGTCACGATCACCGATCACGACACGATCGACGGGTGTCTCCAAATCCGTGATTTGCCGAATACGTTTATCAGCGAGCAGGTCACAACTTATTTTCCGCAGAACCCTTGCAAGATCCACATTCTGGTTTGGGGAATTACGGAACAACAGCACGCTGACATCGCAATTGTTCGCGACAACATTTTTTCGCTGCAACGTTATCTCGCGGGCGCAGGCATCACCCACGCCGTTGCGCATCCGCTCTACAGCATCAACGGAAAGCTTGAAGCGGCGCATCTTGAGCGACTCATTTTGCTCTTCAAACATTTCGAGGGAATCAACGGTTTGCGCGACGCGCTCCTGAGCGAACTCGCACAGCAGCTGTTCGGATCACTAACACCGGAAAAAATAGAAGAAATCGCTGCCAAACACAGTCTCGCACCGACCCATCCCGAGCCGTGGCGAAAAATTTTTGTCGGCGGCTCCGACGATCACGGTGGCCAGTTTATTGCGTCGGCTTACACCGAAACGCCGCGCTCGAATTCAGTCGAAAAATTTCTCGATTACATTCGAGCGGGCAACTGTCAGGCGCACGGACACGGCGGAACTCCCCTCGCCCTTTCCCACGGATTTTATAACACGCTCGGCTGTTTCATTCAGGACCGTTTCCACGAAAAACTCGGACCGAGTGCGGTGCTGGTGGAACAAATGTTCTCGCGTTTCATGGAAGGCCGCGATCCGACAGAGCTGACGTTGAAAGACAAAGCGACTGTTTTCGCGCAAGGCGTCGTGTCCGGGAAAATTTTCGACATGATGAAGCCGGCGAACGTGTCGCTGTGGAAGGAATTGTCGAGTCAGTTCCAGGAAGCGCAGGCAAAAGCGAAGGATGCAGCCGGACTCGAGGGTACCGTTGAACCGGAGCGACGCACATTCATGATGGCGAACACGGTCGCCGAGCAACTGGCGTTTCGCTTCTTCCAGAAATTCGTTCAACAACTAACCGCCGGGAACATGCTCGAGAGCATGCAGGCGCTGAGCGCGATCGCGCCGATCCTGGTCGTGCTGGCGCCATACATTTACGCATTTCATAGCCAGGCGCCGTCACGCAAATGGTTGCGCAGTATTTTCCGTGAACTGACCGGCAAAATCCCGGAAGCGCTCCAAAACAACAAGCGCGCCTGGTTTACCGACACACTCGAGGACGTCAACGGTGTTGCCACCACGATTCGGAAAATGACCGCGGCGGGAGCTGTTGCTGGAAAGCAATTGGTCGTCGTAACTTCGCGCAGCGAGCTCAACATCGACGATATCCCGATCAAGAATTTCAAACCGATCGGCGAGTTTGAGCTGCCAGAGTACGAGCTGCAGAAACTGAGTTTTCCGCCGATTCTGCAAATGCTCGATTACATTCAGCGCGAGCGGTTCAGCGAAGTCATTATCAGCACGCCCGGTCCCGTTGGATTGACCGCGTTGCTGGCGGCCAAGATGCTCAATCTCCAAACGAGCGGCATTTATCACACTGACTTTCCACAGTACGTCCGGATTCTGACCGAGGACAGTTTCCTGGAAAGTGTTACCTGGCGTTACATGCACTGGTTTTATGGCCAGCTCGATACCGTCTTCGTCAATTCGGAGGAATATCGCCAGAGCTGGATCAAGCGCGGTTTCGATCCCGGGAAGTTGAAGATCCTTCCGCGCGGACTCGACACCGAACTCTTTCATCCGGTTCGGCGCAATCCGGTTTTCTTTGAAAAATTCGGCGCGAAGAACGGACAAGTGCGTCTGCTTTATGTCGGTCGCGTGTCGCGGGAGAAAGATCTCGATCTTCTGGTCGAGGCCTACCGCCGTTTGCGCGACGAGGGATTGTCGATCCAGCTTTTCATCGTTGGCCACGGCCCCTACTCGGAGACGCTGCATGAATCTTTGCCGGAAGCATTCTTCACTGGCTATCTCACTGGCAAAGAACTGGCCGCTGCCTATGCATCGTCGGACATTTTCGTTTTCCCGAGCACGACCGACACATTTGGAAATGTAATCATTGAAGCCCAGGCGTCGGGAGTTCCCGTCGTCGTTTCAGATTCCGGCGGGCCAAAGGAACTGGTGGAAAACAATGAGAACGGCTTGATTACCAAGTCTCATGATGCAGACGATTTGGCCCGCGCAATCCGCGAACTGGTTCTCGACTCGGATCGGCGCAAGCAGATGGGCAATCACGCGCGCGAAAGTGTGATTAATCGCACCTGGCCAAATGCGTTCCGAAAATTCTGGGCCGCGACCGAACTGTAACGCCTAAGCCTGCAACGGAGGCGGACTTGGTGGAGCAATCGGCGGCGGTTCAACATTGCCGGCCCACACGTCGTAGTCCGGTCCAAACTGCCGAATGAAGCGCAGCCCGAATCCGCGAAGAAAAACGAAGATCGGCAACATGATCACCGTACCGATGTAGGGAATCAGTGCGATGCAACAGGTCGCCAGAATTACAAAGCAGGAGGCCATTCCGGCCGCGATTGCCAGTGCAATCCAGAACAAACAGTAGAGAGTGATCTCGCCCGGATAGTCAGACACCAGCGCAATGGCGACTCGAAAAGCTTCACCGGCGCGGCACCGGCGCCGATACATCACCGCCACCATGAAATGGGAGATCAGCGCCCAGGCCACCACGAATAACAAGAGTATCGCCACCCACAGCACAATGATGCAGACCACATAAACTTCAGGCGGGTGCGGACGCGCCCTGCTGCGCAAGAGCGGGACCAGGAACGGCAGCGCAGTCCCCGCGGCGATGATTCCAATAATCACAGCCACCAGCAACGATAACAGAAAGTAACTGTTTCCCTCCTTTCGAAACTCCCGCCAGGGCTCCGCGATCGCGCCGCGATTTTTTACAATGCAATCCACCAGCATGAAGCGACCGCGCGCCCGCAACCAGGCAAAAACGATCATGAGGGCCAGAACCAGCGCGATGAAGACCAATATGCACAGAATAAGAACGGAGTGCGGAATTTGATGAAGAGTTTCTCGAACGTTCTGCAAGACCGGATTATTTTTCCAATCGGTCTCTCTAAAATTGAAGTTGTAGCCGCCGCTACCGATATTCGAAAGCCACGCCGCAAAGCCGATCACGAACCATTTTTTCAAGGCGAACGGCCGAAACAGAATTTCCTTCATCAACTCGAACGCTTCGCCAAATGGCTTGAAGATCTCGATGTTGCGTTCACTGCCGTTCATGTTTCGATTTGAATCCGTCTGCCGCGCACAATCAAGCGTTCTCTCGCATGGCAAATCGCACCTGCGAGGGAATGGTTGCTTTTCCGATTGCTCGCGTGTTGCGTTGAATTGAAATCAGATCAATGCGAAGTGAAACGAACCGTCCCGCAGTCGACGGACGAAATACAAAAGTGGAACCAAAACGTCGTTACCCGATTGGCGCCGAGTTGATTGGCGCCAACCAGACGCATTTTCGCGTCTGGGCACCAAAGGCCCACGATGTCGATCTCGTCTTGGAAGAGAGCGCCGATCAAAATGCAAAACGCTCGTTTCGGTCGCTCGAGCGCGAAGACGGCGGCTATTTTTCAGGAAGCGCAAACGTCGGCGCGGGTGCGCTTTATCGTTTCCGGGTAAACAAAGCGGAACATTTTCATCCCGACCCGGCTTCGCGATTCCAACCGCATGGGCCGCATGGGTCGTCCTGCATTGTCGATCCCGCGCAATTTAAATGGACCGATTCAGAATGGTGCGGCGTAAAAATGAAAGGCCAGGTGATTTACGAGATGCACACCGGCACGTTCACAAAGGAGGGAGCGTGGCAAGCCGCGACCGAACAACTCGCCGAACTGGCGCGGATTGGAATTACCGTTGTTGAAATGATGCCGATCGCCGATTTCCCTGGAAATTTCGGATGGGGCTACGATGGGGTCGATCTCTTTGCGCCATCCCACTTGTACGGAACACCGGACGATTTGCGGCGATTTATCGATAGAGCACATTCGTTAGGCCTGGCCGTAATTCTCGATGTTGTCTACAACCACTTCGGCCCGGACGGGAATTATCTTGCTGCTTATTCGAACGATTATCTCATTCGCGAAAAGGAGACCGACTGGGGCGATTCAATTAACTTCGATGGACCTAACTCGGCACCGGTCCGGGAATTTTTCATCACCAACGGCCGCTACTGGATCGACGAATTCCATTTCGATGGCTTTCGTTTCGATGCCACCGATGCGATTCATGATAAATCGGACGAATACATCATCGGCGCGGTTGGCCGCGCCGCGCGCGAAGCCGCCGCACCGCGATCGATTATTTTGATCGCGGAAAACGAGAGGCAGGTCATCAAACTCATACGGCCTCGCAGCGAAGGCGGTGACGATCTCGATGCGGTCTGGAACGACGATTTCCATCATAGCGCAGCCGTCGGGCTGACCGGGAGACGGGAAGCCTACTACACCGACTATCTTGGCACTCCGCAGGAATTTATTTCCGCGGCCAAGTACGGCTATTTGTTTCAAGGACAACCTTATTTCTGGCAGGTAGCCCCGCGCGGCACACCAACTTTCGGTTCTCCCCCGCACGCATTTGTCGCCTTCATTGAGAACCATGATCAAGTTTCAAACACTGCGACGGGCGAACGGCTCCGGTTTCAAAGCTCACCCGGCCGCTATCGCGCGATGACCGCACTGCTTCTGCTCGGTCCATGGACGCCGTTGCTTTTCCAAGGCGAGGAATTTGGCGCTGCGACGCCATTCGTGTTTTTCACCGATGTTGGTGATGGCCCGATGCGTGAAGCAATTCGCAAAGGCCGCTTCGCATTTCTCGCGCAATTTCCCTCGTTGGCCACCAAAGAAGTGCAGGAACGTCTGCCTGTTCCTTCCGATCCGACGGTTTTTGTGAGTTGCAAACTCGATTTTTCCGAGCGTCAGAAAAATAAAGAACTCTACGATCTGCACATCGATCTTCTGCGATTGCGCCGCGAAGATTCGCGCTTTCGCGAACAAATACCGAACGGCGTCGACGGCGCCGTCCTTGGACCGGCCAGCTTTGTCCTTCGTTATTTCAGTGACGACAACAAAGATGATCGGCTGCTGGTGGTTAACTTTGGCGAACTCCGCGAACTCAATCCAATTCCCGAGCCGTTGCTCGCCCCGCCCCTTGGTTTGGAATGGGAAATTCTCTGGTCGAGCGAATCCGCGCGCTACGGCGGATCCGGGACCGCCGCCGTCGCAACCCAAGACAACTGGACATTACCAGCGGAAGCGACTGTGGCTCTCCGATTGGTGCCAGAGAAAGAGCCGAGGAAGCTGCCCAAGTGGCGAAAATGGGGCTGACCCCGATTTGCATCGATGATCAAACAATTTGAAACGCATCGGCCGATCGTCCGCGCGGTGCCGTGGGATGGAAAGCAGATGTCCCGTGAGGTCTTGCTGACCCGTGAATGGATTGTCACCAACGGACTTGGCGGTTATGCATCCGGCACCGTTTCCGGCGCAATCACGCGTCGCTACCATGGACTGCTCATCGCCGCTTTGCCGGCACCGCTCGGACGCGTCGTGATGTGGAATCACGTATCGGAATTTCTCCGTTTCAGTGACGATGACGTCATTTCGCTCGGCGCGGAAGAGCGCGCTGGCGGTCAGCTCGATTTGAAAAGCGCTGATTATTTGGCCGAGTTTCGTCTGGAGGATGGACTTCCCGTCTGGACTTATCACGTTCGTGAAGTCGTGGTTGAGAAACGTGTGCTGCTGCCCCACTTGCAGAACACGGTCCATGTGAGCTACCAAGTCATCTCCAAAGGAAGGCCGCCGCGACTTGAGTTGCGGCCTGCTTTTCATTTTCGGCATCATGAAGCCCCGGTCGATTCGGACCTCGGCGCCCATTACAAGCTTACCGCCGTCGATGGTCGCTACGAAATCGCGGACGAGCGCCGAAAGCTGCCGCCCCTTCGGATGCAATTGCACGGCCGGCAAGCCGCCTTCACCATCGACGCATGTAAAATTCCTCAAGTCGTTTATCGAATTGAGCAGCAACGCGGTTATTCCTACGAAGGCGAGCTCTGGAGCCCTGGATTCTTTCGCGTCGATCTGGCCGAGCAAAGCACGGCGACGTTAGTCGGTTCAACCGAGTCGTGGGAAATCATTAATGTATTGGGCCCGGAAGACGTTCTCGCGGCGGAGCGCCAGCGCCGTGCCCGCTTGCTTCAAGGCGCGACCCCAAAGGTGGCCCAGAGTTTTCCAGCGGAACTAGTTTTTGCCGCGGACCAATTTGTGATTACTCCCGAAGGGCGATTCGAAGAAGCCGCCCGCGCGCATGCCGCTGGCGACGAAGTCCGTACCGTTATCGCCGGCTATCATTGGTTCACTGATTGGGGACGCGACACGATGATTAGTCTGGAAGGCCTGACCTTGATCACGGGACGATTGCTCGAGGCCGGCTACATCCTGCGCACGTTCGCGCGTTATGTTCGTGACGGCCTGATCCCGAACATGTTTCCCGATGGAGCAAAAGAAGGCAGATACAACACCGCCGATGCGACGCTGTGGTTTTTTCACGCGCTCGGGCGCTACTTTCAATACACAAGGGATCTCAATACATTGAAAATTCTTCTGCCGACGTTGATCGACATCGCGGAACATCATTTGCGCGGAACGCGGTTCAATATTCATGTCGATCCAAGCGACGGCCTGCTCGTCCAAGGTGAGGAAGGTTATCAACTCACCTGGATGGACGCGAAGATGGGTGACTGGGTCGTCACCCCGCGACGCGGCAAGGCCGTGGAGATCAATGCACTTTGGTACAACGCGCTCCGGCTGCTGGCGACTTGGTTGCGCGAAAATGACGACGACGCTTCTGCGAAAACCTTCGACACACACGCCGAGCGAGCGCGCATTTCGTTTAACAATCGATTCTGGTATTCCAAGGGCGGTTATCTTTACGACGTTGTTGATTGTGACGGTCAACCTGACACGTTCGACGTGTCATGCCGGCCAAACCAATTGTTCGCCATCTCGCTCGATCATCCGGTCCTCGATCCAGCATATTGGAAATCCGTGCTGGAAGTCGTGGAAAAAGAATTGGTCACGCCGGTCGGCTTGCGCACGCTTTCGCCCAAGAGTCCCGATTATAAGCCGATCTACGGCGGCGACCTGCGATCTCGCGACGGCGCGTATCATCAGGGCACGGTTTGGGCGTGGCTGATCGGTCCTTTTATCGACTCCTGGCTGAAAGTTCATCCGCACGATCGCTCTGCCGCGCGCAAATTTCTGGAAACCTTCCCGGTCCATTTGGGCGACAATGGCATTGGCACGATCAGCGAAGTCTTCGACGCGCGCGAACCGCACCACGCCGGCGGTTGCATCGCCCAGGCATGGAGTGTGGCAGAAGTTCTGCGCGCCTGGCTAGAAACGGCTTAACGAGCAATCGAACGTTTGGAAGCTACAACTTCGTTCGCCCTGACAATGCTTGCTGGAGCGTCAGTTCGTCGGCCGATTCCAAACTCGCACCGGCAGATAGACCGCGCGCGATCCGCGTAAGCGCGACCGGTTTGCCCTTCAAAAGGTCAACCAGGTAATTTGTAGTCGCCTCGCCTTCGACGTCGGCCGCAAGCGCAAAAATAATTTCGGTAAATTTCTCCTTTTCGATTCGATCAAGCAGCTCTGTGATTCGCAAATCTTCCGGACCGATGTGATCGAGCGGAGAGATCCTGCCGCCTAACGAATGATATCGACCGCGAAACGCACCGGTTTTCTCCAATGGCAAGATATCGGTCGCTTGCTCGACAACACAAAGAAGCTCCACCGCGCGAGATGAGTCGGAACAGATGTCGCAAAGCTCGTTGGTGGTGAAGTAACCACACAGCTTGCAGGGATGGATCCCCTTTCGCGTTTCCGAGATGGCGCGGGCGATCTGTTCCGGTTGATCGCCCCGAGCCTGCACGATCCAGAGCGCGATCCGTTCAGCCGAGCGCGGTCCGACCCCAGGCATTCGTCGAAGTTGCGCAACCAAATCCCGCAGCGCGGGTGGATATTCCGTTTTTCTCAAGGCCCCAGCCCAGTCTACGCTTGCCGCATCGGTACTTCAGCGAGATTGAGCGCGAGCGGCTCCAGGCGGCGGAGATACAATTGCAGGGGCGCGTCGTCTTCCTCATTGGGCCCGCGCGCTTTTTGAAACTCGGAATACGCTTCGGCCCAGCGCTTTTCTCGATAGAACACGACGCCGTTCCAGAAACAATCGCGTCGCGCAAGCTGTTCCGGCTTCGCTTCCGCCGCCGGCCAAAGCGGTTCGTAAATCTCGTGCCGCTCCCGCGAATTCACACCGCTCAGAAAATCAATCGGGCGAGCGACGATATATCGGCTCGCAAGTTCGAACGTGCGCGGCCCAATCAGTACTCGCGAACCATAAAAGCGGTTTGCAACGCAGAAACGGCGCGCGAGTTCGACCGGCTCGCCACTGGTGATCAATCCCGGACGTGCTCCGTCCTGAAGTGGCGCGATGACCATGGTTCCGGAACTGACACCGACGTGCACGTCGCATTTCGCGTCGCCATTAGTGAGCTGCGCCTGCCGGAATTGTTCAACCACCTCGAGACCAACGCGAACCGCTTTGTCGCCATGATGCGCGTCGACTTCGGGAAAACCAAACAATGCGACGACGCCTTCGGCGTCGGCGGTTTGAATGTAGGCCCCCGCATTCATGAACGCGTCGGTCGCCCGGCGTATAAATTCTTCCGTGATTTTGCCGAACACCGGCGGCTCGCAGTCCTCCGCCAGATCGTACTTGTTGGCAACGTCACAAACCACCACCGTCGTTTCGTAAGCCTTCGCTTCGGGATCAAAGTCAATATCGCCCGAAATGACGCGCTGAAGTTGTTCCCTCGATAACCGATCGCTGAAGAAGGCGCGGGCAGTCACAGAGCGCCCTCGTTGAGTGATCGCCGTGTAACGATCGGCGCCAAGGAACGCGAGGGCTGCCGCCAGCATCGACGGGAACGGTTGAAAAAAGATGTGGTAAAGCCCGCAAATCCATGTGACCGCTGCGAGCTCAATTATCAATCCGACGACGAGCAATCCGATTCGGCCGCGTCGCAAACTCGTCACCGCCAATGCCGCCACGCCGAAGGCCAGAATCGACATGAACATGTATTGCAGTTGCTTCGAGACGACGTGACTCGCATTAGTGTAAGTAGAAATGAAATCGGCGGCTCGCGATTCGAATTGCACGACCTGCGGAACAAGCTGCAAAGCGCTCACCACCACTACAGCAAAAATGCCGATGACCAAAGTCTCTATGAGCAGGCGTTTCATCAAAACTCTAGGGTTTCGCCGCGATCGGCGAACCTGGATAGTACGATTGCACAACCAGTTCACTCAAGCATCTGTCCGGCGCGTTCACCGCCTCTGCTCCGAGGATGAATTTGGAGCGGCCGGTGTTGTTTTTCACCAGGTTCAAACCGAACTGGAAATCCTTGAAAAGATGGGCGCAGAGATCCCTCATGGTCATTCGCTCGCTATGGACGCGTTCCACCAAACGCCGTACGGCCGAATCGTCAAAAACAATTTCGATCCCGTGCTCCCGGCCAAACGTCTCCGCCCACTGCCGGGCCGCATCCTCTAGCATTTTCGCCTCGTGTCTCTCGCCCTCGGCCATCAGCCGGTCCAGCACTCGCTTCGGGTCCCGGACCAATTCGGCCGTGACTCGTAGCTGACTCAAGCCCGAACCGGCCAGATAATATTTATAATCTCGGAACAGCTTTTCGAAGACGGTCAACAATCCCCGCGCGCCAGTCTTCTCGGCAGCCGCGGCGTCCGCGATCAGGCGCAGCGCTTCATCATCGAAACTAATGTCGATTCCATAGGCCTTGAACGCGCGCTCGTATTGGCGCAGCAGGCTGCCCTCAGAAAACTTCATGATCTTGAACAAATCGTCGGCGGCGAGATCGAGACAAACCACACGCACGGGTAAGCGGCCGATGAATTCCGGTTCAAACCCGTACTCGATAAAATCCTGAGTCGTCACGTACTGGAACAGCTCGTTGTCCATCACCTGCACCGGCTCGGCCCGAAAACCGATTTGGCCCTGACGGACGCGTCGCGCGACTTGCTCTTTCAATTTTCCGAACGCACCGCTAACGACGAACAGAATGTGACGCGTGTTGATAGTCTCGCGCTTGGCTTTGCCTTTGCGCTGATACTCGAACGCTGCCTGCAATTGCGCCTGAAGATCGTTCATGCTGCGGACCGGCACTTCCGTTTCCTCCATCAATTTAAGCAACGTCGTTTGCACGCCCCGGCCGCTCACGTCGCGCCCGATCAAATTTCCAGTCGACGCGATCTTGTCGATCTCGTCGATATAAATGATTCCGAATTGCGCAAGATCCAGATCGCCATTGGCTTTGTGCACGAGTTCGCGCACCAGGTCTTCAACATCGCCACCGACGTAACCCGTTTCGCTGAACTTGGTTGCGTCCGCTTTCACGAATGGCACTTTGATCAAGTCGGCGATGTGTTTGATCAGATACGTTTTGCCGACGCCAGTCGGGCCGACCAGGATCACGTTTTGCTTGGTGTATTCGAGCTGCTCAGCCGCTTTCGAATTTTCCTTCTCGAGCCGGCGCAAATATTTCGCGTGGTTGTAATGATCGCAGACCGCGATCGCTAATACCTTTTTCGCTTCGTCCTGCTTGATCACGAACCGGTCCAGGTGCGCTTTGATATCGCGCGGCAGAAAATTGAATTCGAATTCGCGTCCCGCCGCGGCGGGATCCGGTTTTTCTTCCGTCTCAGCCTCCGCCGGCTCCGGGGCAGGAAAAGCCGCGACTGAAACGTGATCCCCGAAGTTCTGTTTCATGAACTCCGTGATCTTCGTTTTCAGTTCCTCAGGGGAAGGAAACGTGGGCGGCGGCGGATTTTGTTCCATTATATATAGAATATAGCGACGGTTTCTGACTCGCAGCGGTAGCGCCGCGTTCAAAAACGGGCCTGCTACGCCGCAGCGTTGGTCAACCTGGGGTCGCGCGCCGAAATCTACCATCGGAACCGACTGTGTAAACCGGGCGCGACAGGGCCGAAAAGTCACACTGGGGCGATGTGCTCCCGCCCGTAGCGGAGCACTTTACTCATCCAAACCAGTTCGTTGAGAAAAATGTCAACCCGCCGGACGAAGTTTTCATCGAGCAACTGACCGCGTTCGTCGAAGAGTGTGCCGATTTTGCCGAAGTTCACGTCTTCGAAAATCATGACCAGCCCAAGCTCGCGCATAACCGGAAGCATATTCTCTATCATGCGGGCCCCACCAGATATTCCGGCCGACACGCCGCAAATCCCGACGGCTTTGTGGATGTATTCCTTCAAGTTCATATCCAGCGCGTGTTTCAGCAGGCCGGGGAAACTGTGATTGTATTCCGGCGTGACGATAATCAGTCCGTCGCAACGCTCGATCGTGGCCGCAAACTTAGGATCTTTCATCTGTTCGCCGGCGTCATCGAGTTTCATCGACAGGGTGCGAATGTCGATGAACTCGGTTTCCACCCCGGCGCGAGCTTTCGTTCGCTCAAACACAAACCGCGCCGCGTGCTCGCTTTCCCGGCCCTGGCGGGCGGTCCCAAGGATTAACGGAATGAAAAGCGGGCGGTCCATTTTCGACAGAATTAACAGAATTCTACGGAACGATACGACTCAAGCGTCGCAGAACTCCTCCTGATTGGGTTAATTCTGTGCATTCTGTCTGATTTTCTTTCCGCTTTCAACGTTTCTGTGAATTCGCAAAATATTTGAGTCATTTCAGCATGTCCAATGTCCGAAAAGTCTTCTCTGCACGACTGTCTTCGGCGAGCGTTGCGGTGGCTGCGTCTCGATCGGTTGCGGTTTTGTTTGACTTTCGTAGCGGCGACCTTTTAGAAAGCTAATCATTGAGACCGCATCGTTGCGGACGTAACGGAGCGCAGGAGAGCGTTGCCATCATGAAATTGGCTTTGCTCTCTGTCGGGGGGGCGTTCGCGATTTCGGCCTGTATTTACTATCACCGAAACGGTGAGGCGGTTCCCATCTCAGGCATCGACCGGGGGTTCGATTGGTATGGCGATACCGTATCCAAAGTGGTCCGGCTTAATCAGGGATGGACACTTTCAGACAGCAATTGGTTCTATTGGACAACGCAGGGATCACAACTGGTCCCGTACGCATTCTTCATTGCTTTGGAGCAGCCTAACGATCAGGCGCTTTTTCGCGAACCTCGCAACATGTTGAAGTACCGTTTTCTACCGGAACGTCCGAGCCGAGCTAATCCCGATGGTCTTCCGGTTGGATTGGTTGCCGACCCCGGTTCCTCCCTTCCGCCAGGTCTCATTACCGATCGTCGGTCCTTAGGATTTACCTGCGCCGCCTGCCACACCGCTCAGATCAATTATAAGGGAACGGGCATGCGGATAGATGGTGCGCCGGCCTTGGGCGACGTCGCCGGATTCCTCACTGGATTAACTGCGGCACTGCAGGCAACGAACAAAGATGAGGCCAAGTTCGAACGTTTTGCCGAGAAGTTGCTTGGACCAAAAGCAACGGCAACGAAGGAAGCCGAGTTACGCGCCGCCCTCCATCAAACTGCCGCCGACCATTCCGCTTACGACCACCTCAATCACTCCGATGTCCCGGAGGGTTTCGGGCGGCTGGATGCTTTCGGGCGCATTTTCAATCGAGCGCTCACGCTTGTCGATCCGAGTAATGGGATAAAGGCTAACGCGCCGGTTAGATTTCCGAATGTTTGGAATGCGACGAGGCAGGATTTTGTGCAGTGGACCGGTGTCTCTCCGAACACAGGTATCGGGCCGCTGTTACGCAATATAGGCGAACTCGTCGGGGTTTTTGCGGCCATCGATCCGGGTAATTCACTACCTTCGCGCGGCTATGGCTCATCGGTGCGTTTGTCGGACCTGCGGGCTCTCGAGCATCGCTTGAAGATTTTGAAGTCGCCGGCGTGGCCCGAGGATGTGCTCCCATCGATCAATCGGGACCTGGCAGCAGCCGGACGCGATCTGTACGTGCAACATTGTGAACACTGTCATCTCGATGTCGCGCGCGACTTTCCTCGTCATCGCCTCATCACGACGGCGGTGCCTGTTGCAGAAGTGGCAACCGATCCGCGCGTCGCGAAAAATATCATGACGGCGCGAGGCAAGACCGGATTTCTCGAAGGAACCAGGCGCCATATTTATACGGGTGGGCCGATCGGCCAGACCGATACCGCATTCCACATCACAGCCAGCACGGTCGCGCACGTCCTTATCGGCAAGCTTGCCCCTCATTCACTAAACAAACCGATGCACCGGGTAGCAAATTCCGATACCGGATCGGAGTCAGGACCTGAACAGGATGCGATTATACAGCACACGAAACATGAGCCACAGCTGCAGTACAAAGCACCGCCTCTCAATGGGGTCTGGGCAGCCGGGCCGTATCTACATAATGGCTCAATCCCGAATCTTTACGAAGTCATATTGCCTCCGGAGCAGCGCACCAAGCAATTTTCAGTTGGTCGGCGCGAATTTGATCCCGTAAAAGTTGGATTCGTCTCCGAAGCGGTTGAAGGCACATTCCAATTCGACACAACTATTGAGGGCAATAGAAACGTCGGTCACCCATTCGGTGCAGCTCTGACCGAGGCCGAACGCTGGCAGATCGTAGAATATCTAAAATCACTCTAGCGCATTCCTAACGAACGACGTTCGCCAATCCCGTAAGCGCCTTAACGCAGGGCGCTTCAGCTTCGTTCAGCGTAATTCAGGCTTTTCAAAAAAAGTACTCAATTATTCCGTGAAGGTACAATTTCAGTATTTCAGAACTGCCGATGGCGGGACTCGAACCCACACGGGCCTGTTAAGCCCAACGGATTTTAAGTCCGTTGCGTCTGCCATTTCGCCACATCGGCGCATGTTCGAAAGTCCACTTTGTGCAAGACTTTGAGAATGTCACGTGCGATTGCCACAATTCCTAAATCTTCAACGCCCGCGCGTAATAAGCCTCGCAAATACGCGTCGGAGCTGATTCGTTGGGAGACGCACCCAAAGCAAGCGCGATCGAAATCCAACGAAGCATTTTTTGAATACAGTTGGGCAGTCGGAAGCCATTCCCCAAAACACTTTTCGAGGGCTGAAACCGAGCGAAAGCCGCAAGAATTCTCCCGCGTTCGGAACCTACAGAGTCCGGTGCCTTTTTGTCATATCCGGTTAATCTTCACTCGAATCTGACCGCTGACTTCTGTTCTCTGACCTCTGTTTACCTGGGTTGAGCCCCTGATCGCTACCAGGAATCGGCGAGATTCATTTTTAGAATTCGTTTAACTTCTCGAATTGCTTCTGGATCGTATTGCGCTCCATGACCTGAATGCACAATTAATTCCGAGTTCGCACCATCGAGATGGGAACTCCAATATGGAACGATCCCGTCCGAGCTATTTGGCGTATCGCCTCTGCCGCGATCTCCAATGATTGAGTGATATGGAATGTTTGGCGCGATCGGCAGTTTGTTGGAGCGCGCCGCTTCGGATCCTATCGTGTACCTTCACGGAATACGTGAGCCAATTTGGCGTGTCCAATGTCGGAAATGTCGTCCGCGACCTACCGATCCTAGGACCCTTGGAGTTCGTAAAGCAATCCTGCGACTGCGCTTGCTCCACTCACCAGCGGCAGGATGGTTGTGAGCATTAATAGGCAAAAAACGAGTGCCTCGCTTGCCCAGTCAAAATACGCTTCGCGCGCGAAATAATCCCGGCCAATAGCGCGGAAACGCGGCTTACAATCACTTAAACATCCACCATCAACTTCATCGAGCGTCGCTGCTTGGTAATTATAGTCTGTCTTCGGGGACACATGGCTGGTGCGCGCAGCGACCCTGATCAAACGATATCGGTGATTGATTTGGGATATTGGTTTCATCTTAGCTTCTCTGTCTTCCCTCTGATCCTCGGCTCGCCTTCATGCTTCGTTGCGCGCTGCTCAGCGTCTCCGTCGGCACAGCCTTCCTCATATTGCGTGGTCCAGATCTGTGCTCTCCGTTCGGGAGCGGCGCCGGTCCAATCTTAATTGCCGGCTGTAGCGACAAACTCCGGGACAGCCTGGCAAAAAAGGCCTGGCGATCTGGATAAAACATCTGGCTGATGGTTGGGTGCATTTGATTCTTTGGTTAAACTGGAGGGCCAAGCGTGTGACTTATGGCTCAGGGCGCTTCAACGCCGCTGAGGATTCCACCAAGATGTCCGGTGAGCGTAATCGCCATCAACACAAGCCCCCGTTACTGCGAAATAGGCGACACGTGGCGCGTTGCCTTTTGCGCGGAGCCGCGAGCGCATGATCACCGGATGCTGAGCGTGTCGGGCGAGGAGCGCGGCCTTCGGATCGAAGGGATTCGAAGAATGGGAATACGCGAGAAATAGGTTCATAGCCCTTACGC
>Ga0210405_10002110_pt1 | contig 21066 bp, 14 predicted proteins | sample IncBWH11MmetaG_FD_155492 | JGI IMG/M metagenome (GOLD analysis project Ga0210405, IMG submission 155492) | Forest soil microbial communities from Barre Woods Harvard Forest LTER site, Petersham, Massachusetts, United States - Inc-BW-H-11-M | ecosystem: Environmental > Terrestrial > Soil >... | reverse complement strand
AGAGTGCCTCCCGCCTGCTCCAGCAGGCTGACCGCAAGAGTGCCCTCCGCACGGAGCGTAAGCAGAAGCTGCAAGACGTCGGCGTTTACATCAATGAACTCCGTAAGTTCCTTCCTATTGTTTGTGGTGATCTTCTCGGTCTTGAGCACCAAATCGAAGGCAGCATCGTCGATCATCGGGGCCAGTGTGAGCAGTAACGACTCGCGCGCGGTCTTCAGCGCGGACAATTGCTGCTGGTTCGAATCCAACGGGCGCCGGTCCCCCGATGCCGTACGTACCGTGCGTTCTCGGAGGTCAAACATGTTATCGACGCCAGATCCAAGGGCGAGCAGTCGCTCGAGGCGCTCACGCAGCCGTGTTGTCTCAGGCCCCCCGGGAAGCAGCTGAAGGCTCCTATCGATCGTCGCAGATGCGGCGAGAAAACGCTCACGTATCGGCTGCATCAGCGCCGGATCGCTCACCTGCGCGGATTCAGTGAGCAGGCCGGCGGCCAAATTCCCCTCAGCGTTGATGGTAAATAGCTGGTCGATTTTGCTTACGTTGCCCTCGACGAGATCTGTTATCGCCTTGATACTCTCCGCAGTGACGTCCTCGCCTCTGGTCACCAAGTTGAAAACAGAGTCATCAATCAATGGCTCAATCGCTATTAGGAAATTAGCATGAGCAGCGGAGAGCCCTCTGACAGCAGCCTGACGCTCGGCTTCGAGACGCAGGCGCTTTTCGACCGCCACGTTCAACTCGTGGATCTTCGCCGTAGTTTCCTGCCCGATTTTCGAAAGAGCGAAAGTTTTTTCCGGCGGCACCTTCGAGGCAACCAGATCCTTTATCTGAGTAGCCAACGCGCGCACGCGCTCCTCCAATTTTGCTTCTTCCAGAACCCGCTCCTCCTGATTGCCGACGGCCATTAGCGTTGGAGCCGCGGCAGCGATCTCGGCGCTTTTTTCAGCGGAGCTAAGGGCGGTAACTATGCCTGGAACGCTTTCGACAGTGACGCGTGTGACCGCGCGCTCGATATCGCGGAAAACGTACCAAGCAATCGCACTTGCCAACACGGTCAAGCCGGCAAAAGAGAAAAATGCAAGAAAAAGCTTGGTCTTGATGCCGAACCGGGAATGTTGCGTATCTCTACCGACCGCGGTCTGCTTAAGTGGCGACCGCGTCTTGTCGATTTCAATCGAGGAAGCCTGGGCCTGTTCAACTGTCATTTGGGCGACTCTAGCCGCACGTTGGGCACGTCTACGCCAGCCCGAGGCTCCTGCCATCTGACATCGGCGTTGCTCAATCTCTCGACTGCCTTAAAGCTCCCGTCCGGTTGGATCACGGTGAAATAGACCGTATCCATTCCTTGGTTGCTCGCTGGTCCATAGGACAGCGTCACGCCATCCAGGTCGAAGACGCCGCTATTTTTTATCGTCGCGAGCAATCCGGCACGGGTTACCGGATTTTCAGAGCGTTTAAGTGCTTCAACTACCAACCGACCGGCGATGTACCCTTCGAGCGACACGAAACCTGGCGTGGCACTCGGATTTACTGACTTGAGTGCCTTCTGATAGCGAGCGACGAGCGGAATTGTCGTGTCATTCGGAAGCGGAACCACTTGCGTTACCACGACGCCCTCACCATCGCGACGAAGCTCTTGTGCCAATGGCTCGCTACCTACAAAGGAGATATTGACGAACACGGCATCCAACTTGATCATGTGCGCGAGCTTGATGAATTCGGCGCAAGGCTTATAGGCGCCGACCATTACCACCGCCTGCGGATGACCCCGCCGAATCGCCAGCAACGCTCGCTTAACGGCGGTCGTACCACGCATGTACGTGCCTTCCGCCACAAGACTCAAGCCTCGCTTTTCGAGAGCCCTTTTCACTCCGTCGAGTCCGGCACGGCCGAATGAATCGTCTTGGTACAGAATAGCTATAAGCGACAAGCCAAGATCGGTTGTCAGATGCTTGATCCAAGCCTCGGTTTCTTGGCCGTAGGAAGCACGAACATTGATCACGTTTGTCAGCAATGGATCCCGCAAAAAGTCGGCACCCGTGAACGGCGCGATGAAGGGCACCCCCTGCTCAGTTGCAATTGGCTGCACGGCTTTTGACGTCGGCGTTCCCACTTCGCCAATCAGGGCGAATACTTTGTCCTCTTCAATCAGCTTATTGGTTTTGGCGATCGCCACTTCAGGTTCGTAATCATCATTGTACGAGATCAGCTCAAGCTTGCGGCCATGAACCCCACCGGTGGCATTCGCTTCATGGAACGCCGCCAATATGCCCTCCCGCATGCCGAGACCAAGGGCGCCCGCCGGCCCCTTCAAGGCGGCGGACTGGCCAAACACGAGGCGGTCATCGAACACGCCTGGATCAGCGTGGAGGGTCGGGGTCCCGAGCAAGCTCACGACAACGAGGATCGCGGAAGTGTATGCCGTTTTGAGAAGCAAGTTTGGCATGCGGTTCCTCTCTATCGGCGCCTATTAACGAAGAAACTAATTATTTGTCGCCCGGTTTAGAGCGCGGGCTTGTCGTTGCCTCACTCATCCAAGGGCCAACCAATCTTATCGGGAGACTTCAGGAAATTGGAAGCCGCTGATGTGCCTCGCCACAGCCTGGATCGCTAGTTCTGCTGCGGCGCAATATGAGGCTCCTGGGCCGGCGGAGCGATGTACCCCGGTGGATGAACCTGAGCACCAGTTCACAGTTTGAATGTCGAAATGGGTCACTCGCGACCGGGTCCAACCAGCAGCAGGCCAGCCAATGTCTGCTGTGTCTCCGATCGCTACCGAAATTACGAGCCGCTGAAAGCGACGAGAAGGACCAATTCCGGACAAAGTGCGCCACAGCGAAAGGGCGCGATCACCTCATTGACGAGTCAACGCCGTATTTGCGCCCCCAATCGCGCATGGCACGGACGATCGGGCCGAGATCGCGACCCTTTGCGGTGAGGACGTACTCGGCCCGCGGGGGACTCATCGAATAGAAGCGCCGTTCGACGACGCCATTCTCCTCAAGCGTTCGCAGACGCTCCGATAACGTCGTCGGGGCAATGCCTTTCAACGAGTCCTGCAACTGCTGAAAGCGCCTTGGCCCGTGCAGAAAAAAGTCGCGCAGGATAAGGCAGGTCCAACTCGATCCGATGACGCTGAGCGTGCGGGCCACCGGGGACTCAGTGGTGTCTTGATTCTGCATGATGGAACTTTATTCAGCCGTTGCGTCATTCACAATTGTTTCCGCAGTCACTATCATGTGATCATGTCACTATTAATGCGCCTGTTGACTAGTATGTCGTTAGTCACTATCGAAATGATAGTAACAACGATGGAGTCGTGCCATGACGCCGCAAATCCCTGGTTACCTCCTGTCATTCGAATCGGCCGTCCGCCCCGTCGTGACGGTCATTGTGCTGAGCCTCATCTGGTTGGGTGCCGCGCGCATGCTGGCCTCGGCGAAGTCGCGTTACGCGACTGCTGGCGTGCTATCGGCGGTGCTCATCGGCTGGCTGGCAGTCGCCCAGTATCTCGGCGCGGCAAATACGTATTTCGCAAACACAGAGAGTGCGGTGCCGATCATATTGTTCGGTTTGCTGATCCCGCTTGCTGTCGCCGGCATTGCCTTGTGGGGGTCGGATAGCATCGCAAGGCTGGTCTCCGCGATCCCGCTGCATTGGCTCGTGGCGGCTCAGGTCTACCGCGTCGCGGGCGGTGTGTTCCTCGTGCTTTGGGCTGACGGACGCCTGCCCTGGCAATTCGCGCTGCCGGCGGGGATTGGGGACGTCGCGACGGGCTGCGTTGCCGTCGTCGTGGCTCCGCTGTTGGCACAAAACGCAATTGGCGCACGCAGGGCAACATACGCCTGGTGCCTTTTCGGAATCGCCGACCTCGTCGTCGCAGTCACGATGGGCGCAATGACCTCTCCGGGACCGGCGCACCTCCTGGCCTTCGATGCGCCGAACCTCCTCATCTCATCCTATCCGCTGGTCATGGTGCCCACCTTCGCCGTTCCGCTGGCCCTGATGCTGCATGGCCTCGTTCTATGGCGGCTGCGGCGAGGCGCCACCGCGACCGGCCGGCTGGCGACGGCATGATCGTCTATCGCCTGACCAAATGAGAGGGCGGCCAGGTGTCGCCCTCAATTCTCGACCACGACGGTTCGCTCCCTTGGCGAGGCGCGAGTGCAAGACACTGGCGAAATGGGGTCGGCACAAGGTTGCAGAACAACATCCTTTCGAGCACGCACGTCTCAGTCGGGTCATTCGCGTCCCGATTGGCTAAGAGCGACGATCAGTCCGCGTCCGCTTCGCCTCGAAAGCGGCCCAGTTGCTGCGTCACCGCGAATTGTCGCGAAGGGTCATTTTTCGACCGATCTGGCCCGTCTTGCCTCTCGGCTCATGTCGGCTTCGCCCCGAAAGGGGACCTGAGGCTGGGCGCGACGGGCAGAAGCGCGTTGAGGTAAGCCGCGCGAACGGTTTTTCAATGAGATTCAGACAGCGTGTTGACGGGTCGCGACGCGCTACGACAAGCTCGCGGCAACCATCTGGTCTTCATCCAGCTCGCATCAATACGGCCGTGGCTGCGCGTTAGTGAGTCTCCACGCTACGCCCTAGATGGAGCGCGCGTCAGCCGAGCTCCGGGCCGGCGATGGCGAACAGGCGCGTCGGGTCGTCGAAGGCCGCGCTTGTGCCGTAAACCATTCGCGTCAGCGGCCGCTCGGCGGTGAATCCGAGCGTGAGCAGCCAGCCGCCCAGCCCGGCATGCCGGTCGGCGACATCGACGGCAAGCGGCAAGGCAACGGCGGCGCAGGCGCGCGCCAGGAGCGCGCGGGCGACTTGATCGCTTTCGGCGGCCAGCGGCCCGAGCTGGTTCATGACCCGGCCATCGCGCCCGAGAAGAAAGCCGACGAGGCGCCCTTGGCGCTCGGCGATCAGCGCCGCTTGCGGCAGACGCCCGGCGAGCCGGCGCAACAGCGCGCCGCGGTCGGCGCCGAAGACCGCGGCGTCATAGGCGATGATTTGGGGCCAATCCGCCGGGTCGAGCCGGCGTACCGTGACGCCCTCTGCCGCCGGCCCCGCCTGCGGCGCCGGCGCCGCTCGCCCGACCAGGCCGACCAGGCGCCGCATGCTCCAGGCGTCGCGGAAGCCGAGCCCGCTGTAGACGCTGCGGCCGGCCGGCGTGGCGTCGAGCACCGGCACCAGTTGACGGCGCGTGAGCCGTTCGATGCAGTCCCGCAGCAGCCAGCGGGCAAGTCCCTGTCGCCGTCGCGCGGCGGTGACGAGCACCATGCTGATCCAGGCGAAGCGGCTGGCATGAGGGAGCGTGGCAGCCGTCGCGATCAGGCGGCCGTCGGTGCCGACAACGCCGACGGCGCTTCCGAGGTCGAGAAAGATTTGCCAGTCGGCGGCGGTCTGGTTCCAGCCGGCCTCGGCGGAGAGCGTCAGCGCCGCAGCCAGGTCGCGGTCGTTCAGCGGGCGCGCGGTGACCCCGGAGGGAAGCTGAGCAGCAAAGGGTGTCATCGGAGTCCTTGCGATCCCGCCGCCATTGACGGCAATCACTTCTTGCCGCGCGCGAAGACGACGAGGAGCCAGGCGACGAGCACGGCGCCGAGCAGAAGCGCGATGATATTGCCGAGCCGGCTCGGCGCCATCACGGTCCCGATCGCCAGCGCGCCAAGAATGACGTTGCCGAGAAATACGCGCGCAACCACTTCGGTGACGGAAAAGCCGCCGTCGGTGGCGCGCTGATAGAAGTGCGTGCGGTGCGCCTGCCAGACCGGCTCGCCGCGGATCAGGCGGCGGCCGAGGCTGATGGTGGCGTCGGCGAGATAGTAGAGCGGCAGCAGTACGGCGGCGGCGAGATGGCCGCGGCCGGCGAGCAGAATGAGGAGCCAGCCGAGCATGAGCCCGATCGGCAGACTGCCGACATCGCCGAGGAAAAGTACCGCCACCGGCCGGTTGAAATAGGCGAAGCCGATCATGGCGCCGCCAAGCGCGAGCGCCGCCACGAGCCCCTGCGGCGGCAGCGCGCCGAGCGCCCCTATCAGCGCGAGCGCCGCGGTGACCGGCACGACTTCCGCCACGGTCATCCAGTCGAGGCCGTCCATGAAATTCACCAGATTGACGAACCACACCCCGCCGATGACGAGCAGGACGCGCTCGGTCCACCACGGCAGGAAAGGCGCGACGCGCAGCTCGTCCGGCAGCGCATAGATCACCAGCACGACGGCAAGCGCCTGCAGCAGCAGCCGCGGGACCACGGCAATCGAGCGGACGTCGTCCGCAGCGCCCACACCGGCGACCAGGACGACCGCGGCGAACGTGGTGAGCAACGATCCGCTGAGCAGCGGCACCCCCGGGGAAAAGTGTGCGGCGGCACAGAAGCCGCCGATGGTTGCGGCGACGACCGCGATGCCCCCGCCTTGCGGCGTCGGTGTCGTGTGCGAGGAGCGCGCATTCGGCCGGGCCAACGCGTAACGCAGCAGAACCGGCCGCAACAGGACGATGAGCAGGGCGCTGAGCAAAGCCGCGATTGCGACAGTCGCTGCGCCGCGCAGCGACAGCGAGGTTGCGAGCTCATCGGCCATGGCGAGCGCATCGTACACTCTTCCACAGCTTGATCGAACCGTGTTAGGTGCAGGCCGCGCCGGAAAACGCGCATGCGCAGACCGGCGCCGAGATGATGGCGTACTAAGGTATTGGATGTCGGACCATCCGGTTTTGGTCACCGGTGCGGCGGGCTTCATCGGCTTTTGCCTGGCGCGCCGGCTGCTTGAGGGCGGCCGCGCCGTCGTCGGCATCGACAGCCTCAATTCCTATTACGATCCGGCGCTCAAGGAGGCGCGGCTCGCGATCCTGCGCCAGTTCAAGGATTTCACCTTTCACCGCCTCGATCTCGCCGACCGCGAGCCCACCGCGGCACTGTTTCGCGACGGTGATTTCGGGCCGGTCGTGCATCTTGCCGCGCAGGCCGGCGTGCGCTACTCGCTGGGAAACCCGCACGCGTATCTCGACGCCAACCTCGCCGGTTTTCTCAACGTCCTTGAAGGCTGCCGCCATCGCCGCAGCGGGCATCTCGTCTTCGCCTCGTCGAGCTCGGTCTACGGCGCCAATACGCGGCTGCCATTCTCGGTGCATGACAACGTCGACCACCCGGTGAGCCTTTACGGCGCAACCAAGAAATCCAACGAATTGATGGCGCATGCCTACAGCCATCTATACGCGCTGCCGGCGACGGGGCTGCGCTTCTTCACGGTCTACGGTCCCTGGGGGCGCCCCGACATGGCGATGTTCATCTTCGCCAAGGCGATCGTCGAAGGGACGCCGATCCGGCTGTTCAACTACGGGCGCATGCGGCGCGATTTCACCTACGTGGACGACATCGTCGAGGCGGTCGAGCGCCTCATCGGCAAGCCGCCGGCGCCGGAAAAGGCGGCGCCGCCCGGCGACCTCGACCCGGCGACGAGCACGGCGCCGTGGCGCATCTACAACATCGGCAACAACAGCAGCGTCGAGGTTTCCCGCCTGGTCGAACTTTTGGAGCAGGAATTCGGGCGCAAGGCGAAAACCGAGCTCGTGCCGATGGAGCCCGGCGACGTGCCCGAAACCCGCGCCGACGTCGACGACCTGATGCGCGACGTCGGTTTCCGCCCGGCGACGCCGATCGAGGAAGGAGTGCGCCGCTTCGCCGCCTGGTTTCGCGAATTCTTCAAACCGCAATGAGGCTGGTTGCAGCGCGTCGCAGCAAACGACAAAGCAGGTAGATCATGACAAAATCAGTTCTGGGAATCATCGGCGGCTCCGGCATCTACGACCTGCCGGGGTTCGAAAACGCGCAAACGGAAACGGTGAAGAGCCCATGGGGCCAGCCGTCGGCGGCACTGCGGCGCGGCGAAATCGCCGGCCTCCCCGTCGTCTTCCTGTCGCGCCACGACAAGGGCCATCGGCTGTCGCCGTCCGACATCAACTACCGCGCCAATATCGACGTGCTCAAGCGCGTCGGCGTCACCGACCTCGTCTCGTTGTCGGCGTGCGGCTCGTTCAAGGAGGAGCTGCCGCCCGGCACCTTCGTGCTCATCGATCAGTTCGTCGATCGCACGTTCGGGCGCCAGAGCTCGTTCTTCGGCACCGGCTGCGTCGCTCACGTCTCCATGGCGCATCCGGTGTCGCCGCGGCTGCGCCTGCATATCGCCGAGGCGGCCATGGCCGAGGACATCGCCGTGGTGCGCGACGGCACCTATGTGTGCATGGAAGGCCCGCAATTCTCCACGCTGGCGGAGAGCCTCACCTACAAGAACCTCGGCTATTCGGTGATCGGCATGACCAACATGCCGGAGGCGAAGCTCGCCCGCGAAGCCGAGATTTGCTACGCGACCGTCGCCATGGTCACCGACTTCGACTGCTGGCATCCCGACCACGATGCGGTGACCGTGCAGGACATCATCAAGGTCCTCGTCGCCAATGCCGAGAAGGCGAAGAGCCTGGTGGCGCGTTTGGCGCGCGACTTTCCCCGCGAGCACGAGCCGTGCCCGATCGGTTCCGACCGCGCGCTCGACAATGCCATCATCACCGCCCCCGAAGCGCGCGATCCGCAACTTTTGCAGAAGCTCGACGCCGTCGCCGGGCGGATCCTGCGTCAATAGGTGGGTCGCAATCGCTTCGAGGCTTTGCCCTCTCCCCATGCGGGAGAGGGCTATTTGGCAGTTCAACAACACAACTGGGGTGAGGGGTCGGGGCCGCGTCCCCTCGCCCAACGGTGTTTGCTGAATCCTTTGCGCTGCCCTCTCCCGCCAGGGGAGAGGGCGTGCCCGCGCGTGATGTGATTTTCAATGCGATGTCGCTCGGCGCGCGTGGCGGAACGGCACGTCATTTGACAGTGCTGGCCGCTTATGGAAGGCAGCAACTGCGACCTGATGCTTGGTTGCGGTGTGCTCTTGCCGCGGCGCGGGCTCGGCATCGGCGGACACGGACGACGGGCATAAATTGGCTCAACCGATCATCCCCCTGATCATGTGCGGCGGCGCCGGCACGCGGCTGTGGCCGGCGTCGCGCGAGAACCGGCCGAAGCAGTTCCTGCCGCTGTTCGGCACGCTGTCGACGTTCCAGGAGACCGTGCGCAGGGTTGCCGATCCGGCTTTGTTTGCTCGGCCGATCGTGGTGACCAACGGTCAGTACCGCTTCCTCGTCGCCGAGCAGCTTGCCGCCATCGGCGCCGAGGCCGACGTCCTGCTCGAGCCGGCGCGGCGCGATTCCGGTCCAGCGATCGCCGCCGGCGCCGGCTACGCGCTGACGCGCGATGATGGCGCCGTCGTCGTCGCGCTTGCCGCCGACCACGTCGTCACCGATCCGGCGGCGTTCGCCAAGGTCTGCGCCCTCGGCCGCGCCGCCGCCGAGGAGGATCGGATCGTCATGTTCGGCGTCGAGCCGACGCGGCCGGCGACCGAGTACGGCTACATCCGGACCGGCCCTTCGCTCGCTCCAGGCCTCTTCGCGATCGAAAGGTTTGTCGAAAAGCCCGACGCCGAGACCGCGGCACGCTATCTCGCCGAGGGCTATCTGTGGAACTCGGGCAATTTCATGTTCCGCGCGCGCTTCCTGCTCGACGAATACCACCGCTTCGAGCCCGACAGCGCCGCGGCGGTCGCGGCCGCGCTGGCGGCCGCCGGCACCGATCTCGGCTTTGTCACGCTCGGCGTCGACGCGTTCACGCGGGCAGCGGCGAAATCGATCGACTATGCGGTGATGGAACGCACGACGCGCGCGAGCGTGATGCCGGTGTCGTACGGCTGGTCGGATGTCGGCTCATGGCAGGCGGTGTGGGAACTGTCGGCGCACGAAGCAGCCGACAATGCCGCACATGGTCCGGCGCTCTTCGTCGACACGCGCGGCTCCTATGTGGCCACCGACAGGCAGTTCGTGGCGGTGCTCGGCCTCGACAACGTGGTCGTCGTCACCACCGCGGACGCGGTGCTGGTGGCGCGGCGCGAGGCGAGCGACGGATTGCGGGGCGTCGTCGGCAAGCTCAAGGAGGTCGCCCCGGCGCTGACCGAAGACCATCTGAAGGCGCATCGGCCGTGGGGCTCCTATCAGTCGCTGGACCAGGGCGAGCGTTATCAGGTCAAGCGCATCGTGGTGAAGCAGGGCGGGCGGCTGTCGCTGCAGATGCATCATCACCGCGCCGAGCACTGGGTGGTCGTGCGCGGCACCGCGCGGGTGACGATCGGGGACAACGTCACCTTCCTGCACGAGAACGAGTCGCTCTACGTGCCAAACGGGGCCCGGCATCGGCTCGAGAATCCCGGCAAGATCGACCTTGAACTGATCGAGGTACAGACCGGCAGCTATCTCGGCGAGGACGACATCGTGCGCCTCGAGGACGACTATCACCGGTCGTGAGGGCGGTCCGCGCGCGACCGACAAGAAGATTCTTCTAACATTTCCACTGCAGGTAGGAATTGCGCAACGTCGCCCGCGCGCCGGCGTCAAACTTCGTCTTAGTGCTTGACAGATAACGACTTTTGCCCGCACCTCGCGGTCATGGAGAGGGTGTGTTCAAAACCAATTGCTGCGCTCGATACGCCGCTGCCCTCCGCTCGCGAGCCGCTTCCATCGGATGAATTGCGGACGCGGTCGACGGCGCTCGCGGCCGCGCTCGCGCCGTTGCCGCTCGATCAACGATTGCACCTCATGCGCCGTGAGGTCCGCGGACCGATCGTCTTTACCACGAGCTTCGGCCTCGAGGACCAGGTGATCCTCCACGCGCTGCGGCAGCATCAGATCGACGTGGAGATCGTCACCCTCGACACCGGCCGGCTGTTTCCGGAGACACATGACGTCTGGATGGAGAGCGAGCAACGCTACGGCATTCGCATCCGCTCGATCTATCCGGAGCACGCCGCGGTCGAAGCGTTGGTCGCCGCGCAAGGGATCAACGGCTTCTTTCATTCGCGGGACGCGCGCGTGGCGTGCTGCCACGTTCGCAAGGTCGAGCCGCTCAATCGCGCGCTCGCCGGCGCCACGGCCTGGATCACCGGCCTGAGGTCGGGACAGTCGGACGCGCGCCGCGACGTCGGGTTGGTCAATGTCGACTGGGACCGCGGCATTCTCAAATTCAATCCGCTCTTCGACTGGACGCGCGAGGCGGTGCTGAGCTTCACCCGCGAGCGCGACGTTCCGGTCAACGCCCTGCATGCCAAGGGCTTCACCTCCATCGGCTGCGCCCCGTGCACGCGCGCCATCGCGCCCGGCGAGAGCGAGCGTGCCGGCCGCTGGTGGTGGGAAGAGGACGGCAAGAAGGAGTGTGGACTGCACGAGCGCCATCGCGCCCGCGCCACGCTGGACATCGCGCAAGCAACATCATGAAGCCGCTTTCTCACCTTGACTGGCTCGAAGCCGAGAGCGTCTACATCCTGCGCGAGGTCGCCGCCGAGTGCCGCAACCCGGTTCTGCTCTATTCGATCGGCAAGGATTCCTCGGTCCTGCTGCATCTGGCGGCGAAGGCGTTTTATCCGGGCCGCATTCCCTTCCCGGTGCTGCACATCGACACCACCTGGAAGTTTCGCGACATGATCGCGTTCCGCGATCGGCGCGCCGCCGAGCTCGGCCTCCGGCTGATCGTTCATACCAATCGTGACGGCCTGGTACAGGGCATCGATCCCTTCCGCAGCGGCTCGCGGCTCTATACCGACGTGATGAAGACGCAGGCGCTCAGGCAGGCGCTCGACCTGTACGGTTTCGACGCGGCGATCGGCGGCGCGCGGCGCGACGAAGAGAAGTCGCGCGCCAAGGAGCGCATATTTTCACTGCGCGCGCCGCAGCACCGGTGGGATCCGCGGCGGCAGCGGCCCGAGCCCTGGCGGCTCTACAATACGCGGCTCGCGCCCGGCGAGAGCGTGCGCGTGTTTCCGCTCTCCAACTGGACCGAGCTCGACGTCTGGATGTATATCGAGCGCGAGGAAATCCCGATCGTGCCGCTTTATTTCGCCGCCGATCGGCCGGTCGTGCGCCGCGACGGCACTCTGCTGATGCGGGATGACGATCGCCTCGAGCTGCAGCCGGGCGAGACCGTGGAGACGCGCAAGGTGCGCTTCCGCACCCTGGGCTGCTACCCGCTGACCGGCGCTATCGAAAGCAACGCCGCCTCGGTCGCGCAGATCGTCGCCGAAACCGCAGGGCTGCGGCGTTCGGAACGCGACGGACGCCTGATCGACCACGATGCGTCGGCTTCGATGGAACAGAAAAAGCGGGAGGGCTACTTCTGATGCACGAACCGCTTGTGTTCGATGAGACAGCGAGCCGCGCTGAAGACGAATGGCTCGTCGAAACGCGCGCGGCGCCGAGTCAGGGCGCCGACCTGCTCCGGTTCGTCATCTCCGGTTCGGTCGACGACGGAAAGTCGACGCTGCTCGGCCGGTTGCTCTATGATTCGCAGCGCCTGCGCGACGATGAACTGGCAAATCTGGTCAAGGACTCGGCCCGCTACGGCAGCCGCGGCGACGAGATCGATTTCGCCTTGCTGGTCGACGGACTTGCCGCCGAGCGCGAGCAGGGCATCACCATCGACGTCGCCTACCGGTACTTTGCGACCCGGCGCCGCTCTTTCATCGTCGCCGATACGCCGGGCCACGAGCAATATACCCGCAACATGGCGACCGGCGCTTCCACGGCGGATGTCGCCGTCATCCTGCTTGATGCGCGCAAGGGCCTGACCGCGCAGACGCGCCGGCATCTGTTCATCGTGTCGATGCTCGGCATCCGCCGCGTCGTGATCGCGGTGAACAAGATGGACTTGGTGGCGTTTGCCCGCGAGCGGTTCGACCTGATCGCCGATCAATGCCGGCAGATGACCGATCGGCTCGACCTCGCAAGCCTCGACTTCGTTCCGGTTTCGGCAACCTCGGGCGACAATATCGTCAACGGCTCGCGCGCGATGCCGTGGTATCGAGGACCTACGTTGCTGCGCCTGCTCGAGACCGTCCCCGTCGGCGAGGAACGCACGAGCGCTTCGTTTCGTTTCCCGGTCCAGTGGGTGACGCGGCCCAACGCGGATTTCCGCGGATATGGCGGGATGATCGCGAGCGGTTCGGCTGCGCCCGGCGCCAGGGTGATCTGCCATCCGAGCGGCCAGACGGCCGCTATTGGACAGATTCTGGTCGGCGGGAAGCCCGTGCTTCGCGCGCGCGCCGGACAGTCCGTCCTGCTCACGCTTACCGCCGACCTCGACGTGGCGCGCGGCGACGTCATCGTTGCCGAAGCGGGCGCGATCAAGCTCGTCCGCGAGGCGCAGGCGCACCTCTTCTGGATGGACGATCAGCCGCTGCGCAAGGGCCGCAGCTTCATCGCGCGTATCGGCACGAGCACGGCAACGGCAACGGTCGCTGCGATTGATCACGCCATCGACGTTGATGACTACCGCGAGGTGGATGCCGAGGCCGTCGACGTCAACGGCCTCGCCGGGGTGACCATCGCTTTCGACCGGCCGATGCCGCTGGTGCCGTACCGGGAATGCCGCGATCTCGGCGGCTTTATCCTGATCGATCGCATCAGCAACGATACCGTTGCACTCGGGCTGATCGTTGCCGAAGCCGGCGGCGAAGGCAAAGCTGACGGAGCGATCACCAGGACCGGGCGGCGGCTCGGCCGTCTGGGAGCGCTGCGCGACCGCGCCTTCGCGCGCCTGCGGCGAACGCCGGAGCGGCCGCTGCGCAGCCTGTTCAAAGCCTTGACCTGGCGCACGACCGGCAGCGTCGATACTTTCATCCTGTCGTTCATATTCACCGGCAGCGCGAAGGTCTCGGCGGCCATCAGCGGCACCGAGCTGATGACCAAATTGCTCCTCTATTACGGTCACGAGCGCATTTGGGCGCGGATCAAGTTCGGCCTGCGCGGATTGAGCGCGGAGCCGCGGCGGCATCGCCGGGATCCGGCCGCTCGCTCGGCGTTTCAGCCCTGACATTCGGCGGAAGCCTTTTGCTGGCGCGCCCGCGCCGCGACGCTGCGCCTTCTCCTCGCGGCGGCGCCTGATCGAATCGATCCGCCTGGGCGGTCGCAGCGCCCGATGCGAGCGCACTTGGATGGTCGAATGGTTTATAAATACGACCTTCATAGAGAATTTCGATCACTCCGCGCCGCGCGGCTGCCAAGAATTTCTTCCCGCACTGTCTTCAGCAATAATCCACTCAGTGAGTCGACTAGTAGCAGCTGAAATGTTCTACAATTTGGCCGAATTTCCGGAGAAACTTCGGCTGGATTTTCTCCATCAACCTCGAATAGGCTGACAAAGGATATAGACGACTTATCAAAGGATTGTCGGGAGGCGGGGAGCCGACGTGAGGGAGTTCTGTAAAGCCGCGGCGGGTGTGTTCTTGATGATGAGCGGCGCAATTCAGTTCGCCGCTGCGGCCGAGACAGGCTCGGCTTTGTCGAAAAAAACACTGCAGCCAAGTCCTGTGTTCAGTTGGACGGGCTTCTATCTGGGCGGCAATGTCGGCGGCGGCACGAGCCACATCAATTTCAGCGGCACTGGGATTTTTACGATAGCGCGAGTTGCCGATCCTTTCGCCTTTGCCAACAGCGGGACGGCAAGCGGGATCCTGGCGGGGGGCCAACTGGGCTTCAACTATGAATTGCCCGCGCACGTTGTCTTGGGTTTCGAGGCCGATCTTGACGGATCGTCCTTCCACGGATTGACGACTTTCTGCAGCACCGGAACCGGCGGACCGCTGCTGGGGCACGGTGCGAATTGTGAGACGAGCAATAACAAGCTGGAAGAGTTCAGCACGGTGCGCGGCCGCGTCGGTTATGCGTTCGACCACGTGCTTGTGTACGGTACAGGCGGATTCGCCTGGGAAAGAAGTTCCACATCGACGATTGCCACCTGTGTCACCGTTTCAGGCTCGTGCCCAGGCCATGGCGTGAAATTCACCGACGGCTCTTCCGAGGCGTCTGCCACGCTCAGTGGTTGGGCGGCGGGAGTAGGTATCGAGTGGGCGCTCACCCCACAATGGATACTTCGCGCCGAATATTTGCACCTGGCGTTTGACCGGGGAGCGGAGAACTTCACCGCCTCCGGTACCGCGTCTCGCGTGCCATTTGCGGTTAGCGGTCGAAATTCAATGAGCAACGACGTCGATTTCGCCCGCCTCGGATTAAGCTATCTGTTCAATCCCGACAATCCCATTGATTGGGGGTCCGGCAGTTCAGGAACGCGAACGCCCGCGGCTGCATCTACGGCGTTCGGCTCAAATGCAAATGCGGCAGCGGATTTTCTTGCCGATTGGCAGGCGCTGGTAGCACGAGTGCGCGCCAACCAGCCGAACTGGGCTACCCCATTGATCACGACGACAGGCTTGCTGTTGCACCGCTATCGCTTCGATCTGGCCGAACAGCATGTCGGCAACGGCAATCAGACCACCATCATCGATGGCGGCAAAGGCGTCGACCTTATTGTGAGCGACCGTACTGAGATTCAGATTGCCATGCCGCCATACGACATCCGCAACACGCCGACGGGGCAGGGAGTGTTCAGCGGCTTCGCGGATTGGGGATTTGTTCGCGTCAAGCAGCAACTTGCCAGCAGTCCATCGAGCGCGGACGACTACCTCGTCAGCGTGATGCTGCAGGCGCAGGCGCCGACCGGCACTCCGCAGTTGACCAGCGATGCCTGGACCTTCTTGCCGACGCTCGCTTTCGGCAAAGGCTGGGGCGACTTCAACGTCCAAGCGTCGGTAACCGGCGTATTGCCGGCGTCGAACGTCAGCACCCTGGGCGATCAAATTCAAACGAACGTTGCATTCCAATACCGCGTGATGAAAGTTCTTTCGCCCGAGCTTGAGGTTAGTTGGACCTACTGGATAGGAGGTCAGCGCGACGGATTGAACCAAGTCTACCTTACGCCAAACATAATAATCGGCCGTCTTCCGCTGGCCGACAATCTAAGTTTGACGGCCGGATTCGGTTATCAATTTGCTGTAGCGCCTAGCTACCGCCCGAACCCTTTGACTCCCTCCTATGGCAATGCCTGGGTATTCACCACGCGTATCAACTTCTAAGCATTCACTATTTTACGAGACACAAAAGTCGCCCGTAGATCATCTCCGGTCGGCCGGAAAGCGGGGCCTCCCCGCGTGGTCTGACTTGGCGGCCGCCGCCTACCGGCGCAGGCCGTCGAGCAGGGCCTTGTGAAAAACCTCGGGCGCCTGGATCTGCGGGGAGTGTCCGAGATCGGCAAACTCGACCAGCAGCGCGTGCGGGATGCGCGCCGCCGCCGCCTTTCCCAGTACCGGGTAGTTGCCGAGCGCGGCGCGCACGGCGGGCGGAGCAAGGTTCTTGCCGAGTGCCGTTGTGTCCTTGTCGCCGATCAGCAGCAGCACCGGCACTGCGATCTTCTCGAACTCGTAGAAGACCGGCTGCGTATAGATCATGTCGTAGAGGAGCGCCGAATTCCAGGCGACGATGTCGCGGCCGGGGCCGCGATACATGCCCGCCAGCATCTGTACCCAGCGTTCGTATTGCGGCGCCCACGTCCCGGCGTAATAGGTTGCGCGCTCATAGTCGCGGATGCCGCCGGCGTTGGTCTTGAGCTCCTGCCGGTACAACGCATCGACGCTTTGCCACGGCACGCCCTTCGCCTTCCAGTCCTCTAGCCCGATCGGATCGACCAGTACCAGCTTTTCCACCTCTTCGGGAAACATCAGCGCGTAGCGGGTGCCGAGCATGCCGCCGGTCGAATGGCCGATGACCGTCACCCGGGTTATTCCGAGCGAAGCAAGCAGCGCGCGCGTGTTTCCGGCGAGCTCCTGGAAGGTGTACTGGTGGTGCGCGGGTTTCGTCGATTTGCAAAACCCGATCTGGTCGGGAGCAATGACGCGAAAGCCCGCTTCGGCGAGGACCGTGATGGTGTCCTCCCAGGTCGCCGCGCAGAAGTTCTTGCCGTGCAGGAGCACGACGGCGCGGCCGTTCGGCGCCGTCGGCTGCACGTCCATGTACGCCATCTCCACGGCCTCGCCCTGCGAGGTGAAGGAGAAATACGCTACCGGCCGCGGATATTCGAACCCTTCAAGTCGCGGACCGTACGCCGCCTCGTCGTCGGCTGCGAGCGCAGGCCCCGCCGCCGCCGACGCGACACCAAGGCAAAGCACGGACAGAAGAAGTACAGAGCAGCGCATCACCCACCTTCCGATGATCGAATTTCCCCGGCCAGATTCTGAAAATGTCAGCGTTCGAGGAGCTCCAGGATTTGTGCCAGCACCGAGCGGACGAAAGATTCCGAGTAAGTTGGCTCAGAACAAGGAATTTCGGCGGCGCCGACGGCCGTAAGCCATTGAAGCAAAACGTGTCGGGGTTTCGCGCGGATTGTGTCGCCAGTCGCCGCGAGCCGTGCTAGGGGAGGGCGGGGCGGTCACTGAGGGAGCCCTTGGGGTCATGGGTGAGGCGGGAATCGGCGCGGACGGTGCGTTGAAGATCGGGGTGGTGGGCGTCGGCGTCATGGGCAGCAACCATGCGCGCGTCTTGTCGGAAATGTCCAATGTCCGCCTGGTGGGAATAGCGGACCCCGATCGCAAGCAGCGCGATTTCGTGGCTCGCACGCTCGGCTGCGCGGCGTTCGGCGATCTCGATTCACTGCTCAACTGCGGGCTCGATGCCGTCACCATCGCGGCGCCGACCCACCTGCATCACGACCTCGCGCTTGAATGCATAGCGCGCGGCGTGCATCTCCTGGTCGAGAAGCCGATCGCGCCGACGGTGGAGGAAGGCCGCGCGATCGTCGCCGCCGCCCGCCACGCCGGCGTCACGCTGATGGTCGGCCACGTCGAGCGCTTCAATCCGGCGGTCGAATCGATCAAGCGCGCGATCAAGAACGAAGACATCCTCTCGATCGCCATCACCAGGGTCGGTCCGTTTCCGCCGCGCATGTCGAACGTCGGCGTGGTCATCGATCTCGCGGTGCACGACATCGACCTGATCCGCTGGTTCACGGATTCGGAGATCGTCGAAATCCAACCGCAATTGTCGAGCGCGATCGCCGAACGCGAGGACATTGCGCTGTTGCAGTTCCGCACCGCCTCAGGCGTGCTCGCCCACATCAACACCAACTGGCTGACGCCGTTCAAGGCGCGCACCATCCATGTCGCGACGCGCAACAAATATCTGATCGGCGATCTGCTGACGCTGCAGGTCACCGAATGTTTCGGCTTTCAGCCGGACGGCAGCTATTCGATGCGCCATTTGTCGGTCGGCTACGCCGAGCCGCTGCGCTCGGAGTTGCTCGCCTTCGTCACTGCCATCCGCAGCGGCCGCACCCCCGCGGTGACCGGCGAAGAGGGTGTGGCGAGCCTCGAAGTCGCCATCCGCTGCCTCGACGCGCGAGCGGCGTCGTCGACCGTGCCGCAGCGCAAGGGGCCGCGGCGCGTGGCCGGCTGAGCGGGCCCCCTTTTCGCGCGTGGATCGAACAGGACTAGGTCATGAATCAGCACGCGCGCCTTGAGGACAAGGCGATCCCGTTCATCGACGTCGCCGCCCAGCGGCGCCGCCTCGGCCGCGCCATCGACGACGCCATCGCGCGCGTCCTTGCGCATTGCCAGTTCGTCCAAGGTCCGGAAGTGCGTGCGCTCGAGGCCGAGCTGGCGGCATTCTGCGGGGCGCGGCACGCGATCGGTTGCTCGAACGGGACGGATGCGTTGCGCCTCGTGCTCATGGCATGGGGGATCGGACCGGGTGACGCCGTGATCTGCCCCGCCTTCACCTTCTGCGCGACGGCGGAGGTGGTGGCGCTGTGCGGCGCGACGCCGGTGATGGCCGATGTCGAGCCGGAAACGTTCAATCTCGATCCGGCAAGCTGTGACCGCGCGGTGGCGACCGCAACGCGGCTTGGGCTCAAGCCGCGGGTAATCATTCCGGTCGACCTTTTCGGCCTCCCCGCGGATCACGATGCCATCGCCGCCGTCGCCGCGGCGCACGGCATGCTCGTTCTTGACGACGCCGCGCAGGCGTTCGGCGCGAGCTACAAGGGCCGCAGGCTCGGCGTACTCGCGCCGGCGACGGCGACCAGTTTCTTCCCGGCCAAGCCGCTCGGCTGCTACGGCGACGGCGGCGCGATCTTCACCGATGACGATGCGCTCGCCGCCCGGCTCAAAAGTCTGCGCGTGCACGGGGAGGGCGGCGACAAATACGACGCCGAACACATCGGCCTCACCGGCCGGCTCGACACGATGCAGGCCGCGATTGTTCTGGAGAAGCTCAAGATCTTTCCCGAGGAAATCGCCGCGCGCAATGCGGCGGCGGCGCGCTACGCTGCCGGGCTCGCCGGCGTCGCGATGCTGCCGCAGGTCGCCCCGACGATGACCTCGGTTTGGGCGCAATACACGATCCGGCTCGCTCCCGGACGGCGCGAAGCGCTCGCGGCCGCGCTCAAGGCCCAGGGCATTCCGACGGCGATCTACTACGCCAAGCCGTTGCACCGGCAGGCGGCCTATCGGCACTTCCCGGTGGCCGACGGCGGCGTGCCGGTGAGCGAGCGCCTGGCCGAGGAAGTGATCAGCCTGCCCATGCACGCCTATCTCGAGGAGCCGGTGCAGGACCGTATCATCGCCGCCGTTCGCCGAGCGCTCGCCGGCTGAAGCTTGTACCTTCGTCTTCCCCGCGCGGGGAGGATAGTGGCGGCAATGATCGAGCGAATTCTCACGGTCGGCGGCTTTACGCTCGTCTCGCGCGTTACCGGCTTTGCCCGTGACATCATGCTGGCGGCCATACTGGGCGCCGGGCCGGTCGCCGACGCCTTCTTCGTCGCCTTCCGGCTGCCCAACCATTTCCGCGCCATTTTTGCCGAGGGCGCGTTCAATGCCGCTTTCATCCCCGCCTACGCGCGCATTCGCACTCAGGGCGGGCTCGAAGCGGCGAAACTATTCGGCGACCGCATTTTCACGCTGCTGCTGGCGACGCAGATTCTTCTGCTGGCGCTCGCGCTCTTGTTCACGCCGCAGGCGATCGATCTGCTGGCGCCGGGCTTCTCGCGCGAGCCGCAGCAGTTCGCGCTCGCGGTCAGCCTGACCCGCATCACCTTCCCCTACCTGCTGCTCATCACCCTGGTGACGCTGTGGGGCGGCATTCTCAACGCCCTGCATCGCTTCGCGGCGGCTGCGGCGGCGCCGATCCTGCTCAACCTGTCGATGATGGCGACACTGGCGCTGGCCCCGATGTTCGGCGGCGCCGCCCACGCGGCGGCCTGGGGCGTGCTGATATCCGGCGTGCTGCAAGCGGCGCTGGTCGGCGGCGATGCCTGGCGCGCGGGCTTCATGACCTCCTTCCACGCCCTGCGCTGGGACGACGACGTGCGCCGGTTCTTCAAGGCGCTGGTGCCGGCGACGATCGGCTCGGCCGGCACTCAGCTCGCGCTCTTTGCCGACACCATCATTGCGAGCTTCCTGTCGGCCGGCGCGCTCTCCGCGCTCTACTACGCCGACCGCATCGACCAGCTGCCGATCGGCGTGATCGGCATTGCGGTGGGCACCGTGCTGGTGCCGGAGATGACGAGCCGCGTCGCGGCGGGCGACGAAGCGGGCGCGCGCGCGGCACAAAGCCGGGCCATCGAATTCGCCCTGCTCCTCGCGCTTCCCTGCGTCGTCGCCTTCCTGGTGCTGCCCGACCTCATCATGCGCGGTCTGTTCATGCGCGGCCGTTTCACGGCGGATGACGCGCACGCCGCGGCGATGACGCTGGTCGCCTACACGATCGGCCTCATCCCCTTCATCCTGGTGCGCAGCGTCGTCGCTCCGTTCCTCGCGCGCGGGGACACCGCGACGCCGGTCAAGGCGGCGCTGACCGGCACCGCCGTCAACATCGTGTGCAAGATCGCGCTGATGGGTTCGTTGGCGCAGATCGGGCTGGCGCTGGCGACCTCGATCGGCGCCTGGATCAATTTCGTGCTCGTGCTCTGGTTCGCCCGTCGCGAAGGGCTCTTCGGCTTCGACGCGGCATTGCGGTCCTCGCTCGGCAAGCTCGCGATCGCCAATGGCGCCTTCGCGATCTTCCTGCTGGTCGCGGCCCCCGTCGTCACCGCGTTGTTACCGTCGTGGCCTAGCTTCCGCG
>Ga0210405_10002109_pt1 | contig 21093 bp, 17 predicted proteins | sample IncBWH11MmetaG_FD_155492 | JGI IMG/M metagenome (GOLD analysis project Ga0210405, IMG submission 155492) | Forest soil microbial communities from Barre Woods Harvard Forest LTER site, Petersham, Massachusetts, United States - Inc-BW-H-11-M | ecosystem: Environmental > Terrestrial > Soil >... | reverse complement strand
CGTATTTGACGATGAGCCATCAGTATGAGGCCACCATCGCGGGCGCGTTTCTGGAGTTCATGGAAAAGGGCTACGTCTATCGCGGGCGGAAGCCGGTTTATTGGTGCATTTACGACAATACGGCGCTGGCAGAAGCGGAAGTGGAGTATGAGGATCACACCAGCCCGTCGATCTGGGTGACCTTTAAAGTTGTGGGTGGTGGAAAAGGCGAGGCCGCGAAGATTGGCGCCGATGTTTCCGCGGTGATCTGGACCACGACGCCGTGGACGATTCCGCACAATCGCGGGGTGGCGTTTCATCCGGACTTCGAGTACGTGGTGATTGCGACGGAAAAGGGAAAACTGCTGCTGGCCGCGGACCGCGTTGCGGGATTCCAGGCCGATTGCGGCATCAAGCAGGCCGAGGAACTTGCGCGTTTCAAGGGCCGCGATTTTGAGGGGATGAAATTTCAGCATCCGTTTTTGCCGATTCAGGTTCCAGGCCTGCTGGCCGATTACGTCACGCTGGATCAGGGCAGCGGCATCGTGCACACCGCGCCGGGCCATGGCGCGGACGACTTCAACACCGGGCAGAAATATGGACTGGAAATCTACGCGCCGTTGGATGACAAGGGCGTGTACACCGAGGGCTTGCCGGAATACAAGGGCAAGGATGTTTTTGCCGCGAATCCCATCATTGTGAAATTGCTTGGTGATCACGGAGCGCTGCTGGGACACCATCCTTACAAGCACAGCTATCCGCACTGCTGGCGCTGCCACAATCCGGTGATCTTCCGTGCGACCGAGCAGTGGTTCATTAAGATGGACCAGGCGGCGCACGGGGCGAAACACACTTTGCGCGAAGAGGCGCTGCAGGAGATTCACCGCGTGAAGTGGATTCCCGGCTGGGGCGAAGAGCGCATCTACGAAATGATCGAGAAGCGGCCGGACTGGTGCGTGTCGCGGCAACGCTTCTGGGGCGTGCCGATTATCGTGTTTTTCTGTGATGGGTGCGGCAAGCAATTGGATAATTTTGCAGCGCTGCGCAACGTGGTGAAGTGGTTTGAGAAGGAGGGCGCTGACGCGTGGTACAAGCACACGCCGGAGGAGTTGCTGCCCGCGGGGACGAAATGCTCGTGCGGCGCGGAAAAGTGGCGCAAGGAAAACGACATTCTGGACGTGTGGTTCGATTCCGGGTCGTCTCACCTTGCCGTTTTGAAAGGGAATGAGTGGCCGGCCGACGTTTACCTGGAAGGTCCCGACCAGTATCGCGGGTGGTTTCACAGTTCGCTGCTGATCGCCACGGGCATCCGCGACAAGGCGCCCTATCGCGGCGTGGTAACGCACGGGTGGACGCTCGACGAGCAGGGCCGGCCGATGTCGAAGTCGCTAGGCAACGTGGTGTTGCCGACGGAGATTTGCGACAAGTGGGGCGCGGATTTGCTTCGCCTGTGGGTTGGCTCGCAGGAGTATCAGGCCGACGTGAAGATGAGCGATCGGGTGATGACCCAGCTCAGCGAAGCGTATCGCAAGATTCGCAACACGATTCGCTTCGCGCTGGGGAACCTGAACGACTTTGATCCCTCGCGGCATGTGGTGGCTAACGATCAGCTTGAGGACCTGGATCGCTGGATGCTGGAGCGCACCGCCGACCTGGTGAAGAAATGCCGCGAGTGGTATGCGGCGTACGAGTTTCACCGCGTCTACCACGCGATTCATGATTTCTGCGTGGTGGATTTGAGCGCGTTTTATTACGACGTGCTGAAGGATCGGCTCTACACCAAGGCGGCGAACAACAAGTCGCGGCGCTCGGGGCAGACGGCGGTGTGGAAAATCACCGGTGCGCTGGTGCGCCTGCTTGCTCCGACGTTGGTGTTCACGGCGGAGGAGGTGTGGAAATTCCTGCCGCACGCTGCCGGCGAACCTGGAAGCGTGCACATCGCGCTGTTTCCGGAAGAAGCCGAGCTTCGCACGGGGATTGCGCCAGAGAAGGCCAAGACGTGGGAGTTGCTGGCGAAAGTGCGAGGCGAGGTGTTGAAGGCGCTGGAAATTGCGCGCAACGAGAAGAAACTGATCAACTCCGGACTGGAGGCGAAGGTGCTCTTGAACGCGGACCTGGAGCTCAAGACCAAGCTCAAGCACTATCTGCCTCAGTTGCCGGGGCTGTTCATCGTTTCGCAGGTCGAACTAATTAGCGCAGGCAGCGGCGAGTTCCGCTCCGAGGTTGTGCCAGGAATCGAAGTGAGTGTGCAGCGGGCGGAGGGAAAGAAGTGCGACCGGTGCTGGAATTACTCCGTTCATGTTGGCGAGAATTCACGTTACCCGACGGTTTGCGAGCGCTGCAGCGAAGCCATCGCGGAGATTGAGGCGGGAGGATCTGATGCGGATGCCGTTGCTTCATCGCGGTAGGCGATTCCCCGCTTCTTCGAACTCATGATCATTCCTGGGCGGATTCGCTGGCTTTGGCTTACGCTGATCGTGGTGCTGCTGGACCGGGCGACGAAGGCGTGGATTGAGTCGCGTCCGCTGCCGTATTTTCCCCACGTGGTGATTCCCAACTGGTTCAGCATTATCCTTTCGAGGAATCCAGGGATCGCGTTCAGCTTTTTTTCGAACAGCTCCAGCATCTGGACCCGGGTGATTCTCATCGTCGGTTCGGTCCTGATCATCGGCTTGATTGCGTGGCTGCTGGTGGCGGGTCGCGACGCGAGCGCCGTCAATGCAGCGGGATTGGCGCTGCTGCTGGGCGGGGCGGCAGGGAATCTTACGGATCGAATTGTTCATGGAGCGGTTACGGATTTTCTGGAGGTTTGGGTGCGGTTTCTGCCGTTCTCATTGTTTAATCCGTGGCCGACGTTCAATGTTGCCGACGCCGGCGTAACAATCGGCGCCTTACTGCTGCTTTACGACGTGATTTTTCATCCGCAGAAGGTGAAACAGGGCTAGCCACCAAATCTGCTTTCCAGAGCCCGCTTTGTACGGCGGGTTATGACCATTGGGTTGTACACTCTTCGCTTGATGCCGACATCCCCACTCAAATTCATTGTGTCGCCGGAGGAGGCTGGAATTCGGCTGGATCGCTTCGTGTCTGCGCATAGCGCGGAGTTGTCGCGGACGCGGGTGCAGGAATTGATCGAGGCGGGATTGGTGCTGTTGAACGGGAAGCTCGCCAAGGACTCGCACAAGGTCCGCCCCGATGACGTTGTTGAGGTAACTCCCACACCTCGTCCGGCGATGAAGGCGGAGGCAGAGCAGATTCCGCTGGAAATTCTTTATGAGGACGACGACCTGATAGCGGTGAACAAGGCGGCGGGAATGACGGTGCATGCCGGGGCAGGGAATTCGCGCGGGACGCTGGTCAACGCGCTGCTCGGACGAGGGCAAGTGCTTTCACAGGGAGGCGATCCGCTGCGACCAGGCATCGTGCACCGCATTGACAAGGAAACGTCTGGAATTTTGCTGGTTGCCAAGAACGATTTCGCACACGCGAAGCTGGCTGACAGTTTTCGTGAGCGCACGATTCAAAAAACCTACATCGCCCTAGTGCACGGGATTCTTGCGGAGGAGCGCGGGCGAATCGAACTTCCTATCGCGCGCGATCCGGTTCGCCGGAATCGCATGACGGCGAGGCGCACGGCAGCGCTGCCGAATGCGCGGGCGGCGCGGACCGACTGGCGCGCGCTGGCGCGCATTGATTCGACAACGTTGGTGGAAGTGCAGCTTCACACTGGGCGCACGCACCAGATCCGCGTGCATTTTGCGGCGCTGCGGCATCCGGTTGTGGGCGACACGCTGTATGGCGCGTCCGGGCAGCTGTCTGTGGGCAGCGTTTCCTTGCCTGTGCTAGGGCGAAATTTTCTGCACGCCGCACGGCTTGGGTTTCAGCAGCCCCGTACGGGCCAGACGATTCAGCTGACCGCGCCGCTGCCCGCCGAGTTGCGCGGCTACCTGGAAAAGCTTGCGGCGGCTGCAGGTGACTCCCCGGCGCGGATTGACGCTGCGCTTAAAGGGTTCCTATAATCGTTGAACATGCGACTCCGCCACCTCGGGTTTCCTCTGGCAATAGCAATTTTGAGCAGCGCTTCGTTACCAGCTCAACAACCGACTTCACCCGCCCCGCCTCCTCCGGCATCCCAGGAACAGATTCAGAAAAGCCAGACCGTCATTCCCGTCCAGGTCAACCTGGTGGACGTGCTGTTTACGGTGCTCGACCGCCGCAACAAGCTTGTGCCGTCGCTGGAAAAACCGGATTTCAAGGTTCTGGACGACAACGTTTCGCAGGACATCCGCTACTTCAGCCGGCAGTCCGATCTTCCCCTGCGCATCGGTATGCTGCTAGACACCTCCAACAGCATTCGGGATCGCATCAAGTTCGAACAGGACGCGGCGAATAATTTTCTGTTCAGCGTGCTGCGCCGCGGCAAGGACGAAGCGTTCGTGATGACATTTGACGATGAGCCGCAGGTCGTCCAGGCCTTCACCCCGGACACCGGCAAATTGCGCGACCAGATTCTGCGCACGCGCGCCGGGGGCGGCACTGCCGTTTACGACGCCATTTACAATGCGTGCGAGCAGGAACTCAGCCATCCGCCGCGCCCGCCGGGCGACCAACCCGATGTGGTTCGCCGCGTGATGATCCTCATCAGCGACGGCGAGGACAATCTTTCCACGCACACGCGCTCGGAAGCCATCGAAATGGCCCAGCGCAGCAGCGTGGTGATCTACACGATCAGCACCAGCACGCAATGGGTGACGCTGGACGATCCCAGCAAAGAACGCACCGGGAACCGCAAGTATCACCTGACTGATGGGGACAAAATTCTACAGGCGCTGGCGGAAGAAACCGGAGGCCGCGCTTTCTATCCTTATCATGTGGACGATCTGGACCAGTCGTTCCAGGATATCGGCGACGAACTGCGCAACCAATATTCGATTGCCTACAACCCTTCGACACACTCGCTCGACGGCCGGTATCACAAGATCCGGATTGAAGTGCCAGAGCACAAGGGATACCAGGTTCGGGCGCGCAAAGGTTATTTTGCGCGGACGAACGTGCAAGTTGCGAAACCGGAGGGGTCGGTGAAGTAGAGCAAACGTTTCCTGCGGACGGGAGACGCTCTTACTTGCTGGTGTCCTTCAATAGAACCACATCAGATTCCGATTCGCCGCGCTCGATCGCTATCTGCGATCCGTCTGGCGAATAGTTGAAGCGAAAGATTTTGTCGGCGGTGAAGTGGGTAAGCGGCTTGGCGGCGGAGCCATCCAGGGGTTGCGCCCAAAGATTATCCGCGCCTTTTTCTCGCACGAGGTAGACGACTGCCTTTCCGTCGGGCGAGAACGCCAATCCCTCCTCAAGCGCGCGCTGATCCATGTCGTGATAGACCATATGATGGGCTTCGGTCGAATCCAGGCGCAGCATCATTTTGTGGTCCAGTTCGCGGACTTCCAGCGAAGCCACTTGTTTGCCGTCAGGAGAAAGGGCGTAATATCCAAGCGAGAAGTTGACGATGGTCTCGGGCCGTCCTCCATCAATGGAAACGCGCTTCAGGTAATGGTTGTCGTTGTTGTCCACGTAGTAGACCCAGCGGCCGTCTTTGGAGCAAGCCGGAGTATGGTCGCTTAGACCTGAAGTCAATTGCCGCTGGTCGCTGGCATCAATATTCATTCTCCAGAGGTTTGAGGAAGCGGCGCTTGTGCGCGCGAGTTGCCGGAAAACCAGGTAGCGGCCGTCGCCGCAGGCGGAGACTTGGTCCGCGATATGTTTGTTGTCCGAGAAAAGAATTTTTTCCGGGCCATTCAGGCTCACGAACTTGATCTCTCCAGACTGCGGCAAAACCAGCTTGCCATCCGTGGTCCAATCCCACCGCCAGATCGGCAGGCGCGACTCCAGCTGTATCACCGCCAATTTGTCTGGATCTGCGGCGGGGGCAACTCCGAGGTCAAAGCGGAGGCGGCTCTGGATCGCGGCCAGCGTCTTGCCATCCTTCGAGATGGTTTGCTCGCCGTAGTTGTTCGTGTCGGCGGTTAGCTCGCGGAACTCGCCGCCCGGATAATTCACAAAACCCAGGTGGGTCTGCAAATGACCGCTGCTGCCGAGTTGAGAGCTGTTGACGATTAACCCGGACCCATCAGGGAGCCATGTTGGCACATAGAAAATGTGCTCGGCAGAGGCCGCCACAGTCTGTGCTTTGCCATCGGTGGCATTCACCGCGGAAAAGCCTCCTATCGCGTCGCTCGTCGGCTGAACGATGGGGATCAGAATAATCTTGCCGTCGGGTGACCATGCGGGAACATAACTGTCACTTTTAAGCTCCTGGCCGCTGAAGATGGGCCGCTCAATGGTTCCGTCGTTCTTTGCCAGGATCAGATCCCACTTCGGGGAATCGTGCATTTGGCGGAGAAACGCAAAATGTGTGCCATCAGGGGAAAAGGTGATGGGGCTGTCAACGTCCTTCACAAGCACTTTTGGTGTGCCGCCAAGCACGGAGGCGCGATACAGGACGGACATGCTCTCTTCTGCTTCGTCGCGCCTAAGAAAATAGATGTAATTGCCGTCCGGTGAGAATCGCAGGCTTTCGTAGCGCGCGGCCGCAGGCTCAACCACCTCTTTGTTTGTTTCGGTCGGGATATGATGCAGCCACAAGGACTGCATTCCTTTCTCCTCGAGCGCTTGCAGCAGGTATTTCCCGTCGGGCGAGATCGCGGCCTGGGATATGTGGCCGTTGTTCGAAATATTTTCGATGGTGAATTTTTCGAAAGGAACGTGCTTGCCTTTTTGTACGAAAGTGTACGCACCGTAGGCGGCGGCAGCGGCGAGCACTGCAACGACTGCCAGGATCACACCGGTGCCGAGCTTGTTCTGGTTCGCCGCTTCTACCAGCACCGTGGTGCTGATCGGTTTGTGCGTGGAGCCGGAGGATTTTGCAGCGGCTTGGGCGGTGCTGACAGTCGCGCGGCTTGCGGCGACGCTGGAATCCGACGAGGGGCGGCCCGGCTCGAGTTCGCGCAGCAGGCGTTTCAGGTCCGCGCGCAGTTCGGCGGCCACCTGGTAGCGCATCTCGCGGTCCTTTTCCAAAAGTTTGTTGATGATGCGTTCGAGTTCCGGCGGGATGTCGCTGTTGAAGTGCACCGGGGAAACGGGCGCGGCGTGCAGGATGTTGGCGAAGATTACGGCGCTGGTGGAGCCCCCGAACGGGTGGCGGCCGGTGACCATGCCGTACATTACCGAGCCGAGTGAAAAAAGATCCGTGCGGGCATCAAGAGCTTCGCCGCGGGCTTGTTCCGGCGACATGTAGACAACGGTGCCCACGGTCGTCCCGACGCTCGTCTGGAACACGGTTTCCGAATCCGCAAGCGTATCCTCGGACGGGCCGCCCTCCACTTCCATCAACTTGGCGAGGCCGAAATCGAGAATCTTGGTGGTGCCGCGGCTGGTGAGGAAAATATTGCCGGGCTTGATGTCGCGATGGACGATGCCTTTTTTGTGGGCGGCGTCGAGAGCGTCGGCGATTTCGATGCAGACTTCCACACAGTGGGAGATGGGCATCGTTCCGCGAGCCAGCGCCTTGTCGAGGGATTCTCCTTCAAGAAGCTCCATGGCGATGAAGGTGCGGCCGTCGCATTCTTCGATCGCGTGAACGATGCAGATGCTGGGGTGGTTCAGAGCCGACGCCGCGCGCGCTTCGCGGAGAAAACGCTCCATTGCGCCCGGGTCGTGGCCGGTGCTTTCCTTGAGGAATTTCAGGGCAACGCGCCGGCCGAGCTTGGTGTCTTCGGCTTCGTAGACCAATCCCATCCCGCCCGCGCCGAGTTTGCGGACGATACGATAGTGGGCGATTTTGTCCTTGTTCATTTGTGGTAGTTGACGGCGTTTCTCGACCGTCATGTGATGTTAGCCAAGCAGTTGCATTGGGTCAATCAGAGAGAGCGGCTCCGAACAAGCGCGGCAGTTCAGTAGCGGCCACTTTCAAGTGGCCGCGAAGCCGCTGAGTAGAATCTTTGGGAATGATCAGCCTAGCGTTTGGGGGCGTAGTACCCTTTGCGGGCCAGGACTTTGAAGTCGTGGTTGTCTACGTCGAGCTTGATCTTGCGGAATTTGCCGTCCCTGGTCGTGTTGGTCGGATAGTAGCCGAGGGTGTACTGGCTGCGGAGTTCCTCGGAGATCTGGTCGAAGGCTTCTTCCAGTTTTTTCTCGGAACTGACATAGATCACGCGGCCACCGGTATCGTCCGCCAGGCGGCGGGCGACGCCTCCGTTACCCCCGTAACGCGGATCGGCCACCAATAAAACATGGATCACCGTGTCGGTGCGCTGGGCGGACTCAATCGCTTCCTCCAGTTTTACCTTGCTGCCTTCGTCCTGGGCATCGGTGACAATCACGATGGCTTTGCGCCCGGCCTCGCCATTTAATTTTTCGCCGCACGCCAGATAAATGGCGTCGTAAAGAGCCGTGCCCGTCATGTTCCCAGAACCGATCGGCCCGGGATTCCCCGCTGAGAACCCGCCACCCGGCGTATTGATCCGCGCTTTATTAATGGCTCGATCCAGAATCGAACGGTCGTCGGTAAAGTCGGAGAGCAAATCCACATCCGTGTCGAACGAGATGATCATCGCCTCGTCGCCTTTGCGCAACACGCGGCGGATGAACCGGCTTCCCGCGCCCTGAATCGCGCCGAGCATGTTCTGCTCGCTGCCGGAGGTGTCCAGCAGCAGGCCAAGCGTAATCGGCATCGTCATTTCGCGCGAGAAGAAGGCGATCTTTTCTTCGTGGCCATCCTCAGAGACCTTGAAATTCTCCTGCTTCAGGTCGGTGACCACGCGCTTGTTTTTGTCGCGCACCGTGGCGAACAGGTTGACCAGGCTGACTTCCGTCTTGATGGTCGGGGGATTCTGGGTTTGACCCTGAGGCACAGCGGGGGTCGCCACAGTCAACGCAGCGATGCAGGCCAACGCCTGCAAGGCCAGTTTGTTCGGAACTCGCATCTTCGCACTCACGGATTTCACTGTTTCCCGGTATCCTTAATTGAGGTCTTGGTACGGCGAGGGGTTGCTGCTTTCTTCTGGCCCTGTGCCCCACGCCTGGGGTAGCGTCAACTGTTACGATGCAACCTACTGGCCTGCGGGATGCGTCGAATGCTCGACGGCACCTGAGATCACACTAACCTGGAAAGTTTGGCCCGAACAATATGAATTGTCTACGAAAAAGAGCCTTTTTCGCTGCCGTACCCGCGCTTTGTTTCTTTGCCGCGGCGGTCTTGGGGCAGGATCCCACGCCGCCGAAACCGGCTGCGCCCACCGCAGCGCAGCAGCCCAAACCTGCCGACAAGCAGCAGGGGCCGGCGCCGATCCGGGTGGTCACCAACACCGTCGTGGTGCCTGTGACGGTGAAAGACCGCAACGGCAACCTGGTCGCAGACCTGCGCCGGGACGAATTCCGCGTCTTCGAAGACAACATCGAACAGGAGATTACGCGGCTTTCCGTGGAAACCATGCCCCTCTCTCTGATCATCCTGATTGACAATGATCTGAAACGCAAAGACGAGATGCAGGTGGATCCCAGCCTGGTTTCCATCGTCAGCGGCCTCAGCACCAGCGACGAGGCGTTCATCTGCCGCTTCGACCAGTTCTTTCACGAAGGGCAGGGCTTTACCCGGGATCAGGATAATCTGCTGACGCAGTTGAAGCGCACCACTCTCTCTTCCGAACCGTCGGTGGCTCCTCCGGGCGGTCCGTTCAGCGGCCCCACCATCAATAACGAGCCAGCGCCGGGCGCGCCTCCGAATCCGGCCGGGCTGCAGGCGATTAAGGGCCAGCCCACGAAGGCCCTCGATGATGCCGTATTTGAGGCGGCCGGGTTGCTGAAGGATCGCGACAGCCGGAAACGCCGCAAGGTGATCCTGCTGATTTCCGACGGGCAGAACGGCGCAAAGTTCAACACCCACAGCTATGACGAAACCAAGGCGGAGCTGCTGCGGCAGGAGATCAGCGTTTACAGCGTGGCGACGGGCAGCTCGTACTTTGAGCGGAAATTCAACCGCCTGGTCAACTATTCGCACGACACCGGGGGCGACATTTATTACGGGGCGAAGCAGAACGCCTTCTCGGAGTTTTATACCCGGATAACGGAAGAGGCGCGCAACCAGTACACGCTGACGTACTCGCCAAAGGGCGAGCGTGCCGTGGACTACCACTCGATCGAAGTGCGCGTGCGGCGAGACGGCCTCTCGATTCTGGCGCGCCAGGGCTACTACGGCGGCACCTTCACCGAATCGCCGAAATAGTATGTGGGGATGTGTCGGCTGTGGGCACCTGCTGAGATTCGCCAAATAGCTGCGTTATACAGGTAGCGCCGGCATCCTGCCGGCAAGCGCGCCCAACCCTCCCATCGTCGCAACATGGGGCGCTAGTAAAGAGCGCCGGCCCGCGTGGCGGCCAGAGGAGTCCTTGCGAACTACGGCGCGTTTTTCTTGCCTCACTCCGCGAAATTTTCTTGACACTTGCCGCGGGCACCCGTATACGAGTTGCAGCGGGCAGGATTGCGATTCACTCGCTTTGCTTGTCCCAGCAGCAAACGTCTGAACGACAGAAGGAGATTTGCATGGCAAAGAAAGCCAAGAAGGCCGACAAGAAAGTACCCAAGAAGGCCAAGTAACCCGGACCCGTTTCCAAATTTGGTTTTGCAAAGGCGCCGCGGCCAGCCGCGGCGCTTTTTTTGTCCCTGACCCTCTCCCTCTTCTTGGTAGCGCCGGCTTCCAGTTCACTCTGAGCCACGAAGGGCCGGCCCGCCCACCTGGTAGCACAGGCTGGCGCAAAAGTCCTATCGTGCACAGAGATGTTGGCAAACACTTGCAGCTTGCGGAAAAACTTGCGTTCTTTAGGAGGCCGGGACTTCAGGAGTCTGTGTGAGAACTGGGGGTCGGACCTTTAAGGTCCGACATAAATCCTGCCTTTGCCTTACGACTTTAGCCGCTGAGGAAGTGTATTTGCCGTCTTCACATAGACTCTTCAATCCCCTGAAGAAATGCTTTTCTGGCTTTTTCCCCAGCCTGCTAGTACGGAGGTGAAAAGGTCTATTCATCGTTCCTTCCATCCCCTTTTTCATTTTGGGAAAATGCGCATTCGAATCCCCAATGCTAACCGCTTGCGATTCAACACATCCGCAAATCTCTTCGAATCGTCATTATCTATTAAGTAAACCTTAAAGTAATACTTTAAATGTCGGCGCGCCGACATTCTTTGCCCTTCGTCACATTCCGCGTGTCTAAGCCAGAACGGCTAACCGCGCCACGCTAATAGTTTGAATAGAGTTGGAGGCGAGTGATTCGAGCAATGCGAGCGAAATCCTGATCGACAGTGAAGAGAACCGCACGATGATCGAGGGCAATCGCGGCAATCAGGGTATCGATGGTGGTCAGAGAGAATCCTCTTGCGCGGCCGAGTCGGAAAATGGCTGCAGCTCCGCGATAGGTGGAAAAGCCACGAGGTTCGAGCATTTCCCACTGCGAAAGATGACGCTCGATTTGGTCGACGTCACGCCGGACGCCTTGCAGGATTTCGGAAACGATGACGCCTGAGAGGGCCAAGGGTTCTGCGTCGGCAATCATCCGGCGCAGTTCGGTTCCGGAGCGGCCGGGTGAAGAGCTGAAGAAGTCGACCCAAACGGAGGTGTCGACCAGAATCAATCGCGATTTCTCCGAGCTGCCTTGTGATCGCCCTTCCAGATCCCGCTCCCATGGTAACGAAGCATGCTTTTGCGGTCTTCCGAGCGGACAAGCAGATCCAACGCTCGATCCACGATTTCGCGTTTCGTCTTCAGACGCGTAAGCTTTCGCGCCTTTCGGATCAAGCTCTCGTTTATGTTGATGTTGGTGCGGGCCATGGAGCGATTATACACCAATTTCAACGAATTGGGTGTACGCGTATCGAACTTCGCGGATCGAGTTAACTGCCGCCGAGGGATTCTTCGTGGGCGGGGCAGATGGGTTTGTAGGCGCAACCGCGGCAGAAGAAGCCGGGCTTGGCGGGGAAATTTCCGGCGCGGATGTCCGCGGCGGTTTCCTGGACGGTGGCTTCGGCTTCGGCGATCTGCTTGGCGTCGCGAGTGGTTTCCTGGCGCTGGTTGTTCTGCAGGTAGTGAAAGACGAGGCCGGTTGGATTCCACTCGAAGATTTCTTTTGCGGCGAGGGCGTAGATGCTGAGTTGCAGGTCTTTGCGGGCGTCGGCGTCTTTTTTCGGCTTGCCCGTTTTGTAGTCCACGATTTCGACGTCCTTGCGGCCCAGCGAATTCACCTGATCCATTCGACCGGTGAGAATCACGTTGTTTTCGAGCGGGAGCTCGAAGCCCTTTTCCTGCTCGAGGATGTCCGGCGGGTCTTGCAGTGCCGATGCGTGGAAGACTTTCAGTTGTTCGAGGCCGTCTTTCTTGTACTCGGCTTCCTGGTATTCGTCTTCGTAGCCCGCGCTGGTCCACTCGGTTCCATAAATGCGTTGCACTTCGTCGAACGGCAGCTTCACGCCCTTCTTTAGCTGTTCAAGGAAACGTTTGACCGTGGTGTGGATGACGCTTCCAAAGCTCAGCATCGCGCGCGGGCCTTCTCTTAACGACCACAAATAACCGAATGCGTATTGCTGCGGGCATTTTTTGTAATTTACGACGGCGGAGGAGCTGAGTTTGAGCGGCTCGGGCGATGGGGGGTGGAATTCCTCCGCCCACCTGGCGATGCGGGAAAAGATTTTGGGAGGGGCTTCGTCTGCAGGGAAAAGTTCGCCGCTCGTGGGGCCCGATGGTCTGTCGGTTTCAGGCTTCGGAGGCTTCGGCCTGGGCGCGAGTTGCCGGACGTCGCGGCGCTTGATGGAGGGCTCCATCAAGATGTCCTCGATGAAGACGGGGACTTTTCCTCGTTTTTCTCGCACAGTGGTCATCGTAAGACGATCCTCGGCTCGGGTCAGCGCGACGTATAAGAGACGGCGCTCTTCCTGGATGTGGAAATCGCCTTCGGGCAGTTCCTCCTTCATCAGGCGATCGGGAAATTCGAAGAGCGGCGAGCGGTTTCGCGCGGGGAACGCGTTGGAGTTCACGCGCAGCAGGAACACGTGCGGGAACTCGAGGCCTTTGGCGCCGTGCACGGTCATGAGTTGGACCGCGTCGCCGGGGGCGTCGTCTTCGAGGCTCAGCGTGCCGCTGGCCTGCTCGAAATAGTCCAGGTATTCGAGGAATTCCGGCAGGCTGCGCGTTTCGCTTTTTGGTTCCCAGTCCTTCATGAACTGGCCGAGTTGGTTTACGTATTTGCGGTCCTGCGCGCCGGCGCGTTGCGGCACTTCGAGCCATTCCGTCAGGTCGCCAAGAATTTCAAGGGCAGAGCGGCGGCGCATCGTTTTTCGTTGCTCGGTCAGGAATTCAATCAGAGTCTTAAACGCCGCCGAAGAGCCATCGAACGGGAGCTCGCCCTGTGGCGCCTGCAAGGTGTCGTAAAGCGCGGTGCCACGCTTTTTGCGGGCCCGCTCGGTGAGCCGCACCAGATCTTCGGCCGTCAAATGCCAGGCCGGCGCGGAGAGCACGCGGGCGCAGGCGATATCGTCGAACGGCTTGGCAATCAGGCGAAGGTACGCGAGCACGTCACGCACCAACGGGTGTTCGAGGATGGAAAGCTTGCTGATGACGAAGGGGATTTTGCGCTGCGAGAGTTGCTCGACGAGATGATCGCGATGGGCGTGTTGACGGTAGAGAACAGCAAAATCATTCCAGCGGCGGCCGGCACCGTGCAGGCGTTCGAGTTCGTCGGCCACCCAGGCTGCTTCGTCTTCGGCGGATTCCATTTCGACGATGCGGATTTTTTCGCCTTCGGACTTGTTGGGTTGCAGAACTTTTTTGGGAAATTCGGGGCTGACTTCGTTCATGCCAATGGCTTGCGTGGCTACGCGGAGGATGTTCGGCGTGGAGCGGTAGTTATCCATCAGTGCCACGCGGAATGGAGTGGAATCTTCGCCTTCTTTCCAGCTGGCGAAGCGCTGCAGGAAAAGCTTGAAGCTGCCGAAGGAGGCGCCGCGGAAGCGATAGATGGCCTGGTCGTTGTCACCGACCACCACAATGTTGCGGCGTTCGGCGGAGAGCAGGTGTAACAGCTCGAGTTGGGCGATGTTGGTGTCCTGAAATTCGTCCACCAGGATGTGCTTGAAACGCTCCTGCAATTGGCGGCGGCGGCCAGCGTCGTTTTTCAGCAGGGTTACGGCTTCGGTGATCAGGCCGTTAAGTGCCACGGCGCGTCTTTCGCGCAGGATTTCCTCGCTCGCGCGGTAAGCTCGCGCGATTTCCTGTTGGAGTGCAACCTGTTCGGCGCGCTCCTTGAAGGTGTCTTCGTCAAGGCCGGACTTTTCCTCTTCGAGTTCCTTTGCCAGAAGTTCGGCGAACTTCTGGTAATCGTCGCTGGAGACCAGCTCATCCTGGCAACGCGAAAAAAACTGGATGAAGTCGCTGAGGAACTGCCCTGGCTCGGCCAGGCGGCGGTATTTTTCGAGCTTGAGGCGCGCGAGATTCCGCCGCAAGAGGATCCAGTGGTCCACGGATTCGAGGGCCACGCGGTTTGCGTCCACTTCCTTGAGCAGCGTTTCGCAGAAGGAGTGGAACGTCGCCAGGACAACGTCTTTACCGCGGTCGCCGACCGCTTTCACCACGCGGGCTTTCATTTCGCCGGCGGCTTTTTTGGTAAACGTCAGGCCAAGGATGTTTTCGCCGAGCAGGGAATCGTCGGATTCAAGCAGGTGCCGGATGCGTTCTGTGATAACACGCGTCTTGCCGGTGCCCGCGCCGGCAATCACGAGCAACGGCCCATCGCCATGAGTGATCGCGCGGCGCTGCGCGTCATTCAGTTGCAGCCCCCCGCTTTCCGGCTGCCCCATTTCAAAAAGAGTCTTGGCCATCGCTTCAGCAGGTTAACGCCTTTTACAGCGAAGGGGAAGCGAAGGGAAATCTGCTTGGTGGATCAGTTTCCGGCAACCCGGCTCACCAGGATTTAATGCACCGGACCAACGGCTGTGCTAGTGTTCTTGCCCTTCACTGGCTGACGTGACCGAACTACGGAAAGCCGTGGCTCGAAGATCGATCTCCCGGCCGATCCGAGCCGCCACATACGTAGCGTGATCCGCGACGGAATGGTGAAACCCCAACGGCCATCCCACACAACAAGGAGGTAGCCATGAGCACTAAACCAGTCCGTATTAGCGACGCGACCAGCAATGCCGGCGTCGCGAGAGTTGACAAGAAGTTCGAGATCGTCGTCATCCCTGTCTCGGATGTTGACCGCGCGAAGGAGTTCTACGGGAGGCTCGGGTGGCGGCTCGACGCCGATTACGACAGCGGTAAAGACTTCCGTGTGATCCAGTTCACGCCGCCGGGCTCGGGGTGCTCGATCATCTTTGGTAAGAATGTCACCGCGGCGGCGCCCGGCTCCGTCCAGGGCATGTACCTAATCGTCTCCGACATCCAGGGCGCCCGCAAAGAGCTGCTCGATCGCGGCGTCGAGGTCAGCGAAGTGTTCCACGACGCCGCCGGCGTGTACGCGGGCACGGACGAGCCCTACCTGTTCGGGCGGGTCCGGGTCAGCGGTCCGGATGCCGAGCATCGCAGCTACCGATCGTTCGCTTCATTCCGTGATCCGGATGGCAACGGCTGGTTGTTCCAGGAAATCACGACGCGGCTGCCGGGTCGCATCGACCCTGCGACGACGACCTTCGCGTCGGCGAACGATCTGGCGAGCGCGCTTCGGCGTGCGGCGGCCGCCCACGGCGAGCACGAGGCGCGGACGGGGCAACCCGACCCGAACTGGCCGGACTGGTACGCCGAATACATGGTGCGCGAGCAGGCGGGCAAAGAGCTGCCGCAATGAACGACTACGTAGCGATCGTCATCGGCAGCGCGCAACTGTTTGAATACTAGCGTTGCGATGCTTGGCCAGAGGCGACTCTGGCGTTGAAGTCGGCGGACTTCTTGCGGGGGACGGTGACGGCGGTCCACTGGCCGGACTGGGCGGCGAAATGTTTGGCGAGGAAGGTGATCTGCCCGAGGTGGTAGGAATAGTGTGCAATCTGGCGATTGATTGCCTGCATGACCGAGTGCGGCTCGGTGCGGATGGTCACGGTGCGGGTTACGTCAGAGTCGCTCAACGGTTCAAGCGCGTCGAAAACATATTTCCAGCCGCTCTCCCAGAGTTCCATTAATTCGGCGCGGGTTTTTGGCGGGGCTTCGAATTCGGTGTCGCGGTTGCGATCTGGTTTCTCGCCGTCGGTGGTCAGAAAATCTTTCCACCGCGAACGCATGTTGCCGGCCATGTGTTTCACGATGATGGCGATGCAATTGGATTCGGTGTCCAGTTCAGTGAATAAGCCTTCGTCGGGACACTGCGCGAGCGCGCGTTCGACTAGTTTCTTGTAATAGCGAAACAGTTCGATGGAGTCTTTTATATAGGAAGAAGTTAGTTCGTGGGCCATGAGGATATTTTGTCCTTTGCTCGGCTCGTGTCAACCCCCGCGGTAGGTGAAACAAGCGAACCATTTTGGGCGTATAGACGTCTGAGGTAACGAAAAGAGTGAGAGGCAGGGAAAAAGGGACTGTTGAAAAAGAGAAACCCCTTGACTTTCGCTTTTTGTTTGCCTATGATTCCTGAGCCTCAATACTGCCTTCCGCAAAGGAGACCACAGCTATGACCATCGGACAATCCATGCTTGGCGAATTCGACCAGGAAATGGCCGGGACTCGCAAGACGCTTGAACGCCTGCCCGATCAGAAATGGAGTTGGAAACCTCACGACAAATCCGGAACCGTCGGCTGGCTTGCCGGCCACATCGCCACCATGCCCGGGTGGATCACGATGACCTTGCAGACCGAGAAATTTGATTACGCGCCGGTCGGCGGGGCACCTTATGAACCGCCGAAAATGGAGAACCGCCAGCAGATTCTTGCGGAGTTCGACAAGGGAGCGGCGGAGGCGCGCAAGGCGATCGCGGGCGCAAGCGACGCGGACATGTTGAAGGATTGGACGCTGCTGGCCGGCGGACAGACCATTTTCACGATGCCTCGCGCGGCTTGCCTTCGCTCCATGATCTTCAACCACATCATCCACCATCGCGCGCAATTGACCTTGTATTACCGGCTGCTCGGCGTTCCCGTTCCCGGTTTGTATGGGCCGAGCGCGGATGAAACGGAAGCTGCCGCTGGCGCGGCGGCGAACTAATTCGGATTGTCGATGGCTGGGGCGAGTCGCCTTCGCTCCGGCCTCGCTCTCTCGGCTGACTTTGGCTCATCGCGGTATAATTGAGCTTCTGTCATTCGGGAGGTGTTTCCATGGAAACCCCAGTCATTCTCTCCGCTGTCCGCACGCCAATCGGAAAATTTCAAGGTGGGCTTTCGAGCTTCACGGCCCCGGAACTCGGCGGAAAAATTGTGGCCGAGGCTGTACGGCGAGCGGGCCTCGAGGGCAAGCAGGTAGACGAGGCGATCCTCGGCAACGTGGTGCAGGCCGGGCTCGGGCAGAATCCCGCGCGCCAGGCGGCGCTGAAGGGCGGCTGCGATCCTCGCGTTGCGGCGATGACGATTAACAAAGTTTGCGGCTCGGGTTTGAAAGCCGTGGCGCTGGCGGCGCAGGCCGTGCAGCTTGGCGAAAGCGAAATTGTGGTCGCTGGCGGCATGGAATCCATGTCCAACTGCCCGTATCTTTTGCCACAGGCTCGGACTGGGTATCGGTTGGGCGACGGCAAGCTGGTCGATTCGATGATTTTGGACGGCTTGTGGGACGCGTACGAAAATTTCCACATGGGGAATACGGGCGAGCTGGTCGCAGAAAAATACAAGATCACCCGCGAGGAGCAGGATAAGTTTGCATTCGAGAGCCACCAGAAAGCGATTCGCGCGCGCAAGTCGTGTTTCTTTGAAGCTCAGATTCTTCCGATCGAAGTGCCGCAGAAAAAGGGCGATCCGGTGGTGATCAAGTACGACGAATCGCCGCGCGAGGATTCGACGCTGGAAGCGCTGGCGAAGCTCAAACCGGCTTTCAAGAAAGATGGCACGGTGACCGCAGGCAACGCTCCGGGGACGAACGATGGTGCGACGGCGCTGGTGGTCACGAGCGAGCGAAATGCATCGCGGCTTGGTAAACAGCCTATTGCGCGGATCGTCGCGCAAGCCGTGAGCGGCGTGGAACCCAAGTGGGTGATGATGGCGCCCGTGGACGCGGTCGAAAAGTTGCTCGCGAAAACCGGATGGGACCGCGAGAAGGATGTGGACCTGGTGGAATTGAACGAAGCGTTCGCCGTCGCGGCGATTGCGGTCACGCGCCAGCTCAGACTCAATCCCGAAAAAGTAAATGTGAATGGTGGCGCGGTGGCGCTTGGCCACCCGATCGGCGCGTCGGGCGCGCGTATCTTAGTTACGCTGCTTTACGAATTGCAGCGGCGCAATTTGAAGCGCGGCATCGCCGCCCTTTGCCTGGGTGGAGGGAATGCCGTAGCCCTCGCGGTCGAGCGGTTTTAGCCTGCATTTCTGCAGTTAATAGTTAGGAGAAGACAACCCAAGACCCACACGCAAAAGCGGCGTGTGGGGCACCCGTGTCGCGCTCGCCGTTGAACGTTTTTAGGCGCTTCCGTATTGCAGACTCTTCATTTCAAGCTTTACTTGCGTGAGAACTCGAAAAGCGGCTTGGTCTCCATAGCTTGGCCGGTTTCCAGCAAGGTCTTGAGGTTGGAAAGAACCACGGGCCAGCCGCGAGTGATGCCACGCTCCATCTCCGAGCCGGGTTCCAGTTCGTCGTGAATCACCTTCAACCGGGTGGCCTTACCGGAGGACTCGATCTCAAACGTGACCCGCGTGTGCTTCTCCTGGTTTTGCGCGTCAGCGGGGGATGCCCAGGTGATGACCAGGCGCCGCGGAGGCGTGGATTCCACAACCTTTCCCACGAGGTGGGTTTCTCCGGTCGACGAGTCTTCATGTTTCCAAGGCGAGCCCACTTTCCAGTCGGAGACGTTCAGGTGGGCCCAATACTTGCGAGTCATTTCCGGATCCATCAGGGCGTTCCAGACTTTTTCCGCGCTCGACGAAATATAAGTGACGTAAACGAACTGTGATTTATTTTTCATGATCCTTCTCCAGCTCCTCTTTTAAGTCGTACAGGGCCCGCAACCGTGAACGTTCAAACTTTCCGATCCAGCGTTCGTAAATTTCGTGAATAGGAACGGGATTCAGATAGTGGAGTTTCTCGCGACCGCGCCAGACTATGACCACCAGGTTGGCGCCTTCCAGCAGCCTCAGGTGCTTTGCGACTGCCTGGCGGCTCATGTCGAGATGCTGGCAAAGTTCACCGAGGGGCTGACCGTTGTCGATGCGCAAAATATCCAACAATTTTCTGCGGCTGGGATCGGCGAGCGCCTTGAAAACCCTGTCTCTCTCCACGGGGAATATAATATGGAACCAAATGGTTGCATGTCAAGCGAGGATTTTCTTGCAGGCGAAGGAAAACCCTCAGGCCTCGAAGGCCTGAGCTACACGGTACGTTGCGAAGGTGCGCTACGCGGTCGGCGCCGGCTTGGTGTGGGCGAGTTCGCTGGCGCAGTAGGGGCAGAACTTGTCGGTGTCGGAGACTTCGCGCTGGCACTGCGGGCATGCGGGATGCAGATTGCATTTGCAGTTGGGACAGAAATTGAAGCGCGCATTGACGCTGGCGGCGCATTGCGGGCAGGTGTAGGGAAGCGGCTCCCGGATGAGCAGATAGATGATGAAGCCAATGAAGAAGTAACCGCCGGACAGGAGGAGAACCAGCAGCGTCCACAGGCCGGGATTCATGCCACGGCGCTTGGCGTCGCGATAGACATAGCCGAGCGAGAAAAACAGAATGGAGAGGGCGACTGCGCCAAAGGTGATGACACCGCCGAGCTCAAAATAGGAAAGCTCCGGGTCGTGGCGGAGAGATTCATCGCCGGGGAATATGGGTCCGTTGGTCTGAAAGCCATAATGATTGACAGAGAAGCCGATTATGAGGGCGAGGATATAGAGCAAGAGACACATAACGACGAGCCACTTAGGGATGATGCGAAGCTCATCGCGGAAGCTGCTGTGTTCCCGCTTGCGGCGGAAGCGAATGAGGCGAAGACGTTCTGTGAATGCGTCGGACATGTGAGTTTCCTTTTCTGAGCGACTACTAGAATCGTTTTGCTATATTCCTGCTAAATTCTGGCCGGGCCCTTCGAGGTTTAGCGTGAACTTAAAGCCCGGCGCCTACATTCCGAGGGGCCACTCCAAGGCGGCCGCAACAAGGTCTCGCCCGGGAGGGCGGCGTAAAGCCGCCCCTACGTAAATCGGACCTTGACTCAAATTTTGTTACCCCATTCCGCGGTCAGCGCTTTCTGGTGGAGAATGATCGCGGCAGCGAGCAGCGGGGGCACCGTCCACCAAAGAACGAATCCAAATTCCAGTGCGAGCTTAGGCACGCCGAAGCTCGCGCCGAGCCAGGCGAATCCCCGCCAAACGAGAGGCGCGCTGAAGACGCCGAGGAGCCAGCTTGCGGCGGTAACGGCCCAAAGCCAGAAACTGCCATTTGCAGCCGGAGAAGTTTGTTGCGTGCGGAGGCGGACGCGGAGTTGTGTGCGCGCCGCGAGATCGCGGGGGACGTTGACCGGCACGGTCCGCAATGCGTGCAAAACATTCTGCGTGGCCGCTGCTTGTTGTACGCAGCCCGGGCATTCCGCAAGATGCTCGCGGAGCCAGGTTTCATCCGCTGGCCGCAATCCTTCCACGATAGATTCGGCCAGAAGACGTTGTGCGCGAATATGCAGGCTTTCGTTCATGCGGCACCTTCGGTCATCGCGGTGTTCAGCGCGGCCAGGCCGCGGTAGAGGCGCGACTTCACGGTGGAAATCGGCGTGGCCAGAACGGCGGCAATTTCCTCGAGGCCCAGTTCTTCGCTGAAGCGCAGCAGCAGGACTTCGCGGTAATAAGGAGCAATCTTCAGAAGTGAAAGCTGGACGCTTTGTTCGTTTTCGCGGGTCACCAGCATTTGCAGTACGGAACTCGCCCGCTCATCCGGTGGATCGTACGGCGTGTTGCTTTCCGGGTCGCCCAAATCCTCGAGGCTGG